>JAEEGG010005694.1_pt1 | contig 29425 bp, 21 predicted proteins | sample 9134161 | NCBI WGS metagenome assembly JAEEGG01 (sample SAMN16246543, study PRJNA631951) | gut metagenome | biome: gut microbiome; feature: rumen; material: CR-attached | host: Bos | place: Iran: Karaj | collected 2018-10
TTTCATCCAAATCAGACAAATCTCGTTTGTAATATTTTGATTCAATCTGCGTAGCATCTTCATCGCCAATTACAGAAACATCGCCAAAGCGTTCAATATACACAGACTGCCCTTCTTGCATCTCAAAGCAACGCTCCAATGCAACAAGGAACTGGAATATTATTCCTTTTATTGATGATGTTGAATCAAAACTTATCTTTCCCATAATATAACCTCTTAGTTTATTCTGTGTCAAACAGCGGCAACTCTTTTGGTTTAAATCTTTCATCCTGCTTGATGAGTTCAAAATATGGATAGTCATGCATTGAACAAGCATTATCAATCCCTATTTTTGCGATACTCTCAAAGATTTGGGCATTGTTGATATAATCCATATACTGTTGAATATACTTGTCAGTAGCGCCAAAGACACTAACCAAGTCCTGTTTGCTTACAGAATTCACATGGTGAAGTATCCAACTTGCCACATAGTTAGTATAATCGTTATTCTTTGTCTTAAAGTCGCCTATATTCTGGCTAGATAATACCATACCAACGCCAAAGGCTCGTCCTTGTCTGAGGATTTGCTCCATAGCATTGAAGTCTCTCTGCATAAACTGATGCGCCTCATCCACTACAATCATCGCCCGCAATTCACGTCGTCCTTCGCTATCGGTTTTGCTGGCTCCCAACAGAAGCATTTCCTTATTAAGTACATCAAGTATCAAGGAAACGACCACTCGTTTTACGGAATCTGAGTTGATTTCTGTCAGGTCAATGACTCTGACCCTATCCATCCATTCAAAGATACTGACACATGATTCTGGTTTCGATGAAAATATCTTATAGTTATTCATGCTGCTAAAATATGAATAAACAGTATCAGTCGCATCATACTTAGCCAAATAGCGCTCTATTACGTCATTTATCGTAGGTGCAGGTTTATCCCATGTCGTAAAATCTGCTGTTATTCCGAAGTCCTCATACGTTTCTATGATAACTTGTTTCATCTTGGCTTGTTGAACAGCTCCAGCTCCAAATGCTTTTGCCAATGAGTCTGCTATTGCTTCAGCAGTAATAGCAGGCAGATTCTGCATAACATTCTTTTTGGTCTTCAACAGTTTTAACGGATTGAACGGAATATCATAGAAGGTACATGTTCCACCGACCTTTTCAATAAAGGCGTCGTCGTTATAGTCTCCTTTGTAGTCAAATACTAGCATTCCGATAGGTCTCTCACCTACATTACTCTCTTTCTCCTTCGAGAACTGAGCAATGATTGATCTTACAAGTTGGGTCTTACCTGTTCCCATAATACCAGTAATGCCTATGTTAGGATGAGAAACCACACGAGGATTATTTGGTTCAATGGTCACATCATTTTCTCTCTTTGTCACGCCAATCTTAATGAGCATTTGTTTCGGTTCCTCATCGTTGTCTTCCTCAGAATTTGAGCTATACGTCTTTTCTCCTTCTGGAACAACTTCTTCTTGTGATGTCTTTGGTAATTCTGACAGCAGTGAGTCAGCATCTATTACAGTGATAGCCTTCAGCATATCAGTTCCATCCGTTTGCGTTTCTTCTGTTAATGTGTCAGAAACGATAATTGCCGACTGTTCTACAAACGACAAAAGATCTGTATCTGGGTTTGTCACTATACGATAGCAGTCCGACTCCATCATACGTATATGACAAACGGGAACTCCTTCAACCCATTCTGTATTCAACGATTTTGCCGTTGCATTAGAATAAACAACCAAGGCGGCTTTACCTATTTCTTCCGGCAAATCCTCACAAATAGAAAACTTGTTGTTCAACAACTCATATCGATAAGAATCTATCAAACCATAATCCTCATCGCTCAACAGATCGTTAGATTTCATCTTTTCCGCATTCGAAAGAAACTGCGAAGCAAAAAACACACGATACACTTGTTGATTGAAACTATTGTTCGATAACAATACGGCTTTAATTATCTTGTTGTAATAGTTCGCAACTTGCATTTCTCCCTTTTCAACAGAATCGTTACTCAGCACCTTCACTTCCACAGGATAGAAATATAAATTGACGAAACCATCTGCTGTTATTTGGAAACCAATCATTAGAAGGTCATCAGACAGAGGTCCTTCAATGCCCAGATCCTTCTTGGTAAGTATTCCGTCCATCTTGCCACCGCCAGAACCTGTGGACTTAACAATATCGTCTAAAGCCAGTGGTACCCAAATCGTATTGTCAGTTCGCTGCATGAAGTGTTGCATAACAAAACACGTTGCCACCAAGCTCATCTTCTCACGAGCTATCAACTCAGGTTTGTTCACCACATCAAGGAGCCACTTACCGTTCAAGCAGTTGAAATAGCTTATCATTTTACGACTAAAATCCTCGCTGGTTCCGATAACCGACTTGAAAGTCTGTAACGAGTTGAAGAGCATATTGTCATATTGCTTGATATGCTTCGTCACTGTAATACTCTCAAGTCGTGCAGAAATGGAGTGTTGCTCTACATAATGAACCACATATAGATTTTGTTTATAGAAGAAATCTATGTCTACATCGGGATTAATAAACGTAACCCATGTAGAGTTCTTGTATACGTCTTCAAGGAAGTCAGAATCGTCAAAGCTATAGATTTTCGCAGTACACTGGTTATGGCTGTACGATTTCAATCCACCATTTTCCAGACCTGCGTACAAGCTATTTAGATCAGTCGCCATCTGATAGAGTTGACTTTTCTTGTCTTTTAGCCCTCGCGTACCAAACCCCATCAAATACTGATGGTTATCATTAAGACAGGTCGAAGGAATAGAGACTAAACCATTCAGTGACGTTTCTGTTCTTAATTGATTAGAAGGAATAGGTGAGAATACAGTGCCTGTGTCTATTTTATAAAAGGTCAGATGGCTATACCCTGACATCATACGACTTTCCTTGAAAGTATGCTTATAGTAACTTACGCGGTTAAATAACAGACGGATTACCTCATTTAGTTCATTGTCAGAAACACCGAAGTTGTGTTGATCAAACAGCGATGAAATATTGTCTCGTGTAGATAGGCGATTTATCTTCTCAAAAAATGTTTCCATTAGCATGTCATCAACATATTCATGCAACTCTAAACGCTGAACATTTCCATTCTTTCTTGAAGATAATATGAAATCCACCATCCCTCTTACAACATCAACTGATTGCGAAAGGCCAATGGCACTTATCCGCAAAGGACAATCCAAATCAGGGAAATAATACTTGAAATTACTGATGAACTTCTTTAACTTATCCGCAACCAACTTTGCAGTTGATTTTGAACCATATAGATGTCGTATTTTCTGAGCATTATCATATACAACCCATGTCAATAGGTCTTCTGTTTCTGTAGAATTGACAGCCTTCAAAACATTCTTCCCAAAATAAATAAACGGCATAAGGTGTAATGGCGATAACTCATCCATAACTTTTCTAGTAACAGAAGCGTCAACCAAGTCATTCAGCTCTAGCGAATAGGCTATCATTAGAGGGTGGAACGGGGAAAGCATAATAGAACCATCTATGCGCTCTACCACTCCCAATCTTGCAATATTCATTATGTCATTGCTTAATCCACTATCCGTGGGTATGTTTGCAATCTGTTCGTGAACATGTTTTAGATACTCCTTGTATAATTGAACAAGGGTATCATTCGGCCTGGTAAGTGACGGAAGAGTATTGTGTACCCTAAAGTAGTTGAAAATATTCTGCAAAGCCGTAGTTATGTCAGGAGCAACATCTACAGGGCTATTAACAATTGTCTGCTCTCCACTGAATTCGTTGTTTTCGATTCTAATATGGTTTATCCCGCCATCTACCATATATTTCTCATAATTAAGTAGCTTACGGAATCGTTCATGAACGTAAACAGGTCCTTGGGGACCAGCAATAGTTCCCGTTATTTCACCTTCATCTCCCTCATAAGTATATCCTCCTTCTTCATTACCCCAAACGGTATTGACTATGGTAGTGGGAGGAAGAGTTGGAGTTTTTACTCCCTTATATTTAAAATTAATTGTTACAATTTTTTTACCGAATTTAAATGGAATAGACGGCTCTTCAACAGAGTTCTGATCAAACTCAATTCTGAAAAACGTATTATCATCGAGTTCTATTGGCGATAATTTGTCATATTTCAACTCTTTCGTTCCTGTTCCAATTCTCGCATATTCCATTGAATCTGGTACGTCAACAATAATATTCCCCTTATAATCAATCTTGAAAAAATGTTCAATATCATGGAATACGTTAGATGTTTCAAGTTTAAGAATAATTATCTCATGATTATTTTTGTCATCGCCAACACTATCCCTTGAAAGATTATTATCTATTGTGAAGATCATATTACATCCAGAGATACTTGCATCGCCATTATGAGAATAATCCTTTAAATCTTTATTAAAAGTAACTTTTAAACGAGGGGATTCATCCTGTTGAGTGCATACGATTACATATGTTTTTGATTTTTTATCAGTTCCTTTTTGATTAGTTACTAATTCCGCATTTGTCAAACCCTGCAATTGGATTGATGGGCGTCTCAAAACAGCATTCGCTATACAGTCCTGATGACTCTTACGTATTTCTCTATAATCTATTCTTTTCCAGTCAACAACTCCATTTGTAATTTTCCGAGCAAGTTTATTATCAATATATTTACGCAATCTATTGTATTGGTCTTGTTCATATGCTTCTCCCATAATATCGGATATTATCGCATATGCATCTGTATTATCTTTTATACGATTTTGGACATCGGATGCCTCGAAGAACATATCATATATCTCACTATCTTCAAATGCCCCTAATTCATTAAAGCTTCCTTTAATAGATTTTTTTTGCAATATTGACAATATAGGAGCAAAATCAAATAGGGATGTGTAATCTTCAAGTCCTTTCAATTTTTCTATGTGATTTTTTAAATAAGTTTTTTCTATCTCATTAATAATCGTATCTATTTTACTATTAATAACTCTTGTTATATTCTCAATACTGAGAGGATAAGGTTTTTCTTGAAGATTATGCCCAGACGAGAGTAACGTTTCTATGGCATTTGTTCCAGGGAGAATAAATAGTGTGGCCATATCAGTAATGGGATTACCGACATTGCCAATAGAGTTGCGAATCTTTGTTTGAAAACCATCATTGGTGTCATCGCAACCGCTTACAAGTATTTTTACATTATTCTTACAGCAATTAAACACCACCGTATCATAGGGCTTCGATGCAATACCATATTTTTCGTATCCAGGGAAACAAAGATGATATGATTCCGTAAATTCGGAACTTTTCAGCATTTTATAGAAATCTCGTCTTAATTCTGCATCCTCAATTACGATGTAGAACTTGTCTGCTGTTTCGATGTCAGCCTGTTTAAAATAGCTAACAAGTAACTCTTCTATCAAAAAATTATAAAACAACTCGTACATATTGTGCTTCTCCTGAATCGCTTTTGCGCTCTAATAAGTTCAACTTCTGTAAATAATCACATATGGCATTTTTCGTTTGAAAAGAAAAACATATTCCGAATGATTCAAATCGACGATATAAATCATCTATTCGTATTCTTTCATCCTTTGCCATCATTGCAACGAGAAATAAAAGCATGTCTTCGTCCAATACTAATACTTTATATTCTTTTCTGCTTTCTAATAATTTGATATATGCAAGAGAATACATTGCGTGTTTCATACGAGGATAGTCTTTCGATTGTAATGATACACACAAGTCTAATAGTTTATCAACAAACTGCCTACCTGATAATACGGTAGTATCAATCTCATCAGGGAGAGCCCCTGTTTCTGTTGTTCGGCTTTTAAGCAATTCCCTCTTATGATGCTGATACTTTGATAAGACTCGTTCACAGACACTTCTCGCATCGATATCTTTCTCGAAGTCAATAGCGTCAAACAGAGCGAGAATATCTTGAAAGGTCATATACTCTTGTTTGTCTTCAAATAAAAGATTTAAAATATCTAAAGCTTGTGCATATGAAGACATCTTGTTGAGAAAGGATTCTGGCAAAACATCAGCAGACATCCAACCTTTTCGTACTGCATCGGCATGATGAGTGGCTTTTTCTGAAGTCAACATGTATGTGACTTTCTTGGGATTTGATATAGATACTCCCCAATTCTTCTTGTTCATGAATGAAAGTGTCTGTATCAAAGAGTAGCAAGCATAAAAGTATAACATTAAAGGCATATATTTAACTACTACACCATTGCTTTGCTTCAATAGCCATTCTAGGTCTTTTGCGAATGAATGCTTAATGAATGGTAAAACAAAATATTTTTCCGTCTCTGCTTCTTTTTTGAAGTCATTGTCTTTTTGAAGACAAGTGCTTACTAGGTCACAGAACAAATCCTTTTGAGATTTTTCCATCTCGTCCATGAATTCTTCAGCAATTGAAGTGTAATATTGGGCTATTTTAGGCTGACCAGAACGGTATTTGTTTAGCTTGGAGATCTCACGAGAGGACTTGTCGAAGAATTTCATGGGAACATATGCAAAAAATGATGGATCTATCACATTCACACTGTCATCTTCAAACATTACATCTTCAAACACTTTAATGAAACGCTCAATATCTTCATCTGGCATTTTATATTTTGATTTCAGTTCCTTTGCTACAAGTTCTTTTGAAGAAGAAACGGAATAGATTGGCTCAATATCGGACTGGGTTTTTAAACGGTAAAACTCTCCAGCAACACCAAGTAATCCACAAGTTCCGTCATAAACACAGCCACTTAACGGGTTAAGTGTAAAGGGAAGTAACTTCGTATCGCAGGTTTGGAAGTTATCTTGCATCTTCTCCCCTCCTGAACTATCTGTCTTAAAATAGTTCTCTAGAAACTTTTTATCAGAAAAACCGTTCATTTTAATGTTACTTTGCTAAATGGTGTTCTAATTAATGTGAGTTGTTGATTGTCAGGCGTCAAAATTGTAATTTTCTTTTGATAGTCTGTTTGACGAACCAACTTGCTGATAAAATCGCTAAAGGCAAGGTTGTGATCTCGATCATTTGCTTGCGCTAGTTTTCCTTGAGTTATACTACACAAATATTCATATAACTGATATCCCACTTTCAGACCTATTGGACTATTGATTTTCCAACAAGTATCTATCTCAATTACAAATTGATTGCGGTTATCTGGGTTGAATGGTATATTATTGTCTGGTGCTTCTTCTAAGTTGTCACAACTGACAAACATTTTAAAATTGCGACCTTGAATATCTAAAGGGATTATGTTGGTCTTGTCTGTGTATGAACCGTAAAAATGAGGTATGCTATTTTTGATAGTCTCATACAAAGGGTATAACCTCTCTGTATCATTTGAGTAATAACCACATAGTATTGACAGATAATCCTTATATTCTTTTGACTCAGAATGATAATGCATTAAATGCTTAAGTCTAAACAACAACTTTGAGATATCTTCAACGTTAGCTCGGTTATTCCTAAAATACTCATCTAAAATATCAAAGAATCGCGCATCAAGTTTTGTTTTCAGATTGTTGTATTCTTGCTCGTCAGGTATGTTTGTTGAAGTGAACAGGTGAGATAGTTCATCATTATGCTCTATACAACCATGCTTCAATGGATCAAGTTGAGACAATGCCTTTAGTATCTTGTTTTCACCTCCTCCGAACAAAATGGAAGGAAGTAACGTGCTAAAGAAATCCTTACTTTTGTTAAACGTCGTAATGGACTCTGGAACGATAATTCTATAAATGAAGTCAAATAGTTCGCGAGGAGTAAGCATTAGCTTAAAGCGAACAATTGCTTCAATAATAATCTTAACTATCGAGTCCTGAATTTCAGGAATACAAAGAATCTGATAATTTACATATGAAGGGTCGTAAGCAGAACCTATTGGCTTTGAAGCTAAATAGCTTTGATAAAAAATATTGGTACTATCTGTTGACGTTATCTTTCTAAGCACATTTTTAATAAATGTAGAATCCACAGGATAAACATCGTCCTGCTCTGGATATAATTCAAAGATTTGATGATTACCAAATGACACTATACGCACCCGATCTGTTTGCTCATGTCTCAAGTTGTCTGCATCAAAAAGAGTTTTGGCACATTTTTCTATTTCTCCATATTGTTGCTGTACTTCTTCGTCATCTATAAATTTGTTTAACATCCCCATATTAATGGCCAAAAGCAACTTATAATTAGTGGAGTTGATGTTGTTGTCTTTAAAATCTGATAGGATAATCTTCAAGGCTTCTGTTGGCTCTACATCAGGCCATGGACTTTCAGAACCATCGTTCCAGAATTCAAATACATTTTTATAATCATCCTGCAAAGTCGATATGATGTGTGATTTGCCATCACCAGCACTACCAACAAGCATGACAATACCTCCCCCTGTTCTACAGATATTATCCATCTCAGTGCGTACGGCGATATCTATAGGACGGTCAACATGTAAATATCTATCCAACGCATCAAGGCTCTGTCCGCTTTGAACAGATTGCTTTGAACCTTGGCTAAGTCGCTTAAACGCTTTAATTAGTGCTGTTTCTGCCATTTTGTTTCGATTAAACTATTCCCAAAGCATGGGATTCTTTAAGTTAGACATCTTATAGTTAAACATCTCGAGTAGTTCCTCTCGATGCTCAGGAAACATCTCTAGTGTATCAAGTAGGGTCTGTAATGTCTTACAAATCTTTCGTACTTTCCCTCGTGAATCTTCTCTCTCATAATACCCAGTCTCATAATCACGTTGGAATTCCTCAAACGATTTGATTTCCTGAAGAACTTCAAAACCTGCTGTTTGCTCCCAATAGGTTTGATTACGATAGGTGTACTCCCAGAACGACATCTTTTTATAGAAGGCCTGCTGATTACACCAGCGGGCAATCTGGATATACAAGTTTGAAATTGGAGCATCGTGATAGTCTTCGTGACGCATCAAGTAACCTACACAACCATAGGTCATCAGCACTTTTATTCGCTGGAAAATCTCCCATATATCCTTATAGAACTTATCACGGTTTTCCTTATTTTGCTTGAATCCACAGAACAAATAGAACTTAGTACCTTTCTTGGGATTATAATGCTTCCAAATCTTTAAAGCCTTCTCTATCTTGGGACGGTCTTTCCAGTTGTCAAAGGCAAAGATGAAGTCTCCATGATACTTTGTTCTCGATAGCATTTCTGCCATCTCCTCACCATAAGGACTCTCGGCCAACATTCGCTCATCAAGTCCCTGACGGAACTGGAAGGGTCGGCCAGTGTCTATCAGCTGTTGCAAACGGGCACGCCACACAGCAGGGTCAGCAGCAAGGAAGTTGTCATCCCACAGATAGATGTAGGGACGTACCAAATGCCCATGTTTATCGCGCTCATCATCGAGGAACCATTCAAGGTCGGAATAGGGGAATATCTTATCTTCCAACTTGTTGATGCAGAATGGGCAATGACGAATGCAGCCACGAGTAAGGAAGCCTATGCTGTACTTCTCATAGTCTTTATACTTCTCACGCTTAAACCCTTCGGCCAACTTGCAGTCAACAAATGAATCGTAAAGATGATAGTAGGGCATCTGGCGAGCAAGGTCTATACCATTCTTTCGAGGGCCGCCACGATGATTGGGATATTTGTTGAGAAACTCGTCGCGCTCTAAACGAGTCATATCATCATTTCTTTCGAATCGATATTGATCAACATTTAATATGTTAGCATAAAAACCTGTGCCGCCAGTCTTGAATTTGCGCTTTGCAGCTCCTTTAGCATTGAGATAAAAATCTGGTAGCTTTGTGAAAGTAAAAACACACGATATGTATATGAATTTGTATTGTGTGATGTCTTCGTCTTGATCAATAATCAGTTTGAAGTCAATGCCGTTGTCGTTAAGGAAGCCTGCCAGTTTCATCAAGACAAGATTAGGGTGCCGCGTCCCGTTGCAAAGCAGGTCAGCATCCACAAGTCCTATCTTGAGTTTCTTTCTTGGCATATTGGCTTAGCTCATTATTAGATCGCCCTTGTGCAGACACACAAGGAAGTTATCGTCAATCAGTATCAGTGCATCCGTTTCAGGCACAGACCACTCTGCAAGCTCACCAAAGCCCATGTCTTTGGCTTCGCATGCCTGCACTTCTCGCCAACCCTTTGTGTTGGCCAACTGTTCTAATGTCTTGGCCGTATCTTCCTCCACCAGGTCCATCAAGCAACTCCACTCCTGATACATCCCGCCAGCAGGAATCGTTATGTTTCTTTCGTTCATGATTTTGATGAGTTTAGTAGTTCTTTTACGTCCACATTCAAGTGGCGAGCTATCTCCAGTAGCGTTTTCACATCCGGCTGTACGGAATTGGTGCACCATTTCGACACCGTTGCCGGGTCTTTGCCCAATTGTTCAGCTAACCATTTGTTTGTGCGCTGCTGCTCAACGAGTACAACTTTCAGTCTGTTAATCTGTTCCTTCATACAACAATTTATTTGCGTTTGGTGCAAAAATACTAATTTTTCAACTTCTGACAATAGTTTTCCATGCATTTTATTGAAAAAGCCTCGTTTTTTAGTCATTTTTATGAAAACACACCTCATCTATATTGATTATGACTCCGAACCAACGACTTTGCTACGTGTAGATTCTCTCAAAGTCAATAAAAACCTTAGTCTCTTTATCCAGATAAAGATTATATCTACGAACAAGGTCGTGCCAAAGATGTCGGTCTGACGACACGTTAACATTGGCACGATTGACAGCGGTCAAAACATCTGTCCCACATATATAATAAGGTGGGACAGCAGTTTTGTGGTTTCTTTATATCTCAATGGGGACTGTCTGCCCCCATGGCGAAGCTTGACCTTCGGTCGAGCCTGCTCACGTTCGGCAGAGCTTGTAGCAAGCTACGCTCTGCTCTTACTTAATCGCAGCCTTCCCTCGAGTGTTTCCAGTGGTATAGATTATAATAGGTCTGTGAGTCGGCGATTAACAACAATTAACGGCAGAAATGGCGTGGTTTCGAGGGAAATTGCTACCTTTGCAAAGTGAATTACAAATGAATTACAAGTGAGAAATCGAACCACATAGAGATGAAGCAGAAGGGTGTTGGTTCTCAGTGTGTTAGACGGACAAATATAGGGAGCCTCTCCTTCCGCGAGAGATACCTCTCTCTCCGCAAAGAGTTCAACGAGATAATCGCTGGACTCTTTTTTTTTGCGATATAGAGAGCGATTCGAACCCCAACATATAGTTTTATTTTTTATAACGGTATTTTTTGTTTTTATTCTCTCCTTCTGCCAATAAAAACTTCAAATCGACAAGACGGGTTAGGTATCGTCTGGCATTTCTTTCATCAATACCAAATCGTGAAACTACCATATTGGTAGAAACAAATTCTTCCGAAGCAGTCCATACAACAATATCGGACAACTTATCGGACAACTTACCAGAAATTTTGGTTTTGTCGGACAATTCGTTGTTTTGTCGGACATTCTCTTTGTTTTCGGACACTTTGTCGGACATTTCTTCTTCAGGGAACGTCAATTCTTCTGGTTTGTCATACAATTCCAGCATGGCTTTCACATCTTGCTCATGTCCACCATTGGGCAGTGTAACGATTACGCGATCAACGCCAACCTCTTCATTGATTTCGGCAGGAGTATGATAGACGTGTTCCCAGACGTGGAAGATACTGTTGAGGCCACTACCTGCACGCTCGCCATAGTTGATAAGCGATAAATTTGCCGTCGTATTCCATATTATTATCTTTATTGGTTTTACCTCATATGATAGACTTTGCCATATCACTTCTTTATAAGCTGAGACACCTCATTTACGCAATCCATCCACCCCGTGATAACAATTGGGGAATGGGTAGAAAGGATAATCTGCATATTTGGATTCATGTTGTGCAGACGTGTTACAAGTTCCTCTTTCAAGTCAATATGCATACAGAGATCTGGATCATCCATGAAGAATACACATGGTGCCTGCTTTGTATTACCCACTATCAGCAGAAGCAGAAGAATCTGTTTCCCTCCCATCGAAAGGTGCTCATAACTGATTTTGACCCCATCCTTGGTGAATTCAAACGAACTACTAATCTTATCGTCGTAACCATCAAGGAAGTGATTCAATTCTGAATAGACCTTTTTGTAATATGCAGTATATTGTTGCATCTCAACATCTTTATTGGGAGTGTCTATGAAACTTTCTATCGTCTCAGCAAAATCACTGTTTCGAAGGATTATCTGATCATATATCATCAAGTCGAGCATGGTTGGATTGTCAAGAGCTACCGACTTAGGACGTTGCCAGTATTGAATGGCTTTGTCCAGATGCTGTTCGAAGGAATTTATCATGTATACATTTATCAGCTGCTTCAATTCGGCAATTTTTCTCTCTTTACCAGTCTCATCCGCTACAAAAGTACACATTCCAAAGGGCGTTTGCTCATCTGCAATCATCTTTGAGGTGTCATAAGATGGTCCTACATTTGGATTCCATTTCAATTTCCAATCATTTGAGAAGGTCAGGGTCACCTCCTTGAAAACCTTTTGGATTTCATCATAATTAGCATCCGAGATGGCATCGTTAGACAACAAAAAATAGCAGAACTTGAATATTGCTGACTTGCCACTTCCGTTCTTTCCTCCCAATATATTAACCACGGGATTCAGATTCCAGTCAAGATCACCCTTTCCGAAGAATCCTTTAATCTCTATTTTCTTAATCGTAACCATTGTATGCCGATTAGTATTTTTATTAGGATTTAGCAGCCATGTTATTTGATTCCTGAGAAAGAAGGTACTGTTTGTATTCCCTTACAAACAGCTCTTTTAGATCCACTTCCAGCAAATCTGCTATTTTCAAAATACACGCAAGGTCTGGTTGGGAGGAGTTGGTGCACCATTTGCTTACAGTTGAAGGATTTACCCCCAATTGCTCTGCCAACCATTTGCTCGTACGTTTCTTTTCAACGAGAACAACCTTTATTCTGTTTACGTCTTCCATATGAATGAATATTAATGTTACAAAGATAATGAAAATTTTTCATTTTCTGCTACGTATTGCCGTTTTTCTTGGAAAATGATGTTTTTTTACGAGTTCATGCCCCCAAATCAGTTGTACTTGACTTCAAAATCGAGTCGTGCCAACGATAGCGGTCTGAAGACACGTTAACATTGGCACGATTGGCTGCGGTCAAAACGTCTGTCCTTCCACTAGGTTCCTAAACTATCCAAAGTGAAGCAAGGCTGCTCAGTGTTTATTCCCAGCCTGGGAATATAATGTTCCCACATTGGGAATGAAATATTCCCACGTTGGGAATATTCATAAAGCCTATTGCTTTTGATAGATGCCATATGTTGCCTGATAAGTGGCACTTGTTGGAAAACAAGAGGAGAGTGTTATACGAAAAACGTCTTTTTGCCAATACCTAACATACGAAATCGAAAAAGTACCTGTTTAAAGGACTTTCAAGCGATTTTGCCGCCTTCAACACCTAACCTATCACCTAACAAAGAGGTAACAGACTGGTAATCTCGTCAGCGGTGACCCGTAATTGCTTTTGATTGCATGATTACCAGTTTGGTGGCAGCACGATATTGTCCACGTCGTGAGCCTTCTCGAACAGCGGAGCTATTTCTTCATCTGTGAATCCGGCAATGCCACAACCGATGCGGGTCACGAGGAACGTCAGGTCCTGATGTTCCTTGGCGAACTGGATGAATTCGTCCACATACGGGCGGATGGTCTCTACGCCTCCCTGCATCGTCGGGATGGCATAGCTCTGGCCTTGCATACCTATGCCCTGACCCATGATGGCCCCAAACTTGCGGTAGGCGATATAGGCCGCACCACCGCCGTGCATTCCCTTCAGATTGCTTCCAAACACAAAAATCTCGTTCGGCTGCAGCTCCGTAATAAATTCTGGTGTGACTCTCTTCTCCATAATCTCTTCTAGACGTTTTAATAGATATCCGATTTCGTTAATGCCTTCCGCAATACCTTTGGCAGTGCATGACGGTTCAAGAACAGGTAGGTGGTATTCAGAGCCATATAATCGCGCGACATGTACCACGTGCCCTTGTAGGGACCGTAGTTGCCCCACGAGTTCTTCACCAGATAGTACGGTTTGCCCTGCTCATCGATGGCCTTGCCGTAGATCAGCATGACGTGATCATACGTAAAACGCCAATCGTCCCATTGCTCCTGTCGCAACTGTTGTGTGGGCACCACGCTGTCAGGTAGCAGAGCTATTCCTTCCTTTCGAAAGAAATCACCCGTCACATCGCCACCCCAAGCCACCGTATATCCTGCATCCAGTGCCTCGTCAAGAACCTCCATCAGTTGCTCTATCGGGATGTTGTAGCTGGGTTTCAGCCGCCATTTATAAGGTGCCTCGATGACGAACCATTGCCCAAATGGGTGGTGGGTATAGCTCGTCAGACTCACATAGTTGTCGAGGTTGAGTCCCAGGCTCTCAGCAAACGACTTTGGCGTATAGGTCTTCCCTTCATAGACGAACGTCTCAGGACAACGGCCCACATTCTTCTCAATCACCGCCAGTACACTGTCGCGCCAGTGCGCTTTAGGTTCTTTGGCCAATGCCTGTGCCTGATTGCTTTCGGTAATCCTGTTCAGGTCGGCATTCGCCCTGACGATGCTACTCACAGCGCGCTCCAGTTCAGGGAAGAACACCGTGAAGTTAGCCAGTGAGTCACCCGTCAGCGACCCTGGTGCCGGCATCGCCTCTTCTGGACAAATGCCGTGCTGCCGAATCACCTCCAGCACATCGTCGCACGACCCACCCTCAGATATCTGGCTGTATCCGTGCATGCGGACGTAGTGCGTGGCGCAGTCCATGTAGTCTTTGTTCACTACAAACATCTCGCACAGGTCGTACGTTTTCCCCGTCTTGCGCAGAATCTCGCTCTCTAGATATCCTAGTGTGGCGAAGTCCCAGCACGTTCCGCTGCGATATTGGTTCTTCACGCTGGTGATGGGCAACTGCTTCAGCACCGTAAACACATGATGATTGGTACTCACCATCGGACGATTGGTGCTCACCATCGTTTTCTCTTGTGCCCCCATCGGCATTACCAATAGGATGGCTGTCATCAATGTTAGTATTCTCATCGTCATTCGTTTATATTGTAACCTTTATTTTCTCTTATTTATAGTTTTTTTGCACAAAGGTAGTATTTTATTTTCAATTTCTTCATGAAATTGTGAAATAATCAACAAATACAACCACATTTTCTATTTTTTTAGGCAAAACAGCGCCAATTAAACTCAACAGAATGCTTGATTTAAACTTCCCAAGCTGTTACCGTAACCGATTGTATCCCTAAAATTTGTCTGATTCAGAAAATTATTGTATCTTTGCGGTCATAATCGCGAAATGTTTAAATAAATATCGCAGTATGAAAAGAAATCTTCAATTATTATTGCTACTGGGCTTTGCCGCCATGCAGCTTCAGGGGCAGGATATGGTTCATTATAAACGAGTAGTCAAGGTAATCAGCTCTGCCAAGTACCAAGGGCGTGGCTATGCCAAGGGTGGTGCCAATAAGGCTGGCAGGTTCCTGCAGAAGGAATATAGGAAAGCAGGGGTGGACGAAGTAATATTGCAGCCTTTCTCCATCGACATCAATACGTTCTGCGGAAAGATGGAGATGTGGGCTGATGGGAAAAAGCTTGAGGCAGGTGTGGATTTCTCTATGCGTGAGTATTCGCCTGGCATTCGCGGAGAGTTCCCTGTGTACCATGTGGATACCTTGAACTTCGATGCTGATCGCATGTTTGCAGATCTGCAAAAGCCGGAGTATGCCAATGCCCTGGTATGCTGCGATTTCTGGTTCTCCTACAAGCATCGCGAGGCATTCAAACGTCTTCAGAAAGCAGGAGAATGCACGAATGGCGGCCTCCTGCAGATTTGGACGTCGCCTATCAAATTTTACAAGGCATACGGCGAAAAGGTGGTGGACAAGCCTATTATCTGGGTGACCCCCGAGGCCATCAAAGACGTGAAGAGCGTCCGTCTGAATGTGGACAACAAGTTCCTGAAGGGCTATGAGCTTTTCAATGTGATAGCCAAGATATCAGGCGAGCGCCACGACAGCTGTTACGTGTTTACGGCGCACTATGACCATCTGGGCAACTTGGGCAGGAAAGTATTCTATGCAGGTGCCAATGATAATGCCTCGGGTACGGCAGCTATCGTCACTTTGGCTGCCTATTATGCTAAGCACCGACCTCCATACGATATGTATTTCCTGTCGTTTTCAGGAGAGGATGCAAACCTGCGCGGATCGGAATTCTTCGCCAACAATCCCATCGTGCCGCTGGAACAGATCAAATACCTCTTTAATATTGATATGATCGGCGACAACAACCCTATTCAGTATTGTGAGGTTAGCGACGAAGGAATGCGCGGCTACAGGCTTTTTGAGCAGATCAATGACGATAAGCATTATTTCAAAGCGCTGAATCGTGGTGACTTGGCTGCCAACAGCGACCATTACCCATTTGCCAAACGTGGTGTGCCCTGTATCTTCCTCGAGAACCAGGAAGGCGATGCTTTCCAGTATTATCACACCATCTATGACAATTGGCAGCAAGCGGTTTTCGACAGCTACGAACCTGTATTCCGTCTGGTAAGGGATTTTGTGGAGAGATACTAATGTTTCTTTCTTTTTCAAGTATCTCATGTGCTTGTGCGGCAGAATGTCACTTTTTTGGCCCTTTTTGTGTTAATCTTATAAAAAACAGACGGATTTTTCATCCATATTTTGTAATTTTGCGCCCAAATTAAACAAAAAGATAATTATTAAGTATTTCTTATGTCAGATAATCATTCTGTAATTGGTTCCAAAATCAAGGGAATTAGAGAGTCTAAGAATCTCACCATTGAGGAGATTGCCGAGAGTAGCGGTCTGTCTGTTGAGCAGATCAATTCGATTGAGAACGACCAGAATCTGCCTTCATTAGGGCCGCTGATCAAGATAGCCAGAGCATTGGGCGTGCGATTGGGAACGTTTATGGACGATAGCGACGCCTTGGGGCCTGTGGTCTGCCGCGCTGAGGATCGTGAGCGCGAGAGCAGCATCAGTTTCAGCAATGGTGCCACGGATGCTCGTAAGCACATGGAGTATCACCCGCTGGCTCAGCAGAAGGCAGGTCGTCACATGGAGCCGTTCGTCATCGATATCAACCCTGAGGACAAGCCTGACTTCAAACTGTCGGCCCATGAGGGCGAGGAGTTCATTTATGTGATGAATGGCGAAGTCGAGATTGAGTACGGCAAGGAGAAGTACACGCTGAAGGAAGGCGACTCTATCTTCTACGACTCCATCGTGAAGCATCACGTTCACGGTGCGCCTGGCAAGTCGGCCAAGATTCTTGCAGTCGTTTATATTCCATTTTAAACACTAAACAAAATGAGTAAATTAGACATGGCAGGCAGACCGCTGCCAGACAGGACCTATCCGGCAGAGACGGGCAGTGACGGCTATCAGCTCTATGAGCGGACCCTTGGTCAGTGGCTTGAGTATTGGGCTGAGACTACGCCTGATAAGGAGTATATTGTCTACAGCGACCGTGACCTGCGTTTCACCTGGTCGAAGTTCAACGAGCGTGTTGATAATCTTGCCAAGGGTCTGATTGCCATTGGCGTGGAGAGAGGTTCCAACGTGGGTATCTGGGCTACAAACGTGCCCGACTGGTTGACGTTCCTCTATGCTACGGCGAAGATAGGTGCTGTACTCGTCACTGTGAACACCAATTATAAGCAGAACGAGTTGGAGTATCTATGTAAGGACTCTGATATGCATACCCTTTGTATCACTGATGGTACTTGGGATTGCAACTATGTTGACATGACCTATACGATGCTGCCTGAGCTGAAGAACTGCGAGCGTGGTCACCTGAACAGTGAGCGCTTCCCTTATATGAAGAATGTGGTGTTCATCGGCATGGAGAAGTACCGTGGTATGTTCAATACGGCTGAGTTGCTGCTGTTGGGACAGAACGTGGAGGATGAGGAACTTAACGAGATGAAAAGTAAGGTCACCTGCCATGATGTCTGCAATATGCAGTACACGTCTGGTACGACAGGCTTCCCCAAGGGTGTCATGCTGACGCACTACGGCATAGCCAACGACGGCTATTTTACTGGCGAGAATATGGGATTCACACAGGATGACAAGCTTTGCGTCTGTGTGCCTTTGTTCCATTGCTTTGGAGTAGTGCTGGCAACAATGAACTGTCTGACGCACGGCTGTACGGAGGTGATGGTTGAGAAATTCGACCCCCTCGTGGTGCTGGCTTCTATCCATAAAGAACGTTGTACGGCTGTCTATGGTGTGCCCACGATGTTTATCGCCGAGCTGAATCACCCGATGTTCTCGATGTTCGACCTAACCAGTCTGCGCACAGGTATCATGGCCGGCTCGCTCTGTCCTGTGGAACTGATGAAGCAGGTGTCGGAGAAGATGTATATGACCATCACCAGCGTTTATGGTCTTACGGAGTCTTCGCCTGGTATGACGCAGACTTGTCTGAACGACACGTTCGAGCAGCGCTGCACCACCGTAGGTCGCGATTTCCCCTTCTGTGACGTGAAGGTGCTTAATCCCGAGACTGGTGAGGAATGTCCAGTTGGTGTTCAGGGAGAGATGTGTTGTAAGGGCTTCAACGTGATGAAGGGCTACTATAAGAATCCTGAGGCTACGGCTGAGGTTATTGACAAGAACGGCTATCTGCACTCGGGTGACCTTGGAGTGAAAGACGAGGATGGATTTTATAAGATCACAGGCCGTATCAAGGACATGATTATCCGTGGTGGTGAGAACATCTATCCGCGTGAGATCGAGGAGTTCCTCTATCACATGCCTGGAATACGTGACGTGCAGGTGGCTGCTGTGCCATCGAAGAAATACGGCGAGGCCGTGGGCGCCTTCATCATTCTTGAAGAGGGCGTCAAGATGACACCTGAGGACGTGCAACTGTTCTGTCGCGGCAAAATTGCCCGTTACAAGATTCCAAAGTATGTGTTCTTCATCGACCAGTTCCCGCTGACGGGTTCAGGTAAGATACAGAAATTCAAGCTGAAGGAGATGAGCCTCCAGCTTTGCGAGAAGTTAGGTATTGAAGTGGTCTAACGCCAATTCAGATGGGCAAATACGGGATAATGGTCTGAAGGCAGACGTTTCTCGTATTTGCTGAAGCTGATTTCCTGAGGCGCGTTCTGCGCCTTGTTTTTTTCTTCAGATGTCTCGTTGGGCACCCAATAGCCGTTGGTCAATACACCGTAGCGTTCTACCTCGAAGCGGGGCGACACGAAGATGTGGTCTATGCGGCTCTCAGTCTTCATCTCGGGATTGTAGCTATTGAAGGTGCCGTTCTCGGCAAAGCGGATGTGCGCCTGCTCGTAGCTGTCAACTAACAACCCTGAGTTGGTGAAGGTGGTGTAGATCTCGTTGTTCTGGTCGACGTTGAAGTCGCCCGTGAGAATGACGGGCCTACCCTTGGCGATGAGGCCGATGCGCTCTACCACCAGTTTGGCAGCCTCGCGGCGGGCCACGATCCCAACGTGATCCATGTGGAGATTAAAGAAGTAGAATTTCAGACGGGTCTTCTTGTCCTTGAAATACCCCCAAGTGCAGATGCGGACACAAGCGGCGTCCCATCCAAGTCCTGGTTTCTCAGGGGTCTCAGAGAGCCAGAAGTCGCCGTGGTCGAGTAGCTTGATCCTGTTCTTGTCGAAAAAAATGTTCTCGTGCTCGCCACCATGCACTCCGTCGTCACGCCCCAGTCCGATACAATTGTAGCCGTCTAGCTCTCGTAACAGATCCTGGCGTTGCGACTCCAACACCTCCTGTGCGCCAAAGATGTCAGGATGTTCGAAGTTGATCTGTGCGCAAAGTACAGGCAAGCGCCGTTCCCAGCCGTTCCCGTCCTTAGCGTCCCATTCATTCTGGTAGCGGATGTTATAGCTGCCTACATAGAGTTGTTGTGCATGGATGGCCAAAGCCACCATGCACACAGCAACCACACTCATTATTATACGTTTCTTCATTTCTTCGGAGTAGTACATTCATTCACCAGATATACAATACTCATATAAGGAATGCCCGTGTTCGTCTCAAGGCCAATCTCACAGGTGCGGCTGTTCGAATAGCCTACCTCGATATGATTCTTTTCGATTTGCGGACGAAGCTTGCGCAGACCGTATTTGTTGAGTTCAGGGAAGGTGAATCCCCTGTCGCCGGCGAAGCCGCAGCAGCCAACACCCTCAGGCAGGAATACCTTTGTTGAGCACAATTTGGCGAGATTGATAAGATCGTCGGCGACACCCATCTGTCGTGTAGAGCATGTGATATGCAAGGCTATCGGGCGGTCTATTGGATGGAAGTCGAGACGGGGCACGAGATACTTCATGATAAACTCGGCGGGCTCGTAGAGCTTCATCTTCTTCATCACCTTCTTCATGCGGTGCAGACAGGGACTTTGGGCGCAGAGTACGGGGTATTTTCCTTTTTCCGATGCTTTCCATAGGGCTGCCTCCAGTTCTGCACTCTTGCGGTCTGCAATGTCAAGCATTCCCTTCGACTCCCAAATCTGTCCGCAACACATCTTCTCCATTCCCTCTGGGAAGATGACCTCATAGCCTGCTTTCGCCATCAGCTGGATCACCTCGTCCACAAGGTCGTGAATCTTACCTCCTTGCTTAGACTGTCCCATCGTCTGGTTGATACAGCTGGGGAAATAGACCACCTTCAAAGGCGAGTGCTCTTCTTCGTGCTGAGGAATGGACTTCTCGATGATAAATTGGGTAAGATCAGATTTCTTGGGCTGACGGTGCTTCTTGGGCATAGCTGTGGTCCAGAGAGGCAGACCCATCTTGTTCATCGTTCGGCAGACGGTGGTCATCAGCGTCGGGCCGAGGGTGACATGAGCAGCGTGGGCCACGTCGAGTACGACGCGCAGGCCAGACTTGATGCCAGCCATGTGGTTGGCTGCAAACTCGCCGACCTGGTAGCCCAACTTGGAGTTGTTCATGTCCATCTGACGAATGAGATGTGTCAGCTCACCAGTGTTGATTTTCATCGGACATGAGGTGGAGCAGAGCCCATCGGTAGCACAGGTCTGGTCACCATAGTATTTGTATTGCTTGCGGAGGGTAGCAGCCCGTTGGGGATTGGCTCCTGTAGCCTCGAGCTCTCGGATCTCGCGCTGTACGGCAATACGCATCCTCGACGAGAGCGTCAGACCACATGACATGCAGTTCACTTCGCAGAATCCACATTCGATACACTTGTTGGCGCGCTTCACCTGCTCGATGGTCTCCTTGGCCGTAGAGAGTGACGGATCCATGAGATAATGTCCGCCGTCGGGCACGCTGTCGAAGTCGAAATCGAGGACGGGCAGGGGTTTCAGACACTTAATGAAACACTCTGGATCGTCGTTGAATATCACTCCCTGGTTCAACAGACCGTCGGGGTCGAAGATGGTTTTCAACTCTTTCATAGCCTCATAGGCCTTCTCGCCCCACTCATACTTCACAAAGGGAGCCATGTTACGGCCCGTACCGTGCTCGGCCTTCAGTGAACCGTCGTAACCCTCGACGACAAGTTTGGCCACGTCGCGCATCATTTCGGCATAGCGAGCCACCTCATGCTCATCGGCAAAGCTCTGGTTCAGGATGAAGTGGTAATTGCCTTCGAAGGCGTGGCCGTAGATACAGGCATCGTTGTAGCCGTGGTCGGCGATGAGTTTCTGCAGCTTCACCGTAGCCTCAGGCAGGCTCTCGATGGGGAAGGCTACATCCTCAATAAGGCATGAGGTGCCGACGGGGCGCGTACCGCCTACGCTGGGGAAGATGCCTGAGCGGATGGCCCAGAACTTGCCGTAGATCTTCGGATCCTCGGTGAACTCTGCGGGAATATAGAGGCGGAACTGACCGAGACATTCCTTAATCTTCTCAATCTTCCCGAGCAGTTGCTCGTGGGTGATGCCCTTGGTCTCGGTGAGAATGGCGGTCAGGTTGTGATAATCGCCGGGTTCCACGCCCTCTATCTTGCCGGCATCGACATCTTTCTTATATTGCAGGAAGACGGGGTCATCGACAGAGTTGAGCGACATGTAGTCGAGCATCTCGGCGCTCTTCACCATCAGATTCTCGGCACTCATCTTCAGGTCGTCGCTATCGGCCTTCAGCTTCTTCATAGCCACAACGGCCTCGCAACTCTCCTTCATAGTGAGGAAGTAGACCATTGCTGAGGCCTTGAACTTGTAGTCGTAGAGTGTCTTCATCGTCACCTCTGAGAGGAAGGCGAGAGTTCCTTCGGAGCCTACCATCGAGTGGGCGATGATGTCGAACGGATCATCGTAGGCGATGAGCGGCCGGAGATTGAGACCTGTCACGTTCTTGATAGAATATTTGGTACGTATGCGCGAGGCAAGTTGTTCGTCGGCACGTACCTTGTCGCGGAGTGCCTCGATCTTTTTCAGGAACTCCGGATGGCTCTTTCTGAAAGCATCGCGACTCTTCTCGTCGCCCGTGTCGAGCACGGTGCCGTCAGTGAGGATGATACGGGCGGAGACCATCATGCGATCGCTGTTGGCATGTACACCGCAGTTCATGCCCGAGGCATTGTTGATGACGATGCCACCGACCATGGCCGAGCCGATGCTGGCAGGGTCGGGGGGGAAGACGCGGTCGAAGGGCTTCAGAATCTCGTTTACGCGAGCACCGATGATGCCGGGCTGCAGGCGGATTGTATCCTGATTCTCACCGATCTCGTATTTTTCCCAGTGCTTTCCTGCGACAATGAGGACTGAATCAGTGCAACTCTGGCCGGAGAGTGATGTGCCGGCGGCGCGGAAGGTGAAAGGAAGCTTGTACTTCCGGCAGGCGCTGACAATCTTCGAGATTTCCTCCTCGCCGTCGCTTCGGATGACGACTTTTGGAATCTGACGGTAGAAACTGGCATCCGTTCCCCAGCCGAGGGTGCGGAGCTCATCGGTGTAAATGCGGTCAGACGGGATGAACTGTCTGAGATCCGTGAGGAATTGATTCATCATAGCTTGCTGTTGGTTTTAAGTTATTACGTGTATTACTTTTGCTGCAAATATACTAAAAAAATAGGAATTGTGAACTAAAAACCATCAATAATTATCCTCTTTTTGTTTTTTTCACTAAATAATGGTTGAAATATCGCAAAAAAGTCGTATATTTGTCGGCAAATCCTCACAACATATTGCAATCACTTATATAATAATAACATAAATAACTTAAAACCTATGTCAGCATTAGTATCTGTTATTCCAATTCTATTGCTCATCGTTTTGATGATGGGCTTTAAAGTTTCTGGCTACAAGAGCGCGGTCATCACGCTTATCGTAACAATCCTCCTGGCTCTGTTTGCGGCTCCTGCCATGGGCATTGTCCCTGAGAAGTATGCCGATGCTTCGATTTTCGGTATTACCATCTGGTCTGTTGTCGAGGGATTTCTCAAGGCATGTTTCCCAATCATCCTGATTATCATCTGTGCCATCTTCAGTTACAACATCCTTTGCGAAACGAAGGAGATTGAAACCATTAAGACACAGTTCATTCAGATGACCTCTGACAAGGGTCTGCTTGTGCTGCTTCTGACGTGGGGCTTGGGCGGTGTGCTCGAAGGTATGGCCGGCTTCGGAACGGCCGTGGCTATTCCCGCTGCTATCCTTATTGGATTGGGCTTCAAACCGATGTTCTCAGCTGTTATCTGTCTGGTCGCCAATACGGTGGCGGTGGGCTTCGGAGCTGTCGGTCTGCCTGCTACGACGCTGGCCAACCAGGTGGCTGCCAGTGGCGTCGCCACACCCGAGGAGCTCTGCGAGGTTGCTACGTTCATTATCCTTCAACTCTCGCTGATGTTCTTCATCACGCCTTTCCTAATCCTGATGATGACCGACCGGACGAAGATTGTGAAGAATCTTACGATTGCGCTGTTCGTGGGCACGTTCTCTATCATCGTGCAGTTCTGCTGCGCCCACTTCATTGGCCCGGAGACACCTGCCATTCTCGGTTCCGTCGCTGCTATCATAGCGATGCTGATCTACAATAAACTCTTCATCAAGAAAGAGGATTCGGCCGATGAGGTAAAGGTGGAGCACAAGAAGTTCGGTACTGTGAAGACTCTGAAGGCTTGGAGTGTCTATGGACTCATCATCTTCTTCATCCTCATTTCGAGCAAGATCGTGCCACCGATGAATGAGCTTTTGAACACGACGCTCGTAACGAAGTTTGACCTGCCCGTAACAGGCAATACGTTCAAGTTTGGCTGGCTATCGAATGCAGGTCTGATGATTTTCCTTGGTGCTGTCATTGGTGGCCTGATTCAGGGTATGAGCTTTGGTAGTCTGATGAAGTTATTAGCCAAGACGACGGTGAACCTCCAGAAGACCGTCATCACAATCTGCTGCCTTGTGGCCATGGCTATGCTGATGAACAACACGGGCATGACAAACGACATCGCCAAGGGCCTCGTGCTGCTCACGGGTTCCGCATTCCCGTTCTTCGCACCACTGATCGGTTCAATCGGCACTTTCGTCACCGGCTCAGCGACAAACGCCAACATTCTCTTCGGCAAGCTCCAGGCTACTGCTGCCAGTGACTTGGGTCTGGTAAATCAAGGTACATTCTTCGGTGTCAGTGGTAATGAGACCAACTGGCTCGCCGCTGCTAACTGTGCTGGCTCCGAGGGCGGAAAGCTACTCTCGCCACAGTCAATTGCCATCGCTACGGCAGCCTGCGACATGGAGGGCCAGGACGGTGATATTATGCGTAAGACGATGCCGTTCGCCATCTTCTGGATCCTGATGAATGGTCTGATGGTATTCCTCGGACTTCACGTCATCTGATTTCTGAGTACCTAATAGTGACGGTTTCTACCTTGTAGTTTGTTCTCGACTACATGGTAGAAACCGTTTTTATTGTGTTTATAGCCTCAGATTCTCTCTTTCAGCATCTGGCTCATGCTCTTGCAATACTCAGAAGGCGTAAATCCGAAGGCGAACTTGAAGGCCCGGACAAAAGCACCTGTATCGCGGAATCCACTTGAGCGGGCAATGGTGTCGATGGAGTCGTGAGGATGCTCGATAATGAGCTGCGCGGCGTATTCGGCCCGTCGTGAGTTGATATAGGAGATGGTGTTGTGCACGTCGGAGAAGTGTGTGATCATGCTGTTGAACCTTTCTTCACCAAAGCCAGAGAAACGGATTAGTTCTTGGTGGTCGAAACTCGGATCGAGGAAGGGCTTCTCGCTGGTTACGCGGGCATCCAGCTCTACGAACATGCGTTGGTACTCATCCATCGTGGCCTTGGCCTTCGATTCGTCTGACTTTTCCTTCGAAGTAAACGGTGACTCGGTCTGAGCATTGACCATCTTGCGGTAGGCCTCCAGTCCGTTCAGTATTCGGCGCAGTTTCTTGTTGCGTTGACGGATAATGTGGTTGTAGTATAGTATGCTGGCTATGGCAATGATGAGAACCAGTGCGAGGGCGCTGAGTACGATGATGATCTCGAGCCGTCGGTGCGAGGCCTTCTCCTCCTTGATAAGGTTGTAGGTGTAGGTCATCGCTCCCCGCGATTCGTGGATTTTGAGACTGTCGACGATGTTGCGGATCTCTTCAAAGTCCTTGGCCGAGCTCTCGAAGTCGCCGATGGCGGCGTGCAGTTGCACGTCCTTGTTCAAGATATCGAGCATCGAGTAGTTGATGGTGTCGCACTCTGCCCTCATGAAATCGCGATAGCGGTGTACGATGTCGAGGGCCTCCTCGTTTTTGTGGCTCTTGAACATGTAGTCAAGGATGTCTTTGTCATCGATTGCATTGCCACCCTCGGTTTTGAGCCACTGGGCGTATGCCTCGTCGGCCTCGTCCATCCGTCCTGCCTTGGAAAGCAGCGAGGCCCGGAGGGCATATACACGTCGTAACGCGCGCTGGCTGCCCATGTTCAGTTCGAGTCCAGATGGTGTCAAAGCGGCCTTTTCCTGCAGTCTCGAGGCCTCAAGCGCTTCGTCGAAACGGCCGTCGCGGACGTACATTCTCACCATATCTGCGTAGAACGAACGCAGTTCAATCTGCTTGCTCGCGTAGTTGGCGGTCTTCATGCGGCTGATGGCCTGGCGGCAGTACTGATAGCCGCGCAGTGTATCACCGTGGTAGTGTCGCCGCTTGCCAAGCATGAACTCTGCCATAGCTAGGTAGGGGGTCTCGTCGTGCTTGATGGCTTCGTCGTGGAGCCGGTCGATGTAATACATCAGCCGGTCTTCTTCAAGTAGCACGTCGCTGATGTCCATCATCCGCTTCAGCAGGTTAATCTGTTGGTGACTGCTGTCGGCAATCGCAGGGGAGGCAAGGGCCTTTTCGTAGAAGGGCATGGACTTACGGAATTGTCGGGTATTATAGTACAAGTCGCCCACAGTGGCATCGAGGAGCCAGTCTGGCAAGGCTTTGCGGTCGCGTAGCGTCTGGACGATAGCCAGCGAGGTGTCGAGACTGACGAGGTTGTAGTTGTATGCACTGCTGATGGTGAGCAGCGAGTCAGGTAGCGTCTTTCCCGCGCCGCTGAGTGTGGGGAGAAGGCTTATTAGGACCGTAAGTAGTTTGTATTTCATCGTTGTTTTGGTTTTTTGTTGATAATCTGTCTGTTCTAATAGTGCAAATATACGAAAAAAGTTTTAAAGTCCAAACAATTTGGCGGTTTATTTGGCAAATCGCTCGCTTATTTGTACCTTTGCAGCGTGGAGAGACTCTGGAACAGAAACTATTGCAAGGTGATGGTGGCGAATTTCTCACTCTTCTTCGCCTTCTACGTGCTCACGCCGCTGCTGCCGCTTTATCTGAGCGAGCATTTCGGCGCGACGAAGGATGTGATCGGGCTCGTCCTCTCCGGCTACACTGTCACGGCGCTGCTCTTCAGGCCATTCAGTGGCTATGTGGTCGACTCATTTCCCCGCAAGACGGTACTCATGGTTGCTTTTGGGACTTTCGCCATCTTCTTCGCCGGCTATCTCGCTGCTTCCACTTTATTATTATTCATGGTGGTGAGGACGCTTCACGGCGGGCCCTTCGGCGCGTTGACTGTGGCCAACTCGACCGTTGCCATCGACGTGCTGCCATCGAGTCGCCGCACTGAGGGCATCGGCTACTACGGGTTGAGCAATAACCTTGCTATGGCCGTCGCTCCGACCATTGGCATCTTCATCTACCAGTTCTCTGACAGCTTCGAATTACTTTTCTGGCTCGCACTTGTCGTAGCCTGCCTCGGCTGGCTCGTCGACTCGATTGTGGTCATACCTCAGCGTGTCTGTATCCCCGTATCACCTCGCCTCTCTCTCGACCGCTTCTTCCTTGTGCGCGGCTGGCTTCTCGGGCTCAATATGGTTGCCTTCGGGTTCAGTTTCGGTGTACTCAGTAATTACCTCGCTATCTATGGTAAGGAAGTGATGGGTATCACCGGCGGCACTGGCACCTATTTCATGCTTTGTTCCGTAGGGCTGATTCTCTCGCGCCTCCAAGGTGGAAAGGCTCTACGCTGTGGCCGTGTTACCCACAATGCTGGCGAGGGGATGGTCATCTCGCTCGTCGGTTACACCTTGTTTATATTAATGCCGACTCTAAGTCAATGGCTTATGTTTAATAGTCAATGGTCAATGGTCTTCGGCTATTACGGCTCGGCCCTGCTTATCGGCCTCGGAAACGGTCACATGTGGCCCGCCTTTCAGAATATGACCATCAACGTGGCGCACAATAATCAGCGCGGCACAGCCAATTCGACCATTCTTATCTCGTGGGACATCGGGATGGGCCTTGGCATCCTTGTAGGGGGTGTAGTCTCAGAACTCCTTGGCTATGGTGCAGCCTTCTGGACGGTCGTACTTGTCAATGCCTCGGGTGTTGTCTGCTTCTTCATGGCGACTAAAGCTTTCTTCATAAGGCGGAATCTGAACGAATCAGTCAAATAGAATGGACAATATGGAAAAAAATAAGATAGCAATGCCAGACGAAACCATCATTAAGGAGGCTGTCAGGCTGGTGGGCGAGGGTGTGAGTGTCACGCTGCCTGTCAACGGTTATAGCATGCTCCCATTTATTATTGGAGGACGTGAGAGTGTCATTCTCCAAAAGCCGGATGACCTTAGTCTCGGTGATGTCGTGTTAGCGTGGGTGGAAAATTGTCGTTACGTGGTACATCGCATCATCAGTATCGACGGCGAACGTGTCACCCTGATGGGCGATGGCAATCTGGTAGGGACGGAGCATTGTACTATTGCTGATATTAAGGCATTGGCGACACATGTGGTTACTGCCCGAGGCCGCCGCCACGATCTTTATACCCCTTGGCGTAAAAAAGCGGCGAAGGCATGGTTCTGCCTCCGCCCCTTCAGGAGATATCCTCTGGCCATTCTAAGGAGAATAGTATGATTCAGCCCTATTTCTTACCATTGATTGTGTAGTCGAGGGCTGCGCCGATGGCGGTGCAGTACTGCGAATACTTCGGTATGTGGAAACGGATGTCGTAAAGTTTCTCGAGAGCAGGGAATACTTCCTTGCATTGTGGAAGCAGTGAGAGATTGCCGATGAGTACGAAGTCGCGAATGTCGCTGCCCAGTGAGGCGAGCCAGGCGGCAGAGCCAATCGACTGGAGTACCATCTTGATGAGTCCGGCTGCTATATCCTCCTTCTTCGCGTCAGTTGTGGCGCGGGCGAAGTTCGAAGCAGTCGTATCCATCGGAAGTCCGGGCAGTGGTTGAGCGCTGATGTCGCCAATCGTCAGATCGATGTTGCGAATGTTTCCCTGCTTCGCCATAGCGGCCACCTGCTTGATATCACTGGTGTTGAGCATGATGCGGGCAAGTCCGGCGAGCGTGCCTCCACCGACGCCGATACCACCGATATGTTTCATGTCGTCTCCGTCACATTTCACAAATGATGTTCCCGTGCCCATCGATACGACGATAGAGTGATCTAGCCTTGACTCAAAACGGGCCCCGAGCCCATCGGCAACGAACTCCTCCGACTTCGCCGTCGGCAGTCCATAGATTGGCTGGTCGATATAAGCCGCGCCTACACCGGTCAGCATCACCTGCTCCACATCCTTCAAGTCAATGTCGTTGTCGTGCAAATATTTGCCGAAAGCTCCATACAGGGAAGTAATTGGGTCAGCAGCCGTGATGCGGATTGGTGCTGACACTTTTCCATTTTTGATTCCAACAATTTTCGTGGTCGAAATACCCACGTCGATTCCAATGACAATACCCATATTCTGTGTTTGATTAAAAAGAAACCCGGCCGCCATCACGCGAAACCGGGCTAATGAAAGGAGGAGTGGTACCTCCAGGAATCGAACCGGGGACACACGGATTTTCAGTCCGATGCTCTACCAACTGAGCTAAGGCACCATT
>JAEEGG010005697.1_pt1 | contig 29410 bp, 18 predicted proteins | sample 9134161 | NCBI WGS metagenome assembly JAEEGG01 (sample SAMN16246543, study PRJNA631951) | gut metagenome | biome: gut microbiome; feature: rumen; material: CR-attached | host: Bos | place: Iran: Karaj | collected 2018-10
CGGCAATCCACCCAGGTGGAAGCATTGGTACACATAAGCAGGAGTCTGGCGATGATATGAACTACATCATCAGCGACACAGGTAAAGCATTTTGTGCCGGCGTACAGGAAAATCTTCGACCTGGAATCATGCACAAAAGAATATGAGGCTCTTGCTCCGGAATATGAAATAATTTCCTCTTTAATTGATGCGTAGAAGCTTATTTACACACCCCACCCTTTCCTAACAGCATCTGCTGTCGTATATTGAACGGCATGTATTCCAAGGCTTGCTGCGGCATGGATATTGTCGAGGCGATCATCGGTAAAATAAGTCTGGTCGGGTTCATATCCTTCGGCCATCATGATGGTTTTCCAGAACTCGGGATCGGGTTTAGCAAGGCCTATTTTGTTTGATGCATAGGTCTGGTCAAACAAGGCATAGTCGCCGCGCTCTGTGTGATTTTCCCAGTGGCTTTGGATTGTGTTTGTTCCGCAGACTACGCGCTGGTTTTTGGCTCGCAGTTCTTTTATAAGAGCAACTGTATCCTGCTTAAGCTCCGGGTGAAAAAACAGGCGATATAAATCTGTCTTAACTTCCGGAACATCTAGCCCCAGCACTTTTACACGCCTGTTAAATTCGCGCCAGAATTCCTCTACCGAGATTTTTCCAATTCCTAAAAGAAGATCTATATTATAGTCCGAGCCGTCTGCGGCTCTTTCGTTCTGGCAGATTTCAAAAAACTTTGGACGCGCAAGTCCAAGGTATTCGTACATTTGATTGTGTTCTCCAAAGTTGGTGGTTACCACTCCGCCCATATCAAATATATACAACATAAAATGCTCCTTTTAATACGTGGATTGCTTCGTCGCTACGCTCCTCGCAATGACGGAGAAATCCAATAATTCCTTAAAAGTTTCTATCTTCTTATAATAGCTTTCTGCCTTGCCAAAGCCATACGCAGCCCAGATAAACGGGACGCCGGCTTCTTTGCATGCATCGGCATCGCCCTGTGTGTCGCCTACGTAGACCGGGGTGTGCAGACCGTTACGCTCACACAAAAGCTTTATATTTTCTGCCTTACCCTTGCCGTTGTTACCGTAGCATTCAAAATCTTTGATGTACTCGGTAATCTGGTTTTTGGCAATTACAACTTCTATGTAGCCCTTCTGGCAGTTGCTTACTATGAAAAGCGGCATCCCTGCTGCATGAAGCTCCCTTATTGTCTCCACCACACCTTCATAAGTAATATTGCGCGTATTTGCCTTGAGTGCAAGCTGTTCCTGGTTGCAGCATTCTTCCATGAGCCGGGTTTTATCTGCCTTACTCAAGCCCACAAAAAGATTGTCTGCAATAACCTCCATGGTTTTTCCAAACTGACCTTTGAGGATGTTTTCTGTAACATGCGGTACCGAAGAAAAAAGCCTATCTATTGCACAGTTCCAGGCCTCTGCCACTATGTTGGTGGTGTCCCAGATTGTACCGTCTACATCTAATATGATTGAATCAAACATTATTTCTTCCTGTATTGCTTTGCCTGGGTTTCGAACATATTGTGATATATTCCGTCTTTGATTTTCATGAGCTGGCTGTGCGAACCGTACTCCTTAATTGTACGCTCAGAAAAAACTGCAATCTTATCGCAGAATTTGCAGGACGAAAGTCTGTGCGAAATATATATAGCCGTTTTACCGCCGGCAAGCGTTGTATTAAAGCGGCTGTAAATGTCTGCTTCGGCAATTGGGTCCAGAGCCGCTGTCGGTTCATCAAGAATAACAAGAGGTGCGTTTTTATACAAGGCCCTTGCAAGAGCAGTCTTTTGCTTTTGCCCACCGGAGAACTCAATACCGTCTTTTTCAAAGCCCTTCCACATATAAGTAAGCTCTTTGTGCGGCATAGTCTGAACTTCGTCATAAAGTCCCGCCTGTCTGAGCACTTCATCAATTCCACTCTGATCTGCATCCAGACTGAATGCAATATTTTCTTTTACAGTAAAACAGAAAAGTTTAAAATCCTGGAAGACTACTGAAATGAGCTTACGGTATTCTTCTTCGGCGTAATCTTTTATATTAATGCCGTCGACCAGAATCTCTCCCGAAGTCACATCGTAAAGTCGGCACAGCAGCTTGATAAAGGTTGTCTTTCCTGCTCCGTTCAAACCGACAACCGCAAGATGCTGTCCAGACGGAATTGTGATGTTAACGTTCTCTAACACATATTCATCACTGCGCGGATACTTAAAGCTTACATTCTTAAACTCAATCTGATGGTCACCGTCTTTTTTTATACCAAGGTTTCCCTTTTGCAGCGCGTCCGGATATTCCATAAAATCAAAATACTGCTGGACATAGCTTGACCTCTTGCTAATTTCCTGGAAAGATTTTACAACTGCATCAAAGCTCTGTCCAAGGTTAGAGGTTGCCGAAACAAGCATCGAGAAATCTCCGATAGATACAACCTTCTTTACAGCCTTAAGCCCTATATAAAAATATGTAAGTCCGCTTGTAATTGCAGTAATTATGTTGATTATGTACTGCTGGCGCTTTGTTCCTTCTGCCTGATTTTTCCAGATTTTTACCTGTTCATCCAGATGTTCTTCTGCGCGTTTTGTAAAATGGTCTGCGCTGTTATAAAGCCTTACATCCTTACCGTAGGTAAAATCGCTGAGCTCCCAGAAAATATAGCCAAAGATTCTGTTTTGTTTTGCAAGCCCCTGAAAACTTTTGATTTCGAGCAGATTAATCTTACGGTTAAAGATTGCACACAGACCGATTGAAACAACTTCTATAGGAATGATAATCGGGCACGAAATTGCAATAATTGTTATAACACCAATTATAACAACCACATTGTTGATGATATTAAAAAGCTGGTAAAGGATTCCGTAGACATTACCGCTGTACCAGCTCATACCTTCTTTTGCTTTGTGAAGCTGGTCAAGCACCTCGGGGTTTTCGGTGTGCTCAAAGTCAATCTTCATGGCGTGTTCGTTTACCTTAAGTTCAAAATAAAGATTAAACCATTCGTTGTAGTAGTTCTGGATTCTTCCGGCCCAGTGTTCAATTACAGAAGCTGCAAACTGCATGCCCACAGTTATTCCCGCAAAGAGGATTGCACGCTGCAGATAGAATGAAAGATTTTCGCCATTATACAGGCCCACCAGCGCATCAATCAAAAACTTTGGAAGAATAATTGTTTCTACCCTGCGCATGAGGTTTGTAATAAAATACATTGCAAACGGCACAAAGTATACAGGCTTTTCTTTTGCAACAACCTTGAGCATGTAGAGGACTACTTTCTTTGAAAGGTTTTCTTTTTTATCGCCACGCGTTTTCAAAGCTCGCCCTCCTCTACATAATACTGTGCCTGAACCTTGTACATATTTGCGTACTCACCCTTCTTTTTCATAAGGCTGTCGTGAGTTCCATACTCTATTAGCTGGCCATCCTTAAACATTGCAACATTATTACAGAATTGAGTTGAGCTTAATCTGTGCGAAATATAAATGGCAGTCTTACCGCAAATCAGTTTATCAAAATCCTGATAGAGCTTACTTTCGGCAAGTGCATCCAAAGCTGCGGTAGGCTCGTCTAACACAACAACAGGAGCGTTTTTATAAAGGGCTCGCGCCAGCGCCAGCTTCTGCTTTTCTCCGCCGGACATATCTATTCCGTCATCGTAAATAACTTTGAGCAGCTGGGTATCAATTCCGTCTTTAAGGTCGCGGATTTTTTCTCCAAGTCCCGCATCCTCAGTACATTTTTTTACAAGCTCGTCGTCTGTTTTTTCAAGCTCTTTCATAGAGACGTTTTCTTTATAGGTCATTGCAAAAAGATTTACATCCTGGAACACAGGAGCAATAATTGCAAAATAAGAATTCAAATCCCAGCTTCGGATATCCTGGCCGTTCAGAAAAATTGCTCCCTCTGTAGGTTCATAAAGCCGCATCAAAAGCTTGATAAACGTAGTCTTACCAGCCCCGTTTAATCCCACAACCGCAAGCCGCTCTCCCGCCTTTATCTTTAAGCTCACATTACGAAGCGCATATTTTTCCTGGCGCGGGTACTTAAAGCTTACATTCTTAAACTCAAATTCGTAAGAATCAAATGCAGGAACATCCGGCAGCTTTTCCTTCTGGCCGCGGAACTCTTTTTCAAGGTCCAGGAAGGAACGAAGGTCATCACACTCGCGGCTCCTCTGCAGCATTGCATTTACATTATTCAAAAGTTCATTCATGCAGCTGAACAAAGTCATTGCCGAAGTCAAATACAGCGTAAAATTACCAATTGTGAGCGCGTGATTATAAACATTATAAATTAAGAATGCATAAACTCCGCCCTGTGCAAAAAGCCACAAAAGGCTCAAAGCACACGCAACCCAAAACCAGATTTTATTACTTAGCTTTTGGTACGAAAGTCTTACATCATTAATTTCTATAAAGCGTTTTTTGAGCCAGCCGGATAAACCGTACATTCTTATATCTTTTGCGTAAGAAAAATTTGCAAGCGCCTGGTTCATATACCAGTGTTTTCTCCACCATGGTGCAAGCTGGTCCCATACAATCTTTTTTACATGTTTATTTGTTGCATTAAAAATTACAAAGTTGATAATAGAAAAAACAATCATGATGACTGCAAGCCAGATATTCATTGTTCCGATAATTGTAAAACCGCCTGCAACAACACTCAAATTTTCTACAAAAGAAATAATCTGCTGCTCAAAGCCTTCTATACCGTTACCGCCACCGTCACAGGCACGTTCGGCCTTCTGGTAGCAGTCTAGCACTTCTGGATCTTCTGTATCTTCAAAGCGCATTACCATCATCTTATAGTTTTTCTGAACGACGATTTTCATGCGCACAATGATTTTTAATACCCAGAGCTTGTTATAATAAAAAGTCTGCATTATAAAAAACGCAATAAGAATTACGGTAAAGATTATTATGATTTTTAAAAGGGACTGGACGCTTCCCTCAACAGTAATTAAATCAATAATATATTTTGAAAGAAACGACCACAAATATTTTTGAACCGGCATGAGTACAAAGCCCAGCGGCAGCATCAGAATAATCAGAGGTGCATACTTTTTCATTGCACGCAGAGTAAACCAGAGGTTACTGAACAACCCGTACTCTTTGTGATAAGGATTTTCTTTTTCCATGTTAGTGATAACTAACCGTATAATACTTTACATTCAAATATGTCTCGCCGTCGACTTGAAGTGCACATGGTTTGTCAAATTCTACGCGGATTTCGTGACCCAACTTTACTTCATAAATATCTGTGTGTGTAATGTGCTTGCCCTTAAAAATCTTTGGAAAAACAGTAAGGATTTTTAGTTTACCGGCATCGTGAACAACTACAGAAGAAACTACATGCTCTTCATTAAGGCGGTCCTGCTTTGGAGTAATCATCATACCGCCGCCAAAAAAGCGTCCTATCATTGTAGGAGCAAGCCACACCTTTCTGTAGTGAATTGTCTCACCGTCTACAGTAACAGTTGCATTGCGAGGTTTAAACTTTCCAAGAAGCCCCTTAATTGCAATTGCAGTGTAGTCTACCTTTTTGTTTGTATTCTCGCGGATGCGGTCTCCTTCTTCGCAGCAGTAGCCGTCTATGCCGTAACCAATTCCATTTATAAAGCGGCTTGTTTTTCCGTTTACTGTAACAGTTGGCAGAGACTTAATAAATTCATTCAAAGGAATAAGCTTGTTTTCTATCTGGCAGCGCTCGCATACATCATTTAAAAAATCATTACCGGTACCACAGGTATAAAAGAAAATCTCGTTTGTAAGATGCAGGTCGTAAATATCATTTACAAAGCGGCTCAAAGTTCCGTCGCCACCTGCAATTATAATTTTATCATCTGCATTAAGTACACGGCAGGAATCTGCAACATTTGTAATAGCAGTTATATCAATAAACTTGAGCTGCTGGCCTTCAAAGATTTTTTCCAGCTCCGGCTGCGCTTCTCCGCCCTTACCATTATTAGCAAGGCTGTTTAAGAAAACGTAAATCATGACCCTACACCTCGTCAATCTTCTTTTGTATCATATTCTGTACTTCGGCTGCAACCTGAACAGTATCCTTTTCTTTCCAGACTTGAGGCTCAATTACATCAAGAATATCCATATAAACGTCGGTGCGCTTCCAAGGCCAGTTCTTTGCAATGTTTTCGGTTCCACGCATACAGCATACAACTACAGGACATTCAGCCTTCTGTGCAATTTTAAATGAACCAGGTTTAAACTCTGCAAGAGAACCGTCCTTGCTGCGGGTTCCTTCCGGGAATATTCCGATTGAAACTACATCGCGTTTGATGTAATCAATTGCCTTGAGGATGGTGCCAAGGGCTTCTTTTGGATTATTACGTGCAATTGCAAGATAAAGTCCGCGCCTCATATAGCGGCGACCCATAGGAATCTTAAAATTTTCAGGCTTGGAAATATATGCAATCTGAGTTTTTTTAAGAACCGCACACTGAACAAAATTATCAAACTTGGAGCGGTGGTTAGAAACCAGCAAAAAGTGAGTTCCAAAAGGAACCTTTTCGTAGCCGGTAATATGAAGTCTTATCATTCCGACAATCATCATATAACGGTACCACAATACAAAAACCCAGTTATAAAATCTGTTTGTTTTTGTATATTCTTTTTTCATGCTTATTGTAAGACTAATGCTAAGCCAGAAAATCCAAAGAAAAAGATGGAATAAAACGATGATTCCGAGTATTGCCCCGGCAACTATGATAATTGTTGTAACTGCTTTTGACATATATTTATTATAACAGAAAAACTGAATTTGCGATAGAAGAAAAAATGACTTATAATTAAATTATGATGAATAAAAAACTTATTTTATTTGTATACGCAGCAATCTTTTTTGTGACGGCAGCCTGGTCCCAGAGCAAAATCCACCTCAAAGCAAGCTGCGAACAGTATTTTTTGGATGAATATGACCCCATGCCGGGCCCTAACACTGATGGAGTTTACCCGGTAAAGCTTACTGTAACTACCAAAACCTCAGACAAAACTCTTTATATAAAAATCTATCGTTCCACAAGCGTGACAGGTCCCTTTACCCTCATAATAGATGCCATGCAGGGAAACGAAGAATATTTTGATTTATACGACAGCGAACCTGCTCTGCCCGGACAAAAATATTATTACCAGGCTGTGCTTGGAAGATACAGTTTGGACGATGCCCCTGCTGATTGCAAATCTTCTGTTGTGTGTGGCTGGGGTGCACTAACCCACGAAGCACTTTATGTTTATGTAAATGTAGCACTCAACAAGTCTTATGATAAAATGACAATAATGAATAAAAGTGGTGCTCTTGCCAAGCTTGGCAGCGAAGAAACCCGCGGAAACAGAACAGGAACTTTCTCCTACGAAGCAAAGGTAAAAGGCATGGGCGGAGTTGCCACAATGACTTACAGCAATTACAGTGATGACGGTCTTCTTACCATTGACGGCCAGACCCTTACAAAATCCGACATGGGCATGAACGGCACTATGGATGGACTTCTTACAGTACGCGGAATGTATAATGCGCAGATTGATTATTCAAAGGTTTTGATTAAAAAAGGAAAAGCCGGAGGCGGCACCTATGGAATTATACCAACAGGCGCCCCCCGCAAAGAAATTGATTATACCTGGAATACAGACAGACCAAGGTAAAAACAAGTGCCTCGTGCGGCTCCCCGTTCCCCTACATTCCTTCCATTGTGTAAACGTTGGAAATTGCACTGGTGTTGTTGGCAAAGTGAACGATGACTACAAAATAGCGGAAGCCAACTTCATTTGAATTAGCCATTACTCTAATTGCAGTTTGGTCATTAAAGTTTGCCTGCTCATTCACTTCATAGACTTTTGATTCAATGAGCTTACCGCGGCGTTCCCATTCATCAATATTGCTTCCAAGATCTGTAAGGCTTGAAATTATATTTACCAGCACCTTGCATTTTGAACTAAAGGCTGCTGTATTTTTAAAGAACGAGTTTTTTGAAATATCATCCCCAGCCACAGGAATATAATAATAAACAGTATTAGAAACAGTTTCTTCGGTGTACATATCATATTCCGTTTCTTTAGGACGATAATCATAGTTGACCATTTCATCACCTTCCACATCTTTATTATATGGGGCTCTGTATTTAAGTCTTACACCAGTCTGATTTTCTGCATCATAAGTGCTTTCGTTAAATGCCTGTACAGACAAACGATAGAAAGAGCCTGGAGTTAAGGCATCTCCTGTAATGTTACTAGTATCATAGCTTAAAACAAGCTTTCCTTCTTTTTTTTCAGGCACAGCTTCTATAAGCTCTTTATACCATTCATACTGTGGAAGCCAGTGATCTCCAAGGTATTCTATTTCATCGGGATCAAATTTTTCTATATTAATCATGTTTCTTTCAAAATGCTGATTACTGTCATACACAAGAGAAAGATTAAAGGCATTTTTATTTGAATCATAATTGACACTAAGTTTATTCTTAAAAGTACCTATATTTGCCTTGCCCAGGGTTATTACGCTGGAGTTTCCTTTGGTATCAGAAACTTTTGCAAAGAACATATATTGTCCATCAGAAAGACCATTAACGGGAACTACAGGGTTTATTTGGTATCTGGCATCAATAAGAGCTTCGGTTTCATCCTTTTGAATCCATGCTTTTGTTTGATAAGTACCAGTACCATAAGGAAGTGCAAGAATTTCTTCTTCTGACAAAACCGAAAGGTTGTTGCCCCAGGCATCATTATATGGAGTGTAATAATAGGTAAAGGTTGGTTCCAGGTGACCTTCATCTTCTTTTATAAGGCCATCTATACCACCATATCTAAATGATCTTCCGTCAAAAGATAAGAGTGAATCATGCGAAACAATTGCCGGAACCTGTACTGGAGGAAGATTGTCATGGTCTTTATTATTGACAGTAATATCAATTACATCTGATGCTGAAGTCTTATTATCTTTTACTGCAACTATTTTTATTTTGACAGTAGTACTATATTTAGGTTCCTCACCAAGGCTGCTATAGGCTGTAAAATAGTCGTCCTTCCAGCCAGCATTATCTTTCCAGGACGCAAACGGAGCTTTAAGCGGATTCATTATTGAAAAAGAAAAATCTTTGGAAGAAATTGTATCATAACAAATCCAATTATTACCTTTATCTGTACTTACATAAGGAACATATGTTGTATCTGGAGCATAATTAGTTATAGTTCCATTTATCTGAATTAAACCGGATCCATCACCGGTACTATTTGCAGCAGCTAAAGATTCAACAATTGGAGCATCAAATGTACCCTCAGATAACTCATTTACATCCACAATAACCTCATACAAAGGACCAAAGGATTCTCCGGCCCATATATTATTTATTTGTGAATGTAAACCCAAATCCTGCTGAATATATACAAGATACTTCGGATATTTTTCTGCGCCCTCAGGTTTTTCGATTAATAATTCTGCTTTATCATTAAAGTTAGCCAAGTCATTTTGAGTAAAGTTTTCATTTTCACCTACAGTATGCATAAAGTTTCTTTTGAGTTCCAGCTTGTCATATTCTGCAGGGGTTGTTCCTTCCGGAATTGGTGCATAAAAAATCCTGTATTTAATTTCCGGGTTCTTATCGGGAATAGAAACAAGTCCCGTAATATCAGTTGAGTTTCCAAGACTTTTGTTAGAGTAATTAAGCCTTACAGTAATTCTATTACCTTCTTCTTTAGTCTTTTCATAATTATAAAATTCAACCTTTTTTGGAATAAGAGTTAGAATATCATTTGTATTTCCCACAGAATCTACAGTTGTTATCTTAAGATAAATATCAGAGTTATTGTTTTTGTCGCAATAGTTCTTGTAGGCTTCTGGTAAATAATAAAATACCGCTGTAGTATTACCGGTAAGGCCTTCCATAGCATAAGGATCATATAAATCAGAGTCTGCGGCTCCCTTTATCGTTACCGGCGGCTCGAGCTTATTAAGATCTGTTCCCCATGAAAAAAGATATGTAAAATCATCGTGATCCTGCTGATATTTTTTCTTATTAGCAAAAGGTGAAATATAATAAACATCATCTATTATTGATCCAAATACAAGACGATTACGGAAATATTCAATTTTTTCTCTTGTTGCAGTTATTTTATCAAAAGGACCAAATATACTATTATCATCAGGAGCTGCATCATGTCTAAAGCCAGGGGTAACAAACCAGATTTGAGCACCTGCGCTGTTTGCAAGACTTGTATCTCGTATTACATAATAAACACTGTTTTTTTCACTAAGATCAGTTGAGTCGGAAACACTAACTGTTATTTTATACAGGCCATCCACATAAAATTTTGGATCTGACAAATCTACACAAACAGTATCAAAATAGTTTCCGTCATAATTAATCTGTTTTAATTGAAAAAGCTTTGAAACAGCATCTTCCTGAACTGCTTTTCCACCCGAGTCATAAACACGCTGGATTAAAAAATGTGCCCATACGTTTCCACCACCATAGTCGTTGCCTTCTACATAAAAATCAATCTTGCTGTTTATATGGTTGGTGCTGCAAATCTGAGCTTCTGTTTGATAAGTATAATTTCCACAAAAAAGTTCGGTAGTTAATTCATCTTCTGATTTTGAAATATAAGATGGAGGAAGCTCTCCTTTTGCATAAACCATAACAGGCGGAACATTATCAAGTTCTTCAATAATTCTATATTTATGCTCTATTGCTTTTTCTATAGGGAGTGCATTTATATCTTCGCAGGCTTTGGTAAGTGTTAAATAAATATCAAGATATTTTTTTCCTTTTAAGTCTATGAGATTAAGTTCATTGGCAGGAATTTCTACAAGCTTATTTTCGTTAGACCAGATTGGTTCAAGAAAATTTTGTTTAAGATTATTTCCAAGGGAATCGGTAATGCTTAAGTTTTGCCAGAAGGTCTGGATATTCATGGATTTTGTAAAGCTTATGATGATCCTCTTATTTTTAGCAACGCCCGCATCCTGAAAAACAGGCTCTTCCACCTTAGCCTGCGGACACACCGAATTAGCAATCCTTATTTTTTTGTCCAGGTCGCTTTTTACATCGGAGCCGTCCATAAAATTGCTGCAGGAAGAAATGAATACACAAAAAGCAGCAGCCAGTACAGAGAAAACCGTTAATGTCTTAAAAGCAGACTTTTTCATATACAAAATCCCCTTCTATACTATTATAGAAGAAAAAAATATATGAGGTCAAGGGCGGAACAAAGTCTTAACTTTAATTACAATTAGCCTGCTTTACGTCTGAGATGTCGGTGGTGTTGTCTGCATAATGTACAACTACTACATAGTAAACAAAACCATGGACATCTGATTTATAAAGATCCATCAAAGCTTGTGCAAAGGAGAATGTATTTGTCAACGGGTCATACTCAGAACCTTTGTTATCAGGGTCATAGAAATGAGTTTTAATGAGACGACCATGAAGCTCCCACATATCTGAATTATTACCATAGTTTTGGGTACTGGCAATAACATTTACTATGAATTTTTTATCTGCAAAAACAGTTGCTTCAGACGGTGAGAACGAAGACCTTACATTAATACCTTCAAAATGACGGGTTATTGTTTGAGGTTCAATAACTTCATTATTAGTATAATCCCAAACAGATTCATCAATCCAGTTGTCCTCAAAATAATAGTATTGTGGAATAGACAAAGTTTCATCAGTTACAGTATCATACATGGAACTATAATCATTTTTATAACTTTGCACAGTTATTCTATAAAACTGTCCCTGATTAAAGCCTTTATTTCTGACATCGGTAAAAGTTCTTGTTCCATTTTCTATTGTAAACAGATTGGTATTATCTGCATCATCTGGATTATCTTTAAACCATGACTCATACCAGGTATCATCATAAGGCTCATAGTGCTGGAAATTTACATACATTGTATCCGAAGAATCGGTATCAATGCTTACAGTAATGGTATCATCCTTTCTTATTGTATACATCCACTCAGAATAATTCTTTTCACGAGCTTTATCATTTGCGGTAAAGTCTGTCCTTCGATCTATCCACGAGGTTACATCGTCAGGAATGTTTTCCTCCTTCTGTGGATTATCGATAAAAAGGTTTTTGTATTCAACACTAACTTGCGGTTTTTTATTAATTGTTCCAACATGTCCTTTTCCAAGTGTTATAACACAGGAATTTCCATAGCAATCAGAAAATTCCCCAAAGAACATGTAGGTTCCATCATCCAGACTGTCAATAGGTACTACAGGACAATTCCAGATAAAAAGCATTTTATCTTTTTCGCCTGGATAGGTTATTCCATCCCAATCTAAATCCCAATGGTATTTCATTTCGCACCAGGATTCCACATAAGAAATTCCCTTATTAGGGAGAGCTTTTATCTGTTCTTCTGTAAGAACATCAAGTCTGTCTCCCCAGCTTTCGTTGTAAGTGGTGTAATAATATGTAAACTCTTTATTCAGGTGAGCTTCGTCTTCTCTTATAACATCACCAAATTTATAATATTTTCCATCTGCTGTAAGTTCAGAGTGGTGTGTTTCAACAGATGAATTTTGATACGGAGGAATATTATCGTCTTTATTGCTTTTAAGAGTAACTGTTGTTGCATCTGAATCTTGTGGCACGGTTATTCCATTTGCATTAGAAGCCTGAACTTTAAAATATATTTCATTCTCGTATACACCATAATTTGCCTGTGGATAGTCTTTTATTCTTTCTATTGAGTCAAAGAAATTTTCTCTGAATATGTAATTTCCATATTCGTCTTTGTCTTTCCAGTGGCTGTCGTCTTTCTGCTTCAGAGGAGCACTCAAAGGATTTTTCATTGAAAAGGTTATTATACCTTGGTTTCCTTCTACTTTGTAACTGTATTCAGGATATTGCCAGGTGTGTGTTTCATCTACACTGTAAAGAGGAACATAACTTTCACCACTTACAGGAGAATCTACCTTTAATGTAATTTTTAATAATCCTGTATTTTTTTCTGAAGAATCGCAAATAACCTTACTAATTTGTGGTGCTGCTGGTACCGAAGAGGATCCAATTAAAGTTGGATCTACTTCAACCCTATAACAAGGTCCAAAGGTCTGTCCCGTCCACTGTCCTGTAAAAGTAGAATGCGTTGTAAAGTTTGGCTGAATATAAACTACATATTTTGAAGTCTCGTCTGCGTCTACATCAAACCAAGGTAAGTCAGTGAGTCCCGACCACGGATCCTTATTAAATTTTGCTGCAGTATTTCTTATAAGTGCAGTATCTTCAGTCCCTTTTTTTGCATAAAAGATTCTGTAATTAATCTGGCAGTCCTTATCCGGAATATTAACAAGATTTGTAATATCAGAGGTAAGGTCGGAATAATTTACTGTGATTCGTTTTGCTACTACTACTTGTTCTTGATCCTTAATTTCTTCAACTGTATATCCATAATAATCAACCAATCCCGGAGAAAGTGTTGTAATGGTATTTGTATTACCCACAGAATCTATAATTGTTGCCTGAAGGAAAATATTTGATGTTTTATTCTTATCAACATAATCAAGATATGCTTGTGGCAAATTATAAATAACTTATTCCATTGCTCGCACATCATCTACTTTTTCTGAAGAATAATAAGTATTGTATAAAAATGCTTTTTCCCAGGATTCGTAGGTATAGGCTTTTGGCAGTATTTTCTGCTTCTTCTTGCGTAAACCATTTAAGCTGTAGTTATTCTCATCTTCGGGATTTTCGAGTGCGTAATCAGTATTTTTGTAATAATTTCCTTCATCATCTACCCAAACGGTCACGGTTTCATTAGGGTTAACTGCTACCAAATCAGGAGCTGTTGTATAATTTCTGAGATCAGGAAATTTGGTATAATCATCATAACCGTAATAATGCAGATTAGTTTCTTCTCTAATAGACGCTGGTTCTACAGGATTAGTCATATTATTAAGACTAGTTCCCCACGAAAATAAATATTTAAAGGTTTTTCTTTCGTCTGTATAATGCTTTTTACCGGTTAATGGAGAAACAAAGTAAGTATCATCTTCCAGAAACTGGAACTGAACTCTTTGACGAACTTCATCAATAGTCTGTGGAGTTGGAACCCGTGCATCATAAGGAGCAGGATAATTTCTTTCTCCATCTATAAGCCAGTCACTTGTTACCGGATCAGTTCCACCTACTCTGAACATAGGTGCCTCAAACCAAATAAGTGCGTTATTACTCTTTGACATCTGTGTATCGCGCAAAACATAATAAACCTGAGACTCTTCACTAAGATTTCCGTCTGAATCTTCGGTTCTTATTACAAGCTTGTATATTCCATCATAGCCGTTAAGATCAAACTTAAAGGTTTGCGACATATTACCATCGGCATCAGTCTGGGTAAGATCTTCCTTATATACTTTTTCAACAGGATTTTCTATTTTTCTGTTTCCGTCAATATCATAAATACGGCTGTAGGTAATATTAGCTTTTACTTTTCCACCGCCAAAGTCGCTTCCTTGAACATACAGCTCCAGTTCTGAATTAATGTGATTATATGTACAAATAATTTGTTCATTTTCAGCAGTAAGATTATCCTCTAAAAGGGTAACAGGTGTAAGTGTTACAGTATCGCAAAGCTTGATATTTGTTCCACCCATTGAATAATTCTTTTCAGGGCGCTTAATGCTAAAGTTAGAATCCAGTACCGGAGGAATCTCGTCCTTATCTGAATTGATTCGGAATTTATAATTTATTGCTGTTTCAATCGGAAGCCCATCCTTTGTTTCGCAGCCCTTTGAAAGTGTAAAATAAATATCCATTTTCTGGCCGGCTGGAATTGGAATAAGATTAAGCTCATCTGCATAAATAGTAACTCTTGTATTATCATTTGACCACTGCGGAGCCATGTAATATTCAAGCAGGGAATTGCCTTCGGAATCTTTGATTGAATAATTACCGGTAAAGGTCTCCGGGTCCATTGCCATTGTAAAACTGATTACAATTGCTCTGTTTTTTTCAACACCACCATCTACAAAAGGCGGTTCTTCTATTGTTGCCACCGGACAGTCGTGGTTTGCAATGTATATTTTTTTCTCAAGGTCGTCTTTTACGGAAGATCCTTTAAGGAAGTTTTCGCAGCTTGTAAGGGCTAAGGATAACGAAGCACAGGCAAGTATAGTAAAAAGTGAAGTAACAAGAGTTTTTTTCATGTTTCTTTCTCCGAATGAGATTTAATACTATATTATACCATTACAAAAGCACATTTGTCGATTTTTTTTTTATAATATGCTATATTCTATATAACTGTGATTCGCAAACTACGCCTTAGAAAGGCTACAATTTCATTTTTCCTTCTCCCCCTGCTCTGCTTTTGTTTTTATTCCTGCGGAACTACAAAAGATTCGGTTACCGATACAGACTTAGCTGTTGAAGAGCCTTTTGAAGCGTTTGAAGCAGAAACGCAGCCACAAACACAAGTCCAGACAGATTCTGACACAATCACCCTGCTTTTTGCGGGAGATATAATGGCTCACAGTGTAAACTATGTAATTTCGGATTATCCAAAAATCTGGCGCGATGTAAAATATATGATTGAACCGTGTGACCTGGCTTTTGCTAATATAGAAGCGCCAATTGATAATACCCAAAAGCCTGCCAACTACCCAAACTTTAATATGCCGCAGGCCTATATAGAAGCAGCGGTAGACGCGGGTTTTGATGTTTTTTCACTCTGCAATAACCACACAAACGACCAGGGCAAAAACGGTATCAAAGAAACTGTCAAAACCACAGAACGTCTTATTGCACGCTCTAAAGAACGCGGACAGGACATTTATTTTTCGGGTCTAAAGGATAATAAAGAAGCCGCTTTTACCTATAATCTTATAGAAAAAAAAGGATGGCGCATTTTGTTTTTGCCTATGACCGAAATCTTAAACCGCCCGCAGAATTCAGAGTTTATAAACTATGTAGAAAACACGGAAAAAGCACGCAAAGAGTTTATTCAATATGTAAAAGAACTGCGCCAGAATAATCCCTGCGACCTTATGGTACTTTCGGTTCATGCCTACGAACCGGAATACACACGAAAAGTTACCGACGCACAGGACAAATACTACCAGGAGTTGCTTGATGCGGGCATAGATATTCTTTGGGCAAATCACGCTCACATCATTAAAGACCGCAAATACTTTTATTACAGTGACACTCAGTCGCACAAGGTAATAATGTATGCTAATGGAAACACCATAAGCGGTCAGCGCACCAAGCCGGAACTTACAAGCAAAAATCCTACCGGCGAGCGCGACAACACTGGCGACGGACTTATGGTTAAGCTTACGTTCAAAAAGCAGGAGGACGGACTTCTCCCGCGCATAATAAAATCGGAGAATCTTTTTATTACAACTTATATAAACACGGCAAATGAATATGTGGTTAAGCCTTTGACTCAAGGGTTTATTGATTACCTATGGGAAGTTCCACGCGCAAACTGGGCACGTTATATTCAGCGCCGCATTGATATTAATAACGAATACACAAAGGATTACATAATATGGAAATAGACTATAAATCGCTTCCGGTATATGAACAAAAACAAAAGATTCTGGACTGCATGGAAAACAACCAGGTTGTAATTGTAGAAAGTCCTACAGGTTCAGGAAAAACAACACAGATACCGGTAATTTTATACGAAGCAGGCTATGCCACCAACGGAATGATTGCAGTTACACAGCCTCGCCGTATTGCAGCTCTTAGCGTAAGCGAGTTTATTGCAAAGCAGATGAAAACTCCTTACCCGGGACTCGTTGGTTACAAAATGCGCTTTGAAGATAACACCGGCGCAGACACACGAATAAAGATTATGACCGACGGAATATTGCTGCAGGAAATGAAGCTTGATCCGTGGCTCAGTAAATACAGTGTTGTAATGGTTGATGAAGCACACGAGCGCAGTTTGAATATTGATTTTATTCTGGGATTACTCAAGCGCGTGCTTCGGGAAAGATCTGACTTTCATGTAATTGTTTCTTCTGCAACTATGAATACTCAGGCGTTCAGCGATTATTTTGACGGAGCGCCAATTGTTTCTATAGATACAATTACTTACCCGGTAAGCGTAATTTATGACCCCATTGAAGGCGGTGCTACCACTGCAACCGAAGCAGGCTGCGATGTTCTTTTGAGTAAAATCTGTGCAACTGTGGACCGCGTACTTGATAACGAAGAAGCCGAAGGTGACAGTGACGCAGGTGCTAAGGGCGGTATTCTGATTTTTCTTCCCGGAGAAAAAATTATTAAGGATTGTGTAGAACGGCTTTCTATCTGTCCGTTTAGCAGGCATCTTCATATTCTGCCTTTGTACGGACGCCTTAGCAAAGAAGAACAGGAACGCGTTTTTGATGATCCGCCTGCAGGCAAGAAAAAAGTGATAGTCACAACTAACATTGCCGAAACCTCTGTTACAATTCATGACATTACAACTGTAATTGACTCAGGTCTTGCAAAGCTAAATTTTTACAGCCCGCGTACCTTTACTTCGAGCCTAAACGAAACTCCTGTAAGCAAAGCAAGCTGCAACCAGCGCAAGGGACGTGCCGGTCGTACTCATGCGGGAACCTGCTACCGTCTTTACAGCCGCAAAGATTTTGAAGCCCGCCCGCTCTATACTACCGAAGAAATCTACCGTACCGATTTGAGCGAAGTTGTTTTACGCATGGCAGAGCTTGGCATTACCGATTATTTTGATTTTGATTTTATTGCTTCCCCAGGACGCGAAGGAATTATTGGCGCTGTAGATACCCTTCATATGCTTGGAGCATTGGACGAGGACAACTGCCTTTCTGCAATCGGAAAGATGATGGTACTGTTCCCGCTTGAACCTCGCATAAGCCGCATTATTGTAGAAGCGGTAATGCGCTTCCCGGATGTAATTGATAAAACTCTTACAGCAGCGGCTTTTTTGTCTGCAAACTCACCGTTCCTTTTGCCTGCAAATGAAGAAATGGAAGCCCGCAAAGCACATCATCGTTTCCGAGATTTACAGGGAGATTTTGGAACTTATATAAATCTTTTTAATGCCTATAAGCAAAGTGATTACAAGGAGAAATTCTGTAAAAAGAATTATCTTGATGACCGCGTTATGGCCGAAATTGACAACATTAAATGGCAGCTGGGCCAGATCGTAGGCGAAAAACTCGGACTCCCTATTGTAGAAGGCAGCGGAAACATGAGCGATTATCTTTGCTGTATTGCAGCCGGAATGATTCAATTTGTATGTATCCGTACCGGTCGTGAAAACTACCGCTCTCTTACAGCAGACCATATCTGTATTCACCCGGGCTCTGTTATGTTCCGCCAGGACCCGCTCTTTATTGTAGCCGGCGAAATTGTACGCACCAGCCGCATTTTTGCTATGAGTGTTTCTCCTTTGACCCGCCCTATGCTTGATGTTATAAACCCGCAGCTGTTTGAAAGGTTAAAGGCTTGTAAGACGAATAGGATTAAAGAAGAGAATGGTGGGGAGCCCCTTCGACAGGCTCAGGGACCGCAGGACAGGCAGGGACCACGGGGTTCACGTGCTAAAAATGCGGTTCCTGAGCGCAGTCGAAGGGCCGACACAAATATCGACTCTGCCCTCTCCATCGGCGACTTTGTTTTTGAAACTACAAAAATCAAAGGAAAGAAAACTGCAATTCTGCCACTGGAATATCTGGTACCGGCAGTGCGCACAGAAAAAGACAAAAATAAGCTTGCAGCGTGTGCTCAGTTACGGGGGCTCATAAAGCTACCTGGTGGTGGCATTCTTATGGACGGCGAAAAAATGGGTACTATCATAAATGCTGTACAGGAACTTGACCTTACACCGCTTGGCGAAAAACGCTGGAACCGTCATCTTAATGCAAGCATATACGAACAGGTTGCAAAAGAAAGCCTTATAGATTCTTTGGACTGGTGCCTTCACACCGCAATTGCAAAACAGAAAAACCGCGAGTTTGGTTTTATTACCTTATACACCGACGGAAACGGCAACTACTGGTACAAAGTTACCCGCGGCTTTAACACCGCAGTTACCGAAACCCACCACAGCCTTGAAACCCTCGTAGAAGAAAACGTAGATTTTACGTTTGATGAGGAAAGGAAGATAAGCACTATTCTTGGATTAGTTAATAGACTTTATGAGTAAAATCGTAGATTGTATCGAAGGGGCTTATTTAGCATCCGTTTCTTCTTCAATACCAAGCAGCTTTTGAGCCCTTGTCTTGTTGGCGCTGCTCTTTTTGTCGTTGGCAATTGTGTTTACGTAGGCTTCGAGAGAGGCAGGCTTTTTCTGCTTGTATAAATCTAGTCCAAGAGTAATTGTAGTTGCATCCTTTGACTGAAGGTAAAGTGCGGTAACTTCATCATAAGAAGACTTGTAGTTCTTGGCCATTTCTTTTGCAATGGCATAACGAAGATCCTTGCGCTTATCATCGGTTGCAACAGTTTTGGCAAGCTCAATAATTTCTTTTTCGCCTGCATGGTCTTCCTTAAGCAAAACCTCTACAATCTTTTTCTTGGTTCCGTCTGCAATTTTTTTGTCCTGCAGCTGTTCAATTAAAAAATCATTTCCTTCGTCTGTATTAATTGCAGCAATTGCAGCTATACTTTCTTCCTTAATGAGTTTTTCTGAATCATTTTTTGCGCGGTAAATAAGATAAGGAATTGCATCCTTATTACCATTATCTTTGGCGGTTCGGATTGCTTCCTGTCTTACACGCCAATGCTCATCACGGATTCCCTGAATTACTGTTGCACGAGCTTCTACAACATCCGGAAAATGACTCAAGCCCTTTATGATATACTGACGTAAGTTTGGATCTGTTGCATCAAAATGTTCTACAAGAACCGGAACAGATTTTTCGAGTTCCATAAGTCCAAGACTTTCAGCAGCATACATGCGTACATAAGTATTTTCATCTTCATCATTAAGAATATCTACAAGCTTGTCCCAGGTTTCTACTGCATGCATTTTACCGCAGTTGCGCATGAGGGTCTGGCGCTGAGCATCGCTAAGGTCGTCGCGTTCAAGATATTCTACAAGGAACATGGCTTCTTCGGGGCCGCCAATATCTCCAAGCGCACTGATTGCATCATTAAAATAATTTTCATTTTCGCTTTCGATAAGTGTTATTACAGCAGGAATTGCGGCTTTGGTTTTTACTGCAGCTATATACTGGAACGTTGCTTTTACAACATCATTTTTTTCATCATAAGGGTCGTTTAAAAGGTCTACTGCATAATCTTCCAGACAAGGATCTTCTGCTTTTGTAAAATATTTGAGAACCTTTTCCTTTATAGCAGAACTCTTTGTTACCTGAAAAAGATCGTAGATTTCTTCTGTAAAACGAGGGTCATCATTTTTGAGCAGAGTATCCAAAAGGCTTGAAATTTCGCTTGGAAGACCATAACGGATTGTATTGCGGTTATTTTCTTCATCCTGTGGAGTTTCATCCTTTTCGGCAGCAGCGGCCGCCTTTTCCTTATCTATAGGAAGCGGACGTTTTGCAGGAGGAACCTCTGCGTAGCCGCCTTTGGATGCACTAATAGTTGGAGTGTCGTCGCCGGCTTGGTCTGAGTCCTGGGCAAAACAAAAACCCAGCAATGAAAATATCAATAAAAACAAAAATAATTTTTTCATACGCCTTCCTTGAACCTCTCCAAAAAATCTTTTTTATACTGCTCAAAACGGTCTTCATTAATGGCAGTTCGTATTTCATACATCATATTCTGTAAAAAGTACAGGTTATGGTACGAAGCCAGGATACAGCTTAAGATTTCCTGCTCTTTAAACAGGTGTCTTAAATAACTTCGGGAATAAGTGCGGCAAACTTTACAGTTACATTGCGGATCTACAGGTCCAAAATCATGGGTAAAACGTTCCTGTTTTATGCTAAGCATACCGTGCTTTGTAAAATATGAGCCGTTACGGGCATTACGCGTAGGCAAAACACAGTCAAACATATCTACACCGGCAGCAACTGCGTCCAGAATATACTCAGGGGTGCCAATTCCCATAACATACTTTGGTTTTTCCTCGGGCAAAAACTGACAGGTATAGTTCATAAAGTGAACAAACTCGTCGTGAGGCTCCCCTACACTTAGGCCACCGATTGCAATACCAGGAAGCTCAAGCGACGAAACAAACTCTGCGCTCTGTTTTCTCAAATCTTCGCTAAAATGTCCCTGGACTATAGGAAATAAAATGCCTTTATAACCGTTATCCTGAGCCAGTTCCCATTCTTTTTTTGCACGGACAAGCCAGTCGCTTGTTATACGAAGTGCTTTTTCTGCATTTTTGCGCGGTTCATCATAGCCTGTACAAACATCAAGCTGCATCTGAATGTCGGAATTAAACTTGGTTTGAGTCTGAACAACATTTTCCGGGGTAAACATATGGTAACTGCCGTCAATGTTGCTCTGGAAGCGTACACCTTCATCTGTTATCTTACGCAGCTTGGACAGAGAAAAAACCTGAAAACCGCCTGAGTCGGTCAAAAAGTTGCGGTTCCACTTAGAAAAACCGTGAAGCCCGCCAGCTTCCTGGATTAAATCTGCACCCGGACGTAAAAAAAGATGATAGGTATTTGCAAGGATAATTTCAAAATCAATTTCTTCCAGAAAGTCTTTGGGCATGGCCTTTACAGTGGCATTGGTACCTACAGGCATAAAAACAGGAGTCTGCACGTCACCATGTGGCAGATGAAGTACTCCGTTGCGGGCTTTGCCGTCTGAGGATTTGTGTGTTATGTCAAATATACGATTAATCATTTACGTCCTGCTAAATTTAAGTAAGAATCCTGCTATAAATATAAAAAGTATGTCCGGAAGCCACGCTCCCATAAATGGTGTCATAACTCCTGTTTTTGCAAGAACCATGGTCATCATCTGGAATACATAAAATAAAACAACTGCAACAATGGAAAGTGACAGACTTATAAGTAAAACATTTTTACGGGTTTTTCCTGTAAGTCCTACTGCGAGGAATGCTGCAATAAATAAAATGAACGGGAACGAAAACTTTTTGTAGTAAACACTTAGCTGCTCATTATAAGGAAGTCCCGCCTTTCGCAAATGATTAATATAAATCTTTGCATCTGCTGCATTTACGTTTGCAACATCAATTGTGGTTTTGCGGAATATTTCGTAGCTTTCTGTTAACTGTGAAAGATATTCTTTAGCGGGAGTTGTTTTTTTGAGCACCCCGTCCTGGTTTTCAAACTGAACCGCATCCTGCAGCTCCCACAAAGCTTTTTCTTCATTCCAAAGCGCAGTGTCTGCATGAAGTATTGCCTGAAGCTGTTTGCTGTCGTTGCGGAAAATAAAGAACACATTTTCGAGACGGCGCACACTATCCCTGTAGCGTTTTGCTTTGTAAATTAATTTTGCGGAATCAGAAATTACAACTATATTATCGTTGTTGGCAGATTCCTGTTCATCCAAAAGCTGTTTCTGTAGAGTTGTTTTTTGCTCCAGCGTTGTTACAACAAGACGGTCTTCCAGATAAAACATTCCAAAAGAAAGGATAATTGCAACAACAAAAATGGGCATTACAAAACGGTAAAGACTAACTCCCGAAGCAAACAGAGCCTCCATTTCATTTTTTGCATACAGGTCGCTAAGAATATAAGTAACCGAAAAAAGAAATGCAATTGGTGCCGCATACCAGATTGTTTTTGGAATATACAGCACCATTACACGACAGACATCCTTTGCAGGAGCATCCATTTCCAGATACTTGGAAATATTCATAAAGAGGTCCACAAGATTTAAGATAATTGCAATAAAGAAAAGAGAAACTATAAAAAACGGAATGAGCTTTTTGAGTATGTATTCAACAAATTTCATTCTGCTGCTCCCTTATTTCCTTATAAGATTAATGCTTAAAAATGCTGCAATTACTGCAATCAAAATATTTGGCACCCAGATACACAGGAAGGAATTTAAGTTTACGCGTGTTACCAAAAGCTGCCCCGAAATCTGCATTGCCCAATAAAGTACGCAGATTACAATTCCTACAAAAAGTCCCATAGTAAGACCATTATGCTTACCAAATAAAAACGCAATTGAAAAAGCAAGGAACGCAAAAAAGATGGATCCAAACGGAATAGCAAACTTTTTGTAATATTCCATCATCCAGGTATTAATGCGCATAGGGTCTTCATCCTCGTCGGCCTTCATTTCGAGAATCTCTTTACGCAAATCGTAGAAGGTCATTTCGCGGGGATTTTTTCCGCTTCGTCCTGTAATTGTAGAATCAAAAAGATTGAGGATTGTATTTTCGGCAGACATAACCTGGTAATTGCTAAAGTTATCAAGCTCAAAGGTAGTCATCATGGAATCGGACATATCAAGCTGCAGCAAAACTCCCTGATTCTTTGCTCCTGTAAGAACAGACTCTCCTGCAACAATTATGGTTTCTTCCTTGCCGTTTTTTGTATTAAAAAAGATTATGTCCGAAACATCGTTATCCTTTACATCGCCAATTACAACGGTAGAGTTTCCAATCTGTTTTACGCTGTTGGATTCAAGCACAACCGAAGGATTTGAACGCATTATTTTTCTATATAACTGATTATATTTTATTGTTCCAAGCGGCAACAGATAGTCGTTTACAAAAAATGATACAAGAGAAATTGCAAGACCGGTAATCAGAACCGGACGAAGAATTGCCCTAAAGCTAAAGCCCGACGCACGGAAAATAAGAATTTCGTTATCGCTGGACATTCGGCCAAGACACATCAAAAAGCCAACAAGCGTTGCAAAAGGTGCAGACTGCGCTATGATTGCGGGCATACTGTAAATCATTATTTTTGCAACATCTTTAAAAGGTGCACGTTTTGCAAGCATGTCTTCGCCAATAAGCAGAATCTGATTTGCAAAAAAAACTACGAACAAAAAGGCAAAGCAGATGAGAAAATAGAGGAAAAGCTCTTTATAGAGATATTTAATTAAAAGTCCGCGCTTGAGCTCGGAGCGTTTAAACACCTGTAGAGCCAAATCCCTTTTCTCCCCTCTGTGTGTCTGATAAAGAATCTGTAATTGTAAAGTCGGCCACTGTTACAGGGCTTACAATAATCTGGGCAATGCGTTCGCCAGAGTTTACAACAAAATCCTGTTCTCCAAGATTTATGAGAATTACCTTTAACTCTCCGCGGTAATCGCTGTCTATTGTTCCCGGAGTATTAAGTACAGTAACTCCATTTTTGGCAGCAAGACCGGAACGCGGGCGGACTTGAATTTCATAACCGGTTGGAATCTCAAAAAATAGTCCGGTTGGAATCATTGCAAACTTGCCAGGTTTAATTGTTACGGGTGTATCTACAAGCGCACATACATCGGCACCAGCCGCTCCGTCGGTTTTATATACGGGCATTACAGCACCGTTTAAGGCAACACATTTTATTTCTATTTTATTCATAACTACAATATATCACATTGTAAGAAACTTAACAAACTCTGATTGCGGTAACGGACGTGAAAAATAAAAGCCCTGAAGGTATTCGCAGCCGTGTTCCTTATCAATCTTATATTTTTTAAACAGCTCGGCGCGTTCGGGAGTTTCTATTCCTTCTATAAGGATTTCTTTTCCCAGAGATTTGAGCATATGAATTGTGTCTTTTACAATATTTATATTGTCCGGATTATCTACTTCGTCCACAAAGGTTTTATTGAGCTTTACTACATCAAACGGCAGCGATACAACCTTTTTAATATTTGAATAGCCGGTTCCGTAATCATCAAGCGCAAAGTTTACGCCCATCTGCTTAAGCTGATTAATATTTTTTTCTACAACAGCAGGGTTAAAGCTTGCAGTATTTTCTGTAATTTCAAGGCGCAGCTGCTCGGCTTTTATATTATAGGTTTGGAGCCAGCCGCGGATTTTTTCTACAATATCGTTTTCCAGACACTGGGCAGTAGAAAGGTTAACTTCGATGTAATCGAGGTCAAGGCTCTGCCCTTCCTTGCTGCCAAGAAATTCGCAGACTTTTTCGATAACAAAGTCACCAATTATATGAATCTTATTTGTACGTTCGGCAAAGGTAATGAACATGGAAGGCGGAATATTACCAAACTCTTCATCGTTAAGACGTACAAGCGCTTCGGCCGAGGTATATTTTTTTGTCTTTACATTGTAAATAGGCTGGTAGTAAACATCAAAGCGTTTTTCTTCTATTGCGCGCTCAAGAATCTTTTCTATATTATTTTTAATAATAAAGTTTTTGTCCGAAGAATAATCCCTGTACCACTGAGGAACTCCTGTAGACTGAATAAGCCTGTGGAAAATCTTTGAAACATAAATCATATTTTCATAGGAGTCTACATCCTCCGGAGTTCTTATTACACAGATTCTTGTTGCAATATTTATCTTGGCATTTTCTATAAAGAAAGTCTGGCTAAAATATTTTTCCAGCGTATTAAGAATCTCGTTTATCTGCTCGTCTGTCTGTCCTTCTGTAGGCAGTGCATAAAGATAATCATTAATATAGTAAATTGATGCATGAAGCTTTTTCTTTCTGGAAAGTGTATGCAGATAGAAGGTTACTTTTTTCAAAAGTCCAAAAAAGCGTTCGCTTCCGATGTACATATTAATATGCTTGTAGTTTACTATTTTAATAAAGATTACTTTAACGGGAAGCTTAATGCGCATTGCTTTTTTAAGCTCACTTTCAAAGGCAATACCGGACTGTGCCAGAGTCTGAGGATGTACAAGAAGTTCAGGACGCTGTATGGTTGCAAATATAAGGTAACAGGTTATTGCCAGAACAAACATTTCTACCTGAACCTGAGGGAAAAAAAGTTGTACTACAAATAAAAGACCATTAAGCGGGAACAGAGAAATACCGTAAGCAATCTGGGTTTTTGTAAGCAGCTTATGATTCCATACAATAGCCCAAAAACCAAAAAACAGCTCCATAAGAATAAAGATGTCCAGAGCACGCATAGGCGCATACATTATTAACTGCATGTCCGGCCCTATTTGGAACATAATACTTCTGAATATATCCATTGCAATATAGAGCGTTGGAATATTAAACAGAAGAATAAGAATTATTTTGAGTGTATCGTTTCGCAGAAAGATTGGAAGGATTCCTGTAGAAGAAAAAATAAACAGAAGTCCAAGACAGTAAACAAAGCCTCTACCCAGCAGCGCAAGATAGATAAAGATGGACGCAACAACTGCAGCTCCCTGCGAATATTGTGCATGACGCAGAATAAGCTGGTACGTAATACGGAATACAAGTGTAACACACGACCATATAAGAAGTGCATCATAAAGCAGTCCTGTTCTACCCTTTACCTTATTCTTAGAAAGATTAGAAACTATGAGTGTTAAGAAGATGAGAAGCGCTGTAATGTCACACATTAAAAAATCGTTCATTTATCTTATAACACCTCAACTATATCATTTGTAGACTCTAAGAAGCGGAAGAATTCATCACGGTTCAAAGGTTTAGAAAAATAATAGCCCTGAACATAATCGCAGCCGGCCGACCTAAAGTAATCAAAATCCTCGTAAGTTTCTACACCTTCTATAAGAATCTTTTTGTTCATCTTTTTGAGCATGTCAATTGTTTCTTTGATAATGGTTTTCATGCCGGGACGTTCAAGATCATCAACAAAGCTTTTGTCCAGTTTAATTATGTGAAGCGGAAGCTTTGTAATTCTCAAAATATTTGAATAGCCGGTTCCATAATCGTCGAGCGAAAAGCTTATGCCGTTTTGTGCAAGTAAATTGATATTTTTTTCTATAATCTCAAAGTTTATATTCTGCGAGGTTTCTGTAATTTCAAGATTTATCTGACTTGGAGAAACCGAATACTTTTGTAAAAGGTCAAGAATCTTTTCCGAAAGATTGTTTTCGATACACTGGGCTACGGAAAGATTAAGTTCGATATATTCAAGTCCGTAATAGTCAATGGAGTTTTTGGCAATAAAACTTATTACATCTTCAAGTACAAAGTCCCCGATCTGATGTATTGTTCCGGTTTTTTCGGCAGCAGGAATAAAGACACCCGGCGAAATAAAACCAAGCTCTTCGTCCTTAAGTCTTATAAGGGCTTCGGCAGAAACAAACTGCTTTTTTTCAATATCGTAAATCGGCTGATAAAACATTTCAAAGCTGTTGTTCTTAATACCCTTTTGAATGATGTGGTCTATCTGATGATGAATCTGAAAATCCTTGGATTCCGAAACTTCTTCCAGGTAAATGAGGGTGTTAGATTCCAGAAGAATCTGAAGCATGTTGCGTTCAAAGTTCAAAACCGAATCATAATCCTTAAGGTCTTCCGGGCAGCGTATAAAACAGATTTTAAAATCAAGCATAACGTTGATGTTGTTTACAGGATGACGCCCGGCCATAAAGTTTCTGATTCTGCGTGCAATATCTTCGTTTTGCTTTACATCATCTTTGAGCGTAAGTACAGTAAAGGTTCCGTCTTCCAGATAATAAACCTCGTATTCATCATTTTTGCAAATTGCATACAGAGATTTAATTATATATGAAAGGAAGGTTTTAAGATTCTCTTTTCCAAACTGATTTTTGATACTTTCAAAATCTATAATCTGCATGGAAATAAGACGCATACTTCTTTTTGCAGCAAAGTTTCTTTTGAGTTCATTCTTAAAGGCCTGGTGGTTAAGACTTCCGGAATCCATATCTATAATTTCTTCGGGCTTTTGAACTGCAAGAGAAATAAACAGCAGCGGGAATGTAGTACAGATAATTTCTACTATGTATTGCGGCCAGTAAGACTGAATTAAAACGCCAATTACATTTATAGGGCACAAACTTATAAGCAGATAAAACTTGTGCTTGGTTAGCATGTTTTTATTGTAAATAAGGCAGATGACAGAATAAGCAAGAATCCAGATTGCAGCAATGCGCATGTACGAAAGCCACGGACCGCGTACGTATTCAAGATCCGGTGTAATTTCAAAAAGCTTATGGACAAAAACATCGGTAACAACAAGGCCTATAATACCTAAGACCGGGAAAGCCCAGGTTACTTTTAAGAGCATGTCGTTATTAAAGTCATGCCACATTCCGCACACCGAAAAAATGAACAGAATATAAATTGGCGTAGAAAGATTGCGGAAAATGTAATAGGCGTAATTTAATGCATAAAGAAGAATCTGCGAGTTTGCATTCTTAGGAAGCAGCGATGGCAACCAGAGTCTTGCAATATCAAAAATGCCCGAAAGAAAAACAACCAGTGTGAGCAGAAAAAACAGAACATTTGAAGTGCCCCTTGTCATTTTTCTTATAAACAGGGACAAAATGAGAACAATAAGTGTTATTACTGCACAAATATCAAAGGTTATGATTCGAGGCATATTTCATATCTACAAAAATAGCATTCCGGCACCAAAAAAAATTAGTTCCGAAATGCTATACTTTATATTTATATTATAATACTTGTCGTATAAAAACACAAATAAATTTTCATGGATGCCGATAACAGCTCGGCATTCATGACATTAGTTTTCCAAAGCGTCAATGTAGCTAAGGTTAAGGCGGCCCTGCTTGTCTACTTCGAGCAGCTTAACAGGAATTACCTGGCCTTCTGTAAGAACGTCGGTTACCTTGTTTACGCGCTGCTTAGAGAGCTTAGAAATGTGACAGAGACCTTCTTTTCCAGGAAGGATTTCTACGAAGGCACCAAAGTCCATAATACGCTTTACAGTTCCCTGATAGATTGTTCCAACCTCTGGATCTTCTGTAATGCCCTTTACAGCCTTCTTTGCTGCTTCGGCGTTCATTCCGTTCTTTGAGTAGATTGTTACAGTTCCGTCGTCTTCTGTGTTGATTGTTACATCATACTGAGCGCACAGAGCCTTAACGTTCTTTCCGCCTGGTCCGATGAGGGCGCCGATCTTGTCTACAGGAATCTTCATTGTGAGAATCTGTGGAGCGTTCTTGGCAAGTGGTGCCGGCTTGTCGATGCATTTTTCCATGATAGAAAGAATGTGGAGACGACCCTGGCGAGCCTGTTCCATAGCTTTCTTCATGATTTCTGTTGTTACACCGGCAATCTTAATATCCATCTGGAAACCAGTAATACCGTCTTTTGTTCCGGCTACCTTAAAGTCCATATCACCAAGGTGGTCTTCTTCACCAAGGATATCAGAAAGGATTGAGTAGCGTCCGTATGGATTGTCGCCTTCTGGTTCTGTAATAAGACCCATAGCAATACCTGCTACCATCTTCTTCATTGGAACACCGGCAGCGAGCATACAGAGTGTACCACCACAAGTAGAAGCCTGTGATGATGAACCGTTAGATTCCATGATTTCTGAAACTACACGGATTGTGTATGGGAATTCTTCGCGGCTTGGAACCATTGCAGCAAGCGAGCGGCGTGCGAGGTTTCCGTGACCAATTTCGCGGCGGCCTGTTGTAAGCTTACC
>JAEEGG010005698.1_pt1 | contig 29409 bp, 22 predicted proteins | sample 9134161 | NCBI WGS metagenome assembly JAEEGG01 (sample SAMN16246543, study PRJNA631951) | gut metagenome | biome: gut microbiome; feature: rumen; material: CR-attached | host: Bos | place: Iran: Karaj | collected 2018-10
TAGAAGGCTTCCACTGGGGTGGGTGTTGCTGAAACAGTAACCCCAACACCCAACCTATGACTCAACCTAACACTCCACCCAAAAGGTTATGAAATTTCGTTGCGAAATCTATTAAAGCGTGCATAAAAGGGTTGAGTCTTGGGTGGGGTGTTAGGTGGAGTGTCGGGTGGAGTGTTATGGTAACACTAACCCCTCCGCTTTCCCTTTATTTAAAGGAAATTCGAGCGATTGGGTGGAGTCATAGTACCCAGTAAGCAAACTATCAACGAACAGTAAGTAAACTGCGCGTCCTTGGGAAGTAAACCGCCAATCGTTGGGAAGCGGGCAAACGCCAACACCTTCCCTGCTAACTGCCACTCTGCTCCCTGCTGTCGGCTTGACACTTCCCTGCTGTCGGCCACACATCAGGGAGCAGAGCGCCGTTCAGCCAGTAAGGTGAAGAGACTGACTTTTGAGCTGATGGGGTTTGCGTTTTGGCTGAAAAAATGCTGGCAGAGGGGGAGGGAACAAAAGAAAAAGAAGAAAAAGTTGCGGAAAAGTTGCGATTATTAAGAAAAATGTACTATCTTTGCAAGCAAGTATCGGTAAATCGTCGTAAACGACGCAAGCTAAGGCTGATTCCCTGAGTGCAGGGTGCCGGTATGACATTGAGGGTAAAACAATAACAGCATTAGCTGATTATTCGGCATATCTTGAAACCTAGGAAATTTCAATGATTAGAATTGCCATAATAGGCACTAGTTCTGCACCTAAGGGTGTGGACATGACTTATCTGGCAATTCGGGCAATCCTAGGGCCTCAAGATATGGATAAGGCGGTTCACGCCTTTTCTATGTTCTGAGGTCTCGTTGGTTTTGTCCGTTACAAAGCCCGATAAGTCAGCAAGTGCCTATAACTGAATATTACTATGCTATTTCAGAAAACTATTCTCAAGAAATACTTGGGTCTGATTGATGAAGAAATTTTCATTGTGGCTTGGAAGCAGTTTCAGGCTTATTTTCTTGATGCACAGATACAAGCCAATATTCAGCAATCGAAAGAAGAACAATTCCAGGAAGGTTTCCTTCGCGAATTGTTTGTGAAGGTGTTAGGCTATACGCTAAACCCTTCGCCTAACTTCAACTTGATTACAGAGAAAAAGAATGAGACAAACTCGAAGAAGGCTGATGGTGCTATTCAGAAAGACAACAAGGTGATTGGCGTGATTGAGCTGAAGGACCATAAGACCACAAACCTTTCGAAAGTAGAGCCGCAGGCCTTCAACTATAAAAGCCAGCATCCTGATGCGCGTTATGTTGTTATTTCTAATTTCGAGAAACTTCGTCTCTATATAGACAATGCTGTAGAATATCGTGAATGGAACCTTTTTCATCTGACGGAAGAGGACTTCCGAGAACTATTTCTCTGTCTCGCTTGGAAGCAAGTTGAACGGGGTGTGGCTTTGCAAATGAAACAAGAGTCTGTATCTAGCGAAGACCAGATTACGAAAGCACTCTACAAAGACTATTCGCAATTCAAACGAGTGCTTTTTGCTGATATTCTGGAACAGAATCCTGCCCCAGAGGGAAAGGATGATAAAGAATGGCAACTGCTATTGTTTAAGAAGACCCAGAAGTTGCTTGACCGTCTGTTGTTTATCTTCTTTGCTGAGGATTGTGGACTTCTGCCTCCCAATTCGATGGTGCAGATTATTGACCAGTGGGAGAGCCTCAAGGAGATGGACGAATATCGTCCTTTCTACGACAGAGTAAAGAAGTACTTCGGCTACATGAACACTGGCTATCAGGGCAAGAAGTATGAGATATTTGCCTATAACGGTGGACTATTTAAGCCTGATGAAGTACTGGACAATATCAAGATTAGCGATGAACTTCTGGTAGCACACACTCGCAAACTGTCAGAATACGACTTTGAGAGCGATGTGGATGTGAACATCTTGGGGCATATCTTTGAGAATTCGCTTTCAGAGATTGAAGAGGTGACTCAGCAAATCAATAGCGGCGAGACCCCTCAAACCTCAAAACGCAAGCAAGACGGTGTGTTCTATACCCCTCAGTATATCACAAAATACATTGTGGAGAATACTGTTGGGCGTCTATGTGCAGAGAAGAAAAAGCAGCTAAACATCGTCGAGGATGATTATTTCTCTGATCAACGCCGCCAGCTGCAAACCAAGAAGCGTTTATTGGATCAGTTGCACCAATATCGTGATTGGTTGCTTCAGATTACGATTCTCGATCCTGCCTGTGGTAGCGGAGCTTTCCTAAATGCTGCTTTGCAATGGCTGATGGCAGAACATAAATTGATTGACGAGATGGAGGCAAAGGTGGCTGGTTCTACTATTGTATTCCAGGATGTGGAGAATAGTATCTTGGAACACAACCTCTATGGCGTTGACATCAACGAAGAAAGTGTTGAGATAGCCCAGTTAGCACTATGGTTGCGTACTGCCAAACCCCATCGTAAGCTGAACTCACTCAATGAGAATATTAAATGTGGCAACTCGCTGATTAGCGATCCTGCCATTGCTGGCGACAAAGCCTTCAACTGGCAAGAGCAATTCCCCAAGGTATTCGAAAAAGGTGGCTTTGATGTTGTGATTGGTAATCCGCCGTATGTGAGGGCAGAGATAATTGCTCAGAAAGATATGGAGTATTATCGCGACAATTACAAAGTGCACAATCCTGATGGTGATTTGTTCTCGTATTTTTATGAGAAAGGTATGAATATGCTAAAAACAAATGGAATGTTTGGATTTATCTCCAACACGTTTGATAAGACAACCGCAGGAAAAACTCTTCGTAATTATATTCAGACCAACACTAAGATTGAAGGCTATATTGACTTTACTGAAGTACAGATATTTGAAGGTGCTACAACTTATCCAATAATCCTTCTTCTTTCTAAAGAAAAAGAAGAGAAACATACCTTCGTATATACAAAAATACCAAAAGAAATGCAAGGGTCTGTGATTATCAGTTCCGCACCTACTAAAGAAATTGAACAGGATGGACTTGATAGCGACAACTGGAGTTTCCAGAGCACAGAAATGTCAAAAGTAATAAGAAAGATTACAAACTACGAATCAGTCAGGAAGCAATATGGAAAATGCTATTACGGCGTAAAGACTGCTTTAAACGATGCTTTCATCATTAATGAAGAAACCAAAGTCCTATTAAATAAAAAAGACGTAAAATCTGATGAATTAATAAAACCTATTTATGAGGGCAAAGATTTACAGAAGTGGTGTAACCAACAACTACAAAAATACTTGATTTGTACTCATAATGGATATGATGATGTCCCTACTATAGATATTGACCAGTATCCCGCAATAAAAGAATATTTAGGTGGTTTTGAACCGCAATTAAGCAAACGATACGACAAGGGGGACACCCCATACAATCTTCGAAACTGCGCGTATCAGTCCCTGTTCTACCAACCAAAGATTATTTGGGGAAATTTACAGAACTCAAACAAATTCAGTTGGGATGATAAAGGAACGGTAATATCTGCTCCTGCATGTATGCTGCCTACTAATAACAAAGCTCTTCTTGCTGTTCTTAATTCAAGGATTGTTTGGCTTTTCCTCACTACTATATGTGTGGTTCGAAATGGCGGATATATTGAGGTGAAGCCGCAATATTTTGAGCAGATTCCGATACCTCCCTTGGATAATGAGGTAGGAAAGGAGTTGTCAAACATCGTAGATACAATGTTAGCTTTAAATAAAGAACTTCAAGAGAAACGCACCCGTTTCCTCCGTCGTCTGAGTGAGAACTTTGAGGGCATTAAGATAACAACAGCTTTGCAAACGTTTGACCAGTTGGACTTCAAGGGCTTTGTGTCAGAACTGAAGAAACAGAAGATTAAACTCTCACTGGCTCAGCAAGACGAGTGGGAAGACTACTTCAACCAATATCGTCAAGCCTGCCAAGAACTCTCAGAGCAGATAAAGGCTACAGATAACGAGATAGACAGCAATGTGTTCGACCTGTATGGTTTGACACAAGAAGAACGAGGAATTGTAATGAGTAATAATTGATTATAATCTGATATGACATGGATATTCTAGTAATTATAATGGCATCTTTGGGTATAGGCTACCTGACTATTGGAACAGGATCCATTGCTAAAGATGCTTTGTCAAAGATGAGCGATGAAGCAGGAAGAGATAATGTTGACACCTCAAAACTGAAGTCTTTCCTAGTAACAATTGCATTGTATGTGATAGTTTATTTATGTCTAAATGTATGTGCGATGATTATTGCTGTGATAATTGGAAAGACGGACATGCTTGATTCTGAACGTTCAACAATCATATACACCAATCTCTTGTTGTCGCTACTAATCACATGGTTTATATTGAGCAAAAGGAAGTAACAAAATAAAGACAATCATATAATTATAGTATGGCTACTTATAAACAATATCAATGCAAACATTGCGGTTATACCGTAGAGGCTAATCCAAAAGGACATGACTTAACAATGGCAGGTGAAGTGTACACATACCTGTGCAAGGAGTGTCGCGAGATTGTTGACGTTCTGACATTTCCTCTTGGTGAGAAAGCTGAAAAGATAAAATGTCCTGAATGTGGCTCAGAAAAGCTTGAATTATGGAATCCAATAAAAGGAAAATGCCCCAAATGTGGAGGTAAGCTTGAAGAGACCGGTATGGTGATGATGGTTGACTGACGAAAATACCTCGATGCTATGGAATTGTTATATACTTGCAGCGCTTATGAAATTGTGATGATTGTTCATCAACTCCATCAGTGGGGATATGAACAACTGAGGTTATTTTCTGGTATGTCACCCAACGGATGCAGTTGGCGATGGGCGGTATATCCAAAAGTTTTGATGAAGGACAGCAATTTATTTGAGCGTCATAGTGATTGTATCCCATTCGATTGCCCTTATGGATCGACAGGTGTTGCGTTTCCTAAAGAAGGAGAAGGAATGAAAACAGCTAATGACTTCATGAGAGAATACGAGAGTTTTGTCAATTTGGCTGAAGGTGAGGACAAGGAATATGTGGAATGGTTCAAAGTTATCGTAGAACATGCAAAAAACGAAGATTTCCCTATAGCTTATGAGGAGTTCTTTAATGCAAAACAATGGAAATTCATGAAAGGCGAGGCTTTACAGTATCCTCCCTTTACACCTAGGACAATTGACCGACTGACAGACACCCAAATGATAGACTTGGCAAAATGTGTATTCGACAAGGAATCAGTTAAGGAACTCAATGAATTCATTTATTGCGATGGTCCAAAATCAACCATTCCAGAAGTAGCGGAGGTTATTCGTAAGGCTTTAAGAGAGCAGAAAAGTCTTTTTTGCCACTATGATTCATACGATAAGTTTACAGACTTATTTGCTCTGGATGATGTTGACCCTAATAAAATGAGATGGTAGTACGAACAGCGTACCTGTGTCCGGTTACATAATAGATGACCTTATAATAGTCATTAGATTGCTTGCCGTAAGCGAAAGACCTTGGATGTAAGTCCATAGGTTGTTCAATGATACTGCATTCATATGTGTATTGAATTTGTTTCTGTCTGCAAATATGTGCCCCAAAGACACAGGGAGACCTAGTAGACACAGGGGAACAAATCCCGCTTCAGTCAATTTCATTGTGAGCTGTATTTTTTGCAAATATACAGCTTTTTTGTTACCTTTGCAACAAATTTGAATATCTACTGACAATGAACGAACTAATAACCACGGTTAACGATATTATATGGAGCTATGTGCTGATGGTGGCACTGGTGGGATGTGGTCTTTGGTTTACATGGCGCACACGCTTTGCACAATTCCGGATGGTGGGCGAGATGATACGACTGCTAACGGAATCTACGATGAGTACTGTAAAGGACCATGCAAGAGGCGAGAAGGAACGCCGTGTGTCTTCGTTCCAGGCATTTGCCGTCAGCGTAGCGACCCGCGTGGGTACTGGCAATCTAGCTGGTGTTGCTGTGGCTATAGCTATCGGAGGTCCTGGCGCCGTGTTTTGGACATGCCATAGGGACAGGTGAGTGGCAGGTTATTTATGCTTGTGAATCCAGTTCCTTAGCAGTACCGCAATGATTAATACTGACGCTATGATAAATAGTGGTATATAACTTTCCAGGTCGTTGCAGTGTAACTTTTTCGGATTTTGCATACTATTTCAAAAAAAAGTAGTAACTTTGCGGCATGATTGCCGCGATGCAAACGAATCAAGAGTGTTATGAAAGAAGATCAGAAAGAATTGTATGACGTTGTAGTGGACTATACCTATGCTCTTGACACGCTGGATGATTATGATTATCAGCGATTGGGCATTAGGAATACCACTAATGATGTGAAATTCCATGCCACTTATGAGAACGCTATGGAGGCTATCCAAACATTGCGCGATAAGTTTGGAGGTTCTGCGCTGTTTGGAAACGAGAAAGATGAGTCGTTTAAGAGTAGTATTGGCCAGATTTACCAAACGTTTGGGGGGAGGAACTCTATCCCAGCGTAGAGGAGAAGGCTGCTATGTTGCTGTATCTGGTGACGAAGAACCACTCGTTTAGCGATGGCAACAAACGTATTGCTGCCACGCTGTTCCTCTGGTTCCTGAACAATAACGGCATTCTGTATCGTGAGGATGGCTCGAAACGATTGGCTGACAATACCCTCGTGGCTCTGACGCTGATGATTGCTGAGAGCAAGACGGAAGAGAAGGATGTGATGGTAAAAGTCGTGGTTAATCTGATCAACCAAAGAAACGAGTAAAAAGTAGTCTAGGGTGCTTCTAGCCATACTCTAGGGTGCTTCTAGGCATACTCATTTAGTATGGGTAGAGTATGGCAACACTATAGGTAGCCAAAGGGACAGAGGTGGCTGGCACGATACCAAAAATCCACGTCAAATTTGCATGGCGTGGATTTGTTCTTTAGTATGTCGTCTTTTTCTGGGCGTTTGCGCCTCCTGGCGGAAGGCATTCCCCGATTAACGGGGACGCTCCGCGTATAAGGCGTTGACGTCGTGGAGGAAAAGGGTGCGAGGGTCGTTGTAGAACCGAATGAAGTCGGAACTGGACTGTTGGCCCGGATAGGGGGCGAAAAAGTGGTTCGGACGGTTATGAGCATTGCGCCAGACGAGGACGTAGCTGACGGGATGCCGCGCGAGGACGGGTGCGAGGGTGTGGGTCCACCAGTCGGGGGTCTTCAGGCATTCGTAGCCGGTCTCGGTGAGTGCTGCGGCCTTCCCGTGTTGCTTGGCAACGGCACAGACCATGGCGAGGTTCTTGTCCAATTGTGCGGCATAGTCGGCAATGCGGAGGGTATCGGCATCGGGCGCCCAGCAGTAACAGTCGAGTCCCATGAGGTCGATGACGTCGTCGCCGGGATAACGTTCCAGATAGCGTGCCTCGTCGCCGTCAGCCTCGGTGCCTGGGGAGTAGGCGTAGAGGGCATTGACGACGCCACGCTCACGGAGACGGTTGACAGTGAGCCGCCAGAGGGCTTTGTACTGTTCGGCGGTGCAATGGTCCTGTCCCCACCAGAACCAGGAGCCTGTATGTTCGTGCCAAGGTCGGAAGAGGACGGGTACGCGGACACCATAGGGTGTCTCCAGCGAATTGAGGAAATTGGCTACGCGGTCGAGCCAGGTGAGGAACAACTCGTGTTTGGAACCGCCGTCCAATACGGCAGAGACTGTTTGCGACTCCGTCGCTTTGAGGGAGTCGGCCACCCAGGCGGTACCACCGCTGAGGGGATTGTCGAGGTGCCAGCTGAGGGTGACCATGCCGCCACGGTCGTAGTGGGCAATGGCCTCCTGTCGGATGCGCTGGAAGGGTACACCATCGAGGTTTAGGGAGTCGCCGAGCTCGATGTGTCCGAGGTCGAAGCTAAGGACGGCGGGATGGTCGTTGCAGACGCTATGGACGTCGGAGCGCTGGTGGACGGTGGAGTCGTTGGTGTAGTCGGCCTGCCACCCGATGCCGTAGACGGTGGCATCGTGATGTCCGAAGAGATAGACGCTGCTGTCGCCCAGTGCAATCAGATTGTGCAACAGGTTTTCTGTACGCTGGGTGCGTCCGCTGTCAGCCAGCGGATCGTCAGCTTTCTGATGATTGCCGCCGCACGAGGCAAGAACCAGTGCGGCGGCAATTATAAAGAGATTTTTCTTCATTTTACTTTTTTACCCTTTTACCTTTAATTAGCAGGAACGGGGGAATGATCCCAGATTGTGGGGAACCAGTAGCTCTCATCGGTGTCGGTGCAGGCACGGATCATCATAGGTACGACGGTCTCGCTGTCGTTCAGCCAAGCACCGCTAGCATGGTCGATGTATCCGTTGGCCTCGTCGCCAGCATCCTTCGAGTTGTTGTCCCAGACGAACATGGGAATACCGGCCAGATAGGCAGCGCGGCAGAAGAACTCGAGGTAGTACTTGCGGAAGGCGTTGGCACTTTCAGTGGTCTGCCATACGCAGCCATACTCACCGAGGTAACAGGGGATGCCCTTGTCGATGTATGCCCTGCGGAGCTTGTATAGCTGGGCGATGACATATTCCTCGTTGGCGCCTGCTACGGATGTCAACGGATTGGCGTTGTGACCCCAGCTATCGGTACCAGATGCTACAGGTGCAAGACAGAAGTTGTAGGGGTCGTAGCAGTGGGCAGCGACGATGATACGGTTGGCGTCGTCGGTGGGAATCTGGAGTTTCGAGATGGTCTGATCGATGTTGGCAGCATAGCCTGCGACAGCAATCCAGCGATTGGCGTTTTTACCACCAGTGGCACGGATGGCGTCGACGGCATACTGGTTCCACTTGTTAAGCAGCTCGTTTTCAGCATCGGAACCAGCCCCCCAGTTGTCGCCAGCATGAATCTCGTTGAAGACCTCGAAGATGAGGTTGTCGCTGTAGTCGGCGAAATAGGTGGCCACCTGTCTCCACAGGAAGGAGATGAGTGCTGAGTCCTTCTGGGCTACTTCGGCGTTGGAGGCGGCATTGCCCAGGTCGGTCTCGAAGGAGTCGTGGTGGGTGTTGAGGATGACGTTGAGTCCTGCAGCGAGGGCCTTGTCGACAGCACCAGCCACCTCGGCGAGGTAGTTTGCGTTGATGACGTTCGTGGCATTCATGTGGTTAGTCCACGTAACGGGAATACGCACCGTCTTGGCACCGGCAGCGGCGAGCGTACGGAAGGGGGCATCGGTGATGGTTGCAACGCCGTCCCAGTAGCCCCACTGCGTGTCGCTAGTGTCGAAGTGATTACCGAGATTCCAGCCCCACCCTAACTGGCGGGTCATCTGTCCGGCTACGTTGTCGGGCAGTGGCTTGGCTTCCCACGTGAGGTCGATGTCCTGCGCGTTGGTCTTATGCTGTGGACCGACGATGAGCCCTGCGGGGATGTGCAGCGTCTGCTTTCTGTCGAAGCTGACGTCGGCAACGATGGTAAGTGCCTTATCAGCGCCATAGACGGCGGCACTCTTCACTGGCACGCCATTGAGCGTGATGAGCGAGGTGTTCTTGGTGGCAAAGCCGATGTTCTTGTCGAAAACTACCTTGATGGTCTTTTCGCCAAAGAGCAGCAGGTCATCTGTCACGGAGGGAACGACCTCAGTGAACACAGGCGCGTCGACCTCGGTAATGGTGTATTGTGCATCCGTGTCCTGGCAGGCTGTGGCAACGAGTGCCACAGCTGCTAACGGTAATGTTTTGAAAATATTCTTTAGTTTCATATTGCTTATCGTGTTTGATTATTCAACAGTAACTTTAGTGCAGATAACATTGTCGCCATTGAGGAGGAACGAACCGCCCCAGCCCTGGGTTGAGGTGATGTGTTCGTAAACGTAATCGGTTACTTGCAGTTCAAGTGCACCTCCGTGTTCTGCCAGATCCCAGTTGCCGTTGTTGAAGTCGCAGCCTGGGAACGGAGTGTTGGGACTCCAGTGGCCATCGACCAGCTGGCAGTTCCAAGAAGCATCGGTAGCTGTGATGTAGATGCGGATGAGCGAGCCGACCTTCATGCCTGCAGCGAGCAGTTCTGTACCACCGTCGCTGAGGATATAAGGCTGGCCACCCCAGTCGTCGGCCACAGCCTGACCTTCCCATACGGTGGTCTCGAGGCTGTTGTAATGGGTGGTAGTGATCTTGTCAACAATAAGGTTGTCGCCATTGAGCACGAAGACACCGCCCCACCACTGCTGAACAAAGGCAGCGTCGAGCATTTCCTGAGTCACTTCAAGACTGTAGTAACCCTTGTTGGCATCAAGGTCGTATTCAGTGAACTTGCCACCCTCGGTATCGTTGCCAATACTGCAAATGCTTGCGTAGGTGGGGCCCCAGTGACCTTCAACAAACTGAATCTTCCAGTCGGCAGCTGTCGGAACAAGGTGGAAGGTAATGATGTCGCCAACGGCAACACCAGCGTCCTTCAGTTCCTGACCACCATCGGAGAGTACATAAGGCTGTTCTTTCCAATCGTCAACAACTGCTGTACCAGTCCACAGTACAGTAGTCACCTCGGTGTTAGGAATAAAGTCGAAGGTATAAGTAATCTCACCGTTAGAAGAAATCAGGCGAACGTTTGAGCCCTTCTTGGCAGTGGTAGGAATGGAGACGATGAGGTTGGTGCCGCCAGACAGTACATATTGGCAAGCCTCACCATTAATCTCAACACCTGTGAGCTTGTCGCCATTGGCAACAGGCAGCATGAATGACTCGCCAGCCTTCATCTCAGCATCTTCAGCAGGCAGTTCTGTAAAATAGCAGAATACAGCCTCGTTGACGGTGATGGAAGGAACATTCTGAACGGTGTAGCCGTTAGCGAGCGTCAGGATGGGAGAACCCGTCTTGGCATTCATCGGAACAGTTAAGGTGATAGCAGTTGCAGTACCTTCAACCTCAACGATGTCAGAGCCTTCGCCGAACTGGACGGTCTTCACGAGGTCGAGGTCGGTACCCTTGATGGTAAGCTTACCACCGGCACTGACAGGATTTACGTCGTAGCCTGTGACAGTGGGCTTCACCAGCGTGAAGTCAACGTCAATGAGTTCGCCGTTGGCCATCGCCAGCTTGAGGGTGCCCTCAATGGCTTCCGCAGGAACGGTGACGGCATAAGCTTCCTTGGTGTTGATGATGTTCTGGTTGTTGGTAAGCACGAATTCACCAGCGGCATCGGCAAAGACGATGTCGATGACAAGATCCATGTCGTTACCGTTGACGGTCAGCGTCTGTCCGGCCTTGACGGGTGTCGGAGTAGCTACGCAGTTGGTAGGCTTCACGGTGGTCAGCGTACCGACAGGCACCTCTACGCCCGACTTGCAGACGATGATGATGTCGCCGTCAGGAGCCTCAGCAGGCAGAGTGAAGATGATGCCCGTACCGTCGTCGGCAATCTTCATGTCATTGGCACTGACACCGCCAATGAGCACGTCGGCAACCATGTTGAAGTAACTACCGGCAATCTTGATTTCCTCACCAGCCTTGGCAATGATGTTGCCAAGAGCCTCTGCGGTGTTACGGCCGGTAATGCTGGTAACGCTCGGAGTACCGATTTCGATGGCCTTATCGGAAGAGATAATCTGATAGTCGAGTTCTTCATCGGACGATACGGTGAGGTCGGCAGTGTACAGTTCAATCTTACCGGTCTTAGCCTCCTCAGGAACGCGTACCTCAATAGTATATCGGTCGTGCTTGAGGAAGTCAGCCTCGCTGATAATCACCTCGTCGGCAAATGCCAGCGAATAGATGAGGTTGAGGTAGTCGCCCTTGATGGTGACAATGTCGCCAGGCATAGCTGATGCAGGCGAGAAGCTCTCGAATTCGATAGGCTCGGTATAGGTGAGTTCGCTAACCGTCTGGATGGTCTCGTTGGTCTTGGACGTCAGGGTGATATATCCTTCCGTAGGACCATCCTTGGGAACAACCACGCGAATCTCACTGGGAACACCAGACTTTACTATTTCATAATTAGTGATGGCTGCAACACCTGGAATCTGGATGCTGGCAACCTGGTCGAGGTTGCTACCCACGAAGCGCAGTGTACCGCCACGCATGACGGGATTGGGACCGTATGCGTTCAGACTGAAACCACCCTTATACTGGTTGGTATCCAAGTCGTCGTTGCTGCACGCTGTCAGCGACAGCCCGACGAGGGCCATCACCAACAGGGTGTATAGACTATATATCTTTTTCATAATACTTATCTTAATACGTTTAATTCGTTTAACTCGTTGTCGTTACTTATTGGGAACTGCACGGATATTGTCAATCATGATGTAGGGATTACACTCTGTTCCATTGACACCGCCACCAATGATGAAGATGGTGAGGCTAGCGAAGTCTTCCTCTTTCAGGCTGAATGGCAGGCCAGATCCGTCGAAGTTGTAGACAAAGCTGGAGGCGATAGGTATTGTTACCGTAATCCACTCACCATTGGTGTCGAACGAACCTGTAGTCGTCCAGGGACGATAGAGAGCACGGGGCAGAGGATTCTTCTTGGAGAAGTAATCACTATTATCCCAGTCGCTCTGACCTGGACAGCGGAAGAAGATGTTGTTGGCACCATTAACAGCATCGCCGTAGACGTCGGGACTGTTGCCGCTGAGCGTCACGTAGCTGGTGGGAGCAAAGATAATCTGCATGGCACCGGCTGCCCAGGCATTGCTGGACGGGATGCACATCTCGAACTTTAGGTTCATGTTCTCTGCTTTCGAGAAGTCAACGACGTCGAACAGTCTGACACCCTGTGGGTCGGGATAAGTCTGGGGGGAGTTCCAGTCACCGCACCAGTATTCGAACGAGTTGTTACCATCGTCCCAACCACCGTCTTCGCTCATGGTTGCACCTTCGCCTAAGACGAGGTAGTTGCCAGAGAGCGACATTTCGCTGGAAGTAATAGTACGTGCATGCCAGCCCTGCTGTGTGCGGCCATTGTCGAAGTCGAACAGCATGCCGCGGTGATCCTGATAGTGGAATGAGGACTGTGCAGTGCCATAGATAGATGTTAGCGTGACGGGACCCTCTGCAGCACCATCAGGAACGGTGACCTCCACAGAAGTGAAGTCGTCGGAAATGCTGTGGATGGTTGCAGGGATGTTCTGACCACTGGCATCGCAGAAGTATACCTCGAGGGGTACACCGGCATCGTTCACCATATAGCTACCGGTGATGGTCACACGGTCGCCGGGCTTGGCATACTCACACGACATTGATGTGACGACGGGTGCCGGGATGACGACATGGAAGTCGTAGGTAACCGTATCTTGCGACTTGGTAACCATATAGATTTTATCAGTCACCATGATGGGCACATCCTTAGGCACATCGACGATGAGCGCATTGTCAGTCATGTAACTGGTGTTGAGCACTGCCTTGCGGTCGTTGAAATAAAGTTCGTAGACACTGCGCAGATTGCTTCCGATGAGCGCCAGCGTGCTCTGGGGAGAAGCCTCAACCACCAATTCTCCGTTGGTATAATGCATGTCCGAGGCATCGTTGTAGTTTTGTACCTCTGTCGAGAGGCAGCGGACATAGTTGACCGTGGGTGTACCGTCGGCCACTTCGTGTTTGTCAGGCTGGTCTTTGCATGATGACAGCGTGAAGCCTGCCATGACTAACGACGCAAAGAGCAATCCTTTCGTATATTGTTTCATCTTGTTCATAATAACAGATTCTTTTGACGATTAGTAACTATAGGTTTCGCGTACGTTGACATGGATACCTTCTACGTTAGAGCCCAGATTGGGATTGTAGAGGACGTCCTCTGCCGACATAGGCAGTGCGAAGTAGCTCTTGCCAATCTCAGAATCGAGACGCAGCAAAACGCTCACATTAGGAGCAGCAACAGAGGTGTCGTAACCCTGCTTCGAAGGATCGGGATTCCATGAGCCAGAGGTGTAATATTCCTTGTAGAGGTCATTCAGACCCCAGTAGGCGTTACGCTTCTGATTGGTCAGCTCGTTGACGCAGAAGTCGGAATTGTAGTAGCTGACGCGTACAAAGTCGTACCAGCGGTCGCCTTCCATAGCAAACTCCAGACGACGCTCTTTCCAGATGTCATCCCAAGAGACGCTAGTTGGACGGATACTACTCGGAATAGCACGATGACGGACGGCATAGAAGGCGTCGATGACATCGGGATCAGTTGAAGTAGCACGGTTTGCACCCAGCTTTGCCTCTGCATAGATCAGATAGATGTCCGACAGACGCAGGATGTGGGTAGCCAGTGCGTAAGCCATACGTGCAGGAGCGATATTCAGGTCTGCTACGTGGTCGGCAGTATTTCCGTACAGGTGCTTCACACAGTTAGCACCGGTCGGGGTCTGCAGTGTTCCTGTTGCAGCAGCATTGTAGGTGTCGTCATAGAGGAAACGCAGGAAATCCAAACCTCCGTGATCACGCCACAAGTAGTCCCATGAGAATCCTGGCAACATCATCGTAGCCTTCAGACGGGTGTCGATGTTGTTGATCCATGCGTCAGGCTGGTTTTCGAGCAGTTTGATGCCGAAAGCCTCCTGCATATCCACGGAGAGACCATTCCAGCCGCCCCAGTCATCACCGAATTCGTCCATGCCTTCCTGGGCAAGGTCACTCTGCAGCGTGTTCTGGCTGGTCCATTGTGAACCGACTGTCCAACGCCATGCGATAAGGCTCTCGGATGCCATATTAGATGTCAGCTTCCATACATCACCATAGTTCTCCAACAGCGAACGTCCGGAGTTGTCAATGACATCTTTTGCCAGTTCAGCAGCCTTTGCAAGGTCGCTGGCATTGAGCGAACCCGAGACACCGGCTCTGGTAAGATAAACCTTTGCCAACAATGCTTCGGCAGAATAGTAATCAAGGCGTCCGGCGGTAGGATTCTTCACACCTTCCAAATCCTCCATAGCTTTCTCCAGCGTCATGATGATATATTCGTAGACGTCGGAACGCTTTACTTTCGGCAGACTGTTGTAGTTGCCAGAAGCCAGCAGACTGGAGTTATTATGGATGATGGGCACGTCGCCAAATGAGCGGACGAGGAAGAAATAGGCCATTGCCTTCCATGTGAGGCATTCGCCCAGACACTGGTTTTTGTTAGGAGCACTGGTAGCTTCCAGTGAATTATACAATGTGGTGGCATGTCCGATGACTGCCCACAGTGAATAGGACATGTTGACCAGGTCTTGGTCGGAACCATTCACAGAAAAGTTCAGATAAGGTGACGAACCCCAGTAATAGTTACCCGAGAGCACTTCACCAACCTTGATGAAACCACGCTGGAAGTCGTACCAGGGCGAGTTGTACAGGTAGTTGACACTGCTGAGGCACTGGTCGGCGGTCTGATAGAAGTTGTCCGTATTGTAGCTGTCCTCTGTCGGTCTGTCGAGGAAATCATCACACGACGACATCGTGAGGGCTGTAAGTGCGGCAACAGCTGTATATTTGATATTTTTCAGTTTCATAATCTTATTCCTTTATATAATTAGAATGATACGTTAAGACCAAACGAATAAGTGGTAGGTGAGGGATAACGTGCGTTATCGAGACCCATGACGTTGGGGCTCTGTGTCGAGATACCAATTTCAGGATCGTAACCGTCATACTTGGTCAGCGTCAGCAGATTCTGGATGTTGCACGAAATACGCAGGCTCTCCAAACCCCAGCGGCTGATGAGCTTCTTGGGGAAGTTGTAGCCCAGGGCGATATTCTTCAGACGGATATAGCTTCCGTCTTCGATATAACGGTCGCTCCAGCGGTCGTTGTCGTTCGGGTCGTTGATGGTAGCACGCGGCATGTTGCCGTCGGGGTTCTTCAACTTTACGTTGTGTATGTCATCATACCAGTTGTAGATGAGCTGTCCGTCGCCACGGTCCACACCAGCCGAATAGTCCTTGGAGGCATCAATGGGTGTGAGGATGGAACGTCCGTTCACGTCCTTCAGCTGGTTGGTCCATGTCGAATTCATGTGTGTCAACTTCATCTTCAGGTAGTTACCCACCTTGTTGCCATAGGAACCGTTGATGAAGATATTCAGGTCGAAGCCCTTGTAACGGAAAGTGTTGTTGAAACCGAAGGTGTACTTGGGCAGCGGCGAACCGATGTTGGTACGGTCGTTTTCGTCAATGATACCGTCGCCATTCAAATCCTTGTACTTGATGTCGCCAACATAAACGGTGGAGTTCTTCGAGAACACACCATTCGTCGGATAGGCAGCGGGTTTTGCTGAGGTCTCGATGTCCTCCAGCGAGGTATAGACGCCGTCAGTCACATAGCCGTAGAAGCTGTAGAGTGACTCACCAGCCTGCGTGAGGCTTACAACGTCACTCCACTGTCCATAACCGATGAGCTGAGCGTTGCTCGAACCGTCTGAGAGGCTGACAAGCTTGTTCTTGTTGAACGAAATCTGGAAGTCAGCATCCCACTCGAACTTGCCAACCAGTGGGTGTGTGTTCAGCGAGATCTCGACACCGGTATTGCGAATCTGTCCGTAGTTACCATAAGGTGCAGCAAGGGCGGAAGAGCCGTTACCGCTAGTACCCATGTATGAGGGCAACTGCAGCTGCATCAGCATGTCCTTCGACTCCTTGTTATACCAGTCGACGGTCAGGTTGACGCGGTCGTTGAAGAAACCGAGGTCGATACCGATGTTCCACTGTTCCTGGCTTTCCCACTTGATGTCCTTGTTGGCAATCTGTGCAGGACGGTAGCTAGTACCCAGAGCTGTCTCCATGGTAGAAAGCGGAGAACCCCACTTGTAACCACCGATGCTCGAGTTACCAGTCTGACCCCAACCGACACGCAACTTACCATTCGACAGCCATTTACCGACGGCCTCTTCTATGAACTTCTCATTCGAGAAACGCCAGCTGGCTGCAAACGAGTGGAAACCGGCCCAGCGCTTGTTGGGACCGAAGTTCGAGCTACCATCGTAACGGTAGGTATAGGTAGCATTGTAGCGGTTGTCGTAGCTGTAAGTCCAACGGGTGAAGAACGAAGCCATAGAACTGCTACCAAAGCCTGCGCCAATCTGCGGTGTACCAGCACCCAGAGCGGGATTGTGTACAGCGTCAGAGGGCAGACCGGTATTGTAAACAGAAATATAGTCATACTTCGACTCCCAGCACTCCTGACCGATCATGGCCGTAGCTGAGTGTTTGCCGAAGGTGCGGCTGTAGGTGAGGTAGTTCTTCAACTGCCAGAAAGTACTGGAGTTCTTCTGCATACGGCTCTCGTTGCTCGAACGCTTCCAAGTGCCGAGGTCAACCATCGGTTCGTAGGTCTCACCCTTGTTCCAACCTAAGTCGAAGCCTAACTCTGTGTGCCAGACTAAGTTCTGGATAGGTGTCACCTCGAAGAAGATGTTACCATTCAGTTTCTGACGCTTCAGCAAGATGTCGTCCATCATTGCCATGGCGATGGGGTTAGGATTGGTATAGCCTTCCTGCGATACGCTGGAGTAGGTGCCGTCTACATTATATATAGGTATAGAGGGGATAGTGGTCAGCGAATAACCGATAAGACCCTCGTCAGAGTCGGCCAGCTTCAGGTCATCCTTCGTGTCAGAGTATGTGATACTCAGGCTCATCTTCAACCAACTCTTCAGTTGTGCGTCGAGGTTGGTACGAGCCGAGAAACGTCTGAACTCAGAACCGATAATCGTACCCTCCTGATCCATATAGCTGCCGCTGACGTAGTATTGCACCTTGTCCGAACCACCCTGTGCACTTACCTGGTGAGAGTGCTGGAAGGCTGTCTGGAAGACGGCATCCTGCCAGTTCGTACCCTTACCCAGCAGCGAGGGGTCGCTGAAGTTGCCTACGTGAGAAGCTTCGCCTACTTCAGCATAGCTGTTGTAGTAATCTGCATATTCGCGCAGGTTCATCATATCCAGTCGCTTTGTCTGACGATTCCATGCTGCCATGCCGTTATAGGTAAATTTAGCATCACCGGCCTTACCACGCTTGGTGGTAATCAGCACGACACCGTTAGCACCCTGCGCACCATAAATGGCGGTAGCGGAGGCGTCCTTCAGAATTTCCATCGAGACGATGTCGGATGGGTCGATGGTTGACAGCGGAGAAATGGTAGATACAGAACCATTACCCAGCGCATCACCCAAACCATAGCTTGCACCTGACGTGCCGCCGCTCTGTACGGGCACACCGTCAATTACATACAAAGGCTCAGCATTGGCGTTGATGGTAGCGGTACCACGCACGCGGATTGCCGATGACGAACCAGGTGCACCTGAGGTCGATACGGCAGACACACCGGCTGCGCGACCTTGCAACGACTGGTCGAGCGAAGTGATGATAGAGCCCTTCACGGCACTTTCACCCAACGATACCGAAGCACCGGAGATGTCGCTCTTCTTCATCGTACCATAACCCACGACGACGACTTCGTCAAGCATCTTTTTGTCTTCTTCGAGGACAATCTGATAGTTGTTACGTGCGTCAATCTTGATTTCCTTCGTCAGATAGCCAATGTAGCTAACGACGATGGTCTGTCCCTGATTGACACTGAGCGTAAAGTTTCCGTCGAAATCGGTAGCAACACCGTTCGATGTTCCCTTTACAACTACACTGGCTCCAATGACGGGCCCCATGGCGTCCGACACCGTACCAGTAATCTTCTTCGCCTGTTGTACCTCATTGGGCAGTGGTGAACTGCCCTCTGCGGCATACGTCACGGGCGAATAGCCCAGCAGGAATATAGCGCATAATCCTGCTAGCAGAGAGTTTTTACTGCAATTTAAATCCATACTTAGTTTGTTAGTTAATAGTATAATGTATCTTTTTGTTTCTGTTAAGACGTTGCAAAGGTAATGCTTTTTTTGTAAAAGCTAACATCTTTTATTGACAGTTTTTGATACTTTTTTGCTTTTTGGACTTTTATGTACAACAAAAATCCACAATTTAAGTTTTTTTAAGTATCTTTCTGACTGAAAGTATGCAAGTTTGTTAAAATAGTATAGTACTATTTCAAAAAATAGTGCTAACTTTGCAACGTGATAAAATGATACGTCGGACTAAAGACCAAAGAGTATGAAGAAAACTGGTTTTATCGCCTTGTTGCTGACACTTTTCATCGCGATGCCGATGAAGGGTCAGATACGTGGCAATAGTATTAGCGTTGAAGTCATCCCTGATCATCAAGACTGGCGCTATGAGGTGGGAGAAACCGCTATATTTAATATTAAGGTTACGCGCGAGCATACCTTATTAAATAATGTAACGGTGGATTATGCCGCTGGACCGGAGATGTATCAGGACGTCAAAAAAGAAGGAGTGGTATTGAAAGATGGTACGCTGACGCTGAAAGGCAAGATGACGAAGCCCGGCTTCTATCGAGTCGACGTAAAAGCCACCATCAATGGCAAGGAGTATAAGGGTGCTTGCGGCGCGGCCTTCTCGCCAGAACGTTTGCAACCAACTACCGTCATGCCTCAGGACTTCAGCGAATATTGGCAGAATGCCATCAGCGAGGCTCGCAAAGTAGACCTCAACCCCACGAAGCGTCTCTTGCCTGAGCGTTGCACGAAGGATGTCAACGTCTATGAGGTATCATTCCAAAACATCCAATGGAACTGGCGAACCTACGGCATTCTCTGTGTTCCTGTGGAAGCCGAGGCCAATCCAGCGAAAGCAAGGCGTTATCCCGCTTTGCTGCGTGTGCCTGGTGCCGGTGTTCGTCCCTATGGTGGCGACATTTATACTGCCTCGCAGGGAGCGATTACGCTGGAGATTGGCATTCACGGCATTTCCGTCACGATGGACCAGAAGGTTTACGACGACGTGTTCAACGGTGCCTTGATGAACTACTGGAATTGGGGCATGGACAATCGCGACGACAGCTACTACAAGCGTGTCATCATCGGTTGCATCCGGGCTATTGACTACATCGAGCAGTACACTCCTTGGAATGGACAACAGCTCGCCGTTTCAGGTTCCAGCCAAGGAGGATTCCTCTCGTTGGCTTGTGCCGGACTCGACAAACGCGTCACTTGCTACGCGCCTGTCCACGCAGCTTGTTGCGACCACACGGCTTCGCTGAAGGGCGTGGCTTGTGGGTGGCCACACTATTTCTATTGGAATGCAACGCCACACTCTGACTATAAGTCAGAGAACAAAGGCAAGGGGCAGGAAGCGAAAATCAACACCTCGCGCTACTACGACGGTGTCAATTTTGCCCGCCTCATCAACGACAAGCAGAAAGGATGGTTCTCGTTCGGCTACAACGACGACGTGGTGCCTCCCACCACCGCTTGGGCTACGTACAATACCGTCACAGGTCCGAAGGAGATTTCGCCCTATCAGGCCACGTGGCACTACTGGCATCAGGAGCAATGGGACGAATGGGAAAATTGGCTGCTGAAGGAATTAGGGTGTAAGATGTAAGAATATGAAAAAAGCATTATATATAATAATAGGTATAGCCATTATGATGGTTGCCTGTAAAAAAGAAGAGGCGCCTAAGACCGCTGCTGACCTGTTGGCAGAACGGCTGGAGTCTTTGCGACAAAAAGGTTATATGATGGGCCATCAGGATGATCCGTTCTATGGTCTGACGTGGGAATATCAAGCTGACAGCAGCGACGTGAAGAACACGTGCGGTGACTATCCTGCCGTCATGGGTTTCGACCTGGGCGGCATCGAGGTGGACGACGCCAAGAACCTCGACAGCGTGCCCTTTACCCGCATCCACGACGAAATCATTGCTCACCACGAACGTGGCGGCATCGTCACCATTTCGTGGCATCCACGTAATCCCAAAACCACTGCTCCGCGTGGAGGACTGGATGGTCAGAAATTCCCTGAAGGCTCGGCGTGGGATGTTGCCGACTCCACTATTGTTGCCAGCATTCTCCCTGGCGGCAGCGAGTTCGAGAAGTTCCAGACATGGATGAAGCGCGTGGGCGACTTCCTGTTGACGCTGAAGACAAAGGACGGCCAGCCCGTACCCGTCATCTTCCGTCCCTGGCACGAGAACAACGGTTCGTGGTTCTGGTGGGGGCAGAATCTTTGCACAGACAACGAATTCCAAGGTCTTTGGTGCATGTTGCAGGACGAGTTGAACAGTCGCGGACTGACCAACCTGCTGTGGAGCTATTCGCCCAATCTCGACGGAAATTGGAACGAGGAACGCTTCTTGGCACGCTATCCCGGCAACGAGCGCGTGACGCTCATCGGTGAAGATGCTTATCAGTGGGGCACGGAGGAGGATTTCAAGCGCGACCTCACCGCCGACTTGAAATTCCTCAGCGATTTTGCCCAAAAGAATGGCAAACTGCTCGCCATGACTGAGTGCGGTCTAAAGAACATGACGGATTCTACGTGGTGGACCCGCGTGCTGAAACCCATTATGGACCAATATCCTATCAGCTATTTCCTCCTTTGGCGTAACTACAAGGAGGAATTCTTCGGTCCTGCGCCCAACCTGCCGTGTGCTGCCGACTTCCGCAAGCTTTACGAGGCCCCGAACACGCTGTTCTTGAAAGACATCCAGCCGGAAAAAGGAACGACGGAATACCGAAATTCCGCAATACCGGAATCCCGCAATAACGAAACAACGAAAAAAAATAAAATCAACAAAAAGAATAAATGAGCAATTTCGAAGAAAAAGTAAAAGCGTTGCGTGCTCACCACGAGCAGTTGCTGACGCGAAAAAACGAACCCCTGGAATGGGGGAATGGCATCTACGAGAAGTGGAAGTTCCCCATTCTGACTGCAGAACATACGCCACTGGAGTGGAAGTATGACTTCTGCGAAAAAGACAACCCCTACCTCATGCAGCGCATCATGATGAATGCTACGCTCAACAGCGGAGCCATCAAGTGGCAGGGCAAATACTGCCTCGTAGTACGTGTCGAAGGTGCCGACCGCAAGTCGTTCTTCGCCGTGGCTGAGTCGCCTAATGGTGTCGACAATTTCCGTTTCTGGGACGAGCCCATCACCATGCCCGAGGATGTCATTCCGGCCACCAACGTCTACGACATGCGCATCACGCAGCATGAGGACGGCTGGATCTACGGTGTGTTCTGTGCCGAGCGTCACGACGACGCACAGCCGGGCAACCTCTCTGCGGCAACCGCTACGGCAGGCATTGCGCGCACCAAGGACCTGAAAACTTGGTATCGTCTGCCCGACCTGAAGACGAAGTCGCAACAGCGCAACGTTGTGCTGCACCCTGAGTTCGTCAATGGCAAATACGCCTTCTACACCCGTCCGCAGGATGGTTTCATCGATACGGGCAGCGGTGGCGGCATCGGCTGGGCACTGGTCGACGACATCACCCACGCTGAGGTGAAGGACGAAAAAATCATCAACGCCCGCCACTACCACACCATCACGGAAGTGAAAAATGGCGAAGGCCCCCACCCCATCAAGACTCCCAAGGGGTGGCTTCATCTGGCGCATGGCGTTCGTGCTACGGCCGACGGACTGCGCTATGTCCTGTATATGTACATGACGGCTCTCGACGACCCCACGCGCGTTATCGCTCAGCCGGGCGGATATTTCCTCGTTCCTGAAGGCGACGAATATCTGGGCGACGTCATGAATGTGGCTTTTGCCAACGGTTGGATTGCCGACCCCGACGGCCGCGTGTTCATCTACTACGCCTCTGCCGACACGCGCATGCATGTCGCAACCTCTACCGTCGACCGACTCGTTGACTACTGTATGAATACCCCCGAGGACGGCCTCTATACCGCCGCCAGCGTGGAAACAATCAAGAAGTTAATCACAAAAAATCATAACCTATGACAAGTTTAAAAGAAAAAATCGCCTATGGCTTTGGCGATATGTCGTCCAGCATGTTCTGGAAGATATTCTCTTATTATCTGCCGTTCTTCTACAGCAACATTTTCGGACTGTCGCTCATCGATGCCGGTGTGCTGGTATTGGTAACACGTATTTGGGATGCCGTCTCTGACCCCATGATGGGTGTCATTGCCGACCGTACCAATACGCACTGGGGTAAGTATCGCCCCTACCTGCTCTGGGTGGCACCGTTCTTCTCCATCGCAGGTATCCTGCTATTCACCACGCCCGACCTGGACTATGGTGGCAAGCTCATCTGGGCTTACGTCACCTACATCCTCATGATGACCGTCTATACAGGAATCAACGTGCCTTACGGCGCCATGCTGGGTGTGATGACCGACGACACCAACGAGAAGACCGTGTTCTCCTCCTTCCGCATGTTCTTTGCCTACGGCGGTTCGTTCATCTCGTTGTTCCTCTGGGAACCGTTGACCAACATGATGGGCGGTTATAACACGCCCGAGGGCTGGTTCTGGGCCATGGTGGTCATCGCAGTAGCCTGCTTCGTCATGTTCCTCATCTGCTTCTCAATGACGCGCGAACACCTGAAGACCATCTCTACCGTTTCCGTAGGTTCCGACTTCAAGGCGCTGCTCTCCAACAAGCCTTGGTGGCTGCTCATCGGCGCCGCCCTGTGCTTCAACCTGTTTAACACCGTGCGTGGTGCTACCGTGGCATATTACTTCCAAGACATCATCGGTGCCGACGTCAGCCTCGTGTTCTTCGGACTGATGTTTGCCTTCTACGCAGGTCTCTTCCTCGGTGTCGGCGAAGTGTCGAACATGGTGGGTGTGGCCTCGTGTGTGCCTATCGCCAACAAGCTGGGCAAGAAGTCCACTTTCATCATGGTCAATGCCTCATTGGTCGTACTGAGCATCGCGTTCTACTTCATTCCCTGCACGCCGACGGGCTATTGGACCATGCTCGTGTTCCAAGTGCTCATCTCCATCCTGACGGGTATCATGTCACCCCTCGTGTGGTCGATGTATGCCGACGTCAGCGACTATGCTGAGCTCGAGTTCCATACGGCCTCCACGGGTCTTATCTTCTCGTCGTCGTCCATGGCCCAGAAGTTTGGTGGCGCCATCGGTGGTGCGGCCGTATTGTGGCTGCTCGACGGCTTTGGCTATGTTACTGATGCCCAGCAGCTTGCCGCTGGTGTCGTACAGCCCGAAGAAGCCCTCAGCTGTCTGCGCTGGCTCATGAGCTTCATTCCTGCACTCGTAGCCCTCGTGTCTATGTGCATCGTCTGGTTCTATCCGCTCACCACCGAGCGTATCACGCAGATTAACACCCAACTGAAGGAATTACGCAGTTACTATCGCGATGTTGACGAAAACGATTGAAACAATGAAATGTGAAATGCAGGATGTTGTCCAGAACAACATCCTGCGTTTCTGGTTAGACCGCATGCAGGACAACGAAAACGGTGGTTTCTACGGGCGCATCGATGCCAACGAACAACTCCACCGCGAGGCCGAAAAGGGCGCCATCCTCAACGCCCGCATCCTCTGGTCCTTCTCCGCCGCCTACCGCGTCCTTGGCAGTTCGGCCGCCGGTCGTGGCTGCGGTTCTGATGCCAGTTGTGTGCTCGGCGGTTCGGCCGCCGAGGCCTCTGCCTACCTTGCCGCCGCCACGCGCGCCAAGGACTACTTCATCGACCACTTCATCGACCACGAATACGGCGGCGTCTATTGGAGCGTCGACTACAAAGGCAATCCCCTCGACACCAAGAAGCAGTTCTATGCCATCGGCTTCGCCATCTATGGCCTCTCGGAATATGCCCGCGCTACGGGCGACCGCGAAGCGCTCGACTACGCCCTGCAGCTCTTCGAATGCATCGAGGAGCACGCCTTCGACCACGAGCACAACGGCTATATCGAAGCCCTCTCGCGCGACTGGCAACCCTTGGCCGACATGCGCCTCTCCGAACTCGACGCCAACTACCCGAAGTCGCAAAACACCCATCTGCACATCATCGAGCCCTACGCCAACCTCTATCGCACGCTGAAGGAGTTTCAAGCCAATTCATCGTGCGACTACGTCCCCGTCATCGGCTCCGTATTGCCCATCGACATCACGGTGCCTTGCGATTTAGTCGCAAGGGTCGAAGGCGCCCTGCGCAACATCATCGGCATCTTTACCGACCGCATCCTCAATCCCGAAACCCACCACCTCGACCTCTTCTTCGACATGGACTGGACGCGTGGTGCTGGCCGTCTCGAGAGCTATGGCCACGACATCGAATGCTCATGGCTCATGCACGAGGCTGCCCTCGTCTTGGGCGACCGACAGGTGTTGGCGCGTGTCGAACCCGTTGTCCGCGAAGTGGCAAAAGCCAGCGAGAAAGGGCTGCGCCCCGACGGTTCGATGATTCACGAGGCGAACCTCGACACAGGTCACGTCGACGACGACCTCCACTGGTGGGTACAGGCCGAGAATGTCGTCGGCTGGTTCAATCTCTACCAGCACTTCGGCGACGAGGAAGCCCTTGCGCGAGCACTGAAATGCTGGGACTATATCAAGGCGCAAATCATTGATTATGAGCATGGTGAGTGGCATTGGAGCCGCCATGCCGACGGCACGTTGAACACCGTCGACGACAAGGCGGGCTTCTGGAAGTGTCCCTACCACAACAGCCGCATGTGCCTCGAAATCATCGAAAGATTTGGCAGTATGGAAAATAATTAGTACCTTTGCACACCCAACAGAAAGAATATTAATATGCAACAGAAGATTATTATCCTCGATTTCGGTTCGCAGACCACGCAGCTCATCGGCCGTCGCGTCCGTGAACTCGATACCTTCTGCGAGATCCTGCCTTACAACAAGTATCCTGTAGGCAACGACGACGACGTCATCGGCGTCATCCTCTCCGGCTCACCCTACTCGGTGCACGACCCGGAGGCCTTCAAGGTCGACCTCTCGCAGTTCGTAGGCCGCATCCCCGTGCTCGGCATCTGCTATGGTGCACAGTTCATCAGCCATACGCTGGGCGGCCGTGTGGAAAAGGCCGACTCCCGCGAATATGGCCGTGCCAATCTCCAGACCGTCGACGCCTCGAATCCGCTCTTCAAGGGCTTCGACCAGCACTCGCAGGTGTGGATGTCGCATGGTGACACCATCACCGCCATCCCCAGCGATTTCAAGGTCATTGGCTCTACCGCCGACGTTACTAACGCCGCATTCTGGGCTTCCCCTGAGGCGGTAGCAAATTCTTCACTCTTCACTCTTCACTCTTCACTTGCCAAAGGCATCTGGGCCGTGCAGTTCCATCCCGAGGTCTATCACACCCTGCAAGGTAAGCAACTGCTGAAGAATTTCGTCGTCGACATCTGCGGCTCGCGTCAGGAGTGGAGCGCTGCCTCGTTCGTAGAAAGCACCGTCGCCACGCTGCGCTATCAGCTGGGCAATGACCGCGTCATCCTCGGACTCTCGGGCGGTGTCGACAGCTCCGTTGCCGCCGTGCTGTTGAACAAGGCCATCGGCTCGCACCTCACCTGCATCTTCGTCGACCACGGCATGCTGCGCAAGAACGAATTCCAGCAGGTCATGGACGACTACAAGGTGCTGGGTTTGAACGTCATTGGCGTCGATGCCAGCGAAAAGTTCTTTGCCGACCTTGCTGGCGTTACCGAACCCGAACAGAAGCGTAAGATTATCGGTCGCGACTTCGTCGAAGTGTTCAATGCCGAGGCCAAGAAGATTACCGATGCCAAGTGGCTCGCTCAGGGCACCATCTATCCCGACCGCATCGAGTCGCTCAACATCACGGGCAAGGTCATCAAGAGCCACCACAACGTGGGCGGTCTGCCCAAGGAGATGCACCTCCAGCTCTGCGAACCACTGAAGTGGCTGTTCAAGGACGAAGTGCGTCGCGTAGGCCGTCAGCTGCAGATGCCCGAACACCTCATCACGCGTCACCCCTTCCCCGGTCCGGGCCTTGCCGTCCGCATCTTGGGCGACATCACCCGCGAAAAAGTGCGCATTCTGCAGGATGCCGACGACATCTACATCCGCGGCCTCCGCGAATATAAGGTGAAGCTCTCGGGCGAAGAGGCCCGCAGAGTACTGGCCGCTGGCATTCCTGCCGCTATGACCGACGGCGAAATCGAAGTATCGCTCTACGACCAGATTTGGCAGGCTGGAGCCATCCTTCTCTCCACCGTCCGCAGCGTCGGTGTCATGGGCGACGAGCGCACCTACGAGAATCCTGTCGCCCTGCGTGCTGTCACCTCTACCGACGCCATGACTGCCGACTGGGCTCACCTACCCTACGACTTCATGGCGAAGGTCTCGAACGAGATTATCAACAAGGTCCGTGGCGTCAACCGCGTCTGCTACGACATCTCCTCAAAACCACCCGCAACCATCGAGTGGGAATAACAAAAATAAGGCTGCCTGTTTTTGGCAGCCCTATTTTTTTCAACTCTTAACTATTATCTTTTATCTCATAACTAAAAGACCATCGGTCCGTGACCCATACAACTGGTCGTCGTGATGGCCGTCAGGAAGGCTGTGAGAGCGGCTACTACAACCTTCACCGCAATCTCAATAAAACGCTTCTTCATAACATTTGTCGTTCAATGTTCAATGTTCAACGTTCAATGTTCAACGTTCAATGTACAACGTTTTAGTTCTGGTCCATGCCGCCACCGGGGTTACCGCTCTTGTAGAAGTACTTGGTTGCAACCTCACTCGATTCACCGTCCTTGATGGCGATAGCCTTCACGGTAGTGTTTTCCGTCAGAGTGAATGCCTCACTGTACAGAGTGCTCTCAGCCGTAGGCGTGCTACCGTCGGTGGTGTAGTGGATCTCTGCGCCGTCAGGACCGCTCATGCTTACCTGAGTAGACTCAGCAAACGACGTGTTACCGTTGATGCTGGGCGAAGTCAGCGTCTGGTTCTGCGAACCGGAGCCCTGGTTATCACTCCCCTCGCCATTTGGAGAGGGGTCGGGGGTGAGGCTGTTCTCGGGGTCCTCCACGTCGCCGGAGGTCGAGGTCACGCGCTTCACCTCTTCGCCGTTGCGGTCGTAGCAGGTAATCTGGATGGCGGTGTTCTTCAGCTCGTCCTTCAGGTCGATGCTGGGGGTGAAGATGATGCGACGGCTCGAGATCAGACTCGTCTTCACGTCGTTCACGTCCTCCACGGCCTTGCTGCGCAGACCGAAGCGCATTGTACCCAGTCCGGGCAGTGCCACCGAGTGGCCTTCCGTTGCCCACGCCTTGATCACCTCACCGGCTGCATCCCAGCAGGCCTGCATCACGCCTCGGCTCACACCGCTGCGCAGGGCGGCTTCCTTGATGACCTTCGCCTGACCTTCGCCATACCCGAAGGCCGTTACGCCGTAGTGATTACGTGGAGTCCGAAGTTTAAGATGTGGCTCCCTGTCTTGCTCGGTGCCCCCGATTTCAACCACCTCTTCAAGGGCATCCGCATCCACATGGGCAACACCGCCGCCGACACCGCAGGCTGCATCCTCGTAGGTCGCAACCAGCTGGTAGACCAAGTCTTGGAATCGCGCAAATGGCTCTACGAACTTAAACAACTCATTGTAGCCGCCAAAGCCCGCGATGAACCCGTCTGGCTGACCATCAAGTGACAATAAAAACACCCCACTGCCTTTTCGAAAGGGGCAGTGGGGCGGTTGGGTCAGAGGGGGCATTCTCAGACGAGCGAGAATGCGACGTCCATCATGTGGGTAAAGTTGTTCTGACGCTCCTCGGCGGTCGTCTCCTCACCCGTCAGGATGTGGTCGGAAATGGTGCAGATGCCAAGAGCGCGCTTGCCCGAACGGGCGGCGTTCATGTAAAGGGCGGCAATCTCCATCTCAACGGCCATGACATTCATGTTAATCCACTTTTCGGTGTGTGGATTCTCGTGGTAGAACATGGATGACGACAGGACGTTGCCCACCTTGTAGTGGTATCCGAACTTCTCGCACGACTCGACGGCCTTGCGAATGAGGTCGAAGTCGCCGATGGGTGCAAAGTCGCCAGGCAACTCGTACTGTGCAGCATAGTTGCTGTTGGTGCAGGCGCCCATGGCAATGGCCAAATCACCGATGTGCAGGTCGTTGTTGATAGAGCCTGCGGAACCCACGCGGATGATGGTCTTGACATCGTAGAAGTTATACAGCTCGTAGGTGTAGATACCGATGGAAGCCATACCCATGCCGTGACCCATCACGCTGACGCGCTTGCCCTTGTAGGTGCCGGTGAAGCCCAGCATGCCACGCACTTGATTAAAACATACTGCATCGTCGAGATATTTCTCGGCCATGAGTTTCACACGCAGCGGGTCGCCCGCCATGATGACAGTCTCGGCAATTTCGCCGTACTGAGCCCCGATATGGGGAGTTGGAGTCTTAGCCATAGAACATTGAACTTTAAATTTTGTAATCGACCTTGGTCGCTTTGACCTTTAGGTCTAAGAACTTTATGATTATCCTCCGAAGTTATCGTACATGATGCTTTCGGGTTCTACGCCGAGAGAGTCGAGCATAGAAACCACGGCCTTCGACATGGGGCCAGGGCCGCACATGTAGTACTCGATGTCCTCGGGAGCCTCGTGATCTTTCAGATAAGTGTTCAGCATGACCTGATGAA
>JAEEGG010005699.1_pt1 | contig 29407 bp, 26 predicted proteins | sample 9134161 | NCBI WGS metagenome assembly JAEEGG01 (sample SAMN16246543, study PRJNA631951) | gut metagenome | biome: gut microbiome; feature: rumen; material: CR-attached | host: Bos | place: Iran: Karaj | collected 2018-10
TAAATCGCCGGTATAACTTGTCATTTCAACCTCCTGCACAGCGGCGGCGGCTCCGGCCTTAGCACCTGCTTTCACAACAGCCTTGGCCTTAGCCACCGGCTTCTTTGTCTGTGCGTCAGCCACTGTGCTAATTGCGAACATGGCAACGAATGCCATTACTGAAACTTTCATAAACTTTTTCATACCTTTTTGATTTTAAAATGATTTATACTATTTAATTATGATTTAATATCTCATTTAATTGACGCTTTACCTCCCACTTCACCATATCGCGCATGGCGAACAGGAGCCTTGCCTGATCCTCAGTATAGCTCCTGGCTGCCTGATGCCTGAGGTTTGGTTTGTCGTTGGGCGTCATCTTATCCATCACCATTTCGTTTATTTTCTGTTTGATGGTGCAAAGTTACGGCAAAAAGGTGTCAAGTGCTTGTGCAGAATCCACGGGATTTTGTGCAGAATCTTACAAAACGGCCTTCATGTTACATTTGAAAAAGAAAATGTTATTTCCGCGCCAGATAGTCACCCGGTGTCACACCATAGAATTTTTTAAAGGCCCGGCCGAATGCGCTCTGGTCTTCGTAGCCACATCCCAGGGCAATGTCCAGCATGGTCATCTCGGCCGTGAAACCGTCCAGCAGGCGGCGCGCCTTCTGCATGCGGATGTTGGTGATATAGCTCTGCGGCGTCTCGCCCGTCACCGCCTTCAGACGGTTGCGGAACTGCGTAATGCTCATGCCCATCTCGGCCGCCAGCCCATCCACGTTCACGCTGTTGCTGTCTATCTGCTCGGCCACGATGTTCATGGTGCGAGTCAGGAAGTCCTTGTCACGGGCAGAGAGTTCCTGCTGTTTGTCGGCACGTTCGTTCTCGTATCGCTGGCGCAACTCGTCGAGCGTCATGGCCACCTCGCTGAGTCGGCGGCGTTGCAGTGCCGCACGTCGCCGCAGCATCACCACCACTCCACCGGCCACAGCCAGCACAGCGATACAAACGATGACGATGATGGCCAGCGAACGATGGGCCCGGGTGTTTTCTTCCGTCAGTCGGGTATTGCCAAACTCGGCATTGTAGCGAGCCAGCAGGTCGGCAGCGCCATTGTTGTAGAGCGAGTCGCGCAGCAGGTCGAAGCGTTCCAGCTCCAGTCGAGCACTATCAGGGCTGATGGTCCATAGCGCCTGATACAGTCCGTCGCGGGCGTGCATCTCGTTATAAGGATTGCCCATCTCGTGACACAGGGCGACGGCTTCGCGCAGATAGGGCACAGCCTGTCGCTCCAGTCGGTGCTTCTCAGCTTCGCTGCATCCATCCTCACGACTCATGGAAAGCAACGTGTGACCTACCTTGTTAAGCGATATGGCCAGCGATTGGCGGTTGCCTTCGCGCCGAAAGTACGGGATGATGGTGTCAAAGATGGCCAATGCCTCCTCGTGCTGCTTCATACCCAACAGGATGGCAGCCTTCTGCGACAGGCGCACACGCAGTTTCATCTGCCGTCCGTCCTCGCGTTCCAACTGTATGGCGCGCTCTATATAGCGTTGGGCAGCATCGAAGTGATTTATGGTAAACTCCGTCTCGGCTGCCGCCCCGCAATACATGGCGATACGGGCACGGTGATTGATTTCTTCGGCCAGTTGGAGCGCCTCGAGTATATACTTCAGTCCCTCCTGCGGCTGCTTGGCATCAACATAAATGGCGCCAATGGTGTTGAGCGACGAAGATATCATCTCCTTGTCGCCACTGGCACGGTCCATGGCGTTGCATTCCTTGGCATAACGCAGAGCTTTATGGTAGTCAGACTGTCGCGAGGTACACACGGCGAGTATGCTCAGCTCGTCGGCCACCTCGTCGGTCATACCCAGCTGGCGAAGCATGGGCAACGCCTGTTCGCCCACGATGACAGCACTGTCGTAAAGCTGCTCTTCATAGTAGCGGCCGCTGGCCTCATAGAGACGCACGGCCTCCTGTCGGCTGACGGTTCGCGGCGAGGTGGTCACGGCTCCTATACCCATGGTGGCAGCAAAGAACACGAGCACAAGTATAAGTCTGGCCAGATAATCGCTTGGCGTGACGCCGAAGAAGCGCTTGAAGGCACGTGTGAACGACGACTGGTCGTCGTAGCCGCAACCTCGGGCCACGTCGAGTATCGGCATATCGGGAGCAGTGTCCAGCAGGTGGCGCGCCTTCTGCATGCGGATGTTGGTGATGTAGCCCTGTGGCGTCTCACCTGTAACCGCCGAGAGTCGGCGGCGAAACTGCGAGGTGCTCATAGCCATCGCTGAGGCCAGCTCGTCCACATTGACACGGTTGGATTCTATCTGGTCGGTAATGACGGTTATCGTCTTGCTGAGGAACAGTTTGTCCTCTTCCGACAGCTCATGAGCCTCGGCATGGCCAGTGCCGCCGTGTTGCTGACGTCCGTACTGCTGCTGTAGCTCCTCAAGGGTCTTGGTATCCTCACTGAGTCGCGCCTTCTGCAGGGCTATCAGTCGTCGCTGGCGCACCACTAGCCCGACGGCCACTGCCAACAGCATGATGCTCATGATGATGATATAGGTACGTGAACGGCTCACGAAGTGGTTCTCCTCCTGCAGTTGGTCGTTGCCAAACTCAGCATTATACTTGGCCAGCTTTTCGGCTGCGACCTTGCTATAGAGCGAATCCTTGAGGCGAATAGCCTCTCGGAGGCTGTCAACGGCACGCCGCTCTTGTTCAGCCCCCTCACCTAAAGCGTATGGCACAGCCATCCACCACAACAGAATCATTAAAAATAACTTCTTCACTAGTATCGTCCTTTTAATGATTTCGACAGATCGGTTCATCGCCTGCAAAGTTAGTACAAAATTTCGATTTAGCGAAGGAAATGGGAATAAATTATCATTTCTGAGTGTGAGAAAGGCACTTCCGCTCAAAAATAAAAAGAAAAACTAAGTTTTCCTTTTGTATTTTATTCACTTATTCGTAACTTTGCAGGCGATTATTTGTATATTTTTGTGCCTACAATATTGTTTAATTTCATGGCTGTAAAGAGAAAATTTATATTATTTGCCGTGCTGGCGTTGACGACCGCCTGCTCGAAGCCTGACCGCAACGATGAGTCTGTAGCGTTGAGCACCAAGATTGTCAAAGAAGGATTATCCGACTCTAATCATGCCTTGGAGCGCGTGGATAGTGCGGAACATGTCGGCGTGTTCACTGCGTTACGTGCCAATACCATCAAAGCCATTGTCTATTCGAATGCCGGCCGGCGGCGGATGGCGGCCTATTACGCTGAGAAAGCGGTTGTTGCAGAGGCGGGACAAGCTGTTACCACCGCTGCTGACAGCAACCTTTATTGTAAAGTCCGCTATGTACTTGCCGATGGTGCATACATCAACGGAGAGTACGGGAAGTCGCTCGCTATAGCCAAGGAAATCCTCGCATTTGTTGGTGACGGCACAACACCTAAGAATGTGGAGACGAAGTGCAGGGCATTGATGCAGATGGCAGATTGTGAAAGCAAACTGGGGCATATTGCAGAATCCGAGCAGTTGTTCCTGCAATGCATCGATGATTTGATGGTGAGTACGCAGCATGCTACCGATTATGGTGAGATTGATCCGCTCATCTATACGTTGCTTTCGCTCAACGACCTGTATATCGACAACAAGATGCCAGAGAAAGCGCTGTCTCTGATAGAGAAAATGGACACGGCGATGAATCGTCTGACACGCTGCTCCACCACTCCCGACTGGGCTATCAAGAAGCGTCGCAAAAACGTGACCATCAGCAAGGCGATGGTTTATGCGGCAAATCATCAGCGAGAGCAGGCCGACGCCCTTCACCATGAATATCAGCAGTTCCAAGGTTTAGGTGCACTTGACAAGGCTGCCGAAGGTCTGTATCTGTCGATGACGGGCCGTTACGACGAGGCTGTCCGCTTGTTCGATGAAACTGACTCTATGATGCGCTCCAATGGTGAACCCGTCATCGATCTCTATGTCAAGACCTTGTTTAATTACAAGTACGAAACCCTGCAAAAGGCGGGACGCACGGCAGAGGCACTGGCGTTGGGTGAGCGCATACGTCAGTTGACCGACTCCATCCGCCAGCAGGAGCGACAGGCCGACGTGGAGCAGTTGCAGGAAATCAAGCAACAGGAAGAGGAGATTGCCAACAAGCACCAGTCGCTCGTTCTCCACCGCATCATTCTCGCCAGCGTCTTCCTCGTCTGCCTACTCATCTCCTATCTGCTTTGGCGCTCCTATAAATATAATAAGGTTCTGAGCGAAAAGAACCGCAAGCTCTACGAGGAGATAGAGCAGCGCCGACAGGAGCAGCAGCGGGAGATGGAGCTGTTGCAGGCCGCTCCAGAAGAACGACTCACCACCGAACAGCAACTTTACCGCCGCCTCTGCACGCTAATGGATGAACAGCAGCCCTATACCGACGAAACCCTGAACCGCGACATGCTGGCCTCGCTCTTGGGCACCAATGTTAAGTATGTGGAACAGGCCATCCGCCAATGCTCGAAGGGCGAAACGGTAAGCGACTTTATTAACCGCTACCGTCTGGAGCACGTCACCCGTCTGCTGAAGACCACCGACGACCCCATCGCTATCATCGGAGAACTCTCCGGCATCCCCAGTCGTGCCACCCTCGCCCGACTTTTCCGTAACGCCTATGGCATGACACCCACTGAATACCGCAAGATTTAGGTCGCTTTTCTCCCGATGAAATGGAGGAAAAAGCTGTTTTTCCAGATTTGATACATCGTTTTCCGCCAATGAGACATCAGTTTCCCTAGAGGTTTGTAATTTTGCAACCAAATAATCAATGATACATTTGTGAATTATGAATTACGAAATGATAATCACCGTCGCTCTCGCCGCTGCCATCATCGTTATCGTGTTGGCGTTGGTTGCCGTCATCGTGTTCCAGCGGTGGCGCATCAGCGACAGCAATGCCCATCTTAAAGAGTTCATCGACGAGAACATGGAGTTACGCCGGAAGATGCATCGGTATGAAAGAATAACATCTAAATAAAAACAAATTGAAATGAAAAGAATGATGATGATGGCAGCCGTTCTTTGCTGCACAATGACAATGATGGCGGAACCCGTGTCGCCAGAGGCTGCACGACAGGCTGCCGCCAAGTTCCTGAACAAGAAAGGCTCCGCGCTGAAGAGTGAGGCCATGCGGGCCAAGAACCGCGCCATGGGACGCGCGGACGGCGGGGAGCAGACGGAGGCCAGCCCCTATTATGTGTTCAACGCCTCACAGGGCTTCGTCGTGGTGAGTGGCGACGACTGCGTGGGCGACAACCTTGTGCTGGGCTATACGGCGCAGGGCAGCTTCGACACAGAAGCCATCCCCGACAACCTGCAGTGGTGGCTCGACGTGACAGCTACCCAAATCAGCACGCTCAGTCGCCTCGGCGTGAAAGCCAGGAGGGTGGCGCTCCACAACAACATCGCTCCCATGCTGACCACCCGCTGGGATCAGGGACTTCCCTACAACTCCTTCTGCCCCGCGACCGACGACAAACTGTGCCTCACGGGCTGTATGGCCACGGCACTGAGCCAGGTGATGTGCTACCACCGCTGGCCACAGGGACCGATTGCCAACGAACTGCCTGCGTATACAATGGAAAACGGTCGCGTGATTGACGGTCTGCCCGTTACATCGTTTGACTGGGACAACATGGTGGACGACTACACCAAGACCACTACCGAGGCTCAGCAAGCAGCCGTGGCAACGCTGATGCGCTACTGCGGACAGCTGTTACAGATGGACTATACGCCACAACTCTCCAACGGACGTTTTTACGACATAGACCTCCTCGTCAACAGCTTCGGCTACGACCCCGGTCTCTATTTCGCCAGCGCTAACGAATACACCGTGAGCGGCTGGGACGAGCTGATATACCATGAATTGCACGAAGGACGCCCCTTGGTCTATCTCGGACAGTCCGCCGGTGGTGGCCATGCCTTTGTCATCGACGGCTACGAGGTGCAGAACGGTGCAGGCTACTATGACGTGAACTGGGGCTGGGCCGGTACGGGCAACGGCTTCTTCAGAATCAACCTGCTCAATCCCGACACGTCCGGCTCGGGCGGTAGCACCACCAAGGACGGATACAACTACGATCAGGGAGCCCTCATCGGACTACAGCCGCAAAAAGGCTCGTCAGAGGGGAATTACCGCTACCTGAACAGTGTCATGTGGAATGTCGCTGATGACGATGCTGAGCATGTGTTCGTAATAATTAATCCCTCATACCGCCCCGGTACCTTCGCCGTCGCACTGGCCGAGCGCAACGATGACGGCACACCTGACCTCGACCACATCTGCACCACCAAGGACTATGATTTTACCAGTTACAGCAACGCCAACTTCCCAACAGGCAAGAACAACGGAGCAGTTATCCTCCCGCTCACCAGCGACCTCTTCGGCAATCTCACGCCAGGCCGTCACAAACTTATGTTTGTCAACCATGAAAGCGGCACCAGTGCCCCTTGGCGACCCGTATTCGGCCCCAACAACTACATAGAGGTCAATATCGGAGAATCAGGCGAAGTGACGGACACTATTATCCATCCGCAGCCGCAGCTCGCTGCCGCGGACATCAAGGTTGACGGCCTGAAACAGCGCGGCATCGCCCAGACTATCACCGCCACCATCCAGAATACCGGCACCGATGACTATATCGGCTCTGTAGAGTGTGGTATCTATTATGTGGAGAACGGCGAACTGAAAAGCCTGATTGGAGTTACCAAGACTGGTGCCATGGTGGAAGCGGGCGGCACGTCAGACATCTTCTACAATCTCTCCGTACCGCATGCTGGCGAGTTCGTGTTCCTGCTGACCAAAAGCGGCAAGGACATCACCGGTAGCAAACTCGCCGACATCGCACAGGCTCCGGGCTATTTGGCCCACACGAGCGTCACCTTCGACAATCTGGCCTTCATCTGCCAAGAGGCACAATACAATGAGCGCAACGATGAGGAGGGCCATCCCGCCTACTACCTCGACCTCAAAATTGCCAACGGCACACCGATGGACTACGACGCCGTGGTGCTGGCCAAGTTCTACAAGCCCAACGCCGAGGGCGGCTACGACCCTGTTGTATTCCCCTCGCAGCGCGATATCTATGCCAGACTGCAGCTAAGTAGCAACATGTGGCAGGCCTTCTCCATCCGCCTGGCTGAACCCCTTGAAACTGGCGAGTACGGTCTTGAACTGCTCATCGCCAATGACTTCCACAGCCTTATGCCCACCGATTATTTCGTCTTCGTCTCCGGTCCGCTCACCGTCACCAGCACCACCGGCATCAGCGACGCTACGCGCCTAAATAATAAAGAAGAAATAACAAATAATAGCTGGTTCACACTGGACGGTCGGAAACTCTCAGGCAAGCCGACAGCCAAGGGCATCTATATTTATAAAGGAAAAAAACAAATCATTAAATAAACATCGATTATGAAGAAGACATTGATGACACTTGCAGCCGTCTTTTGCTGCGCAATTGCTGTTTCCGCTCAGGATACGCAGACGGACAGAAACAAGACATATCGTATCACGTTAGGTAACGTGCAGTACACTCACCACAACGAGAAAATGTCGGCAGGCGATGCCGTCGGCAAAGTACTTGCAGGCGTTTTGACAGGAAAGACCTCGGTGCAGGCCACGAAGTACGAGGATGATGTAAAGAATGCTATCATCAAGGGCCTCTCCGGCGCCCATCGCTTCCATTACAATGACGGACTTCTGCAGATGAATGACATCACGGAGGATGGTAATCTTGTGGTCGATGCCGTCATTACCAATATCAATGCCAAGTCGGACAGCCGGACCTGGAAGGACAAGGACGGCAAGACGCAGGTAACGACTTCATATACTGGTATTGTGGAGGCACTGCTCACCCTGAAGGATGCAAAGACTGGCGAGGTAGTTACCAACCAGTCATTTAACGGTCAAGGGTTAGGCGGTTCATCCTCAGATACAGACAAAGCCGTTCGTCAGGCTATCGACTATCTCTCAACCAACATCACTAAATGGCTTAACAAGTTCCGTCCATTGCGAGCCAATATCCTTGAAGGAGCGGCTGCCAAAAAGGACAAGCAGAAAGAGGTATATATCGACTTGGGTAACAAAGAAGGTGCCTTTGTCGGTCTTCACATGGGCGTCTATCAAATGAAGACCATTGGGGGCCACGAAGCCAAGTCGCAAATTGGCAAACTGAAGATTGAGGCCGTCGAGGGCGACGACATCAGCCGCTGCAAGGTGCAGAGCGGTGGCAAGGATATCAAGGCCGCCCTTGATGCTGGCGAGAAACTGGTGGTGACGTCCATTGACTAAACAAGACACTATAACTGATAAGATACTATAACTAAGACTATTTGACTATGAAAAAAATGATGAAGGCCATCGCCGCGCTTTTAGGCTGCGCAATGACAATGGCGGTACTGACCGCATGTAGTGACAACACAGACAATCCTGCACCGAAACCGGAACAGGAGAGTCAGGCCGAGTACACCATTATGTTCTATACAGCTGGTGCTCGTAACATAGATCCTAATATGCTGAACGTCTTATCAAGTTTCTACGATGCCAATCCCGAGGCTTACAAGAAGGTGAACGTCGTGATACAGTATAAGTACTCTACTACCGAGAATTTGAACAAGACCCTTGGCTCGTTCGGTTCAGAGTTCTGTACAACGTTCGGCAGCAAATCATTACGATGGACTGTTGACCCTGCCAAGAAATTCGATGAGGAGGCTTTTGACCAAGGTAACATCTATGGTGCCGACAATGCCGACATCCTCACATCAGTACGAACAGTTTCTTAATAATTTTCTGCATCATTGTTAATTCTTTATTTTTTTGGCAATAATATAGCAGTTGGCACAACTAATTCTTAAAATGCAGTCAGTTATGGCTGCATTTTCTTATCTGTGATAGTTTTTTGTAAAAGAAATCATTTCCATTACTGTAGGATAAATACTCTCTATATTCTTTATCAACGCTGGTCCTAATGACAGTGGATATTGACCTTTAGCGTTTGTGTAGTCAACGTCTTTATTATAATCATAGACATCATAGCCCTCACCACCTCCATCAGTAAATTTAACTACAATCTTTTTCTGTTTACTATTGGGTAACTGAGAATGGCAAATAAGATATGTATCATAACCTTCTATATCCAAAGGATAAGCAGACATTCCGTAAATACTTTCTATATCAGAAATCTTCAAACGATATGTTGTAGGTGCTTGCATATATAAGAATTTTATATTTTGTGCAAAGATACAAAAGAATTCTGAACAATCAGATATTTATAAAAAAAATTGTATGAGTAATTATATGTTATTAACAGAAATGTCTGCGTATAGTAATGCAGTACAACAATATGGAAAAGATGCAGCAGACTTTTGGTCTCAATATGATTTCTCACCAACAAAGCGTTACGTAAAGAAGATGTGCGACTTGTTTTACAAAGACAAGATTCCACAAAACGAAATAACCAAGATATTTCGTGGGTATCAAGAAAACGCAGAATGGTTCGATGAAATGGGTATTGATTTCAATAAACTTACTTGGGAGCAACTGAATGAACTCGTTTTAAAACATACTGGTGAATACGACAATGTTTCACAATTACCAAACCAATTCTATGTAAGTGATGATGGTTTAATTACAATAGGCTATTTCAACACATTTGAAGAGGCAATGAACTTTGAGCCTCAGAATGGATGGTGTACTTCTGTAAATCAAGGAAGGTTTGAGGAACATCACGATATTAATCACGAAATGCTATACATCATAAGGAACAACAAATTATCGAAAGGTTCAAATTGCAGATTTGTTGTGGCACAAGTAAATCTTGATGGTAGCATCGTCTATTGGGACCAGAAGGATAACAATTTAAATGATGGTGGTGGTCACATATCTGCAAGTGAATATGAAACCTCATTAGGTGATGCGAAAACTAAATTACAACCAATGAAACTAAATAACAAATTAAATTGCAATTTATATATGAATAAGAAACTAATAAGATTAACAGAATCAGACCTTCACAGAATCGTGAAAGAGTCAGTAGGGAAGATATTAAGAGAGAGCGAACCAGACCTTTACGATACACTTGCAAGACCTAATGGTGAACTTGATATGTCAAACCCATACACTTGGGCTAAGTCACCTAAAATGTTAAAGGATATGGGCTATGATGAAAATGGAATGAAGAATGGAAAGAAATATTACGACCATCTATTAAATCCTAATTGGAGGTTTAATAAACGTAGTGCAGGAACTGATTTTGCACTTAACGAACCAATGGGAGACCAAAAATCCATTAGGGCTGACATCGCAAATATGGCGAAAAAACAAAGTGATGCTGATGCAAGATGGCAAAAAGCGGCTGATTCTCGTCCTCTTCACAGAAAGGGTAGCCCCAATAGAGACATTTAAGCAGCCTCAAGACCGACCTCAATTTCAGACCATTTACAAACAAGTCCTATGGACTTCTTGAACATATGGGCGAATCGTTCTGATTCGCTCAGTTTTCTTGTGTTCCAACGATACACAGCCTCGTCAATATAAGACTGAAGGTGCTCGTCAGATACATCGTGGTAGCAACCAACTATCATTCTTCTGAAATGACTCCAAAAGCCCTCAATGGAGTTGGTAAATACATCACCATTGGCGTACTGTTCCTCACCGTGTTTTACTACCTCGTGAGTATAGCCTAACGTTTCAAGACCATTGTAAGCTTGAAGTTCATCAGTGATGATTCTTGAGCCATCAGCAACAAACTGCTGAATGAATGGTTGTAATGTATCTCTATTAGTGTTCTCTACAGCAAATGCGTGAACATAGGTGATGATCTCAATCTCACCAGTCGTTTCATCAACAATGGTGCTGCGCTCCATCATACCGAAGACAGGTGTCTTTGTCTTGGTTGAACGACCTTGTGTATGAGGTGTACGCATTGACTTGTGCTTCCACTTCTCCTTACCGCCAATATATACCTCGTCACACTCTACAGTACCTTCAAAAGCATCTGCATCACTCTGAGCATAGAACATACGAATCTTATGAAGCATATGCCAAGCAGTTGCTTGTGTTACATCAAGGTCACGGCTCAATTGATGGCTGCTAATGCCCTTCTTATGGCTGCTGATGAGATACATAGCAACGAACCACTTGATAAGTGGTAACTTGGTGTTCTCAAACATTGTATCAACAAGGCAAGAGAAGTTGCAGTTGCATTCTGTGCAATGAAAACGACCATTCTTGGACATCTTGCAATGGTGTTTGCCACAGTAAGGGCAAACAACGTCTTGTTGTTCACCAACACCCCAACGAGATTCTATGATGGCTTGCATACACTTCGCATCTGAAGTGAAGTACGAAGTGAGAGAGATAATGCTGTTGAATTTGCTGAAATTAATCATATCTTTGTTGTTTTTTAAATTATACTACAAAGTTACGAAAAAGTCCAGCGTTATGGCGTCTTTTTATACGTATAAGGGGTTATTTTTGTGCCAACTGCTATATTGTTGCCATTTTTTTAGATTGGTTATTTAATATCCATACGCATTATTGATATGAATTCGCTTGCAAAATTAAACTATCTTCAAGAAACAACAGTCTCATGATAGGGAAAAAAAGTCTCAAAACAGGAAAAAGTAAGGACGTTACCCGCATTATCATCTATACTCCTAATATCAAGGTCGGAGAATGTGATCGTCTTCTCCGACCTTTGGTTTATCGCTATGGAAAATAGCAACACCAACGTTCAACGCATCGATTGATGTGCTGTGGGATGCCATATTCCGTCACGACGGTCTGATGTCGGTGTTGGCTCTTAGGCATGAAGGTACGGGTAAACCTGCTTCAGCAAAGGACACCCTACAGTTTCAGACAGTAGCACGCTTCCGAATTTTCGTGAAAATTCAGCGGTTTACTACCGGTTCTCTCGCAGTCTACTGGTACTAAAGCTTCGAATTTTCACGAAAATTCAGCAAATAACCTCAGGTTATTCTTCGTTAACCTAAGGTTTTGAACTCGTTTTACCTGCCGTAGCGTCATTAGAAGCCACAATACGCAACCACGTAACGCATATTTTTCGTCGCAATTGCCGTTGTGCTCGCAAACACGTGTCACCCTTGTGTCACCCTGTGTCACCCTTTAAAAGGCTGCACGCCCTTTGTATATAAGGGTTGTGTCAGCGTGTCACCCTTTATATGATTTTTACTATACTGTCATAGTGAGTAGTAATATAAGCAAGAATCAAGGAGTCGGAGAATATAGTAGCTCAAAAAAAAGGTAAAAAAGCTAAAAAGTGGGCTTAGCATTTGGTTAGTCCGCTTTTTCTTTGTACCTTTGCACTCTATTATTAAATAGGAATAAGAGATTATGGGAAAGATTATTGCATTGGCCAATCAGAAAGGTGGCGTAGGAAAGACTACGACAACCATCAACTTGGCTGCATCGCTGGCAACGTTGGAAAAGACGGTCTTGGTAGTTGACGCCGACCCTCAGGCAAACGCTTCGAGCGGACTGGGCGTGAACCTTCAGGAGGTGGACTGCTCGCTCTACGAGTGTCTGGTTGACCACGCCGACGTACGCGATGCCATTTATACCACAGACATTGAAGGACTGGACATCATACCCAGCCATATAGACTTAGTTGGTGCAGAAATAGAGATGTTGAACATGGAAAACCGCGAACGCATGGTGACCAAGATTTTGGAGCCCCTGCGCGGCGAATACGACTACATTCTGATAGACTGCTCGCCCTCGTTGGGCTTGATTACGGTAAACGCGCTGACGGCAGCCGACTCGATTATTATCCCCGTGCAATGCGAATATTTCGCATTGGAAGGCATCTCGAAGTTGCTGAACACCATCAAGATCATCAAGCAAAAGCTGAATCCGAAGTTGGAGATTGAGGGCTTCTTGTTGACGATGTACGACTCGCGCCTGCGTCTGGCCAACCAGATTTTCGACGAGGTGAAGCGCCACTTCCAGGAACTGGTGTTCAAGACCGTCATTCAGCGCAACGTCAAGTTGTCGGAGAGCCCCAGTCACGGCCTGCCCGTCATCCTGTATGACGCCGACTCGACAGGTTCAAAGAACCATCTGGCATTAGCGAAAGAGATCATTAACAAGAATAGTTAATTTGCCGCATAAATTGTCAATTGTAAATTGTCAAATTGTAAATCAAAATGGCAGTAAAGAAGAAATTTGCAAATGGTGTGCTGGGACGCGGACTGGACGATATTGGAACAGGTCGCGGACTGGACGCACTGATAGATACAACCGCAGAGGTGAAGACGGAAGGTTCGTCGAACCTGAACGAGGTAGAGATAAGTCTCATTGACCCTAACCCCAACCAGCCCCGTCGCGAGTTCGACCAGGACGCGCTGCAGGAGCTGGCAAACAGCATTCGTGAACTGGGCATCATACAGCCCATCACGCTGCGCAAGGTGGCTAACCGCTACCAGATTATTGCCGGTGAACGCCGTTGGCGCGCCTCGCAACTGGCTGGCCTTCAGAAGATTCCCGCCTACATCGTCGACGTAGAGGATCAGGGTGTGATGGAGATGGCGCTGGTAGAGAACATCCAGCGTGAAGACCTGAACGCCATAGAGATAGCTCTGGCCTACCAGCATCTGGCCGAGGCCTCCGGCATGACGCAGGCGAAGATTTCGGAACGCGTGGGCAAGAGCCGTGCTGCCGTCACCAACTACCTGCGACTGCTGAAACTGCCTGCTCAGGTGCAGATGGCGCTGAAGAACCACGAGATAGAGATGGGTCACGCCCGTGCGCTGCTGGCTATCGACAGTCCGTCGCAACAGATCAAGCTGTTCCGCGAGGTACAGCAGCAGCAGTTGTCGGTACGCAAGGTGGAGGAGCTGGTGCAGGCCCTGAAGAGCGGCGACGACGTGAAGACGGCTCGTGGCAATATAGCCTCGAAATCGCAGCTGCCCGAGGAGTTCAACATCCTCAGGAACCGTCTGGCACAATTCTTCCAGACGAAGGTTCAGATGAGCTGTTCACCCAAGGGCAAGGGCAAGATTACCCTCCTGTTTGACAACGAGGAGCAGTTGGAACGAATCATGAACATTCTGGACGGTGCTAATGGGTAGGCTCATCATGATAACCATGATGCTGGTGGCAGCCGTTTCAGGCTATGCGCAGCAAAGAGACGACACGGCGAAGGGCGTTGATTCCACGCTGGCCGTGGTGGACTCAACGTTGGCAGCCATCGACTCGACACTGGCCACCATCAACGTGAAGGCCTTGGCGGACAGCACATTAGACATGGTGGAAGACACGACATCGGTGGTTATCAAGAAAAAAGACAAGAAAGAGAAGGTCAAGCGTGACTGGAACACGTGGACACCCAATCCGCAGCGAGCCCTGTGGCTGGCATTGGTCATTCCAGGAGCTGGTCAGATATACAACCGCAAATACTGGAAACTGCCCATCATCTATGGTGGATTCATGGGGTGCATCTACGCGCTGACGTGGAACAACATGATGTACAAGGACTACTCGCAGGCCTATCTCGACATCATGGACAACGACCCCAACACGGCGTCGTACAATAAGTTCCTGCACTTAGGACGCACGATAGACGACAGCAACAGGGACCGCTATAAGGAGCTGTTCAAGAACCGTAAGGACAAGTATCGCCGCTGGCGCGACATGAGTTTCTTCGTCATGCTGGGCGTATATGCTTTGTCGGTGATTGACGCCTACGTAGATGCCGAGTTGTCGGTATTCGACATCTCGAAGGACCTGAGTCTGAAGGTGGAGCCAACGGTCATCCCCAACAGGATGGGTGGCAATCCGCTGCAAGCACAGTCGATAGGCGTGAACTGCAGTCTCAATTTTTAAATTGAGATATTGAGAAATTGAGATAATGAGATATTGAGAAATTGAGATATTAAGATAATGAGAAAGATTGGTAAGAAATACGAGATGATGAGTAGTGTGGCGAAATGGGCTATGCTCCTTTGCCTGTTGTTATTCATGCCGCTCAGCATGAGCGCACAAGCCATTGACGACGAGGAGGACGACGATGAGCCCGACGAAGAGGACGAGATTACCGTAGTAGACCAGAACGGCGACGAGGAAGTCATCGAATTTCCCGAGGCCATGACCTACGACCTTGACTCGCTGCTCAACCTCTATATGTCGCAGACCTATCTTGACGAAGAGGACTGTAACATGAAGGATGTGAATCCGGAATACAGCAAGGAGGAGTACGTCGACCGCCTGTATCGCATGCCATGTGTAATGGAGATGGCCTACAATGATGTGGTGCAGAAATTCATCGACCGCTATAGTGGCCGTCTGCGCCGCTCCATCAGCTACATGCTGGGAGCCTCCAATTTCTACATACCCATCTTCGAGGAAGCGTTGGAAATGTACCAGTTGCCCTTGGAACTGAAGTATCTGCCCATCATCGAGTCGGCACTCAACCCGAAGGCCGTCAGCCGTGTTGGTGCAGCCGGTCTCTGGCAGTTCATGCCAGCAACCGGTAAGCAGTATGGGCTGAAGCTGAACTCGCTGGTCGACGAGCGTCGCGACCCAGTCCTGTCGTCGCAGGCAGCAGCCCGTTATCTGCGCGACCTCTATAAGATTTTCGGCGACTGGAATCTGGTGATTGCCGCCTACAACTGTGGCCCGGAGAACATCAACAAGGCCATTCGCCGTGCCAACAATGTCACTTCGCTGAAAGACGAGAATGGCGAACCGCTGCCCGTCATCAAGGACTACTGGCACATCTATCCCTACCTGCCTCGTGAGACACGCGGCTACGTGCCAGCCTTCATTGCTGCCAACTACATCATGACTTACTACTCATTGCACAACATCTGCCCGATGACCACTCGCCTACCCGCAAAGTCGGACACGGTGATGGTTAGCCGTAACGTGCATCTGGAACAGGTGGCTGAAGTGGTCGGTCTGAATATCGACCTGTTGCGTTCGCTCAATCCGATGTATCGACGCGACGTGGTGCCTGGTGCCACTGAGCCGTCACCACTGCGCCTGCCAATGGCTGATGTGAGCCGATTCCTGGATTTGGAGGACTCGGTCTATAACTACCGGGCCAGCGAGTTGTTGAGTCGCCGTGCCGAGGTGGAGGTTCGCGACGACGTTCCCACCTATTATCATAAGAGCAAGCGCTACGCCAAGCGCGGTAAGAAAGGACGCGCTGCGAAGAGGACGCGTGCCACGAGAGGTCGCACGAAAGCTACCAAGTCTCGTACCAAGGCTACTCGCAACAGGAAGGCTACTGCCCGCAAGGCACCTGCCAAGCGTAAATCAACAAAAAGGAGAAGGAGGTAAACTATGGATGAGGACATGATGCGCGAAGCCGCTGACAACAAACTGATAAACGATGCGTTCCAACACTTGCTGGACACCTATCTGTCGTCACGCCACCGTAAGAAGATAGATATTATCACCAAGGCATTCAACTTTGCCCGTCAGGCTCACAAAGGGGTGCGCCGTCTGTCCGGCGAGCCCTACATCATGCACCCTATCGCCGTAGCACAGATAGCCTGCGAGGAGGTAGGACTGGGATCTACCAGTATCTGTGCAGCTCTGTTGCACGATGTAGTAGAAGACACCGACTACACCACGGAGGACATTGATAACATCTTCGGTCCGAAGATTGCCCAGATTGTCGATGGTCTGACCAAGATTAGTGGAGGCATCTTCGGCGAACAAGCCTCTGCCCAGGCAGAGAACTTCAAAAAGCTGCTGCTGACGATGAGCGAGGACATCCGTGTTATCCTTATCAAGATATGTGACCGTCTGCACAACATGCGCACATTGGAGTCACAGCCTGCCAACAAGCAGTATAAGATTGCAGGTGAGACACTATACATCTATGCGCCGCTGGCCAACCGTTTGGGACTGAACAAGGTCAAGACAGAACTCGAGAACCTCAGCTTCCAATATGAGCATCCTGAGGAATATGCCAACATCAAGGAGAAACTGGCGTCCACACATGCCCAGCGTCATGAGCTGTTCGACGAATTCACAGTCCCCATTGAAGCGGAACTGCAGAAGATGGGCATCAAATACGAAATCAAGGAACGCGTGAAATCGCCTTACAGCATTTGGTCGAAGATGCAGAACAAGCATGTGTCGTTTGACGAAATCTATGACATTCTAGCTGTTCGCATCATCTTTACACCCCAAAATCGTGACGAGGAAATCAACGAGTGTTTCAAGATATACGTAGCCATCTCGAAGATTTACAAGAGTCATCCAGACCGATTGCGCGACTGGCTGTCACATCCTAAAGCCAACGGCTATCAGGCTCTGCACGTCACACTGATGTCACACCAAGGTCGATGGATTGAGGTACAGATTCGTTCCGACCGCATGAACGAGGTGGCTGAACAGGGTTTTGCTGCCCACTGGAAATACAAGGAGGGCGACAACGACGATGATGAATATACAGAGGACGAAGCCGAACTGAACGAGTGGCTACGCACCATCAAGGAGATTTTGGACGACCCACAGCCTGACGCCATGGACTTCCTCGATGCCATCAAGCTCAATCTCTTTGCATCAGAAATCTTCGTATTCACACCGAAGGGCGAAATCAAGACCATGCCTACGGGATGTACGGCACTCGACTTTGCCTTTTCTATCCATACGTTCCTGGGCTCACACTGTATTGGTGCCAAGGTCAATCACAAACTGGTGCCCTTGAGCCATAAGCTGCAAAGCGGCGACCAGGTGGAGATTCTTACCTCTAAGTCACAACACGTACAGTCTTCATGGATCAATTTCGTATCTACCGCCAAAGCCAAGGCGAAGATTCAGGCTATTCTGCGCCGCAACAACCGTGATCAGCAGAAACGAGGCGAGGATCTTTTTGTAGAATTCTGCAAGAAAAACAATATCGACAACGTGCTGGCTGCCGCCGACAAACTCACAGAATTCCACGAGTCACGTAATCGCGACGAGTTCTATCAGGCATTGGGCGACAAAACCATTCTCTTGGGCGAGAAAGACCTTGACGAATTGCAAGGCAAAGAGGCGAGCAAGAAGGGCTGGCGTAAGTTTGTGCCGTTCCTGGATCGTGACAAGAAGAAAAAGGAAGGCGCTGAACAGCAACAGGAGCTGTTTGTAGTTCCAGAGAAGTTCAACCGCAAAAAGCCCATTTTCATTTCCGAAGAGACCTTTGGACAATACAAGTTCAAGCATTGCTGTCACCCAATCCCTGGCGATGATGTGCTGGGATTCATCGACGGCCGTCACCAGATAGAAATCCATAAGCGTGCCTGTCCGGTGGCAGCCAAACTGAAGGCCAGTTTCGGCAATCGCATCCTTGATGCCAAATGGGATATGCACAAGAAGCTGTTCTTCGATGCCACCATCCGCATTCAGGGTATCGACCGTGTAGGCATGTTGCTTGACATCTCGCAGATTATCTCTAGCCAGATGAATGTCAACATCCATCGTCTGACCATCACTACCGAAGACGGCATGTTCGACGGTTCTGTCGAGTTGCGCGTCCATGACCGCGACGATGTGAAGGAGATTATGACCAACCTGCGCAAGATAGAAGACCTGAAAGACGTAACACAAATCTTGTAACATTGAGAAATGGAGACAATGAGATAATGAGAAACTAATTACAAACTACTTAATAAGATGAAAAAACTAATCTGTTTAATTTGTGCAATCTGCAGCTTTATCACAGTGCATGCCAAGAATTACGACAATCCGGACACGTTGTTCGTGGCGCGCGACGGTACAGCTGAGTTCCGTAACATCAGCGAAGCCATTGAGGTCTGTCGTGCCTTTATGGAATATCACAAGGTCATATACGTCAAGAAGGGCACATACAAAGAAAAATTTGTCATTCCACAATGGCTCACTAATATCGAGATATGCGGCGAGGATCGTGACCAGACCATCATCACATGGGACGACCATGCTAACATCAAGGCTGACATCACACCGCTTACCGCCAGTGGGGAAGCCCAGAAAATCGGCACTTTCCGCACCTTTACTCTCAAGATACAAGGGAGCAAGATCACGCTGAAGAACATCACCATCGAGAATAATTCCGCCAGACTGGGACAGGCTGTAGCTCTACATACAGAGGGCGACCGTCTGGCATTCATCAACTGCCGTTTCCTGGGTCATCAGGACACTATCTATACGGGTAATGCCAAGACACGCCTTTACTTCAAGGACTGTTACATCGAAGGTACCACCGACTTCATTTTCGGTCCTTCGACGGCATGGTTTGAACACTGTCAGATATTCTGCAAGGCGAATTCGTATATCACAGCAGCTTCCACACCGCAGGATGTCGCGTACGGGTACATATTTAATAATTGTAGCATCAGTTGCCAAGAAGGCGTCACAAAGGTCTATCTCGGACGTCCTTGGCGCGATTATGGCTATACGCTGTTCATGAACTGCCAACTGCCGCGCGAGATTCTTCCTGAAGGCTGGCATCAATGGCGACCTGAGGCCGTTAAGACCGCCCGCTACATGGAATATAACAACACCGGCGAGGGTGCAGCCACCGACAAGCGTGTGCCTTGGAGCCGGCAGTTGACAAAAAAAGAAGCTTCGAAGATTACTCTCGAAGCCGTATTCGCTATCAACGATGTATGGATGGACTACTGCAAGTAGTCCATCTGTCGTTTCAGTGATTGTAGTTCCGTGCGGATATCCATCAGCCGCGTCAGTACCTCGGCCTTACGGTCGGCACCGTCGCGGTTGTTGTTGATGATTTTCTTAGCAGCCGCTAACTTGAAGCCACGAACCTTCACCAGGTTATGAATCAGGCGAATCTGCTCAATATCCTTCTCCTGATACTGGCGAATCTTTGACGGTCCAGAAACTTTGGGCTTCAGATACGGAAACTCCGTTTCCCAGAAGCGCAGGGTACTCTCGTTCAGACCAAACATCTCGGCTACCTCCTTGATGGAGTAGTACAATTTCAGGTTCTTGTTCAAGTTTAGTGCCATATCTTTCTCTTTTTGCCGACAAAGTTACAAAATTATTTTTAAATTTCAATTGCCAATTCTTAATTATTTTGTACCTTTGCAGCAAATTTACAAACAAGCTATTATTAAAACGTACTATGTCAACATTAACAATCTGTATTGTGGTGCTCTTTGTGGCAGGCTATTTGTGCATTGCCCTCGAGAGCTTGACACGAGTCAACAAGGCAGCCATTGCGCTGCTCATGTGTGTTGGTTGCTGGACACTGCTGATGCTTGGTCCTGCCGCCTATTATCCTACTATTCCGGCTGATGGTGTCATCCACCATATCGCCGAAGTCATTGAGCATCATTTAGGTGATGCCGCCGGCACGCTGTTCTTCTTGATGGGTGCCATGACCATTGTCGAGATTGTGGACTCTAATGGCGGTTTCAACTTCGTGCGCGACACGATGAAGACACGTTCGAAGCGTAAACTGCTATGGCGTGTAGCCTTTATGACCTTCTTCCTATCGGCCATTCTCGACAACCTCACCACCTCCATCGTGATGATTATGGTGCTGCGCAAACTCGTCCAATCACGTGAAGACCGACTGCTCTATGCTGCTCTGGTGGTTATCTCGGCTAACTCGGGTGGTGCATTCTCACCCATTGGCGATGTCACCACAATCATGTTGTGGATCAAGGGCGTTATCACCACACAGGGAGTCTTGAGCGAGATATTCATTCCTTCGCTTGTCTCGATGATTATTCCTGCCGCCATCCTCAGCCTGCACCTTAACGGCAAGTTCGACAAGGAGCAAAACCTGCCTAAGGCCGACGTGAGCCAGTTTACCAAGCGTCAGCGCGACATCATCTTCTGGCTGGGCGTAGGCGGACTTATCTTCGTGCCCATCTTCAAGACCTTGACCCACCTGCCGCCGTTCATGGGCATCCTGCTCGTATTAGGCGTTCTGTGGACCACGACGGAGATATTCCATTACAACACATCTGAAGAAGATACGATGGCCAAGCGCGTGAGCGATATCATGACGAAGATAGACCTCTCGACCATCATGTTCTTCTTAGGCATCCTGATGGCAGTCGCCGTACTACAGGAGGTTGGCGTATTGACTATGCTGGGCAAGGGACTCGACACAACCTTCGAGGGCAACCACTACCTCGTCACAGGAATCATTGGCGTGCTTTCAAGTATCGTCGACAATGTACCTCTCGTGGCTGGCTGTATGGGTATGTATCCTGTTCAGGCTGCTGGCGACCTCGCTGTCGATGGCATCTTCTGGCAGTTGTTGGCCTACTGTGCTGGCGTTGGTGGCTCGATGCTTATCATCGGCTCTGCTGCCGGTGTTGTCGTTATGGGCTTGGAGAAAATCACCTTCGGCTGGTATATGAAGAAGATTACGTGGATAGTCTTTGTGGGTTATATGGCAGGTATCTTGACCTACTGGCTCGAAAAGACGTTCTTGTTCTAACTACCCTACGGCTAAAAGCATAAAAAAGCCCTGTAGAATCCATCTACAGGGCTTTCTCTTTGTAGCGGGAGGGGGACCCGAACCCTCGACCTCCGGATTATGAATCCGACGCTCTAACCAGCTGAGCTACCCCGCCATTTGCGTTTTGCGGGTGCAAAGGTAACACTTTTTTTCGTACTTCCAAAACTTTTCTGCAAAAAAATGATTGTTTTACGGATATTTTTTGTATTTTTGCACTGTCATTAGACAACATTACTAATCTATAATAGAAATATCTATGCAAAAACTTACCTTAGAATACCCGCTGAGTACCAAGTCGACTAAATTGGTATGGGAAATGATTGGCAATGCAGCAGGACTGCAAAAATGGCTGGCCGACCAAGTTATTGAAGACGAAGATTCCATGACATTCACCTGGGGTCATCCTTGGACTGAGCGCGACACAAAGACCTCACGCATCTTAGAAAAAGAAAAGATGAACTATATACGTATGCTGTGGGATTATCATGAAGACACGCCCGACGCCTATTGGGAAATGAGAATCGAGCAAAGCGACCTGACTGGGATGATAAACCTCCTAATCACCGACTTTGCTGCCGACGCAGAGGAAGAGGAAGACTTAAGAGGCATCTGGGACGACAACTTCGAACGGCTGCACCGCGTTAGCGGATTTTAGAAAAGAAACCGCCACGAATTACACGAATTACACGAATTGAAATAAAAAGAAAGAAGAAATAGTTCGTAAAATTCGTGTAATTCGTGGTTTTTTATTACTTTTGCAGGCTGAAACATGTTTCGAATAAAGAAATTAGACATATTTATAGCTAAACAGTTCGGTCTGCTGTTTATTGCCACCTTCTTCATCTGCCAGTTTGTGCTGATGATGCAGTTTTTGTGGCGTTACGTTGACGAACTGATAGGTAAAGGTCTATCACTTGAGGTGTTAGCTCAGTTCTTTTGGTATATGGGTATCATGCTGATGCCTCAGGCTTTTCCGTTGGCTATCCTTCTGAGTTCGCTAATAGCTTTCGGTAACCTGGGTGAGAGTTCGGAGCTGACAGCCATCAAGGCAGCAGGCATCTCGTTGTTGCAATCAATGCGTTCATTGATAGTCATCACGATAGGTATCACACTGATGTCATTCTACTTTCAGGAAGTGATAGGACCAAAGGCTTTCGTCTCATTCCGTCAACTGCTGATATCGATGAAGCAGAAGAACCCCGAGGTAGAGATTCCCGAAGGCATTTTCTATGACGGCATCCCTGGTTCAAACCTCTATGTCCAGAAGAAAGATGTAGAGAAAGGTATGCTTTATGGTATTATGATTTACCGTATGAATGGTGGATATGAAGATGCTGCCGTCATTTTGGCCGACTCAGGAAGCATTCAGTCAACAGAGGAGAAGAAGCACATGATTCTAACACTGTATAGCGGTGAATGGTTTGAAAACATGCGGCAGGGAGGCATGGGAGTTGCCGCCAACGTCCCCTATCGTCGCGAAACCTTCTCCACTAAACGTATTGTGCTTGACTTTGATAGCGGATTCGATATGGCCGAAGTGGGCGGTATTGCCTCCGATGCGCGTTCAAAAGGATTGAGTAAGATTCTACACGACCTTGACTCCATACGCGAATTCAACGACTCGGTAGGTCACCAATACTTCAAAGAGGCAACCTACACTACTTTCTACATACCACAAATCGGAGAAAAAGACTCATTGAAGGTGCTGAAAGAAGTTGCAAAGGCCAATTGTGACTTCGACAGTATATATGACCGATTGTCCGGCGAAACGAAACAGGCAGTACTACAGATGGCTTCGAACGATGCCAAAGCCGCTATAAACGACCTGGAATTCAAGTCTGACTATTCAGACTATCTGAATCGCGAAGAGCGTCTGCACCAGATTGAGGCTATCAACAAGTTTACGCTATCGCTGAGTTGCCTGATATTCTTCTTTATCGGCGCACCATTGGGAGCCATCATTCGCAAAGGTGGTTTAGGTGTACCTGTTATTATATCGGTATTCGTATTCATTGTATTCTATATCTTAGACAATACGGGTATGAAGATGGCCCGTGACGACAACTGGACGGTATGGTTTGGTAAGCTATTAGGTACTTTCGTGCTTTCGCCTATTGCCATCTTCTTCACCTACAAGGCCAACAACGACTCGGTGGTGTTTAATATCGACCTCTACAAGTCACTGGTAATGCGCATGTTAGGTCTGCGCCAAAAGCGTCCGACTATCGGCAAGGAGGTCATCATCGAGACTCCCGACTACACAGAGGACGCCGTACGACTCAGACAGATTACCGAGGACATCGAGCAATATACCCTCGAACACTCGCTACGCCGCTGGCCCAACCCCATCAAAGTCTTCTTCCGTCCTGGTGACGATCAGACCATCAGTCAAATTAGCGAGCGTTTGGAAGAAGTGATAGAAGACCTGTCGAACACTCGCGACAAGATTATCCTGAACGAGGTAAACACCTACCCCATCTTGGCCACCCATGCGCATACGCGTCCTTTCCGCCAAAAGTGGATGAACATCATCACCGGGCTGGTAGTGCCCGCAGGAATCTTTTTCTATCTGCGCATGCTGCGTTTCCGTCTGCGCCTGCATCGCGACCTGAAGGTTATCTGCAAGGCCAACAGGACTATTACGGAACGCATTGACACCAAATTTGCATCATAAAACAAGCTACATATTATATAATAAGGTATTAGGAATGGAACAGTTGAAACTGAATACTATCGACGAAGCACTCGACGACTTCCGTGAAGGCAAGTTCGTCATCGTGGTGGATGACGAAGACCGCGAGAACGAGGGTGACCTCATCTGTGCTGCTGAGAAGATAACCCCCGAGATGGTGAACTTCATGCTGAAGAATGCGCGTGGTGTGTTGTGCGCACCAGTCACAATCAGCAGGGCACAGGAACTGGAACTACCCCATCAGGTTCAAGACAACACCTCGTTGCTGGGTACACCGTTTACCGTCACTGTAGATAAGATAGAAGGCTGTACGACGGGTGTCTCTGCCCACGACCGTGCTGCCACCATCCGTGCATTGGCCGACCCCAAGTCGACAGCCCAGTCGTTTGGTCGTCCAGGCCATATCAGTCCGCTGTATGCTCAGGACAACGGCGTGCTGCGCCGCTCCGGTCATACCGAGGCTGCCATCGACCTGTGTAAGCTATGCGGCTTGTACCCTGCCGGTGCTCTGATAGAGATTATGAATGATGATGGTACAATGGCACGCATGCCGCAACTGGTGGCGTTTGCCCAAGAACACAATTTAAAGATCATCACGATCAAGGATATGATCGCTTACCGTCTGAAGAAGGAAAGTATTGTGGAACAGGGTGTCGAGGTGGACATGCCCACTGAATACGGACATTTCCGCATCATTCCCTTCAAGCAGAAGAGCAACGGATTGGAACACTTTGCCCTCATCAAAGGCGAATGGAAGGACGACGAGCCTATTCTAGTGCGTGTTCATTCCTCGTGTGCCACAGGAGATATCCTTGGTTCAAAGCGCTGCGATTGTGGGGAACAGCTACATAAGGCCATGCAGATGATAGAGAAAGAAGGCAAAGGCGTCATCGTTTATATGCAGCAAGAAGGTCGCGGCATCGGACTCATGAATAAGCTTGCCGCCTACAAACTTCAGGAAGAAGGCTACGACACCGTAGATGCCAACCTCTGTTTAGGTTTCAAGGCCGACGAGCGCGACTATGGCTGTGGCGCACAAATACTCCGTCTGCTGGGCGTCCAGAAGATGCGTCTGATGACCAATAATCCTGTAAAACGCGTGGGACTGGAAGCCTACGGACTGGAAATTGTAGAGAATGTCGGTATCGAGATTACGCCTAACGAGTATAATTTACGCTATCTAAAGACCAAAAAAGATCGCATGGGTCACCAGTTACATTTAAAGTAAAAAGTGAAAAGTGAAGAGTGAAAGTGAAAAAAGTGGCACGATTATTCGTTTTTAAAGAATAAAATGCTTACTTTTGCAGTTCAAAATATACAATAAGCATCAATATGGCACAATTATCTGACCGTTTGCAAAGACTGGCACCATCAGCAACGCTGGCCATGTCGCAGAAAAGTTCTGAAATGAAAGCTCAGGGCATCGATGTCATCAACATGAGCGTCGGCGAGCCCGATTTCAATACGCCAGACCATATCAAGCAGGCTGCAAAGCTGGCTATCGACGAGAATTACTCACGCTATTCTCCCGTTCCCGGCTATCCCGATTTGCGTCAAGCTATTGCCCGCAAACTGGAACGTGAGAACCAGTTGCACTACTCGCCTGCAGAGATATTGGTATCGAATGGTGCTAAGCAGAGTGTCTGCAATACCGTATTGGCACTGGTGAATCCTGGCGACGAAGTTATCATCCCCGCTCCCTATTGGGTAAGCTACCCACAGATGGTGCTGTTGGCAGGCGGCAACCCCGTCATTGTTGAGGCAGGATTCGATCAGAATTTCAAGATGACTGCCGAACAGCTGGAAGCCGCAATCACGCCAAAGACACGTCTGATTATCCTCTGTTCACCCAGCAATCCAACTGGAAGCGTGTATTCTAAGGACGAGTTGGAGTCGCTGGCAAAGGTCATTTTGGCTCACGAAAACCTGTTTGTACTCGCCGACGAAATCTACGAGCACATCAACTACATCGGCAAGCATCAGTCCATTGCCCAGTTCCCAGGCATGAAGGAGCGTTCAATCATTGTCAATGGTGTTTCGAAAGCTTACGCCATGACGGGCTGGCGTATCGGCTATATTGCTGCTCCGGAATGGATTGTCAAGGGCTGCAACAAGTTGCAGGGACAATATACCAGCGGACCATGCAGTGTCAGTCAGAAAGCCGCTGAATTCGCATATACCAGCAGTCAGGACTGCGTTGAGGAGATGCGTCAGGCCTTTGAGCGCCGTCGCGACCTCATCGTCAAGCTGGCAAAAGATATTCCCGGCTTGGAAGTCAATGTACCCGAGGGGGCTTTCTACCTGTTCCCCAAGTGTTCATCGTTCTATGGAAAGACTGCCCCCGATGGCAAAACCATCGAGAACAGTACCGACTTGGCCATGTATCTTTTGGAAAAAGGACACGTGGCAACAGTGGGTGGTGATGCCTTCGGTGACCCAGCTTGTTTCCGCATGAGCTACGCTACCAGTGACGAGAATATTATCGAGGCAATGCGTCGAATTAAAGACGTATTAGGGCAGTTAAAATAAAAAAATTGAGAAATATCAAGTTAAAAGTTCTTAATTGGGCGGTAAATACGCCCTAAATTGCTATCTTTGCCGAGAAATACAAAACAAGAAACATATTACAAACTTAATTTCTTTAATAACTAAAAAAATTATTTATTTTATGGCAACAACAACAAAGGCTGCAGCCCCAGCTAAAAAGAATTCGGGCTTCAAGGGAATGAAGGACGCTTGGATCATCCTCGTTATCTGTGCTATTGCTGGTTACAGCGTGTGGTATTTCGTTATGGGTAACCCCGATAACTTCATTGGTGGCGACCGCAGCGGACACCCTGCAAACCTTCTGGGTACAGTGTATAAGGGCGGTTTCGTAGTAGGTCTGATCCTGACTCTGCTGTTCACTGTTATCTGCCTCGGTTTCGAGCGTTTCTTCGCTATCAAGGCTGCTTCTGGTAAGATGAACCTCGCTAAGTTCACTGCTCAGGTAAAGGCTGCCATCAAAGAGCAGAAGTTCGACGAAGCAAAGAGTCTCTGCGACAAGATGCAGGGTTCTGTAGGTAACGTTGTATTGGCTTCTATCAACATGTATCAGACTGTTGAGACTGACAACACTCTGAAGAAGGCCGCTAAGATTGCTAAGATCTCTCAGGCTCACGAGGAAGCTACTCAGCTGGAGATGCCTACCCTTCAGATGAACATGCCTATGGTTGCTACCATCGTATCTCTGGGTACCCTGACCGCTCTGTTCGGTACTGTGCTCGGTATGATCGGATCGTTCCAGGCTCTGTCTGCTGGTGGTGGTGCTGACTCTATGGCTCTGTCTGCCGGTATTTCTGAGGCCCTTGTGAACACCGCATCTGGTATTTTGACCTCTTGGGTTGCTACCGTTGTTTACAACTTCTTCTCAAACAAGATTGATAAGCTGACTTACGCTCTTGACGAGATTGGTTTCACCATCGCAGCTACTTACGATTCAAACCACAACGAGGCTTAATTTCTGTCCATTCATTTAAAACCTTAAAAACCGTTTTAGAATGGCTAAAGTTAAGATACAGAAAAAAGACATCTGGATTGACATGACCCCCATGTCAGACGTGATGACGCTGCTTCTGTGTTTCTTCATGTTGACCTCTACTTTCCTCACGCCAGAGCCTATTCAGGTGACCACACCTAACTCTGTGTCTGAGGTAAAGATTCCGGAGAGCGACGTACTGAACATTCTGGTAAGCCCAGAAGGTAAGATTTACGTTGGTACCGAGAATAAGAACAACATGCAGGCAATGCTGGATGCAGTGACCGACAAGTTCGGCATCACGCTCAATGCCACCCAGATCAAGCATTTCCGCGAGGATGCTATGATTGGTGCTCCTCTCAGCAAGATGGGTGAATACCTCAATCTTGAGCCGGAGAAGATGGCAGAGGTTATCCAGAGTCTGGGCATCCCCACCGATAGCATCGATGGCGGAAAGAGTGAGTTCCAAGAGTGGGTAAAGGCCGCTCGTGACGCTAATCCTGATATCAAGCTCTGCATCAAGTGCGATGCTTCGACACCGTACAAGACCATTAAGGCCATGATGTCTGAGTTGCAGGATATGAACGAGAACCGTTACCAGTTGATTACAAATCTAAAAACTGCATCGGAGGAATAAGATATGGCAAAAAAGAATCTATCCAAGCAGAAAAAGATGGATACCCGCGTGAACTTCACGCCAATGGTAGACATGATGATGCTTCTGATCACCTTCTTCATGCTGTGTACGACTCTGGCTAAGCCACAGGCTATGCAGTTGACGATGCCTAGTAACGACGAAAACGTAGAGAAGGAAGACAAATCAGTGACCAAGGCTTCACACACCCTTACTTTCTATCTGGGTGCTGACAACAAGATTTGGTACATTGCCGGACTTCCCAAATACGACGATCCCTCTTGTGTAAAGGAGACCACCTACGGTGCCAAGGGTATCCGTGACGTGCTTATCCGCCACACTACTGAGGAGGGTATCAACCCCGTTGCTCGCATCATGAAGGCCAAGCAGGAATTGGACGCCAAGAAGAGCGCCTATGGCAGCACGATGACTGATAAGCAGTATCAGGACAAACTGTCGGAGCTGAAGAAAGGTATCGTCAATGGCGAGAAGATTCCTACACTGACTGTGATTATCCGTCCGCTGGACACAGCAACGTATGAGAACATGATTGCAGCTCTCGATGAGATGCTGATATGCAGTATTGATAAGTATGTCATTGATAAGATTGGCCCTGAGGACAAGGAACTGATCGAAAAGGCAGGTGTCAAGTAATCAATGTCTAACAATTAAAACGTAAGAACTATGTCAAAGATAGATCTAATAGACAACAAATGGTCTGACCTCGTATTCGAAGGTAAGAACCAGGCTTACGGTGCTTATCAGCTGCGCAGAGACACAGGCAAGCGCAATATTAAGGCCTTGCTGGTGATGGCTCTCATCGGTGTCGCTATTGCCGCCTTCGTCGCCATTAAGGGTGTCGTAGAGAACGCCATGAAACAGGACGTTGCTATCGAAGCCGACGTGGAGCTGTCGAAACTGGCAGAAAAGAAGGAAGCAAAAGTTGAGCGCAAAGAGCAACCGAAGCTTGAAAAAGTTGAAGTCGAGAAAGTGAAGAGTTCGGTCAAGTTCACCGCTCCTGAAATCAAGAAGGACGATGAAGTAAAGCCCGAAGAAGAACTGAAATCTCAGGAAGATCTGAGCAAG
>JAEEGG010005701.1_pt1 | contig 29405 bp, 24 predicted proteins | sample 9134161 | NCBI WGS metagenome assembly JAEEGG01 (sample SAMN16246543, study PRJNA631951) | gut metagenome | biome: gut microbiome; feature: rumen; material: CR-attached | host: Bos | place: Iran: Karaj | collected 2018-10
CACCTTTGCGCACATAGAGTGCAATCTCTTTCATACGGGGCGTGCCTTCGTCGGCTGCCATCATCTGGCGGAAGAAGAACCACGCCATGCCTAGTGCCACGAGCGATGCTACGGGCACGAGCCAGAATACTTCGGGGATGTTCATCATATACAAGGGCTTTTTTAGAGGGTTTATAAATTTTCAGTCTATTCTTCGACGTAATCGAGCATGTTAGCAGCCTCGTCTTCGGGGTCGTCAGAGCCTAGATCCATCATCGTGGAATAGTTGTCTTCGGTGATCTCATCGTCATTCGGATCCTGTACTTCATCTTCCTCGTCGTGTGAGCTGTAGTTGTCTTCTACTTCTACATCCTCATCGTCGTCATCACCATCTTCACGATCTACATCGTCAATGTCGTCCTTATCGGAGAATTTCATTCTGATCTTCTCTTCCTCTGGCTTGAGCTTGGCAAAGATCGCCTCTACCCAGCCGCCTTTAGCCACTTCAAGGACATCGAAACCGTCTTCCACCTTCTTGTCGTACATGCCACCTTTCTTATGGAGACGATCCTTGGGAAGGGTGGTTGTGGAGATATCGAAACCACTGAGGATGATGTCCTGGATAGACTGTGACAGAGAGTCCCAGCCGCCTCCGAAGTTACGATCGATGACCTCCAGCAGCTTGGCTGCTGAGATGTGACGGATATTCTCATACGAGAGATCGGTGACACGCATGATGGGGCGCTTCTTGATGGCCCACGTGAACTTGAGGTTCTCTTCGAACTTGATGTCCAGTACTTTATAGCCACGCTTCTCATAGCTCTTTCTCACTGTGGGAGCTTCATCCTTGATCTCCTCGATGAGGAAAGCACTCTTGAAGATGTCGAGATAGTGCTGAATGTTTTCTTTTACTTCTGCGTCTTTCGTAGCTGCCTCCCACATACGGAACACATCGTTCTCCTGAATGTCCCAAACACTGTTCTTGGTAACTGCCTTGATGGATAATGAGGGGTTGCTCTCGGGTTGTTGTTGTTTTGTTCTTGCCATAATACTAACTTAAATTTTGTGCAAATGTAACCACTTTATTTTTTATTAGCAAGTTTTTGGGCAATAATTTTTTTAATAATTGAAATAAATTTGGTTTTTCGCGGACTTATTACTAATTTTGCAACCAAAATATGGTTCAACCACTGGCTGAAAGACTCAGACCTCGCTCGCTTGACGATTATATCGGACAGCAACATCTGGTAGGCGAGGGGGCCGTCCTGCGAAAGATGATCGAAGCAGGGCGGATTTCTTCGTTTATCCTATGGGGCCCTCCTGGTGTGGGTAAGACCACTCTGGCGCAGATCATAGCCCACAGGTTGGAAACACCCTTCTACACGCTGTCGGCAGTGACAAGTGGTGTGAAGGATGTGAGGGATGTGATTGAGAAAGCCCAGAAGGGGCGCTTCTTCAATGAAGCTTCACCTATTTTATTTATAGACGAGATACATCGTTTCTCCAAGTCGCAGCAGGACTCTCTGCTGGGGGCGGTGGAGAAAGGTATCGTGACGCTGATTGGTGCTACGACGGAGAATCCCTCGTTTGAGGTGATACGTCCGCTGCTCTCGCGCTGTCAGCTCTATGTGCTGAAATCGCTTGAGAAAGACGATCTGCTGCAGTTGCTCGACAGGGCTATCCATCAGGATAGCGTTCTGAAGGAGCGACAGATAGAGCTGAAGGAGACGGGTGCCATGCTGCGCTACAGCGGTGGTGACGCCAGGAAACTGCTGAACATACTTGAGCTGGTGGTGGAAGCTGAGCCTGAAGGACAAGTGGTGATTACCGATGAAATGGTGGTGAACCGTCTGCAGCAGAACCCGTTGGCCTACGATAAGGACGGTGAGATGCACTATGATATCATCTCTGCCTTTATCAAGAGTATCAGAGGCTCTGATCCTGATGCTGCACTCTACTGGCTGGCCAGAATGATAGAGGGTGGGGAGGATCCGCAGTTTATTGCCAGACGCCTGATAATCAGTGCCTCTGAGGATATCGGACTGGCGAACCCCAACGCGCTGTTGTTGGCGAATGCTGCCTTCGATGCCGTGATGAAGATCGGTTGGCCTGAAGGTAGGATACCATTAGCGGAAGCCACCGTGTATCTGGCCACCTCGCCGAAGAGCAACAGTGCCTATCTGGGTGTGGATGCAGCTTTGGCTAAGGTCAGGGAGACGGGTAACCAACCTGTGCCGCTGCCCATCAGGAATGCGCCGACACAGCTAATGAAGGATCTGGGCTATCACGACGGCTACAAATATCCGCACGATTATCCCGGTCACTTCACAGAGCAGCAATATCTGCCTGACGCACTGGTGAACGAACGCTTCTGGCACGGACAGCATAATCCCACGGAGGAGAAGCTTTATCAGCGCATGGTGAACTATTGGGGAGAGAGATTTAAGGATTGAAGATTGACAATTGAAAATTGAGATGGATCAGGATATGATTATATACATTATTGAGCTGTTGGGTACGTTTGCCTTTGCCATCTCAGGTATCCGACATGCAGCTGCCAAGCAGTTCGACTGGTTTGGTGGCTATGTATGTGGTGTGGCTGTGGCTATCGGCGGCGGTACCATCCGTGACGTGATGCTTGGTACGACGCCTTTCTGGATGACAACTCCCATCTATCTGATATGTACAGGTGTGGCACTGCTGACAGTGGCGTTCTTCGGTCGCTGGATGGAGCCGTTGAAGAATGCCTGGTTCGTATTCGACACCTTAGGTCTGGCACTGTTCACGATTGCCGGTATCCAGAAGAGCATCGCCTTCGGACAACCTTTCTGGGTGGCTATCATCATGGGCTGTATCACGGGTTCGGCTGGAGGCGTGATCCGTGATGTGCTCCTGAACAATGAGCCTGTGATCTTTCACAAGGAGATCTATGCGATGGCTTGTGTGCTGGGTGGTGTCGTGTATTGGGGACTAGCCGACTGGGGGATCTCGACTGAGCTCTGTGCTGTGGTAAGTTTCGTGGTGACTTGTCTGATCAGATTCCTCGCCGTGAGGTATCATATCTCACTGCCCATATTGAAAGAAATAAAAGAATAAAATTACATAAATGGCTGAAAAAGAGAATAATACAAGTAAAAGGCGCGCAAGAAGACAGCAACCTGTAGATAACACCTACGGCCACTTGCAGCCGCAAGCCTTAGAGGTTGAGAAGGCAGTGCTGGGTGCACTGATGATCGACAAGGATGCCTATGCTGTGGTGTGTGAGACACTCCGTCCGGAGAGCTTCTATGAGCCCCGCAACCAGATGGTGTATCAGGCTATCATGGAACTGAGTATGGCAGAGCGCCCTGTGGATATCCTGACGGTAACGGAACAACTGGCAAAGAACGGGCAGCTGGAGGAGGTGGGAGGTCCTGGTTACGTGATGGAACTAAGTTCCAGGGTTGCCTCATCGGCTAATATCGAGTATCATGCCAATATCATCGCCCAGAAAAGTCTGGCCAGACAGCTTATCTCGTTTGCAAGTGTTATTGAGACAAAGGCTTTTGATGAGACCATCGATGTGGAGGATCTGATGCAGGAAGCCGAAGGCTCGCTCTTCGAGCTGTCGCAGCGTAACATGAAGAAGGACTATACAGCCATCGACCCGGTGATTGCGCAGGCTGTGAAGACCATTCAGAATGCCGCCAAGAATACCGACGGACTGACGGGTGTATCGACGGGCTATTATAAACTGGATGATATTACCAGTGGCTGGCAGGCATCAGATCTGGTGATTATTGCCGGACGTCCTGCGATGGGTAAGACTTCGTTCGCCCTATCGATGGCAAAGAATATTGCCGCTGATATGAGAGAGCCTATGGCTTTCTTCTCGCTTGAAATGTCGAACGTGCAGCTGGTGAACCGTCTGATATCGAATGCTTGTGAGATTCAGGGTTCGAAGATTCTGAACGGACAGTTGCAGCGCGACGAGTGGGAACGACTTGATAAGCGCATCAACAATCTGTTGGGTGCGCCACTTTATATCGATGATACGCCAGGACTGTCGGTGTTTGAGCTGAGAACTAAGGCTCGCCGACTGGTGAGGGAGCATGGTGTGAAGCTGATCATGATCGACTATCTGCAGCTGATGAATGCCAACGGCATGCGTTTCTCATCGCGCCAGGAAGAGGTTTCAACCATCTCACGATCTCTGAAAGGACTCGCCAAGGAATTGAATATCCCTATCCTTGCACTGAGTCAGCTGAACCGTGGTGTGGAGAGCCGTGAGGGTCTGGAAGGTAAACGTCCGCAGCTGTCTGACCTGCGTGAATCGGGAGCCATCGAGCAGGATGCGGATATGGTGATCTTCGTGCATCGTCCCGAATACTATCATATTTATCAGGATGATAACGGTAGAGACTTACATGGTATGGCACAGATTATCATTGCCAAGCACCGTAAAGGTGCCACAGGCGATGTGTTGCTGACTTTCCGAGGTGAATATACTCGCTTTGAGAACCCTGAGGACAAGAATCTGGGCAATCGTGCCCCGATGGGTGGGGAGATCTTGGGATCGAAAGTGAATGGTAATGGCAACACACCACCAGACATGCCAGATGACTATGACCCATTTGCAAGTGGTGCCCCCATACCACCGCCCGACAGCAATGGTCCGCTGCCCTTCTAAAGCAAAAAATAAGCTCTGCTGGTTGGCAGAGCTTTTTTATTTGCGATTTACTTGTATTTCTCAATCAGCGCATCGGCTTGGGTATCGCCAAGCTCTTTAGCTTTCTGAAGGTTCTTGATGCCTTCGGGTTTTTGTCCCTTCAGGCATTCCGCCAAACCGAGAAAGAGATAGCCGTCACTGTTCTGTGCATCGAGGGCGATACACTCCTTAGCTGTTGCGATGGCCTGGTCGTAGAGTCCAACACGGATCTCAAGCGATGATTTCTCGGCATAATAGAGAATCTCGTTGGGATTCATCTGGATGGCGCGATTGATATCGTTGAGAGCCTGCTGATAGAGGTGCCCCTGAATTTCTACCTGATGGCGGATATAATAAAAGTTGTCGTTGACAGTAGCTGTCATCAGTGACTCATATTCATTCATATCGCTGATGGCATCACGATAGCGACCTGCATTGCGACGTGCCTCAGCTCGCGCCCAGATATAGGGGGCTGCCTCTTTCAGATAAGGCCGACTGTACATGTTAATGGTGCTATCCATAAGTGCCAGCATGGCGGTGGTGTCTTTCTGCATCTCCTTGCAACGAGCTGCCGCAAAGAATATCTCAGGACTGCGCAGGTTGGTAGAGAGGAGACTGTTATAAATGTCATAGGCCTCATTGTACTTTTGCTGGGCAAAACGGATGTCGCCTTCAAGTTGACGGTAAGTAGGCTGTGGGTTGATGCTGTTGGCTGCCTGTATCTGTTGAAGAGCCTTGTCGAGACTCCAACCGGCATAGGGCTGTGCACTCTGATAGATCTCCTTATTATAAATCATACGGGCATATATGTAATGGGTGTCGTCTTTGGTATCGGCAAACTTCAAGGCCTGTTCCATATCACGTTCAGCAGCAGCGAAATTGCCGGCAGCTACCTCTTGCTGTGCCTTGTAGGTATAACCATCGGGGGCACTGGGGAACTGCTGGATGAAATCGTTGATGAGCGAAACGTAAGAGGCAGAGTCGGTTTGTGAGCCTGAAAAATAGAGTACGAGTGCTGCCTCCTTAATATCGGCGGGCAGAAGCTTCTTTACTTGTGTGAGCTGTACTGTCTCATTATAGAAGGTGATACCTGTGAGCTTCAGGGAGTCAGCGAAACTGGCACTGACGGCATAGCTGAGACTATCGCCAAGAACAGCAGGCTGTTGCATCATGCCAATCACCTGGCCAGCAGCATTCATCAACGGACAGCTGACCTGATTTTCTCCCATGGAGAGCGCTACGGTGTAGTAGGGGTTATTACCCATAAACATCTCGGCTTTACGCACAGAGCCACTCTTCACTGCCTTTACTTCGTGATAGGGAAGCAGATAGACTTCACTTCCGACAGGGACAATAGAAGAACTGAGAGACAGCGGTTGAGTCTTGGAACTGTTCACGCGGAACTTTACTACATCGTACATATCATTGGCACCGATGATACCTGCCACCTGGAACTCTTTGCCTTGGGCATCAATCACGATGGCTCGGGAAGCACCCTTGAAAGGTGTGAAATTACTGACAGCCTCACCATTAGTACCTGTAAAGAATCCGTTGCTGCTGGCTATCAGGGAGCCGTCGGCAGCAAAAGTCTTCAGTGTGAATACGGAACGAGTGGCATTTTTCACCCAGCCTGGCTGGGCGAAGGTGCTGAGTGCTGCAATCAGCAAACAGCTTATAATACTGATTTTCTTCATATACGTAACAATTGTTTTGCGTTTTGGATGGCTGCATCGGAGATGTCACTGCCAGATAACATCTGGGCAATCTCGTGGATGCGCTCTTCGGGGGATAACTGTGTCATGCGACTGATAGTGCCCTGGGCTGTTTCTTTTTTCTCCACCTTATAATGTGTACTGCCAAGGGCGGCTATCTGTGGCAGGTGGGTGATACTGATGACCTGGCGCTCATGGTGCCCCATCTCCCGCATGATTTCTGCCATTTTCTCTGCAATCTTGCCGCTGACACCTGTATCAATCTCGTCGAAGATGATCGTGGGAAGCTTGACAGCTCCGCTAATCATAGCTTTCAAAGAGAGCATGACACGGGCAATCTCGCCACCTGAAGCAACCTGAGAGACTGGTTGGAGTGGGGTGGAGGTGTTGGCACTGAAGAGGAAGGCCACCTTGTCTTGTCCTGTATGGCAGAGAGTCTCTTCTGTAATCTGAATCTTGAAGCGTACATTGGGCATTCCCAAAGGAATAAGGCGAGACTGCATCTCTTTCTCAATTTGTTGTGCTGCCTTCAGACGACGTTTTGTCAGGATACCGGCTTCCTGCTTAGCTCGTGTCTGGAGTGCAGACAGTTTCTGCTGTAGTTCTGCAAGGGCTTCGTCGCTGTTCTCAATGTTGTTGAGCTGCGACTTCAATTCGTCGCGTTTAGTGATCAATTCATCAATGGTCTCAACATGATATTTCTTCTCCAGGTCGTAAAGACGATCCAGCCGATTATTGATGGCATCGAGTTCGGCAGGATCGAAATCTACTCGTTCGAGTTGGTTTGAGATCTCCTCAGAAATATCCTTCAGTTCAATATAGCTGCTTTCAAGGCGCTGAGCCAGTTCGCTGGCATCAGGAAAAACACGCTGTATACCGTTCAGAGCCGTACGTGCAGAACGAAGAGCACTGACAACACCAGTATCCTCTGCAGAGAGAGCGTTATCAGCTTCATAAAGAGCACTCTTGATTTCCTCAGCGTGACTCATGGTGTCGCTTTTCTGTTCCAGTTCCTCCTGTTCGTCGGCCACAAGGTTGGCATTTGAGAGTTCATCAAACTGGAACTGCAGGAAGTCCTGATTCTGACGGTTGCGGGTGATATCGTCCTTCATGGTCTCCAGCTCCTTGCTGACAGACAGATATTGGTTGTATGTCTGTTGATATTGTTCTAATGGTTTAGCATTGTCGGCAATGATATCTACCACACTTAGTTGAAAGTCCTGTTTGTTAAGCAAGAGGTTCTGGTGCTGAGAATGGATATCAATCAGTTGCTCACCAAGTTCCTTCAGCAAAGACAGTTGTGCCGGCGTGTCGTTGATGAAGGCACGGCTTTTTCCTGCTGTTGTGAGTTCGCGGCGTATGATGCAATCTGATGGATCATATTCTATATCATTCTCCGTAAAAAATGCCTCCATGCCATAACGTGAGATATCGAAATGAGCCTCGATAACACACTTGTCCTTGATCACCTTAGTATCAGCCCGCTGCCCGAGCAGCAAGCCGATTGCTCCCAGAATGATACTCTTTCCAGCACCAGTTTCGCCAGTGATGACAGAGAACCCCTGATAGAGGTCGATATCAAGTTCGTCGATGAGGGTGAAATTCTTAATGTATAGTCTTTTTAGCATAACTCTTATCTTTGGATGCTTTCCCAGGCACTGCTCTGGTAGGCATTGAGTGACATCAGTAAGTTGAAAATACGCTCTTTCTCCTTCTGTGTGCCTTTTCCTTTATAGATGTTTACCAATTCATCGCGCTTAAAGTCGGTCCATATTTGTGGCAGCAGACTTAAAGGCTTGTTCTCGTGAGCCTGTCGCAGATTATTATCAAGGGCCTCAGAGATCTCAGTACGACCACGTTCCGCATTGTTGGCCATCTCGTCGAGTCCTTTACGGTAGTAATCATATTGGAGTTGACGGAAGGGGCGCATAGACTCATCAAGATAATCATTGATAAAGGCGAAGCGGTTGCGGTTGTCCTCGAACGATTTCCAGCCGGGATACCCCAGATCCTGTGCGTTGTTCACCAGATTCATACATCGCTGGAGAACGTCTGTGCCAGCCAATGGGGCAAAACTGTCGAGATTGAGCCCGATAATCAGGTAGGCATAGTAGGCGAGTAGTGCAGTGAGTGGCTGATCGACCACCTCATCAATGAAGTTCAGCTGATCGAACTGTGCAAAAGTGAAATGGAAGTGTTCATCCTTATTATTTAATAAGGTGGTGGTATAGGCTGAATTGTATACTGGACGATTGGCCTGGATCATTGCGGTGCACTCAAAACGATTCGTTTCACGGATATATGCGTTTACTGTTATGTTGAAGCTACAATGTATCCGTTCGTTATTCTGGAACTGCAGAGGTGTCCATTGGCGTTCGTTGATAAAATGCTCAATGGTTTGCTGAAGATTCTCGAATACACTGACGTCAGAACCCGTAATCTGACTGTGATTGATATTAACCTTAACTTGCAGTTCCTGAGCCCGAAGACCAAGAACTGCAAGTATGATAACAGTTGTGAATATTGTTCTTACGATTGTCATCCGTTAAGATTTGCTTCGCGCAGACGAATGCGTGTAAGCACCTGTTTTGTGTTATAGGTGAAGTCGCCAGACAAGATCCAGCTGTAATAGCCAGGATCAATTTGGAGAACATCAGCCACAGGAATTCCTTTGTGCTTTCCGAAGTTGAATATTTCCGTCATACGTGGGTTACCGTCTTTGTCAAGCATGATGTTACCATGTCGGTCTTTCATCTCGCCCCATACAATGCGGCCCGCGAAATCGACATTATTATTCATCTTCGACAACTCTGCAAGTTTATCCATATCATTCTCCAAGACCTTCTCATCATCCTCATTAGCTCCTGGTGCATACTTATCGAGCTCACCCATAAGCACACGATAGGTAGCCTCAGTATCCTGGTCTGCACGATGAGCCTCGAAATCGTCTTCCATCTTTCGTCCGCAATAGAACTTATAAGCGGCAGCCAAGTTACGTTGCTCCATACGTTTGAAAATGGTACAAGCATCAATCATGCGGCACTTGGAAAAGTCGAAGTCAACACCTGCACGAAGGAATTCTTCAGCCAACAATGGGATATCGAAATGGTTTGAATTAAAACCGGCAAAGTCGCATCCAGTAAACTTCTCAGCAAGTTTCTGTCCCAGTTGCTTGAATGTCGGTTTATCCTTTACATCCTCATTGGTGATACCTGTCAGTTGACTGATCTTCGGATCAATAGGCTTCTCCGGATTTACGAGCTCGTTACCGCGTTCTTCCTTTCCATCAGGATGTACCTTGATATAGGAAATCTGAATAATACGGTCTTTTACGAGATCGAGACCAGTCGTCTCCAAGTCGAAGATGATAATTGGTTTTGTAAGATTCAGTTTCATGAATATATTACTTCAAACTTAGTCATTAATCAACATTGGCATCAGAAGCATCAATACTTCCTGATTGTCAGGCTGTTCTGCAGGGAGAACAAGTCCTGCACGACTGGGATCTGCCAACTGAATTAAAACTTCGGTGCTATCGACATTGCTCAAAATCTCGATGAAAGATGATCCCTTAAAACCGATAGACATGGGATAACCGTTATAATCGCATGACATACGTTCTGTAGCTGTCTTTGAGAAGTCATAATCTTCAGCGTCGAGTTGCAGGGTAGAGCCTTCTACATGGAAACGGATCAGATTGCTGGAGCCATTAGCAAAAGGCTGCACACGACGCAGTGCCGCTAACAAACCCAGACGATCTACGCGAACTTCGTAATTGTTATTCTGAGGAATAACTGAATTATAGTTTGGGAAACGGCCTTCAATCAGGCGGCATTGGAGTGAACCATCGCTGAAATTGATCTCAGCATTACGCTCGTCGAAACGAATCGTTACATCACCACCATCTTTACCTAATAGATTCTTCAGCAGGTTGGCTGGCTTCTTTGGTAAGATAAAGGCAGCCTGCTGTTCGCTCTTAATGGAAAATATCTTGTTACGAACAAGTTTATGACCATCAGATGCTACAACTACGAGGAAGTCGGGTGTAAGATCGAAGTAAATACCATTCATCACTGGGCGCAACTCGTCTTGTGCTGTTGCAAATATAGTACGATTGATGTTTTCTGCTAAGATAGCATTTGGAATTGCAATCGTATTTGCGAAATCGTTTACAGACTGTGGCATAGGGAACTCATCTGCATTTTCGATGGGCAGTGAGAACAAGCCGTTCTGATACGAAATCTTCACAATGTTTTGCTCCTGATTAACATCAAAGGTGATAGGCTGCTCTGAGAAACCTTTGACTGCTTCTAGAAGATTATGGCTATCAATGGCAAAACGACAGTCACCATCACTTTCTGTCAATTCGATTTGTGTCTTCATAATGTTTTCACTGTCGGATGCTGTCAGACGGAGAACATTGTCACTGATCTCAAATACGAAATCACCTAAGATGGGTAGGGCATTTTTACTGTTAATCACTCTCGAAAGTGCAGTGAGCTTAGAGCTCAGTGCGGAACTTGATAATGTAAATCGCATAGTTTTATAGCTTCTTGTTATTTATTACATATTTAATATTGAGCACAAAATTACAAAAAAACGTTGTAATCAACAAAATTTTCAGAAGAAAATGAAGTTTTTCAAACTATTTTTAGTAATTTCGCCACGTGAAAACGAAAAATTCAACAAAATAAAGCATTTAATTATGGAATTAACAGGTAAAATTATTGCCGTACTTCCGGCAAACAGTGGTGTATCTAATCGAACTGGCAATCCTTGGATGTCTCAGGAGTATGTGATTGAGGTTCCAGGGCAGTATCCTCGTAAATGTGTTTTTCGCATTTTTGGCGAAGACCGTATAAAGCAGTTCAATATTCAGCAAGGAGAAGACATTACTGTACAGTTTGATATTGATGCCCATGAGTATAATGGACGTTGGTTTAATGAAATTCGCGCATATGGTGTTGTTCGTGGTCAGGTTGAGCCTGCTGCAGCTCCTGGTGCAACGCCATTCCCGCCAGCAAATGGTGCAACAGCTCCGTTCCCACCAGCGCAGGAACCTGCAACTGAAGGTTCTGCAGATGATCTGCCGTTCTAATTTGATTCTAAAAGGTTGTATAAGAATAATTATGAGACTGTTCCTATATTTTAAGGAATGGTCTCTTATTATTATATAAGGTGAGAAAGGTGAGAGTTGTATATTCTTTATTTATCATAATTCCGATTCTAATTTTTTTTTTTACCTTTTGTCACGATCAGCTAAAACTTTGAATTTTGCGCGTTGTTGTACAAGTGATTCCAAATTTAAAATAAATGAAACACTTGATTCTTCATTTGATGGACAACTGGCAAGTGTTTTTCCTATTGGACTGATAATAGCACTTTGACCACGATAATGGCAATACTTGTCATCACCAATACGATTACATGCCACAACAAAAGCCTGATTTTCAATTGCTCTAGCTCTTGTGAGTATCTGCCAGGCATTTTGTCGGGATTCGGGCCAGTTGGCTACATAGATAATCATATCATATTTTAAATCTTCAGCATAACGGCTCCAAATTGGGAAACGTAAATCATAACATGTCAATAACAGAATATGAAACCCCATATATTCTACGATTGTGTGCTCTCCTCCAGGCTCATAATTCAGGTCTTCATGACCATAACTAAACAAATGATGTTTATCATAATATGAAACTATTCCATTCTTACCATCTACGAAATATAGGCGATTTCTATAGATACCATTTTCAGAAATTGCAAGACTTCCACAAATGGCGATTTGATAGTTTATGGCCATCTCTTTCATCCATGATAATGCTTTACATTTTAACTCTTCTTCGGCTATTCCTTTAGGTTCAGTTACAAATCCTGTACTCCACATCTCAGGTAATACAAACAAATCACTATCAATAGATCCAGACATCAGTCGTTCTGCTCTTTTGATATTTTCTACTGGATTCGCCCAAACACTATTTAATTGTAAAATGGATACCTTCATCGGATATAAAAATCTTGTGTTAATTGTTGATACCAATGTGTCCTTACATTTGGAGCTTCTTCAATAACGCCTTCTTCTATAAGTATTTTATCTACAGGAATTTTTGAAAATTCAATCAATAGACGCTTCGGTTCTTTTTGGGGCGTTGTACGTATTTGACAAACACGCGTAATAAAGAATCCTGCCAAGATTGCTTCAGCCTCTAACGTCGATTGGCATTCCGATGGAATAACTAAAGAAAATATACCATGCGGATTCAACAATCTGTTGGTAGCATGCATGAGTCCTTCATAAGTCAAACTAACAGTATGCCTTGCCAATGTGCGTTGGTGATCTGGACAAGTCAAAGCTTTTACAAAGAAAGGTGGATTAGTAACAATAGCATCAAAACCTTTTTTGTCTTCAAAATACAAGATATTTTCTTTACTAATCTCAATTCTATTTGCAAATGGCGAGGCTTTAACATTTTCTTGAGCCTGGCTAATAGCATCTGCATCAATATCTATTCCAACAACAGATGCTTGAGGAAAACGCTGAGCCATCATTAAAGCGATGAGTCCTGTACCTGTCCCAATATCAAGAATTCGTGCTGATGCCGTGGGCGCTTGAGCCCAAGCACCTAATATAGTACCATCTGTACCTACCTTCATCGCACAACGCTGCTGATGAATAGTAAACTGTTTGAACTGAAAGTAATCGTTTGCCATAAATCCGCTACAAAGGTAGTATAAAAAATCGATTATTCCAGTGAAAAAGCAAATTATTTGTTAATTCTTTATTCTTCATTCGTATTTCTTATTTATTATTAGTAACTTTGCACCTGTTTTCTAAGAAAGAACTAATTTAATATATGAGTAAAAAGAATAAAAATTCAACATTCCAGATGATAGCAGACATTGAAGGTGATATTAAAGATATTTTTGATATCAATACTCCTGGCAATGTCTCTATCTTGCCTGTACGAAGCATGGTGTTATTTCCAGGAGTGGTCTCCCCTATCCTAATTGGTAGGGAATCCAGTAAAGTCGTTATTCAGAAAGCTGAGAAGAAAGATGAATTGCTTGGAGTCATATGCCAACGAGATCCCGATGTGAATCTTCCCTTACAAGATGATTTGTATAAAACTGGTGTGTATGTCAAGATTATGAAATTGCTGTCGCTGCCTAATGGAAATATTACTGCCATAGTACAATGCCATAGCAGATTGCAACTTAATCAGCTCACACAGACAACACCATACCTTGTTGGTGATGTAGAGCCTTTGACAGATATTGATCCGGAAAAGAGAGATCGTGAATTCAAGACAGCTATGGAAGATCTTCGTGATCTTGTTGATGAATATGTAAACGTGTGTGAGGATATTCCTGACGAAGCAACTTACGCTGTTAAGAATATCACAAATGATATTATGGCACTGAATTTCATCTGCTCGAATATGCCTTTCCCTGTAAAGGAGAAAATTAAGCTTTTAGAGATGGATTCTGTCAAAGAGCGTCTTTTCAATGTGATGAAAATTATTAATCGTGAGATTAATCTTCAGAACCTAAAGACCGATATCCGTAACAAGACACGTGAAGATATTGATGAACAGCAGCGTAACTATTTCTTGCAGCAACAGATCAAGAATATGCAGGCGGAAATGGGTAATGACTCAACGCCAGAAAAGTATGAACTGATAAATAAAGCTGAAGGAAAAAAATGGCCCGATGATATTGCTGTAACTTTCTATAAAGAAGCTGACAAACTCGATAATCTGAACCCTCAAAGTCCAGAGTTCAATGTTTTGTTGAATTATCTTCAGACACTTGTTAGTCTGCCATGGGGTGAATATACCGTCGATGATCTCGACTTGAAACGTGCCCAGAAGATTTTGGATCAAGATCACTACGGTATGGAGAAAGTTAAAGAACGTATTCTCGAATATATGGCAGTGCTTGCTTTACGCGGCGACCTAAAGAGTCCGATACTTTGCCTGTATGGTCCTCCAGGTGTAGGTAAAACATCACTTGGTAAATCGATTGCCTCTGCCATGAAACGTAAGTACGTTCGTGTGTCTCTGGGTGGACTTCATGATGAAGCTGAAATCCGAGGTCATCGTCGTACTTATATTGGTGCAATGCCCGGACGAATCATCAAGTCCATTCAGAAAGCCGGTTCTAGCAATCCTGTATTCATTCTTGATGAGATAGACAAAGTGACACAGATGACCCACAATGGTGATCCATCATCAGCTTTACTGGAAGTACTTGATCCCGAACAGAACAATGCTTTCCATGATAACTATCTGGATGTGGATTATGACCTGTCGAAAGTATTATTTATCGCTACGGCAAACAACCTGAGTACCATCCCTCGTCCCCTACTCGACCGTATGGAAATAATAGAGGTAAGTGGTTATATCACTGAAGAGAAAATTGAGATAGCCAAGCACCATTTGATACCTCGTGAATTAGACAATACTGGCCAGAATGTAAAGGGACTGAAACCTTCATTCAATAAAGCATCTATCGAGATGATTATTGAACGTTATACACGTGAAAGCGGTGTTCGTCAGTTAGAGAAACAGATCAACAAAGCACTCCGTAAGATTGCATATAAGCGTCAGATGGATGAAAAAGCAGACTATAAGAAGATTACTCCTTCAGAGATCGAAGATCTGTTGGGTAAGCCGCCATTCTATCGCGATATCTACCAGGGAAATGATTATGCAGGTGTCGTGACCGGTTTAGCTTGGACCAGTGTGGGTGGAGAAATTCTCTTTATCGAAACCTCTCTGTCAAAAGGTAAGGGAAACAAACTTACATTAACAGGAAACCTTGGTGATGTGATGAAGGAATCGGCGATCCTGGCACTGGAATATGTCAAGGCTCATGCTGAAACTTTGAATATCGACTATCGTATCTTCGACAACTGGAATATTCATATACATGTGCCTGAAGGTGCTACACCCAAGGATGGTCCTTCAGCTGGTATTACGATTGCCACTTCTATTGCTTCAGCCCTCACCCAGCGTAAAGTAAGAAAGAATACGGCAATGACTGGTGAGATTACTCTTCGCGGTAAGGTGCTGCCCGTAGGTGGTATTAAAGAGAAGATTCTGGCAGCTAAGCGTGCTGGTATTACCGATATTGTGATGTGTTGTGAGAATGAGAAGGATATTCTTGAAATACCCGATATATATCTGAAAGGAGTTAATTTCCATTATGTAGAGAATGTCCAGGATGTGTGGAAATTCGCTTTGACAGACGAGATTGTTAAGAATCCTCTAGACTTCACCATCAAGGAAGATGAAAAGAAAGACGAGAAGAAATGACGTTTGAACTGCAACATACAGATTCTGCCAGTGATGCACGTGCTGGTATTATTACTACTGATCACGGACAGATTCAAACTCCTATCTTTATGCCCGTCGGAACGGCAGGCAGTGTAAAAGGCGTACATTTCTCAGAATTGCGTGATCAGGTAAAGGCACAGATTATTTTAGGTAACACCTATCATCTGTATCTTAGACCTGGTTTGGATATTCTCAGGAAAGCTGGCGGATTACATCAATTTAATACATGGGATCGCCCTATCCTCACTGATTCAGGCGGTTTTCAGGTTTTCTCACTTACTGGAATTCGAAAGCTCCGTGAAGAAGGTTGTGAGTTCCGTAGTCATATTGATGGTTCAAAACATATTTTCACTCCAGAAAATGTGATGGATACTGAGCGTGTCATCGGTGCAGATATCATGATGGCTCTTGATGAGTGCCCGCCAGGACAGAGTGACTATCAATATGCCAAGAATTCATTAGGACTCACTCAACGATGGTTGGAGCGCTGTGTGAAACGCTTTAATGAAACAGAACCTCTGTATGGTTACAACCAAACGTTATTTCCTATTGTTCAAGGTTGTACCTATAAAGATTTGCGTCAGGATGCAGCTAAACACGTTTGCGAAGTTCTTAGCCGTTTGAATGATGGTGGTGGTGCTTCTATTGGTGGCTTGGCTGTGGGTGAGCCTACCGAAGTAATGTATGAGATGATTGAAGTGGTGAACGATATACTTCCCAAAGACCGTCCCCGCTATCTGATGGGAGTTGGTACCCCTCAGAATATCCTCGAAGCCATCGAGCGTGGTGTTGACATGTTCGATTGTGTGATGCCTACTCGTAACGGTCGTAATGCAATGCTTTTCACTTATGAAGGTACGATGAACATGCGTAACAAGAAGTGGGAAGATGATTTCTCACCCATTGATCCTGATGGTTGTTATATCGATCGGCTTCACACGAAAGCTTACCTTCACCATCTCTTTAAGGCTCAGGAGTTGCTCGCCATGCAGATAGCCTCTATTCATAATCTGGCTTTCTACTTGCGACTGGTTACTGATGCTCGCCAGCATATTATTACAGGCGACTTTGTGCAATGGAAACGTAGTGTCATTGATCAATTAGGACAACGTAGATGAAAACAATAGGCATAAAACGGCATATCGCTCGATGCTGGCAACTTTTACGCCAACTGACGGGAAAAATTAACAAGATTAATCCTGCCAGATTCATGACGCGTCTCGACCGTTACATCATGGCAAAGTTTATAGGAACCTATATCTATTCGATTATTCTTATTATCTCTATCGCCATTGTATTTGACGTGAACGAGAACCTTTCTAAGTTTGCTTCATATGGTGCTCCGCTAAAAGCCATCGTATTTGATTATTATGCTAACTTTGTGCCTTATTTCTCAAATCTGTTCTCACCTCTGTTCGTCTTTATTGCTGTCATCTTCTTTACATCCAAATTGGCAGGTAACAGTGAGATTATCGCTATGTTGGCTGCTGGTGTAAGCTTTAAACGTCTCTTGAAGCCTTATATGATCTCTGCTGCACTGATAGCCATTGTGAATTTCTACCTTATTTCCAATGTAATTCCTCATGGTACGGTAATTCGTCAAGAGTTTGAAGCAAAATACAAGAACTCGAAACGTACCACCTCTGCATCAAATGTGCAGTTGATGGTGGGGCCTGGAATAATTGCCTATATTCAGAGTTATGATAACCGCTCAAAGACAGGTTATGGTTTCTCATTAGACAAGTTTGAAAACAAAAAGCTGGTTAGTCACATGACAGCTTCAACTATCCGTTATGACTCTATCAGCGAAACCCGTTATCACTGGAAGGCTAACAATTATAAAATTAGAAAATTAAAAGGGCTTCGTGAAGAGATTACTACTGGTACTACGATTGATACTTTGATACAGATGGAACCGATGGATCTTGTATTCTCTAAAGGTCAACAGGAGACACTTACTTCTGCAGAACTCAGACAATACATTTCCAAGCAGACAGAACGCGGTTCCGGTAATGTGGTGCAGTATGAAGTTGAATACCATAAACGTATTGCGACCTCTTTTGCATCTTTCATTCTGACCATTATTGGTGTTAGTCTATCCAGTCGTAAGCGTAAAGGTGGTATGGGCCTTTACTTGGGTATCGGTCTGGCTCTCTCGTTCTCTTATATCTTGTTGCAGACAGTTAGTTCCACTTTTGCTATCAATGCAGATACCCCACCTGTATTGGCTGCGTGGATACCAAACATTATTTATACTGTTATAGCATATTTCTGTTATCGACAAGCACCGAATTAGAATAGAAGAATTGTGTTAATTTGAATAATTGAAAAGTGAAATTTGAAGAAACATATTTGAACGACAATATCCTTGATGCACTCTATGATATGCATTTTGAGGATATGACACCTATTCAGGAGCGTTGCATACCTGAGATACTCGATGGTTATGACGTGTTGGGTGTGGCTCAGACAGGTACGGGCAAGACAGCTGCTTATCTTTTGCCAATACTCTCTTTACTCGACGATGGCGGCTATCCCAAAGATGCCATCAACTGTATCATTATGTCACCTACACGAGAATTAGCCCAGCAGATTGACCAGGCCATGCAAGGCTTTGGTTATTACCTAGATGGGGTTAGTAGTGTAGCTGTTTATGGTGGAAATGATGCTGGACGCTATGATCAGGAATTGCGGAGTATGCGTCTTGGTGCTGATGTGCTTATCGCCACACCAGGCCGTTTGTTGAGTCATCTGAAAGTTGGGAATCTGGATCTTAGTCGTTGTTCCTTCTTTGTACTCGATGAGGCCGATCGTATGCTTGATATGGGATTTATCGATGATATCATGAAACTGGTGCAGGAACTGCCTGAGAGTTGCCAGCGCATTATGTTTTCAGCTACAATGCCTAAGAAGATCCGTGAGTTGGCTGTTCAGTTGCTTCACAATCCTGTTGAAGTAAAGATTGCTGTATCCAAACCTGCAGAGAAGATTAAGCAGAGTGCCTATGTCTGTTACGACCCGCAGAAACTGAAGATTATAAATCATATCTTCAAACAGGGTGACTTGAAACGTGTGATTATTTTCTCAGGTAAAAAAGAACGTGTAAAAGAGATTAATCGTAGTTTGAAGTCCATGAAAATCAATTGTGACCAGATGCACAGTGACTTGTCTCAGCAAGAACGCGATGAAGTTATGTATCGTTTTAAGGCAGGTCAAACTGATGTTCTTGTAGCAACTGATATCGTGGCACGAGGTATTGATATTGATGATATCCGTACAGTTATTAACTACGATGTTCCCCATGATGCCGAGGATTATGTACACCGTATCGGTCGTACAGCGCGAGCTGATCGTGATGGTGTTGCCATTACTTTTGTCAGTGAGGCTGATATCTACCGCTTTCAACAGATAGAACATTTTCTGGGAAAAGAGGTTGAGAAAGTAGCCCTACCCGATAAATTGGGTGAAGGTCCCGAATATACTAAGCGCGAGAAGAAACGTTCTGATACCCGTCGTCGAGGTCGATGGCACAGTAAAGGTGATGGTCGTAACAATCAGAAGGCAAAAGGAAAGAATCGTCGTCGGCCTAAGAAAGATGGTTCAACTTCAAATGTTTAATTTCTAATTTTGTAATATAAATGTTCACAGCTCCTATCTGCAAGATTAATCTCGGACTTAATGTCGTAGAAAAACGTCCAGATGGTTATCACAATCTTGAGACCGTATTCTATCCAGTACCTATTAATGATGGATTGGAAGTTTTTCCGATGGATTCGCAATTTCCTTCCGATGTTGATTGTGATCTTAAAGTTACCAACCTTCATATTGAGGGTGATGAACAGAAGAATCTTGTAGTTAAAGCCTATCATCTTTTGAAGCAGGACTTCCCCACTCTGCCTCGTATTCACGTACATCTTTATAAAGGCATCCCCACCCAGGCTGGCATGGGAGGCGGTTCAAGTGATTGTGGTTTCATGATTACCTTGCTGAATCGCCAATTCAACCTTGGACTCACAGAACAGCAGATGATTGATTATGCAGCCAAATTAGGTGCAGACTGCGCTTTCTTCATAGTCAACCGTCCTGTCTATGCGGAAGGCATTGGCGAAAAAATGCAACCTATAGATCTTGATCTCAAAGGCTGGTATTTAGCTATTGTGCGCCCTGCCATTCCTGTCTCTACAAAAGAAGCTTTCTCCCTCATTACACCATGTCATCCTACCTGCAATTGTCGTGATATTGTGAAACAGCCTGTTGAAACGTGGCGTGGTTTGCTTACCAACGACTTTGAAAAAAGTGTCTTTGCTATCCATCCAGAGATCGGTGCTATTAAGGATCGTCTATATGAGATGGGAGCAGTTTATGCTGCTATGTCTGGTTCTGGCAGTAGTTTGTTTGGGTTGTTCCGTTCACCTGTAGACCTCAGTGACTTTAATGCAGAAGGCACATTTAAGACCTGTATTGCTTTGTGACGTATAAGAAATGGACCTCGATTCACATCGAAGTCCATTCACAACACAAACACAAATTACGGTTCTTTCGAGCCGTTTTTTTATTGGATACCATCTTTACGGAGTTTCTCCTGCCACTTCCAAGCACTCTTAAGTACCTCTTCTGTGGGTGTCTCAGCTTTCCAGCCAAGTACCTTATTGGCTTTGTCAACATTACCCCATACCTGTTCGATATCACCTTCACGTCGTGGAGCGAACTCCCAGTTCACCTTCACGCCAGTAGCTTTCTCAAAACCTTGCACCACTTCTAAGGTTGAAAGTCCCTTACCAGTACCGATATTGAACACCTCAACAGCCTCTGTCTCAGGCTTATCGAGTACCCGTTCCATAGCTTTTACATGGGCCTTTGCCAAATCTACCACATAGATATAGTCACGGATACAGGTTTTATCTGGTGTATTATAATCATTTCCGAAAATCTTCAACTGTTTACGGATACCCATGGCTGTCTGTGTCACAAATGGAATAAGATTCATAGGAACACCGTTGGGTAACTCTCCTATCAGTGCTGTGGGATGTGCGCCTATTGGATTGAAATAGCGCAGGATAATACTCTTGATAGGAGCGCCAGAATGGATATAGTCCTGAATAATCTCTTCGTTGATCTGCTTGGTGTTACCATAAGGACTCATAGCCTTCTGAATAGGTGCATCTTCCGTTACAGGCAGATATTCCTTTGCAGGCTGACCATATACCGTGCAACTTGAAGAGAAGATGATTCCCTTCACGTCATATTTAGGCATCAGTTCCAACAAATTAATCAGACTCATCAGGTTGTTACGATAATACATCAAAGGCTTCTCAACGCTTTCTCCTACGGCTTTAGAGGCTGCAAAATGAATGATTCCCTCAATCTTTGGATATTTCTTGAAGATACCTTCAAGTGCGTTGAAATCGCAACAATCTACTTTCTCGAATGCAGGACGTATACCTGTAATCTTTTCAATACCGTCAAGCACATTCTCATTTGAATTTGAGAGGTTATCTATGATAACCACCTCATAACCTGCTTCCTGTAGTTCAACTGTTGTATGGCTTCCGATAAAACCAGTACCACCAGTTACCAAAATAGTTTGTTTCATACGCTTATATGTTTAAATGTTACGTTATTATTATTCTTATGAGTTTATCAAAGTCATCTGCAGTACTTGTGATGTCTGTTCTGTTACTCTGAATCTATTGTCTATCCGTTTTCCTATAAGCCAGATTATCTGTCCTTCACTGTCCTCAATCACCATCTGACTCCGTTTTTCCAGTAAAGAGCATTTTATATCTGTCAGATAATCGCTAACAAGTTTCTTACCTGTCATCCCATAAGGTATGAATGAATCACCATTTTCAACGAGTCTTATAGTTAGCGGAAATCTTACCTTTACTTTATCTATCGTTACACAATCAGCTGATTTTGAGATAAATATATTATTACTTTCCTTTATACTCATACAGATAGTCTCATTGATACGATAGTGTCCAGCCTCAGGAATTCTTAGCGGTTTCATCGGTATCTCGTGTGGTGCCAAAACCAAATGCTCTCTGTCTATATAAAGCGTATAGCCTGCTGCCTCAAATATTCTTCCTGGTGAACCTTCCAGATGAGCACTCAGCTGTTCCACTTGTGTACTATTGAATCCTTTTTCAGCCAACCATTCATGCAAGAACAATTCCGGTGATGGTAATTGTTTTAACTCCACAATGGATACAGCCTCGGTCTTCTGCTGAGAATTACGCTTGACGAGTTCTTTCTTCTGTTGAGCTATTGCTGCCTCTACTACTTTCTCAGTCTCCTGAAGAAATTGGGCGCTTTTACCGATATTATCAGCCACATTAGGATTCAACTGTTCAAGTAATGGCAATACGTTCAGACGTATCTTGTTTCTAAGAACATCATCTATAAGATTAGTGGAATCTACCACATAACGCTGTCCGATGGAATGGAGATAATCTTCTATCTCCTGGCGACTAACACATAATAAAGGTCTTACAATCTTGTCATTCAAGGAGCGGATACCAGTCAATCCATGAATACCACTACCCCTCATCAAGTTCATGATGAATGTTTCTACTGCATCATCGCGATGATGAGCTAAACATACAGTTTCAGCGTCTAAATCTTTTATAAGTTGGCGAAAATAACCATAGCGCAAATCTCTTGCCGCCATTTCAATACTTACTTGATGTAAGCTTGCGTATTCTTTTGTGTCAAAGTGAATTAAGTGAAGTGGAATATTCTCTTTCGTGCAGAGATCCTTAACGAATTCTTCATCCCGATCGCTCTCCTCACCTCTTAAATGGAAATTGCAATGAGCTGCTTCAATCCGATAGCCCAGGTCCTTCAGAATCAGTAGTAGCGCCACACTATCGGCTCCACCGCTCAGTGCCACAAGATGTAACCCCTCGTGACTCAGAAGACCATTCTTCCCGATGAAATCAGCAACTTTCTTTTTCACTATTTTATTCCACATAAAGAACAAGTCCCTTCAGATATTCACCTTCTGGGTGGTATATATTGATAGGATGATCAGCAGGCTGATGCAACTGATGCAGAATCCTTACTTTTCTTCCAGCCTGTGCAGCAGCTGTAAACACCGCATTACGGAAATGATCCTTCGTTACCACTTGCGAACAGCTAAATGTAAAGAGGATACCGCCTGGTTGGATCTTTTGGAAAGCTTTGTTGTTCAGGCGAGTATATCCTTTCAAGGCATTATGTAATGCCCCACGATGCTTGGCAAAGGCAGGTGGATCCAGAATGATCAGATCGTATTGATCGCCGGCCTGTTCCAGATATTTGAATGCATCCTCACAGAAAGCCTGATGACGCTGATCATCTGGAAAATTCAATTCCACATTACGGTTTGTCAGTTCTATGGCCTTGGCGCTACTATCTACCGAATGTACGAGTTCCGCGCCGCCTCGCATAGCATAAAATGAGAAACCACCGGTATAGCAGAACATATTCAGCACCTTCTTGCCTTTTGCAAAACGTTCCAGCATTGAACGGTTTTCGCGCTGATCAACGAAGAAACCGGTTTTCTGACCACGTAACCAGTCTACATAAAACCTCAAACCGTTCTCTACTGCCACGTTATCTTCCGAACCGCCATAGAGGAAACCATTTTCCATATCATCCATAAATGGCAACGTGGTCTCACTTTTATAATAAATATTCTCCAGTCTTCCCCCCATGACCTTTACCAGCTGATCTGCAATGGCTTTACGACATACATGCATGCCGATGCTATGAGCCTGCATTACAGCCGTCTTGCCATAGACATCAATTACAAGCCCGGGGAGCATATCACCCTCCCCATGAACAAGACGATACGTGTTATTATCAGGATTGTCAGCTATGCCGATAGCTTGTCTCATTTTCAATGCGGATAATAGACGGGAAGCCCAGAACTCATCATCGATAGGTACATCACGGAATGTAAGCACCCTGACTGCTATTGAGCCTGCCTGAAAGTGCCCGGTAGCGATAAAATCACCGTTATTGGTCAATACACGCACCGTTTCACCCTCTTCAATGCCTTGGTCTGCATGTTGGATAGCTCCCGAGAACACCCAGGGATGAAAACGCAGCAGACTCTCTTCCTTACCGCGTTTCAGATATATTTGTTTCATCATGTTCTTGTTTTATATCTTCTTCTCTAACAACCAGTTCATAATCTCCAGTAGCCTTCAGTCTTAACACTTCTTCATAGATTTGTACACATGCCCAAGCATCGATAGCTGCGTAGATCATCTGGGTGTCTTTCAGATTATCCCTTTCCCAATTCGACAATCGGTCAGCCTTGCTGATACGCTCACCAAACATATTGGCGTAAATCTTCACCAAGCTTTGATCCTCAATGCCAATCTCTCTCACCATGTCTTGCAGATCTATGAAGGTGCCAGGCTCAAACTCCCCCAATTCCCGCAATGCCAGCAAGTCGTTCCTCCATGCAAGTCCAACCTTGGTAACTGTCTTATCTCCCAATAGTCTCATAACAGCCGGACACATGCCAATATGGTTCAAGCGGAACAGGAAACAGATCGACTTGCTCGCCACCTGAAGCAAAGAGCATTTGAAATGTCTGCCTTTAGTGAATGACGGACGTGTCTCAGTATCCAGGCCAAGAACTGGCTGTGACAACAGATAGTCCACCGCAGCCTCCGCTTCATCAGGCGTATTGATGACAACTATCTTACCATGATATACAACTCTTTTTAGGGTCGCAATCGTAGGCTTATCGAACTTATTATATATCAACTTTTTCATTTCTTGGTGCAAAATTACAAAAAAATCGTTATTTTTTGATGAAATCTAAGTTTTTTCGACTACTTTTGCAACGAAAAAAGTGAAATCAGACGAATATGGCTAAGAAAAAGAACGAATCTAAGTCAAAAAGAGGCTTTAACCTGACAAGTATTTTGGAACTCAAGGATATGTTACACAACGAGAAACTGAATTTCGTGCTTGGTTGTATTCTCGTATGTGTAGCCATTTATCTTATATTGGCTTTCATCTCCTATTTTTCAACCGGAGCTGCAGATCAGAGTTTGATAGAAGATCCTCGCGACGGTGAGGTGATGAATGCCCATCATGAGTTTAGTAATACTTGTGGTAGCATTGGTGCCTACGCTTCTTGGTATTTCATCAAGCGTTGTTTTGGCTTGCCTGCTTTCCTCATTCCTGTATTCATTCTTTTGTTAGGAACTAATCTTATACGTGCTTTCAAGGTTAACTTACTTAAGTGGTTCTTGTCACTTATGATTCTTATGATTTGGGCTTCTGTTGCTCTGGCTAAGTTCTTGGCTCCATTCCTGACGGAAGCCTGCTTCAACCCTGGGGGCGATCATGGTGCCTATATATGTCAATACATCGAGAATCTGTTAGGAGCCCCTGGTTTGACAGCTATTCTTGTTCTTAGTGCTTTGGCCTTCCTTACTTATATCAGTGCAGAGACTATCTTCTTTGTTCGAAGGATATTAAATCCCACAAGGTTTATTGATAAGGTAAAGTTTAAGATTACCAACAACGACCCTGAAGAAAAGGCTGATTCTTATGAGCATCAGATTGTTGACGAGTCAGAGACCGAAGAGGAAACGTTAGTCTTCGACGATCCTGCACCACAGAGTGTGGAGTTCCGCCCTGACGGAAACGCTGTTGTGATAGATCAGGCTTATCAGCAGGAGCCAGAACAGTCTGCCGCCCCAGAAAAACTGGTTCCTCCATCAGCAGCCGACGAGGTGGGTATGGAAATTGAGGTGGCTCAAGGTGAAGCTGCAGCCGATAATGTTACTGTGGCTCCAGCCCTTGAGGATCTGGAACCCTATGATCCTAAGCGTGATCTTGAGAATTACAAATATCCTACGCTCGACCTGTTGAAGAAATACGATAACGATGGTAAGCCTTATATAGATATGGCTGAGCAGAATGCCAACAAGAACCGTATTGTGGAAGTATTGCGTACTTTTGGCGTAGAAATCTCCAGCATTAAGGCCACTGTAGGTCCTACTATCACACTCTACGAGATAACACTGGCTGCTGGTGTTCGTATCTCTAAGATCCGTTCACTTGAGGATGATATCGCCCTGTCGCTCTCAGCTCTTGGTATTCGTATCATCGCTCCTATTCCAGGAAAGGGCACCGTGGGTATTGAGGTTCCAAATGCCAAACCAAGTGTGGTATCGATGGAATCAATCCTCAACTCCAAGAAATTCCAGGAGACAACGATGGAATTGCCCTGTGCAATGGGTAAGACCATCACCAACGAGGTGTTTATGTTTGACTTGGCAAAAGCTCCTCACCTCCTTGTGGCTGGTGCTACTGGTCAGGGTAAGTCTGTCGGTCTGAATGCCATCCTCACCTCTTTGTTATATAAGAAGCATCCTGCAGAAATGAAGATTGTGCTCGTCGATCCAAAAATGGTTGAGTTTAGTGTCTATAAGACGATTGAGCGCCATTTCCTTGCAGCACTTCCAGAGGAAGTTGACAGTCCAATCATCACCGATACCACTAAGGTGGTTCGTACGCTGAATTCACTCTGTGTAGAGATGGATGCCCGTTACGAGTTGCTGATGGCTGCTGGCGAACGAAACATCAAGGACTATAATAAGAAATTTAAAGAGCGCAAGCTTAACCCGGAGAAGGGACATCGTTATATGCCTTATATCGTGGTGGTTATTGATGAGTATGGTGATCTGATTATGACGGCGGGTAAAGAGATCGAGTTGCCTATCGCGCGTATAGCCCAGAAGGCCCGTGCCGTGGGTATCCATATGATTATTGCCACTCAGCGTCCTACCACGAATATCATCACTGGTACTATCAAGGCCAACTTCCCAGGACGTATCGCCTTTAAGGTGAGTCAGGGTATTGACTCGAAGACCATTCTCGATCGAATGGGTGCCAACCAGCTTATTGGTCGTGGTGACATGCTTTATCTGCAAGGTAATGATCCTATCCGTGTGCAGTGTGCTTTCGTTGATACTCCAGAAGTAGTTGATATCAATAAGTTCATTGCTTCACAGCAAGGCTATGGTGCACCTTACGAACTCCCAGAGCCTAAGATGGAAGAGAGTGAGATGGGTGGTGATGCAGCCGATGTTGATTTGACGCACCTTGATCCGCTCTTTGAGGACGCAGCCCGTCTGATTGTCATCAATCAGAGTGGTTCCACCTCACTCATCCAACGTAAGTTCGCCATTGGCTACAACCGTGCAGGTCGTCTGATGGATCAGTTGGAGAAGGCAGGTGTGGTTGGTGCTGCCATGGGTAGTAAGCCTCGTGAGGTGCTGATTCAGGATGAAATGAGTTTGAATAACTTACTTGGTAATCTAAAATAAAAGGTAAAAAAGTAAAAGGGTAAAAAGAAAATGAAAAAGATTTGTATTCTGATTCTAACGGCACTCATCAGTACCGTTGCTACAGCTCAGACCGCAAAGAGTGTGCTTGATAAAGCTGCGGCACACATCACAGTCAAAGAAGGTGTGAAGGCTAACTTCAAGATGCAAGGTGGCATTGGTAACACAAGCGGCACTATTCTCATTAAGGGTAAGAAGTTCCAAGCCTCGACACCACAGGCTACCGTATGGTTTGATGGCAAGACTATGTGGACTTATATGAAGCAAAACGAGGAGGTTAACGTGAGTAATCCCACTGAGGCTCAGTTGCAGGCGATCAACCCTTACAACTTCATCAACCTCTATAAGAATGGCTATAACAGCACCTTGAACAATACGGGTAGCTCTTATGTGGTACATTTGACTTCAAATGTTAAGGATCGCAAGATTAAGGAGCTCTTTGTGACAATCGACAAGCAGAGCTATCGTCCTACTCAGGTTAAACTCCTGCAGGGTAAGAAGTGGACTATCTTCGACATCACAGACCTTTCGAAGTCTAAGGTTGCCGATTCGCAGTTCCGCTTTAATGCCAAGGACTTTCCAAAGGCAGAGGTTATTGATCTGCGCTAATTCGCACCCGACGATATGAACAGATTTCAGCTATATCGGCTTCTGCGCGCAAACATCCGTCTGAGTATGCGGCGCAGTCCGCTGTTCGAACAGAGCAAATGGGCGAAGGCACTTATCTTCTTCGGAGGAGCGGTCTTCGCTCTTTACCTTATTATATATGGTATTCTCATCGCGATGACAGCTGATGGTTATGCAGGTGTGATGGTATCGATGATGCCTGTCATCCTGATACTCGACTATCTGTTGCGTTTCATCTTTCAGACAACGCCAGGTGTGATGGTAAAGCCTTATATCCTGCAACCGATATCGCGCTATACAGCCATAGAGTGCTTCCTTCTCTCCTCTCATTTTAGTGGTTACAACTTCCTTTGGTTGGCTATGTTCCTCCCCTATTCTATTATCATTATGATAGCTGGGGCTGGTTTCGGAGCGGTGATGATAGAGTTTGTCGGCTGTGTGCTGTTCATCATGCTTAATAGTCAGATTTATCTCTTCTTCCGCACACTTATCAATCGTAATGTACTGTGGTTTCTGCCCTCTGCAATACTCTACGCATTACCCTTCTGGCCACTGCTGATGTCCGATAAGCATGCTTTTTCGAAAGCACTTGATCTCTATGCTGCTTTTGGACGCAGTGCTTGGTTGCTGCCAGTCTTGATAACTGTTCTCGTGCTGCTCTTTGTTGTTAACCGTTATTTCCAGTTTAAGTATGTCTATGAGGAAATCTCCAAGAAGAAAGAGCGCGCTTTGAAACATATCTCAGAATTCCGGTTCCTCAATCGTTTTGGTCTGATTGGTGAATATCTGAAGATAGAGTTGAAGTCTAACATGCGTAATCGTGCCATGCGAAGTCGATGCATCATGAGTCTTTCCATGATTGTTATTTTCTCCTCGCTCACGGCTTATACCAATGTCTATAACAGCACGTTCATGACCAATTTCTGGTGTATCTATTGCTTTGCGCTCTTCAGTGTCACTTCACTCACGAAGTTCATGGGACAGGAAGGCAACTATATCGATCTTCTGATGGTACACGAGGAGAACATCATCACGCTGCTCAAAGCCAAATTCTGGTTCTATACCCTTGCATTGCTCATTCCTTTCCTCATCATGTTACCGGCAGTCTTTACAGGAAAGTTTACATGGCTCATGATGCTGGCATATATGAGTCTGACGGCAGGTCTTGTGCATTTCATCATCTTCCAACTGGCCGTCTATAACAAGCAGACTATTCCCTTGCAACTGAAGGTTACCAATGGTTCTAATTTCGAAAACGGATGGCAGCTGATCATCGAGATGGTGGCTCTCTGTTCGCCTGGTATCATTGTCAGCACAGGCTTCGCTTTGGTTGGCGAAACACCTACTTATGTGTTTATGATTCTGCTTGGTTTGATATTTGTTGTAGGTCATCCTTGGTGGATTCGCAACATCTATCAGCGCATGATGCAAAGGCGTTATGAGAACCTTGAAGGCTTCCGTAGTACCCGCCAATGACATGAAACATCTCAATCTAAAACTTTTTTGAAAGAATTTTCAGAAAAAGTTTGGTAGTTTCAGAAAAAGTGCGTACCTTTGCACCCGCAAAAAAGAAAGATGCACCCGTAGCTCAGTTGGTAGAGCACCTGACTCTTAATCAGGGTGTCCAGAGTTCGAGCCTCTGCGGGTGTACTTTTTTATGCTTTGCACCCGTAGCTCAGTTGGTAGAGCACCTGACTCTTAA
>JAEEGG010005707.1_pt1 | contig 29372 bp, 18 predicted proteins | sample 9134161 | NCBI WGS metagenome assembly JAEEGG01 (sample SAMN16246543, study PRJNA631951) | gut metagenome | biome: gut microbiome; feature: rumen; material: CR-attached | host: Bos | place: Iran: Karaj | collected 2018-10
ATCTTGGCCCCTCCTTGCTTTCCGTCTTCACCACCGTAAACAGTGCTCTTGTCAACTGAGAGATCTCCTGTGAATGCCATAGATCCGAAGCCACGGTCAAATGTGAATGCAGCAGCTCCGTAAAGCTCGATTTTGTAGGTTCCCTTAGCCAAACCGGTCACGGTTTGATAGAGCATGTCGCCCGTGTTGGCGCAGCCGGCTCCGTCATAGAATTCACAGCATGCCACTGATTTGCCGGTGTTGGTAGTCACCTGAGGACAAGCCCAGCCAACAGCTGCGGCCGCTCCGCCATAGAAGGTAGTCCAGTTCGAAGCCTGTGTCAGAGCGTCGAATGCGCTGGTCATGTCGGTCTCGATGTAGATTTGCTTCTCCTCTGCGGTAGCTGTGATGGTCACAGCCTTTGCGGGCATGGTGAAGGTGTTGTCGCCGGCAATCTCGATTGTGGTGCCGTCAGCATCCACAGCGGTAACCTCCTTGAGGTCGTAGCCGGTGTCAGCCTTGGCTGTGATGGTCACCTTGTCGCCTTCGAATGCCAGGTCGGCAGGGTCGGTGGTGATGGTCACGTTCTCACCACTGGTCGTGATGGCGTATGCCAGTTCGAATGTAGCGGACACGAAGATGTTGTGTGCCGGCATTTCGATGGTATAGTCGTCAGCCACGGTCACAGGAATCTGCTCCTCTGTGATGGTAGGCTCTCCGCCTTCCTCAGCAGCAGGTGTCTCTGTGGTCTGGATGTAGTAAGCTGCCACTTCCTTAGCTGCATAGCCCTCGTTTGGAGTAATGGTGAGAGTCACGATGTCGCCCACCTTAGCCTCAGTCACGTCTGGCTCAACTGTTCCGTTCTCGGTTGTGTTTACGGTCACGGTGTAGTTGTCCAGCTCACCGGTCTTCTCCAAGGTCAGATAGTCGAAGTATGTCACGGTGTTGGCATTGTTGAGCTCAACGAGCGCGATTCCGCTGCATGCGGGAATCTCCACATCGCTAACAGTCATGACAACGTCTTCAGTACCGGTGTTCGTGAAAGTGAACTCAGCACCTGTAGCAACGAGCGCGCCACTGGCATTGATGTATGAGAGTCCGATTTTTGTGCCTCCGCTACGTCGGGAGATACCAGCCAGGATGCCCTTATATTTTCCGCCCTCGATGGTTTTCTCGATTTTGCAGTTGGTGTTGGCTGCATGTCCATATCCGAGTCCTCCAGAGTAACGTTCGCCGCTACCAGATGTTGCCGGGTTCTTGTTGAATTTCATGTCCTCAATCTCAAAGAAATAGGAAACGTCGGATGGTGCGAAATCCACATTGATGCCTGGGTCCATGGAGCTTATCTCTGTTCCATAGCTTGAGCCGTCGAATTCAAACCATTTGTCCTCAAACGGCATATATTTATGCCAGTATACCCACTTGGTCTCGTCTTCGAAGAGCGATCCGGATTCCACAATCTGCTCATCCTCGTCGCCGATGATTGCTTTCACCTCATATTCGAATGTTGCCATTTCCTCGAAGGTGACAGTCACGACTGTTGATCCGTCCTCAGCGATGGTGTAGTCAGCCGCGTCGTCCGACACATACTGGTATTTCTTTGTTTTGTCATCGTTGTAGAACTTTCCTTTGTCGTTGGCAATCAGTGTGATGACATCGCCCACATCGCCGCTGCGCGTTGCAGCCTCCTTTACTTCCTCTTCGCCGCACACGTATTTCACGGTGTACTCAGCGGTAGGAACATTGTAGTCGCCCTCCGTGGTGGTGATTTTCAAGTTGTCGAACGCATCAGCACGGTCGGTGTTGCCTCCAACTCCGTAAGCAAAGTGCTCGAACTTGGCAATCGGATTGGTGTTTGTCATAGCCACGGTGAATGTATTCTCTGTGCTGAGGTTAGCACAGCTCACCACAGTGGTAATCATTTTCGACTTGTAGTCGATCGTGATGTCAAAATGGGTCATTCGGTCGAGAATCGGCGCGTTGTTGTATTGACCGGCATATAGCCCGCTCATGTCGATACCCAGCGTGTTGCCGTTCGTGCCTTTTCCGTCCCATCGTGCCATCTGGAATGTGGCGATGTATTCGCCATCTGCATCCACGAGGCGGAATCCGGAACCCATGCCATTCTTGTTTCCCCAAGCCATGTCGAACGACACGTTCACCACGTCCTTGGCTTTCGCATACTGCTCCTCAGGAATAACCACGGGGCAGGTCTGGTCCACGTTTCGTAGCACTTTGTTGTCTTCCGTAACATCCGACAGGTAGCAACTGCCTGAAATCGACATGGAGTTCACTGTGCCCTGTATATTGGCAGCAAGCGCCACGTTGAAGTCGATATCAGCGTTCACTGTCACGTCGCCAGCCTCAGCGAACACGTTCAGGCTGGTGAAGAAAGTCAGTGCCATCAACATCATAAAGGAATAAATCTTCTTCATAAGTTGTGTTTTTGTTTGTTTATAATTGGCTGTGCCTTCGGCTTGTCTGCACAGCATATTTGTTTAAGGTGGGCTTCCTTTCGGAAGCCGCTTTGCTTTGGCCTTGAGTGCAAGCCGTATTCATTGTCTCCCAGTCTTAGTGGTAAGACCACTCATGGCATGTTTCCGATAATTAGTTTTCTGCGTTAGTTTAAGTAAAGTTTTTAGTTAGTATTTATTTTTATTTTAAACAATGTGTTCTCATTGCAATTTGAATGCGTAAAGTTATGAATTATTTTTAATAAAAACAAAAAAAAGTGTTATTTTTTCAGTTTTATGTGGATTTTATCCCCGTTGGGATTAAAGTCAATGAGTGTTTTGCCGTTTAAATGGGGTCATCGTCAATGCCCTTCCTTGATTTTTCTGCATGAAGGTTCGGGGCTGATAAAAAGTGCTGGCAGCGAATGCCGCCAGCATAATTACCATTCAAAAACGTCTCAATGTGTTGTGTTAGCAGGATTCGGTTTGGGTGCTCTTAGGCTTTCCGGTTTTTTCTGAATTATCTGAATTATTCTGATTTTTCGGATTCTTCGGAATTTCCGGATTATCTATGTTTTTGGCAAAATTAATAAAAAATAAATCCAACAAAACAAGCGGATTATTCGTTTTGTTGGATTTTTGTACAATTATTGTGATAAATGATTAAATATTCAAATTAATCATTCAATCGTAAATGAATACTTATTCCCACTCAATCGTGGCAGGCGGTTTCGACGAGATGTCGTAGCAGACGCGGTTCACCCCTTTCACGTGGTTGATGATGTCGTTCGACACCTGCGCCATGAAGTCGTAGGGCAGGTGAGCCCAGTCGGCGGTCATCGCGTCGGTGGAGGTGACGGCACGCAGTGCCACTGGATGCTCGTAGGTCCGCTCGTCGCCCATCACGCCCACGCTCCTGACGGTTGACAGCAGGATGGTTCCCGCCTGCCAAATCTGGTCGTAGAGCGACACTTCGATTACTCCGTCGGTCATTGTGGCGGGGACACCGGCCGCCAGCACCTTCCGTGCTTCTTCGCCCGAAAGCTTCACTTTGTAATTGCGCAGTCCGCGTATATAGACGTCGTCGGCATCCTGCAGTATACGCACTTTCTCCGGTGTGATGTCACCGAGTATGCGGACAGCCAGTCCCGGTCCCGGGAACGGATGTCGTGTGATGAGATGTTCCGGCATGCCGAGCTGACGTCCCACACGTCGCACCTCGTCCTTGAACAGCCATTTCAGCGGCTCACACAGCTCCAGGCGCATCTCCTTGGGCAGGCCGCCCACGTTGTGGTGGCTTTTAATTACCTTGCCGGTGATGTTCAGGCTCTCTATGCGGTCGGGATAGATGGTTCCCTGTGCCAGCCATTTCGCGCCTGTGATTTTCTTTGCCTCGGCATTGAACACCTCGATGAAGTCGCGTCCGATAATCTTCCGTTTCTCCTCTGGTTCGCTCACCCCAGCCAGGTCGGCGAAGAATTTCGCGGACGCATCCACCCCGATGACGTTCAGTCCCAGACACTCATAGTCGTGCATCACATCGCGGAACTCATTCTTTCGCAGCATGCCGTGGTCAACGAAGATGCAGGTCAGGTTCTTTCCAACGGCACGGTTGAGCAGCACGGCAGCCACGGAGGAATCAACACCGCCCGACAGACCGAGAATCACGCGGTCGTCGCCTAACTGGGCTTTCAGCTCCGCCACGGTGGTCTCCACGAACGACGCTGCGCTCCAGTCCTGCTTTCCACCGCAGATATCCACCACGAAATTTCTCAGCAGCAGGCTGCCCTGCGTGGAATGAAACACCTCTGGATGGAACTGCACGCCCCATAGCGGCTCTCCTTCTGCCTGATAGGCTGCGAACTCCACTTTGCCGGTGGATGCAATCCTGCGGAACCCGTCGGGGATGGCGGTGATGGTGTCGCCATGGCTCATCCACACCTGTGAGTTCTCGTCAAAACCCTTGAACAACGGATTCTTCTGCTCGAACCAGGTGAGATTGGCTCTGCCGTACTCACGGCTGCCAGCCGGCTCCACCTTGCCTCCATACACATAGCTCATATACTGTGCGCCGTAACAGATGCCTAAAAGCGGGTATCTGCCGCGGATGCGGCTCAGATCCACCTTGAACGCCTCGTCGTCATATACGGAGAAAGGGCTTCCCGAGAGAATGACCCCTATCACATCAGGGTCGTCGTGCGGAAATTTATTGTATGGCAGAATCTCACAGAAGGTGTCGAGCTCACGTACACGCCGTCCAATCAGCTGCGTGGTCTGCGACCCGAAGTCAAGAATAATGATTTTTTGCATGATTTTTATTTTTTTGAAATAGTTGTTATAGTTCCTATAGTTATCATAGTTCCTATAGTACCTATAGATTTTTACTCCCAATACAGTATCTGCGGGTTGATGTCCCATTTGTGGTCTTTTGGGAAGTCATCGCCTTCCCAGGCTTTCTTCGAGGTCCATTTCTCGTAGGGTGCAGTCCAGAAGGGGTCGTCGGCAGGCAGTCCTAGCGGTAGGAAGGCGAGTGAGGTCATGTAGAGTGACCCGTTGTTGGTGTACCAGTCCGCCACGTTCGGGTGGTTGCCAAGGAAACCGATGGTGAGGAAGCCCTGCTTGTTGAAGTTGTTGGCTTTGCCGAACATGTTTTTCGCCACTGCGGTGATTGCTGACCGCACTTGTCCGTTGCTCAGCTCCTTGGGAAGCTGCTTTCGCCATGCCAATTGGGAGAGCGGCTGGAAAACCGCCATGCGGTAAGGGATGCTGCGTCCCACCACGGGGTAGGTGCCCTCAGGAGAGATGAACCGTTCCAGAATTACCGCATATTTCTGCATACGCTTTCTGACGATTTCGAGCCGGTTTTTAGCGCCGTTGCGCTTGTCGCCGTGGCTTCGTACCAGGTAGTTGTCGTTTGGACGCTTGGCAGAGACCATCTCCAGGATTTCGGTGTACATCGGCTGAATCACGTAGGCGTTGTAGTAGTCGAAGGCGAACGATGGACCGTCGCTGTACAGCCCATCACCGATATACCATTCCTCAGCCTTGCTCACTGCCATCTTGATGCGGTAAGCATCGTAGCTGGCACCCACATACATCAGGAACGCCTCTTCCATTCCCACGAAAAGCACCCAGTTGGTGTAGGGGGGGTCGTAGCGACGCAGTCCCTGAATCTCTTTGATATACCGTTGTTTGGTGAGCGTGTCGAGCGGCACCCACAGCGCATCGTAACCCCTGTAGAGGCTCTCCACGAGATAGGCTGCATCCACGAGAGTCTGACCACCAGACTTCCATCCCAGGTAGTCGGGACTTTCCGGATCGACGGCATTGGCGTAGGCTTTCAGTGCCCACTCGCGCAGCTGCTTTCGCTTCGCCCCCTCGGCAGTGTTGTCGTCGGGGAGCGACAGCCAGGGAGCCAGACCTGCCATCAGTCGGGCGAAACACTCCATATAACTCACTTTCTTGTCGCGGTTGTCCCATGTGGGCGACAACTCAAGGCCGCCGTTCTCCACTGTCATCGCCTGCTGCAGTTTGCCCTCTGCCATGTTTTTCAGCACAGGCTCTGCCATCTGATACATGATATCCACCCATATCTCACGGTCGGATTTCACTGGATCCTTTGTAGGTGTCGCACTCAAATGCATGGCAAAACAGAGTTGCACTACGATTATTCCTATAATTTTTTTCATTTTATCTGTGTTTAGAGTTGAGTGTGAAAACGTTTGTTTTTTGAGACGCGCTGTAGTGCGTCTTGTGACTTTCAAAAAAATGATGTACCGCCGAGCTGGCGTCGCTCACAGTGAATATATTCTTATCTTCTTTATTTACATACGAACGCCAGTTCCTCCTTTCCGTCATATACCACCAACGAGTCGTTGGTCATTGACACGATGTGGAGGGTATCGTTTTGTGTAAGGTTGGAAGAGTCGGATGGGGTAGTCAGAATCAGCCGTCCGTCGTCGAGATGCCAGTTGCAGTTGTTGTCCATTCCGATATTGTTGAACAGATGGGCATAATGGCTGTCTTGAATGGAAAGAAACGTGTTGACGTTCAGACTGTCATCGCGGTGCATCCAGGTGTGAAGCAGTGAGTTGAGGTTCACGATGGTGGATGATACCGGATGTCCGTCGATCATCAGCAGTGTCACCTCCACGGAGTCGCCCAGGTCTGTGGATCCGAAGAAGCGTTCGTTGCCTATGATGATGTTCACGATTCCACTGTCGGGCTTAATCAGCTCCAGATTGTCGGATGACGAGCACACACCGATGGTGCCCATCAGCACTTCCTTCACCGGCACTTTCAGCGAGGAGCCGGTGAAAGCAGTGCTGTCGGCCTCCTCATCCGATTTCTCTCCTTTGTTGCAGGAACAAGAAACCGCCAGCAGAATTGTAAATATTGGAATGAAAAACTTCAGCACGGCCGTTGTTCTATGCTTTCTTTTTCTTTTCGGGATTTTCAAACAACAATGCAAAAAGAACTGCCACCACGAGCGCATAACCGGCAAATACGAACCAGCAAGTAGTCCAGTTTCCGTCAAGGTATCCCTGCTCGTTCCATGAGCAGAAGCTGTTGACGATGGCCCCGGCTGAAAGAGTTCCGACAGTAGCACCGATTCCGTTGGTCATCAACATGAACAGTCCTTGTGCAGAGGCTTTAATGGACGAGTCGCATTCTTGGTCCACATACATTGCTCCAGACACGTTAAAGAAGTCAAATGCCACACCATATACGATGCAGGAGAGGATGAATAGCAGTACGCCCGGCATGGTCGGAGAGCCTAATCCGAAGAATCCGAATCGGAACACCCAAGCCATCATGGCGATCAGCATCACAATCTTGATGCCGAACCGTTTGAGGAAGAACGGGATAAGTAGGATGCAAAATGCCTCACTGATTTGTGAGATGGAGGTGAGCAACGTGGCGTTGTTGGCAGCGAACGACGAAGCGATAGCGGGGTCTGCGCTGCCTTTGAAGCTTGTGAGGAACGGACCTGCAAATCCGTTGGTCACTTGCAACGACATACCTAAAAAAGCCGAGAAAACGAAGAACAACGCCATCTTTTTGGTTTTAAACAGCTTGAACGCATTGAGACCAAATGTCTCTGCCAGGCTCTTCTTCTCGTTGCTCTTCCGTTTCGACAGCTCACATTTCGGAAGCACGAAGCTGTAGAGGAACAAGATAAGGCTTAACACACCCGACACGAAGAACTGCCAGTAGGTGTATTGGAACTTGTGGCTGTTCTCTCCGAGAGTGAATGAGAATCCGTTGTCGTCGAGCACCGCACAGTTCACAAACCACATGGTGGCGATGAAACCGATAGTTCCCATCACACGGATTGGGGGGAAGTCTTTCACTGTGTCCATCCCGTTGTTTTTCAGCCCTGTGAATGCCACGGTATTCGACAGCGCGAGTGTAGGCATATAGAAGCCGATACTGATGGTGTAAACAGTGATGAACAGTGCTTTGTTGGGCAGCTCGTTTCCGAATCCAGCCTGATGTCCCATCCACCAGCAACCGAGCATTGCACATCCGGCTATCAGATGACAGATACCGAGCATCCTCTGCGGCTGGATGTATTTGTCGGCGATGATACCGATGAGTGTCGGCATGAAAATCGACACGAAGCCCTGGATGGCATAAAACCAAGATATTTCAGCACCCAGTCCGGCGCTTCCCAGATAGTTGCCCATGCAGGTGAGGTAGGCTCCCCATACCGCAAACTGCAGGAAGTTCATGATAATCAGCTGAATTCTCAGCCCCTTTGTGTTGTTTGCCATGATTGTTGTATTGTTTAGAGATTAATGCTTTATATTATAGAATTATAGATTTTATAGTAACTATAGATTCTATAGTGGCTATAGAACCGTTTTATTCCACATACACTTTGAAGGTGTCGATGCGTCCGTCGTGGTGGAGCGCAAGGATATACATGCCACGTGGCAGGCTGGCTGGCAGTTGGATGGTGGCTGAAGGGCTGACCTTCTGCTCTTCGATGAGTATGCCGCTCACGCCCACCAGATGGGCTGTCACGCTTGCGGGATCAATCCCGCCCAAGTCGAGCAGTACCTGCTGTCCGGCATGGAGCACGCCAGAAAGAATTCTGATGGCCGGCGTTGCGTCTTTGCTTCCTGCACCAGCCTCCATGCTGTTGATGCCCGTCGGGATATAGGTGTTGTCGGTCAGTTTCTGCTCATAGAAATACCATTTCACATCTTTCGATGCCACCTGATAGGCACCGTCACCCAACTTGATTCGGTAGTCCCAGTGTTTCTTGCGCTGAGCATCTCCGGTGTAGATATAGTCGGTGTTCGCCACCACGATGAATGCCACGTCGTTGGCGGGTGCGTCGCTCTCGTCCCAAGTCAGCTTCATCTTTCCGCATCTCACAGGCTGGCTATATACCGTCTCACCGGTGGCGGTGCGATAGCACAGCTGCGCCATCATCTGGTCGTCCTCCGGGCGGAAGAACACCTCGCATCCCTCTTTGCCCACATGCACAGGTATGATGTTGCCGCCGCTCCAGCCCGGGTTGGTGATGGTGTCGGGTGCCATCCACCCTTCCGCGTCGTTTTGTTCCAAGGTCTGATAGGGTGTAAGCTTAAATGGGGGCACGTCAATCCAGTAAGGCGAAAACTCCGCTTTCACCGTCGTTCCGAAATAAGTGTTGAGCAGGTTACGGCAGCCGGGTGAGAATCCTCCAAAGTCCATCGTGGCAAGCCGTGCGCGGTATTGAAGGATGAGACTTCGCATCGCTTCGTCGCCTATACCTGCCACTTTCTCCTGGCTGTTGCCGTTAGCGATGCCTTCCAGCACGCGGTTGCGGCAGTAACGCCATATCCAAGGCACGGACCCTTCGCCCACACATTCACCGAGGAACAGGGGGAACACCTCGCCGTATTGCACACCGCCGATGAGATTTCGCCATGTGCATATCTGCTGCCCCCCCTCATACATGTTCACTCCCTCTGCGCTCGGGCCTCCGAACGATCCGTCCTGAAGCCAACCGGAGTAACACTCGATAGGCATGAACGGACAGATGAGGTTGCCCACGCCCAGCCAGCCAGGCGATCCATACACGTTGTCGCGTTTCGCGTTCATCGCCATCTGCAGCCATACGTTGCCACCCTCGTGAAACCATGCTGAGCGTTTCACCCCGTCGAGGTCGGCAAACAGGGCATGGATGCCCTCGTGGACCATCGCCTCACGCTGATAGTCACCATCGTTCCATTTCTTGTCGGCATCGTCGCGGAAGCGGCTCACGGGATAGTATGAAGCCCACACACACGGCCATGAGCGGCCGTCGGTGTAAGTGCTGCTCTGATACCCGCCTTGCGTGGTGTTCGACTCGTTGTCGTTATTCAGTCCCGATCCGAAGACATAGACGAACGATTTCCACCCCTGCCGGGCGTTGATGTCGGGCGGCCAGCCCATCTCGTCGCGGATATAGGCGAAATCCACATCGTATTTTTTCATCATGTTCGTCATCGCGTTGTAGTCGTTGGCTCCGACTGCACTGTTCAGGTTGTCGCCCCAGAACACCGACCACCATTCGCCTTCAACCACATTGGCGGCTTTGCCGTTCTTCTGGGTGAAGTTATGCACTTTTGTCGGCTGAGGAAAGCCGTTGGGGTATTCGTCGCGGAAGTCGTAGCTCCAGTATGGTGTGTGTGATTTCCAGTCGAAACGCTCACCTTGTTGAGTTTGCACATCCACGTAGAATTTGCATGTCTGAGATTTCCGTTTACCGTCCGCGTCTGTAAGGATGACGCTCATGGTGTATTCACCTGCGTTGTCTGTGGTGATGCTGGTCATCGTGAAATCGCCGTCATCATACACCCGTAGCGACTTACCGTCAGGTCCCTTAACGTTGAAACGTGCACTTTCACCGTCGTTCTTCATGCGGAATCCGAAGGTGATGGCATCGCCTGGGGCAGCCTGCATACAGTTGTTGCGCTCTTCCTCTCCTTCGTTCAGTCGAACCATCGGGTCGGCAATCCATGCGTCGATGCGGTCGGGGCGGTGGTTGAACGCCGGCATGTCTGTATCCATGCTTTCCTCATTGCCGATAGTCAGCTCGAAATGGAATTCGATGGTGTCGTTGGTATTCACGTTCACCAACGCCTGCTTCCACTGATAGGTGTTGCCTTCTTCCACCTTCCCTTCCACCGTCGTGATGCTGAAACCCGATTTGTCGTCGAATGCCGATGCAATCGCACGGTTACGGTTCGCTGTGTTCACTGCCAGTCCTGCTGCAGTGAAATAGTTTCCGTATGGGCTGAGCGACGATCCGTAGTTGTATTTGCCTGTGGATGGGTTGATGGAGTAGAACTTCACGGCCTGTGACGACATGGCGGTGCTGAACGACCCCTGGGCGGCGCAGTTCAGCTTCGTCCCCAGCACGCTTGCGTTGGTGGCGCAGACAGTAGGCGTGGTCTGGGTCAGCGTGCGGCTGATGTCGAAGTGATAGATGGTCTTGCTGCCGTTGGCCATGGCAGGGCATGCTGACATGACCGACAGCAGCAATGCCGTCATCCTTGTTTTTGTTAATATCCTTTTCATCTCTCTATTGGTGTTAGTCAGTTAGGTTTTTTAAAAAAGTTGATGGGAATCGGAGTAATCGGATTATTCGGAGTAATCGGATTATTCGGAGTAATCAGAGAATTGGGAGTAATCAGATTATTCAGAGAAATCAGAGAAAAAACTAAAAACTGACAACTCTTACTCAATGGTGAGTTCCTGAATGAGCCGTTTGCCCTTGCTGTAGTTTTCGATGACAGCGAGCACGAAACGGATATCCACACCGATGGTACGCTGCAGCTTGTCGTCGAACAGGATGTCGCCCGACATGGCTTCCCAGTTGCCGTCGAAGGCAAGTCCGATGAGTCTTCCCTTACCATCGAACATACCCGAACCGGAGTTGCCGCCTGTGATGTCGTTGTTTGTCAGGAAGCAGAGGTGCATGTCCTTGTCCTTCTTGTCGAGATATTTCTTGCCGTATTTGCCTTTCTTCAGCCATTTATACACAGGCTCCGTCAGGTCGTAGTCGTCGTTGTTGCCACGTTTCTCGTATTTCTCGATAATCGACTTCGACGGGGTGAAACACTCATAGGTCACACCCTCGTTTGTGGTGTAACCCTCTACCATGCCGTAGCTCATACGGAGTGTGAAGTTGGCATCTGGATAATATTCCTTGTCTGTGTTCATCTCACGGAGCGCATCGCCCAGCAGCCGCTCATATTCCTCAGCCTCATCACTGCCATACATGCCATAGAGCTGCATGATAGCCGACAATGCCACGGCGAACATCGGGTCTTTTCCGAGATATTCGTTCAGGTCTTGCATGGTCTTCATCTCCTCCGGCTTGGTCAGGATGGTCTTGTCGTAAATCATGTCCGCGAACTTCTCAATGTCGCCGCCCAGCTCACTGTCGATTTCTTTGTAGAACTCAGGCCAGTACTCTTCGCCCACATGCTCACGGTAGCATTTCAGCGACACGATGAACAGCTTCTTGTCGGTGGCGAGGTCGATGTCGCGGTAAGCTTTCTCCACGTCTTTCTTCAGGTTCGGCTTGTCTTCCTTCATGATGCCGAGGAACTGCTTGATGGCAAACTGTAGCACGTCGCTGCCTGAATAGAAGCACTCCTCCCACATCGTGTAGGCATAGTCGCGGTCTTTTGTGCGGTCGTAAATCACTTTCAGGGAGTCGAGCATCGTGCCGTATTTTGCCTGACGTCCGGCATCCTGACGCACCCAGTCCATGATTTCACGCTCTGTTGCCTGCCTCTCTGCCACCACGTTCAGGTCTTTCAGCGCCTTGTTCTGTCCGATGGAGTTTTTCCAGTAGTTGGAGCTTTCTGCATATTTCGATGAATACATGATGCGGAGTGCGTCGCTTGAGTTCATGGCGCTCTTCATCACCTCCTGCTTCACCTCACGGGCAGCTATGCGCGGTATGTTTTGACAATCCACCGTGTGGTCGATGCCGAAGCTGCTGAGATAGCGTTCGGTGGATCCTGGATAGCCAAAGGTCATGCAGAAGTCGCCCGGTCGGTAGCCCTGTGTGCTCACCACCGCATATTTCTTGGGATGGAATGGCACGTTGTCTTTGCTGTACTCTGCCGGCTTGTTGTCCTTGTCGGCATAGATGCGGAACACAGAGAAGTCGCATGTCTGACGCGGCCACATCCAGTTGTCGGTGTCACCGCCGTGCTTGCCAAGACATGAAGGTGGTGCGAATACTAATCGCACATCGCTGTATTTCAAGTAGATGCTGAGGAAATACTTGCTGCCTTTATAGTAAGGCACCACAGCAGAATGGATGCCTTTGTCGGGGTCGTCGATTGCGTCGGTCATCTCTTTGATAACAGAGTCAGCCACTTCGCTTCTGCGTTTGCGGTCCATTCCGGGAGTGAAATGTTTTGTGATTTGGTCGGTCACTTCCGTTGTTCCGATATGGAAGTCCACATAGAGATCCTCGTTTGGAAGCTCGTCGGCGAATGTCTTGGCGAAGAAGCCGTCTTTCAGGTAGTCATGGTCTGGAGTGGAGTGGTCCTGGATGGAGCTGTAGCCGCAGTGGTGGTTGGTGAACACCAGACCGTCGTTGCTTACGACAACGCCAGAACAGAACCCTCCGAACTGTACGATAGCATCGTTCAGACAGGGGTGGTCCTTGCTGTAAATCTGGTCATGGGTCAGCTCCAGTCCCATGCTTTTCAACACAGAGTCGGTGTGTGCCGACAAATTGCAAATCATCCACATTCCCTCATCGGCGAATGTGCTTAACGATGCCATGAACAACATGGCAGCAAAAAGTAATTTCTTCATATTTTTCTTTTGGTTTTAAGTGTCACATATTTTAATTAGCAAAGTTAATAAATAAAATCAACAATCTGAAAACAATACATAAAAAAAAGCACCTCATGGTGCTTTTTTTATTCCCTGTTGGCGCGTTTGCGCTCCAGATGGTCGAGTATAATCTTTCGTATGCGCATGCTTTTCGGTGTCACCTCCACGTATTCGTCCTCCTTGATGTATTCGAGTGCCTCCTCAAGCGTCAGCTCAATCGGCGGGATGATGCGTGCTTTCTCGTCGGTACCCGACGCGCGTACGTTGGTCAGCTGCTTCGTCTTCGTCACATTGATGACCAGGTCGTTCTCATGTACGTGTTCGCCAACCACCATTCCGGCATACACTTCGGTCTGCGGGAAGATGAAGAACTTGCCACGGTCCTGAAGGTGGTCAATGGCGTAGGCAACTGCAGTGCCCGTGTCCATCGAGATCATCGAACCGTTTGTTCGGCGGTTAATCTCACCTTTGTAAGGCTGGTAGTTCTTGAATCGGTGAGCCATGATGGCCTCGCCCTGGCTGGCAGTCAGCACGTTGGTGCGCAGACCGATGATGCCTCTGGATGGAATCTCAAATTCGATGTTCACCCGGTCGCCCTGCACTTCCATCGACTGCATCTCGCCTTTGCGGCGCGTCACCATGTCAATCATCTTCGAGGCGAACTCTTCCGGTACATTGATGGTCAGTTCCTCGATAGGCTCGCATCTTTTGCCGTTGATTTCCTTGTAAATCACCTGAGGCTGACCCACCTGCAGCTCATAGCCCTCACGGCGCATCGTCTCAACGAGCACAGAGAGATGTAGCACGCCACGTCCGCTTACAATCCACTGGTCGGTGGTGCCCTCTTTCTGCTCCACGCGGAGCGCCAGATTTTTCTCCAGCTCCCTCGACAGGCGGTCGGCGATATGGCGGGAAGTGCAGAACTTACCCTCTTTGCCAAAGAATGGTGAGTTGTTGATCGTGAAGAGCATCGACATGGTAGGCTGATCGATGCTGATGGTAGGCAGTGCCTCCGGTTCCTCAAAGTCACAAAGTGTGTCGCCTATCTCAAAATTTGACAGCCCGATGACGGCGCATATATCTCCGCTGCTCACGCTGTCTGTGGCACGGTGTCCCATTCCCTCAAATGTGTGGAGTTCCTTGATTTTGGTCTTTTCCTGACTGCCGTCTCGGTGGCTGATGGTCACGTTCATCCCGCTGCGCAATGTGCCTCTGTGTACACGTCCCACTGCGATACGTCCGGTATAAGTGGAGTAGTCGAGCGATGTGATAAGCATCTGTGCCGTACCTTCCAACACCTTCGGGGCTGGGATGGTGTCGATGATGGTGTCGAGCAGATAGTTGATGTTGTCGGTCGGTGTCTGCCAGTCCTCACCCATCCAGCCTTGCTTCGCCGAGCCATATACAACGGGGAAGTCCAGCTGTTCCTCTGTGGCGTTGAGGTTGCACATCAGGTCGAACACCATCTCATATACTTCCTCCGGACGGCAGTTGGGCTTATCCACCTTGTTCACCACCACTACGGGTTTCAGTCCGATTTCAAGGGCTTTCTGCAGCACGAATCGGGTCTGTGGCATCGGACCCTCAAACGCATCGACCAGCAGGATGCATCCGTCAGCCATGTTGAGCACACGCTCCACCTCACCGCCAAAGTCGCTGTGTCCTGGAGTGTCGATTACGTTGATTTTTACGCCTTTATAATTAATTGACACGTTTTTAGACAGAATCGTGATGCCACGCTCACGCTCCAACTCGTTGTTGTCCAGAATTAAGTCACCTGTCTGCTGATTCTCACGGAATAAATTGCCCGCCAGCAGCATCTTATCCACCAACGTGGTCTTGCCGTGATCGACGTGGGCAATAATAGCAATATTTCTGATTTCCTGCATGTTTTTACCTTAAAAATGGGTACTACCCTCTAATTTGTATGAAAATTTTTGCAAAGTTACGAAGAAACACACATAAAACCAAATTTTTTGTTATCTTTGCATAGGAATAGCCAGAATAGAAAACAAACTGAACGGTAAGCCTCAGGAGCAGGGTGTTTATATTCACGGTGGCAAGGCTGTGTTTGTGAAGTGACAATATTGTCAATTATATTTGTGATTTTTTGCACTTGGCACTTTTTTTACACTTCCTTTTTGTGAAACCGATTACAAAAAAACAGGTGATTATTTGGCAGTTCGGAAAATTATGCGTAACTTTGCATCCGTTTTCGGAAAATCCGAACCATTCAACAACGTAAACCGCTAATGATAAAGGCGGCAGGCGTTGGAAGGATGAATTATCAATTATTTATTTATCAACTATTATGTACTTAGACAAAGAAAAGAAACAGGAGATTTTCTCACAGTATGGTTCTGGCGCAACAGACACCGGCTCATGTGAAAGCCAGATCGCGCTTTTCTCTTACAGAATCAGCCACCTTACTGAGCACATGAAGGCCAATCACAAGGACTTTAGCACCAACCGCTCACTTGTGAAGCTCGTAGGTCAGCGTCGCCGTCTGCTCAACTACCTCAAGCGCAAGGACATCAGCCGCTACCGTGCTATCGTGAAGGCTCTCGGTCTGCGTAAGTAAAAGTCATCCTGAACAAATCAATAAAGGGTATGCCTCTCTGGTGTACTCTTTTTTTTATTTTACCCCCCCTTTTTTTGCATATCTGAATCCTTTTACGTAACTTCGCAACATAATTCCAAAATTCGATTTAACCATAACTAAATAATATCATCTTATGGACACAGTAAAACCATACGTAATCGGTGTGGACCTCGGAGGAACCAACACCGTGTTCGGAATCGTCAACCAGAGAGGGGAAATCCTCTTCGACGACTCAATCAAAACTCAGGCATACGCGACAGCAGAGCAGTTTGTGGAGGCAGGAGTTGCTTGTCTGAAACCGCTCATTGAGAGAGCCGGGGGAATCGACAACATCAAGGCGATGGGTATCGGAGCACCCAACGGCAACTACTACACCAACGCCATTGAGTTTGCGCCTAACCTGCCATGGAAAGGCGTAGTGCCGCTTGGTGAGATGTTCAGCAAGGCACTTGGCATTCCCGTGGCACTCACCAACGATGCCAACGCAGCTGCGATGGGTGAGATGATCTACGGCGTGGCTCGTGGCATGAAGAACTTCATTGTCATTACGCTCGGCACCGGTGTGGGGTCGGGTATCGTCATCAACGGTCAGCTTGTGTATGGTCACGACGGATTCGCTGGTGAGCTGGGTCATGTCACGATGGTGCGCGGCGAAGAAGGACGACCTTGCGGATGCGGCCGCAAAGGCTGTCTGGAGGCTTACTGCTCCGCCACTGGTGTGGCACGCACAGCGCGTGAGATTTTGGCAAAAACCGACCGTCCGAGCCTGCTGAGAGAAATCGCCCCAGAGAAGATCGAATCCCTTGATGTCTCTATCGCCGCAGGAAAAGGCGACGAGGTTGCAAAGGAAATCTTCGAGTTCACCGGCAAGATGCTGGGTGAGGCTTGTGCTGACTTCACTGCATTCTCCTCACCTGAGGCTTATATCTTCTTCGGAGGACTCTGCAAGGCAGGCGACCTCATCATGAAGCCGATAGAGAAGAGCTACAACGACCATGTGATGCAGATATTCAAAGGAAAAGCCAAGTTCCTTGTGTCTGGTCTCATGTCGATGAACGCCGCTGTGCTCGGAGCCAGCGCACTCGGCTGGGAAATCTGATTTTAATTTTATTCCCACAGAAAAGGGGGTATGTCAAATGTTGACATGCCCTCGTTTTTTATTTCAACGAACAAAGATTTAAGCAACTTCAGTAATTTTTTTTTACTTTTGAAAGAAAATTATTAGAAGATTTTTTAACTTTACAAAGTGAAATGTTAGTCGTTTTTCTGCCGACTGCTTGTAGAGGCAAGCTGTAGCGCGTCTTGTATCTTTAAAAAAATGACAGTTTCCATAACGCGATTCAGTCACGTCAAAAGCATATCCAAGTCTTTTTTTTGTTTTTTTTACACTTATTACAAAAAAAATCACTAAATTTGCAAATTATACCAAAATAGAAAGAGGTAGAGTATGAATCCCATTCACTGGTTCCAGTTTGAGAATATTGGTTTCATGAACATGATTATCAAAGGTTTGATAATCGGTGTTGTGGTGTCCGCTCCTATGGGACCCGTGGGCATTCTCTGCGTGCAGCGCACGCTTAACAAGGACCGGTGGTGCGGCTTTGCAACGGGCTTAGGAGCTGCGCTCAGCGACATCATCTATGCGCTCATGACGGGTCTGGGTATGTCGTTCATCATGGACACGATTGAGTCGCCCAACGTGGCGTTTTGGATAAAGGCGATTGGCAGTGTGCTGCTTTTCCTTTTCGGATTCTACACGTTTAAGTCGAACCCTGTCGATAGGGTGAGGCCTGTGTCGCACAATAAAGGCACACTTTTCCATAATTTTATGTCTGGATTCCTTGTTACTATATCTAATCCGCTTATTATCTTCTTGTTTATCGCCATGTACGGACAGATGACGTTCGTGCTGCCTGAGAATGTGAAGATGGGCTGGCTGCTGCAGATTATCGGATATGTTTTTATCATCGTAGGAGCAATCTTGTGGTGGTTCTTCCTGACGTGGATTATCGATAAGGTCCGCAACAAATTCAATGTGAGAGGAATATGGCTCATTAACCGGATTATTGGATCTATTGTGATGGCGGTGTCGGTTCTTATACTGTTACACACCATCCGCGATTATATTAAATATGTGATTTAGGGTTATTCGGTTTTAGGTTTTGGGTTTGAGGTTTCAATAAGAATTCTGAGTAACCGGATTGTTCTGAGTAATCAGAGAAAAACAAGAACTAAAATATGCAGATAAGCAGAAAACTGAAACAGGAGAATATCGCCGAATACCTGCTGTATATGTGGCAGGTGGAGGACTTGATACGTGCTTACAGTTTGGATATCGACCGTCTTGACAGCGAGTATATCTCTCGGTTTCAGCTTGACGAGCAGGCTCATGGGGAGATGCGTGAGTGGTATGAGAACCTCATAGAGATGATGCGGAGTGAGAACGTGGCAGAGAAAGGGCATTTACAAATCAACAAAAACGTGCTGATCTGGCTTACCGATTTACATCAGCAGCTGCTGAAATCTCCCAAATACCCCTTTTATTCTGCCGCTTATTACAAGGCATTGCCCATCATCGTGGAGCTGCGCCGCAAAGCCGGCGACAACGCAGCCGGAGAATTGGAGACTTGTTTTCAGGCCCTTTATGGTGTGATGCTCCTCCGCCTGCAGGGAAAACCCGTAAGCGACGACACGAACACCGCCCTCACCACTATCACACAGTTCATCGGACTGCTCTCCGATTATTATCATAAAGACAAACAGGAGACACTGGAATTCTAACCTCCCGAAATCAAAAAAAGAGTTTTTCAGGTAAAAAGAAGGATAAAATTATAATCAGAATATGAATGAAATAGAAAGGCGTCGCACCTTTGCGATTATATCCCACCCGGATGCAGGAAAGACCACGCTGACAGAGAAGCTGCTGCTTTTCGGAGGTCAGATTCAAGTGGCTGGTGCGGTGAAGTCAAACAAAATCAAGAAAACTGCCACATCCGACTGGATGGAAATTGAGAAACAGCGCGGTATCTCGGTCTCTACGTCGGTGATGGAATTCGACTATAAGGATTACAAGGTGAATATCCTTGACACGCCTGGTCACCAGGACTTTGCCGAGGACACATTCCGCACGCTCACTGCCGTTGACAGCGCCATCATCGTCATCGACGGTGCCAAGGGTGTTGAGGCGCAAACAAGGAAACTGATGACCGTCTGCAGGATGCGTAAAACCCCTGTTATCGTGTTCGTCAACAAGATGGACCGTGAGGGACGCGACCCGTTCGACCTCCTTGATGAGATTGAGACGGAGCTGCAGATCAGTGTGCGCCCGCTCTCCTGGCCTATTAACCAGGGAGCTCGGTTCAAGGGCGTTTATAACATCTATGAGCAGAACCTCAACCTCTTCACCCCCAACAAGCAGATGGTGACGGAGAAGGTGGAGGTGGATATAAGCTCCCAGGAGCTTGACGAACGGGTGGGAGAGACCGATGCCCAGAAACTGCGTGACGACCTTGAGCTGATCGACGGTGTGTATCCCGAGTTTGATGTCAACACCTATCTCGACGCACAGGTGGCACCTGTTTTCTTCGGATCGGCGCTCAACAACTTCGGAGTTCAGGAGCTGCTCGACTGTTTTGTGGAGATTGCGCCTAATCCTCGCCCAACGCAGGCAGAGGAACGTCTTGTGAAGCCAGAAGAACCAAAATTCACTGGATTTATCTTCAAAATCACTGCGAATATCGACCCCAACCACCGATCATGCACCGCCTTCTGCAAGGTGTGCTCCGGCAAGTTCGTGCGCAACGCACCTTACCTCCATATCCGCCACAACAAGACTGTCCGCTTCTCCTCGCCCACCCAGTTCATGGCTCAGAAGAAAAGCACCATCGACGAGGCTTATCCTGGAGATATCGTGGGCTTGCCTGATAACGGTATCTTCAAAATCGGAGACACACTCACCGAGGGTGAGCTTCTCCATTTCAAGGGTCTGCCCAGCTTCTCTCCCGAGATGTTCAAGTATATTGAGAATGCCGACCCGATGAAGACCAAGCAACTGGAGAAAGGCATCGCCCAGCTGATGGATGAGGGTGTGGCGCAGTTGTTTGTCAGCCAGTTCAACGGGCGCAAGTTGATCGGAACGGTAGGTCAGCTTCAGTTTGAGGTGATTCAATACCGTTTGGAGAACGAATACAATGCGAAGTGTAAGTGGCAGCCTGCAAGTCTCTATAAGGCGTGTTGGATTGAAAGCGAGGACGATGCTGAGTATGAGAACTTCAAAAAGCGCAAATACCAGTATATGGCCACCGACCGCGAGGGGCGCGACGTGTTTCTCGCCGACTCCAGCTATGTGCTTATGATGGCTCAGCAGGACTTCAAACACATCAAATTCCATTTCACCAGCGAGTTTTGATTAGTTTTTAGTCTTTAGTTTTTAGTTTCAAGTTTCGGATGTTCAATCAACAAAAAAGATAAAAAAACGTTTTGTCATGGGCTGCGCCAATGGTATGAACGCTTTGCTTAGCAAAAAGCCATCCGGTTTGATTGCCAGAACACAGCTGATAATGTGTTGTAAAACAATAAATAATGACTTCGGAAACTTGATCAAATCGTAAATAGTAAATAGTTAAATCGTAAATAAATCTGATGTTACAAGACGAAGTAAAGAAAGCGGTAGAAGTGATACGCAACGGCGGTGTTATCCTTTATCCCACCGACACGATATGGGGCATCGGCTGTGATGCCACCAACGAGGATGCCGTCAAGAAAGTGTTTGCCATCAAGCGGCGCGAGGAGGCGAAGTCTATGATCAGCCTCGTTGACAGTGCCGACCGGCTCTCACGCTATGTGAGGAACGTGCCCGACGTGGCATGGGACATGATAGAGATGTCCACCAAGCCGCTGACAGTCATCCTTGATAATGTTAGCGGACTGGCTCCCAATATGATAGCATCTGATGGCAGTGCCGCCTTCCGCGTCACGTCTGAGGAATTCTCCCATGAGCTATGTTTCCGCTTTCAGAAGCCGGTTGTCTCCACCAGTGCCAACATCAGTGGTGATCCGACAGCTAAGACGTTCGATGCCATATCCGATGAAATCAAGAACGCCGTCGATTACGTGGTGAAGTATAGTCAGCGCTGCAAGGAGAAACATGAGCCGTCGAGCATCGTCAAGATTTCCGAAAACTCTGAGGTGAAAGTCATCAGGAGCTGATGTTTCGGTTTTTTATTCTGATAACTCTGATTACTCCGAATAATCTGATTACTCCGAATATTCCGATTACTTAGAATTCTCCTTGAAATCCCAACCCCCAACTTTACACTATAACCCCCCAACTTTACACTCAATTATGTGGTGGATGTCGAACAGGTTGCGCCGTAAGGAAGTGGTAGCAATCAACAGAATAGGCAATTGGCTCTCTGGCGAGAAAAACAGCCAGGGACGGGTGGTCATGGCCCTCAGCCTGGTTGTAGGGCTGTTCACCGGTCTGGCGGCATTCATCCTGAAATGGCTGGTGGGTCAAATAGAGAATTTACTGACGGAGGGTTTCGATGCTGCAAGCACCAACTGGCTCTACCTCGTCTATCCTGCTGTCGGCATTCTTCTCACGGCTTTGTTCATCCGCTATGTGGTGCGCGATGACATCAGCCACGGAGTGACCAAGATTTTATATGCCCTCTCAAGAAAAAAATCGAGGATCAAACCGCACAACCGCTGGTCGAGCGTGCTGGCAAGCTCCATCACCATCGGGTTTGGAGGTTCTGTCGGTGCCGAGGCACCGATTGTCCTCACAGGATCCGCCATAGGCAGCAACTTAGGCAAACGCTTTCATCTGCCTCCACAGACCCTCATGCTCCTCGTGGGATGCGGTGCTGCAGGTGCTGTGGCAGGCATCTTCAAGGCCCCTATCGCCGGGCTGATGTTTGTGATAGAGGTGCTGATGCTTGATCTCACCATGAAGTCTTTGCCACCACTGCTCACCACCAGCATCACCTCTGTCTGTGTGTCGTATGCCATTTATGGAACCGACTCCATGTTCAGTTTCTCGCTCGACAAGGCATTCACCATCGACATCATACCAGCCTGCGTGATTCTTGGTATCTTCTGCGGATTCCTGTCGCTTTATTTCACCCGTGCTATGAACTGGTTTGAGCGTATCTTCGCTAAAATCAACTCACACTGGCGGAAGTTCGCGCTGGGTGCTGTCGTGCTCGGTGTGCTCATCTATTTCCTTCCTGCGCTCTACGGAGAGGGTTACAACGTGATTTCACAGCTGATGAACAACGCCGACCCGTCGGCAATCATGCACAACACATTCTTCTACGGTGACAACAGCAGTCTGGTCATCTACCTCTCCATCGTACTGCTTGCCAAGGTGTTTGCGTCGGCTGCCACCAACGGAGGCGGCGGTTGCGGTGGAGTGTTCGCCCCTTCGTTGTTTGTCGGCGGACTGGGCGGCTTCGTTTTCTGCGAGCTTTGGGATTATGTCATCGGGCTCACCCCCCATACATCCGGCTTCATCTTGCCGAAAAACTGTGTGCTTTTCGGTATGGCGGGACTGATGTCGGGCGTGATGCATGCACCTCTCACCGGCATCTTCCTCATCGCCGAGCTCACGGGCGGCTATCAGCTGCTCGTGCCGCTGATGATTGTGTCGGCGGTCAGCTACATGACCATCAATATCTTTGAGCCGCACAGCATCTATGCTATGCGTCTGGCAAGAAAAGGGGAGCTGCTCACCCACGATAAGGACAGCGCCATCCTCACGCTCCTCAGCATGAACAAGCTCATCGAGAAGAACTATCACCCGGTGCATGAGGACTGGGACCTCGGCAAGATTGTCATCGCCATCGAGAACTCCCGACGCAACCTCTATCCCGTGGTGGATAAAGGCAATAAGCTTGTTGGGATGCTCACCCTCGACTCAGTCCGCAACGTGATGTTCCGCCCGGAGCTGTACCATCAATACAAGGTGTCCTCATTCATGAAAGCCCCTCCCGCTGTGCTCTATATGACCGACACGCTCAAGGAGGCAACCCAGAAGTTTGATGATACCAAAGCATGGAACCTCCCCGTGGTGGATGAAAACGGCTGCTACATCGGTTTCATCTCCCGCGCCGGACTGTTCTCCTCCTACCGAAAGACACTCGTCAGCTTCTCGGCTGACTAAGGTGGCACGGAAATTCCTTTTTAGTTGGAGTGATTCAAGAAATAGTTTTTTGTCATTTTTTATACTTGAATCATTTTTTTTACCTATTGGTTGATTAATGTGGGCTCAATCTTTTGCAATTAGGAAGTTTTTTTTTTAAAAATTTTTTTTAAATACTAAATAATTACTAACTTTGCCTTATCATAGATATTTGTGCCAATCATGATTGAGACCTTGTCGATTCCTGAAATAATGCATATTCATCAGTTGGCGCAAACTGGACTATCACAAACAAGTTATAAACCAATAATTTTTTTCTGTTATGAAAGCATTTTTTTATTTGAAAACACATTTCAGGCATTTAATGGCTTTCCTGTGCCTGTTTTGCCTGACGGCCGGTTCGATGGCTCAGACGAAATGGTCGGAAGTGCTGTGGTGTGCAGACAATTCCACCCTGTATTTCATCCAGCGTGAGAACAACACGGCTAATCCCGGCAAGTGGGGATCTTTGAATGTGGATCGTTTGGCCGTTGCTCAAAGTGTTGACAACAGCGGCACGTACAAGCCGGTATGGCTAGAAATAGTCCGTCCAAATGTGAAGCGGGTCGTCTTTGACAGTTCTTTTGCCAATGCAGCCCCTTTCTCCACCGCATACTGGTTCTACGATATGGTAAATCTGGAGGAAATCAACGGTTTGAGTTACCTCAACACCTCCAGGGTAACTACGATGCGGTGTATGTTCCAGTCTGAGGGGAATTGATATGTCGAAGTTCGACACATCGAACGTTACAGATATGTTTGGAATGTTCTTCAACACATCCAAAGTGACCAGCCTGAATTTGTCGAAATTCAACACAAGCAAAGTGACTGACATGGGGTCTATGTTCTCCAATATTGCTGCCACCTCGCTGGACTTGTCCACTTTCGACACAAGAAATGTTACCGGTATGGACGGCATGTTCGCCAATTTCCGGGGAACCAGTTTGGACGTGTCGAATTTCAACACATCTAAAGTGGTTAAGATGAATTCGATGTTCTCCTCCTGCCATAATATCACCACGCTTGATGTGTCGAACTTCGACACCGGAAATGTGACAAACATGGATTACATGTTCTATTATTCTGACAAACTCACCACCATCTATTGCGATGACAGTTGGACAACCAGTTCATCCGAAGGCATGTTTGAAGACTGTGACAAGCTGAAAGGAGCGATAAGTTATGATGCAAGCAAAATTGACGTGACCTATGCCAACCCAACCACCGGGTATTTCACTTCAAAGACCTTCCCCATAACGATAAACAGCAAGCGCATTCCTCGCGATTCGGCCTCCAACCTGACAGTGATGAGTGGTCTGACTGTGAAAAACGGAGGTTATGCAAAGTATGACGACGCCACCAAAACACTGAGTTTGAAAAATGTCACCATCGAAGGATGGGCACCTTTAATCTGTGATGTAAGCGACTTGACCATCAATATTGAAGGCAATAACTACATAAGAACCACCAGTGAAGAGAGCGGTGATGCCATTCTGATTTCAGGAACAACCACGATAACCGGAGGTGGATATCTTTATGCAGGTGGCGGTGGCAATGGTGCCGGAATTAAGGCCGACGCATCGCTCACGATCGAAAATGCCGCCGTTGAAGTATATGGACAGTCTGGAATAAAGGGAATTCGTTTGGTTAGTGCTTCAACAGGCCGTGTGTTAGGGTCAAGCCTGACTATTAAAGGAAGCCGTACGCGCTTGATAGCCAATAGTAATAACCATTGGAACGATGCAGGACCTTGTGTCGGTCCATTCCGTAGTATCATCCTTGGAGACGGCGTCAAAATAAGACAACCCCAAGATGCTGACATTTTGAACGGAGCCGTTGTGGATGCAAGCGGTAACAGGATTGTTGCGAAAGAAGTGGAAATCTCAACTCCTTACAACAAATATTTCATCAAAATTTGCGGTGTTGATGTGACTGAGTGGAACTGCGACGACCTGACCTCCATCGATGGTGTTGAATTAAAGCAGCCATACGGTTGTGCAAAGTATGACCCGGACACACATCACCTGATTCTCAACAACGTGAATATCAATTCTGGTGAAAATTTCGGAATTCTTAATTCTGCCTACAACCTGACCGTCACCATAAAAAATGTTGTCAATATCAGCAGTAAAAATGCATCTGCATTCTATTCACTTAGCTCACTCAAAATCACCGGTGGAGGATACCTGATGCTCAACAGCGACTATCCTACTGGTTCCACAGTGTATTTGGGTGATGAACTCACGCTCGACCATGTTTACGTAACCATGTCCGGTGCCAAGAACGGTCTTTCCGGAACGATATACATAAACTCTGATGGAATCAAGATACCCAATGGAAGTCTTAAGATGCAAAACTATGCTCTTTTAGGTGCAATTGGTTCAGAAGGCAGCATCGTCGGCCTGACCGGCATGACACTGCTTGACGGCATCATAATTAAAGATCCTTCTGGAGCCGAATGGAACAGTTCCAACCTTAATGTCTGCCAGAACGGAGAGGTATGTAAGGATTTGGTTAACATCGGAGTTCCTGAAGAGAATCTTAACCTTTGGGTAGGTGATCTTCGGGTAACCACTCTGAACGGTCCTTATCTTGGACTGCTCTTAGGAGGAGATGTATATAAGCAAGTTCAGGACAATAAAGATTACAACATCTGTTACAATCCCGACACAAAGACATTGACCATGGACAATGTCAGTTTAAAAACGGATGATTGTGAGGCAATATATTCAAGCATTGAAGGTCTGACGATTCAAGTGGAGAACAATCCTTGCTTGATAACTGCTACCGGTGATAAACATAATGGACTTTCCTTGTATAAATCCGCCACGATCAAAGCCGTCAACGTGACACCTTCACTGGCCACGTTGGGACTGGATCTGGCCATAACATCAGATAATCATACAGCAATTGACTTTTTGGGTTATGATGCTTCCGTCCTGAAGGTGGAAGACATAAAACTATTTGCTTCAGGCAAACTCTACGGCATTGCCGGAATAAATCGCAACGGTCAGCAGAATCTTTTAAGCTTGGAAGTCAAAGGACAGGACACCTACCTCATCTCTGCCGGCAATACTGCGGGAATATACCTTCTTGACGCACTGAATCTGTCGGATGGCCTTAGAATTGTCTTACCAGAAAAAGGCAAATTTATGAATGGTTGCGTTTACGACCTCGACAAAAACGATTATGCAACCAATGTGACTATATATCGCTCCAAGCTTAAAGGCGATGTGAATATGGACGGCACAGTCGATATCAGCGACGTTGTGGCTGTGATTAATACGATGGCTGGTGGTGACACATACAAATCAACTGCCGACGTCAACGAAGACAATGCTGTTAATATCTCCGATGTCGTGAATATCATTAAAATCATGGCTGAAAAATAAAAGAGGAAACTTTGAAATCAATACAATTGTGAGGAGCGTTCCAATGAGGGAGGCTCCTCACTTGTTTTCTTATCTTTTGTATGAATTTTTATTTTTCTTATGGGAAAGATTAGAATTTAATCCCGAATAAGTGGTTTTCTGATAAAAAATCATTAACTTTGCATGATAATCATTGAATTTTCTTTTTTATTAACCAAGAGCCGTGTCACAACGGTTCTATCAACAAAAAATTAAAATGAGTGACAGAGTAAAAAGATTTATTCTTCCGGAGAGTGAGATTCCGACCAAGTGGTACAACATCCAGGCTGATATGGTCAACAAGCCGTTGCCTCCCATACATCCAGCTACGAAGCAGCCGCTGAAGCCAGAGGATCTCTTTCCGATTTTTGCTGAGGAGCTCTGCCGCCAGGAATTGGATCAGGAGAATGCATGGTTTGACATCCCCGAGGAGGTCAGAGAAAAGTACAAGTACTACCGTTCAACCCCGCTCGTGAGAGCATACGGGCTTGAGGAGGCGCTTGGCACACCCGCTCACATCTACTTCAAGAATGAGAGTGTGAGCCCGGTTGGGTCGCACAAGCTCAACTCCGCACTGCCGCAGGCATACTACTGCAAGCAGCAGGGAGTGACCAATGTGACGACCGAGACAGGAGCCGGACAGTGGGGTGCCGCCCTGTCTTACGCTGCAAAGGTGTTCGGCATCGAGGCTGCCGTATATCAGGTGAAAATCTCCTACGAGCAGAAGCCTTACCGCCGCAGCATCATGCAGACCTTCGGTGCCCAGGTGACCCCGTCGCCGTCCATGTCCACGCGCGCAGGAAAAGACATCCTCACCAAATACCCGAACCACCAGGGCTCGCTGGGTACTGCCATTTCCGAGGCGATAGAGCTGGCCATGAACACCCCGAACTGTAAATACACGCTCGGATCGGTGCTCAGCCACGTGTCGCTCCACCAGACCATCATCGGACTGGAGGCAGAGAAGCAGATGGCAATGGCTGGTGAATACCCCGACATGGTGATAGCCTGCTTCGGAGGCGGATCCAATTTCGGAGGCATCGCTTTCCCGTTCATGCGTCACAACATCCTGGAGGGTAAGACCACCGAGTTTATCGCCGCAGAGCCGGCATCTTGCCCTAAGCTCACCCGCGGCGTGTTCCAGTATGACTTCGGTGATGAGGCAGGCTACACCCCGCTGCTGCCTATGTTCACGCTCGGACATAATTTCCGTCCTGCCAACATCCATGCCGGCGGTCTGAGATACCATGGAGCTGGTGTCATCGTGAGCCAGCTGCTGAAGGACGGCCTGATGAAAGCCGTGGATATCAAGCAGCTCGACTCCTTCGAGGCTGGTATGCTCTTCGCAAGAGCAGAGGGCATCATCCCGGCACCAGAGTCATGCCACGCCATCGCAGCCACCATCCAGGAGGCACAGAAATGCAAGGAGACCGGCGAGGAGAAGGTGATTCTCTTCAACCTCTCTGGCCACGGACTCATCGACATGACAGCATACGACCAGTTCATCGCAGGAAACCTTCAGAACTATGAGGTGACCGACGAGGATGTGCAGAAAAACATATCCGAGCTGGAGCAAATTATCTGATTTTCCAAAAACGGCTGACAGCCCGCCAAATTGCCGGCGGGTGCGTCAGCCAGTTTATTCTTTTCTCAGATTATTCTGAAAACTCCGAAAACTCAGAATACTCTGAAACTCAGATATCTCCGATTTCTTCCATGCTATTCAACCCTCGACTATAAACTATAAAAAAACTATAAACTCTAAATTTTTTGTCATGAAAACAAATTATGAAATCCGCTATGCGTCGCATCCGGAGGACGCAAAAAACTACGACACAAAACGTTTACGCCGTGATTTTCTGATTGAGAAAGTGTTTGCGGCTGATGAGGTAAACCTCGTTTATTCCATGTACGACCGTATGATTGTGGGTGGAGCGATGCCCGTGGAAGAGGAGTTGAGACTGGAGGCTATCGACCCGCTGAAAGCCCCTTATTTCACCACCCGCCGCGAAGTCGGCGTGTTCAACGTCGGTGGTAAAGGCTCCATCAAGGTTGGCGACGAGGTCTATGAGCTCGACTACAAGGAAGCGCTCTATATTGGCAGTGGCGAACGCGATGTCATTTTCATGAGCGCAGACAAGAAAAATCCTGCCAAGTTCTACATCAACTCCACCACAGCCCATAAGTCCTATCCCAACAAGAAGGTGACAAAGGCTGATGCCGACATCCTCGCTTTGGGAAGCTTGGAGGGCAGCAACGACCGTGTCATCAACCGCATGATTGTGCAGAAGGTGCTCGACTCCTGCCAGCTGCAGATGGGTATGACCGAACTGAAGCCGGGCAGCGTGTGGAACACCATGCCGGCACATGTACACAGCCGCCGTATGGAGGCGTATTTCTATTTCGAGGTGCCAGAGGATCAGGCTGTCTGCCATTTCATGGGCGAAATCGAAGAGACACGCCACATCTGGATGAAGAACGACCAGGCTGTACTCTCTCCTGAATGGTCCATCCACTCTGCGGCTGCCACCAGCAATTACACGTTCATCTGGGGCATGGGTGGTGAGAACCAGGATTATGGCGATCAGGATTTCTATGCCATCACCGACCTGAAGTAAATTTATAAAAGAAGACGAGATTATTTACGATTTTACGATTTACGATTTACGATTTACGATTGATGATTTATTTAGCCATTTGAATATTTGAATTCTTTTAGAAGACGAGAAGACAGGACGATAGCCCTTGACACCTGAATTGGGACATCCATTGTTAGTTTTTAGTTTTTTTATCTTCACTCAATAACCAACCCAATTTCAATTGTTATGAGAAAATTGTTTGCATTGGCTGTGGCGTTGCTGGTTTCTATGGCTGCCATGGCTGCTGACGATGTTAAAATC
>JAEEGG010005709.1_pt1 | contig 29363 bp, 22 predicted proteins | sample 9134161 | NCBI WGS metagenome assembly JAEEGG01 (sample SAMN16246543, study PRJNA631951) | gut metagenome | biome: gut microbiome; feature: rumen; material: CR-attached | host: Bos | place: Iran: Karaj | collected 2018-10
GAACTACGGTACTAACATTGATTATCCGGAATACCCAGTATTCAAGGGGTTGCAACGACCCCTTGAATTCATGGGGCTCCGAGGTCGCTACATCTATTGGGCGGCAATCACGGCAGGAGCAGCTATCCTGTCATTTATCATCATCTATTCGCTTTTGGGCTTTATCATCGGTCTTATTGTCCTTGCAGTTATTAGTTGTAGGTCTCGTCGGTTGTGTGAAGATGTTGAATGCGGTCTAATGAGTAGATGCGTGGCCCCTTCTCATAATAATATGTATAGGTGCTACGGGCAACCATATACCAGCGCTGACGAAACAACTTCACGCAGTAGGGCTGCACGTCGAAGTTGTTCTCCTCGTCCTTCCAATAGCTGTGATAGGTTATGTTGACTACGCGGTTCTCCTTCATGGCCTCAATGATGGGTTGCAGATATTTTTGACCTGATGGTACAAACTCTAGAAGGATGCGGTCTTTGATGCTTTGGCTGTTTGCCAACGCATTGCTCACACAGAACGTGTTGTAGAGCCAAGATCGAAGGCCGTTCTTGCTGATGTCCTCTACGTTCTCAATATAGTAGCGATACTCACCACGATTCTCATTGACGATATTGATGCCGAACATGTCCCAGATAACATAACGCCAGTTGTCAAAGGTGCGTTTGGGAATCTCCACACCTCTGCTGATGTCAGTGTCGCGAAGCCATTTATCGTTCAGTTCCTTAAACGTAATCTTCTCATGGCGATAGATGGCATCTATCACCCAGAAGTATTTGCTAGTGAGGCTCTGGCCTCTGTCGTTGTTAACCATATTATTTGTTTTTTCCGCAAAAGTACACTAAAGGTGCGCTAAACTGTGGCAGAGGTTTTAGGTGTTAGCTGCAAAGATAAAGAAAAAGACGAAAGCATGAAATCTTCGGCAGGTTATTTGTCGGTTCAATGCATTGTCGGTTCAATGTTTTTGGTCAAAAAAAACTGTTTTTCCTTGCTCAGTTCCTTATTTCTTATTACCTTTGCCGAGAAGAACAGTTTAGTTAAGTAATGAGAAAGAATTTTCTATGGATGCTGGCCGTCATCCTGACATGCGGCCTTATGGTAACATCGTGTTCTAACGATGATGAGAAAGAAACACAGGTTGACGATGTGGAGCTTCAGCTGCAACGGATGACATTGCGCGAGAAGGTGGGACAGCTCTTCTACGTGCGCCCCGAAGTCCTAGACACCACGATTCATTATGGTCATATAGGTGGAATAGATGCCAGTACGGTTGACCTTACAAAAATAAAGCTGCAGGCTGTGAACGCCATGATGCTGGCCGTAAACAGGAATTATCCTGTAGGCGGTATCATCCTCTATGCTCACAACATCAATGATGAGGCACAGCTGGCGACCTTTGTGTCACAGATACGTGCTCTGAATGGTTCGCCCCTGCTCTGTATTGACGAGGAGGGTGGACGTGTGGCACGTATCGGGAAAAACGCCAATTTCAATGTGGAGAAGTTTGAGTCGATGGATTCCATCGGCCAGACGGGCAATCCTGCCAATGCCTACTATTGCGGCAACACCATCGGCACCTATCTGCACCGCTACGGCTTCGACATCGACTTTGCACCTGTGGCTGACGTGAATACCAATCCAGAGAACATTGTCATTGGCAAACGTGCCTTCAGTAGCGATCCCGCAGTGGCTGCACCGATGGTGACCAACTACCTGCAGGGCCTGAAGGATGCCGGCGTTACGGGCTGCATCAAGCACTTCCCTGGTCATGGCGACACGAAGGCCGACACTCACTATGGCTACGCCCAATCGACGAAGACATGGGCCGAGATGGTCAACTGCGAGATGGTGACCTTCAAGGCTGGCATCGCGTGGGGATGTCAGCTCATTATGACTGCCCACATTGCCGCTCCTAACGTTACGGGAACGGAGCAGCCTGCCACGATGTCGTCGGTTGTCCTGCAGGATAAGTTGCGTGGAGAGCTGGGCTACCAGAATATCATCGTAACCGATGCTATGGAGATGGGAGCTATTACGCAGCAGTACAACAGCGCAGAGGCTGCTGTAGGCTGTATACTGGCTGGTGTCGACATCGTTCTTGGACCGCAGAACTTTATTGAAGCGTTTGACGCCGTCATTGCTGCCGTTGAGAATGGCACCATCAGCGAGAAACGCATTGACCAGAGTGTCCGCCGCATCCTGAAACTGAAAAAGAATATGAGGAGGAACTAAAGCATCGCGCACAGGAACTGTAGATGATATATAAAAAGAGTGGCGATTCCAATGAAGGAGTCGCCACTCTTTATGTTTGAGGGTGTGTGATTACTTCAAAGCCTTGTTGAGCATGTAGTACATCTCGTTGTTCTGCAACTGCTGCTTGAACTCGTATGATCATGGAGTCGGAGAACCTGATCGTTTCTGGAGATAAAGCATGATCATGGATGTCTTATTATGGGGTGCCACGGACAGGTGACTGACATATCCTTCAGCCCATAGGCACTCCGGTTTTTTGATCAAGGGGTTCTTCAGATCATTCATAAGTCAGTCGTTGTTATCAGTAATCGCGCAGGATCTGCTTCAGACGCTCGCGGCGTCCCGCCTTGGTGTGCTTCTTCCATTTCTCCTTCCATTTCTTGGGAATCAGGTAGTTGATGAGCGCCAGCACATTGACGCCGGAGTTGGGGTCTGCAGCCAGCATTTGTGCCTCGACTGGGTCCAGACGCAGGCTGTTGTTCAGGTTCTTCAGCTCGTCGCGGGGCTTCCCTTTGCCGAACACCACCACCTCCTTCACGTTCAGCAACTTCGAGATGAGGAACACCGTGTCGCGCACCTCCTCCAGGTTAATGATGCGGCTCTCGTAGTTCACGTGCGAGAACACCAGACTGCGACAGCTGTCCTGCACCATGACAATTCCCATGGAGTCCGTCTGCACCGTCTCGGCAGCAGACATGACATTGGCGCCGCTGACAGGCTCCAGCGTCTCCACATCGATTACCGTGAGCCGCCGCTGACCCATTGCCAGCACGCAACACAGCATCGCAAGCACCATGAAGGTGAACCGACTTTTCATCATCGGCTGCAAAGTTAGCCACCCACCGTCTCCCCTCCAAATGTTTTGACGCTATTTAGCCATTATCAAGGGGAGTTAAGTTAAAGAAATGAAAGAATAGTATTGCATACAGGGGAATTACCCCCCATATGTGTGCAAGCAATAATAGTTTTTTTTTTAGTTTTTACTAGTAAATTCTGTACAATAGTTCTCAATTCGTTTTGCAATGTCCGGGCTTATTCGTATCTTTGCAAGTGCTATGGATTGGGAGGCATTTGAGAAACATAAGGCCTTTGCCGGAGAGACGGTGCCGTCGATGCTCCGCCGCCGTGTGGGGCATGACTACGAGGCGAGGTCCGTCTATCTCGTCACGATGACGGTAGAGGGACGGCTGCCGCTGTTAGGGACGCTCGTCGGCGAGGCCGATGCTCCCGACGGCAGCCCCGAAGCTCCGAGGGTAGTGCCGACGGCTTTGGGACGGGAGGTGGAGCGCTGTTGGCAGTCCATTCCCGATTATTATCCCGAGGTGCGCCCGTTGGCGCTACAGCTCATGCCTGACCATCTGCACGGGATTCTCTTCGTTACGCGGCAGATGGACCAGCCCCTGGGGATGGTGCTCAAGGGTTTCAAGGCGGGCTGCAACAAGGCATATCGGGAGTTGGGCTATGCTGCAACACTGTTGCAGCAAAGAGGACCGCAGACAGGAGGACCGCAGACGGGAGGACCGCAGACGCGTAAGGCGGGCTTCCTCTTCGCCCGAAACTATAACGACCACATCTTGGAGGGCGCGGGCGAGCTGGAACGATGGTTCCAGTACTTGCATGACAACCCGCGTCGGTTGGCCGTCAAACGGCAGCACCCCGACTATTTCTCCGTCCGGCGGGATATTGCCTTCGGGGAGTGGACGTCGTGTCAGATGTCTGGCAATCACTTCCTGCTGACAGTTCCTGAACGGGCAGCGGTCGTCGTGCATAGTGCCGACGATGATGCGAAGTATGCCGAGCTGAAGAGGAAATGGCTGGCTTTGGCCGAGCGCGGCGGTGTGCTCATCAGCGCAGCCATAGCTACCCGTGAGAAGATAGTGATGCGCGAGGCGATGGACAAGGGCTGCCGCCTGATTCTGCTTCGCAAGAATGGCTTCCCCGATCTTTACAAACCCTCTGGGGAGTCCTTCATCGCTTGTTCTGAAGGCAGACTCCTGCAGATTAGTCCGTGGGAATACCAGTCGCGGCGGACGACGATTTCACGCGAACAATGTCTGCAGCTCAACCGAATGGCGGAGTTTATTGCAAGTGTCGACATTATGTCACAGGACAGGTGACAGCGATGACGGGCCTTTTTTATATGACAGAAAGAAGAAGCGGAACCGTTGGGGTTCCGCCTCTTCTTATAAGTGAATTCGCGAGATTCGTTCAATTCGTTGTCAAAAATACGAATCTGTTTAATCTGCGTCGCTCGGCTTTGACGCTTGTCAAAGCAAGAATCTGTGGTCGTTTACCGCAGGGCCTTGTTCAGCATGAAGTAGACCTCGTTGTTGCGGAGGGTCTGCTTGAAGTCGGCGATGGTGGTCTGCTTGTTGATGCGGACGTACTCGATGCCGAGCATCTCGGCGAAGTCCTCCCAGTACTCCTCGTTGATGTCGTAGGAGAAGGCTGAGTGGTGGGTACCGCCGGCGAGAATCCAGGCAGCGGCGCCGATCTCGAAGGTGGGCTGAGGAATCCACAGGGCGCTGGCCACGGGGAGCTTGGGCATGGGCTTGGGCTCGATGCACTCCACCTCCTGCGAGATGAGGCGGAAGCGGTTGCCGAGGTCGACGACGGTGGCCTTGATGCCGGCACCGGTCTTCGAGGTGAAGACGAGGCGTGCGGTCTGCTGCTTGCGGATGCCGATGCCGAGGAAGTGTACCTCGAGCTTGGGCTTGTCGCTGGCGATGAGCGGGCAGATCTCGAGCATGTGGCTCTGGAGGCACGACGAGCGGTCGCCGGCGAAGTTGAGCGTGTAGTCCTCGAGGAACGAGCAGCCGACGGGCATGCCCTGCTGGATAACCCAGAGTGTGCGATAGAGGCAGGCGGTCTTCCAGTCGCCCTCGGCGCCGAAGCCGTAGCCCTCCTGCATGAGGCGCTGCGAAGCGAGGCCGGGAATCTGGTCGAAGCCAACGAAGTTCGGGTCGTCGATGTCAGCGTCGCCGAGGTCGTCGAAGTTGGTGGTGAAGGCTGTGGCGCCCTCATCCTTCAGCACGCGGCGCAGGGCAATCTCGGCCTTGGCGGCGTTCTTCACCTTCTGCCAGTAGACCTCCTCGCCGCTCTCGTCAATCTTGATGGTGTAGAGCTTCTTGTACTCCTCGACGAGGGCGTCGGCCTCCTGGTCGGTGACGCGCTTGAAGTAGTCCATGAGCGAGGAGACGGGGTAGTAGTCGACATGGTAGCCGAGACGCTGCTCGAACTCCACACGGTCGCCGTCGGTCACGGCCACGTTGTTCATGTTCATGCCGAACATGAGGCAGCGGACGTTATGGGCGTCGGCCACACCGGCAGCCACGCGTGCCCAGACGGCAATCTGCTTCTGGGCCTTCTCGTCCTTCCAGTAGCCGCAGACCACCTTGCGGGCGATGCGCATACGGGTGCAGATGTGTCCGAACTCGATGTCGCCGTGGGCGCTCTGGTTCAGGTTCATGAAGTCCATGTCGATGTCGGCCCAGGGAATCTCGGCGTTGTACTGTGTGTGGAAGTGGAGTAGGGGCTTCTGCAGCTGCTGCAGACCCTTGATCCACATCTTGGCGGGCGAGAAGGTGTGCATCCATGTGATGATGCCCACGCACTTCGTGTCGTTGTTGGCGGCGAGCATGATCTGCTCCACCTCCTTCGACGAGTTTGCCGTGCCTTTATATACGATTTTCACGGGGATATTGCCTGAAGCGTTCAGTCCGTCGACCATCTCCTTTGAGTGTCCGTCAACGGCTACGACGGCGTCGCCACCATAGAGCAACTGTGCGCCGGTCACCCACCAAATTTCTAAATTTTCAAATGCTTTCATACTACAATTATTTTTTTGACAACGAATTAAAACGAATTACACGAATTGGACGAATTAATTATAATTGGACGATTTATATTCGTGAAATTCGATTAAATTAGAGTAATTGACTTTCCCCCTACGGGGCTGTCGAGCTATACCTTCGTGTAATTCGTCTTAATTCGTTGTTTGATAAATGACTTAGTGTTGCTGTCCCTTCTGACCGTAATAGGCGTTGGGACCGTGCTTGCGCGAGAAGTGCTTCTCGATGAGCAGCGGGTTCATCGTCAGGTCGGGGTTCACGCTGTAGGCGACGAACGCCATCTTGGCCACCTGCTCCATGACAACGGCATTGTAGACGGCGTTGTCGGGGTCCTTACCCCACGAGAACGGACCGTGGTTCTTCACCAGCACACCGGGGGTGTGGACGGGGTTGATGCCGCTGGTCTCGATGCGGTTGACGATGACGACACCCGTCTCCTTCTCGTACTCGGCCATCTGGTCGGCGGTCATGTCGCCGGTGCAGGGAATGGCGTCGTGGAAGTAGTCGGCGTGCGTCGTGCCGATGTTGGGGATGTCCTTGCCGGCCTGTGCCCATGCGGTGGCGTAGGTGGAGTGGGTGTGAACGATGCCGCCCAGGTCAGGGAATGCCTTATATAATATAAGGTGTGTGGGCGTGTCGCTCGAGGGGTTGAGGTCGCCTTCAACGACATTGCCGTCGAGGTCGACGACCACCATGTCCGATGCTTTCATCACGTCATAGTCGACGCCCGAGGGCTTGATGACGACGAGTCCCTTCTCGCGGTCGATGCCTGAGACGTTGCCCCAGGTGAAGATGACCAGATTATGCTTCACGAGGTCCAAGTTGGCCTTGAACACTTTTTCTTTCAGTTCTTCTAACATAATTTTCAATTATCAATTGTCAATTATTAATTGCTTTAAGCGTCGCGCTTAAAGCTTAAAGTTCGGGTCTTCGTTGTAAGTGCGCTTGTTGAAGCGGTAGAGGAAGGCCCCACGCTTGGAGCCGGTCTTGTCGATGAGCTCCGTCTTCTCGATGAAGTCCATGTCCTTGATACGCTTACGGAAGTTACGCTTGTCAATCTCCTCGCCGGTGACGGCCTCGTAGAGCCGCTGCAGCTGTGTCAGCGTGAATAGCGAGGGCAGCAGCCGGAAGCCGACGGGCTCCGTGCGCAGCTTCTGACGCATCAGCTTCAGCGCCTTGCGGATCATCTCGTTGTGGTCCGAGTACAACTGCGGGAGCGCCTGGATGTCTACCCACTCCACGCCATGCTCCTTGAGCTGCTTCTCATCGTAGTCCTTGACGTTGATGAGGGCGTAGTAGGCGATGGAGATGACACGCTCGCCCGGGTCACGGTCGACTTGTCCGAAAGCCCCTACCTGGCGCATATACAGGTTGCGGAGCCCGGTGAGCTCGAAGAGTGTGCGCGCAGCACACTCCTCGATGCTCTCGCTCGCGGCGACGAAGCCTCCGTAGAGACTCCATTCGCCGCGACCGGGATCCATCTGCCGTCGGCCGATGAGCACCTTCAGCTTGCTGTTGTCGAAACCGAAGATGATGCAGTCCACCGACAGGAAGACCTTTTGGAATTCTTTGTAGAACGTTGTCATTTCCCTAACCCCGTGTCTTTACCAGAGGGCAATGTAGAGGATGGTAAGGATAATGATGACACCGAAGGCACCGATATTGAAGATCTTGTCGGTCCTGAAGATGCTCAGGTCGATGGTCACGAGCTTCGGATCCTGAACCTTGTCAAGAGCGTTCGAACGCAGGTAGATACCGATGGTGCCGGTGATGGCAGCAAAGAAGATCATAGCGCCCTCGAAGCCGAGCATATGCATGGTCTCGTTGAAGAAGCCACAGATGCAGAGTGCCAGCGAGATGGCAGCCACGATGAACATGATACGGCTCCACAGCAGCTGGAGCTTGATGGAGCGTGCGTCGAGCTCGTCGGCGGGCACGGACTTCTTGCTCTTCAGCGAGATCCAGACGAACAGGATGACCAGCGTGATGAACACAACGCCGGAGCGTACCAGGAACGGCATGTCGGGGAAGGCGAACTTATAGATGATGGAGAAGGCGAAGGTGCCGATGGCGCAGACGACAGCTGCCGTACCGCTGGCACGCTTCCACAGCAGGCCAAGACCGAAGATGACCACCACGCCGGGATAGACGAAGGCGGAGTACTCCTGGATGAACTGGAAGGCCTGGTCGATACCACCCATCAGCGGGTAGACGGCGATGAGCGCGATGATCAGGGCGCAGACAGAGGTCATACGGCCGACGGTGACCAGACGCTTCTCGGAGGCGTTCTTGTTGATGAACTGCTTGTAGATATCCATCGTGAAGAGGGTAGAGGTAGAGTTGAACATCGATGCCAGCGACGAGATGACGGCGGCAGCGAGTGCTGCGAACGACAGACCCTTGACAACGGTCGGGGTGAAGTTACGGATGAGGAACGGATAGGCGTCGTCGGAACGGCTGATAGAGCCGGCGAGTGTCTCGCGCAGACCGTCGCACTCAGGCGAGTTCATGATGTAGAAAGCGCAGACACCGGGGATGCAGACGATGAACGGGATCAAAATCTTCAGGAAGGCGGCGAAGACCATACCCTTCTTAGCCTCGTCGAGCGACTTGGCAGCCAGACCCTTCTGGATGATGTACTGGTTGAAGCCCCAGTAGCCGAGGTTCGTCAGCCACAGAGCACCGAAGATGAGCACGATACCAGGATTGGTGAAGAACGGGTCGTCCTGAACGGTGGGATAGGCCTCAGCATTACGCGTCACCACCAGGTTGAAGTGCGTGTCGGCAGGATCCTGAGCCAGGTAGTCCTTGATATGTACCAATGCGTCCCAGGCACCACCGATACCCATCTCGGCACCGATGACGGAGAGGGCGGCATAGGCTGTGATCAGACCACCACCGACGAGGAACGTCACCTGCATCACGTCGGTCCAGGCCACGGAAGCCAGACCACCGTAGATGGAGTAGACACCGGCGATGATGAACAGCGAGAGGATGATGCACATACGAACCTGGTCGATCTCGATGCCAGCCACCATGACGGTCATGTCGGTAGGCAGACCGAGGATCTGCTGGATAGCCAGAGCGCCGAGCCATGCCACGGAGGTCAGGTTGACGAAGACATAGAGGAACAGCCACAGCAGCGAGAAGGCGAAGCCCACCCCCCAGTTGTAGCGCTCGCGCAGGAACTGCGGAATGGTAAAGATCTTCTTCTTGATCATCAGCGGCAGCAGGAACTTACCCACGACGAGCAGCGTGGCGGCAGCCATGAGCTCGTAGGCAGCAGGAGCAATACCCGAGGCGAAGGCGGAGCCGGACATACCGATGAACTGCTCGGCCGAGATGTTGGCGGCAATGAGCGAGGCACCCACAGCCCACCATGTCAGGGTGTTACCGGCAAGGAAGTAGTCGGTAGAAGACTTCTCCTCGCCCTTCTTGGTACGCGACAGGAACAGTCCCAGTCCGACCAGGAGGATGATGTAAATGACAAAGACCGCATAGTCGGCTGTAGCAAAGCCATTGTTGCTAAGCGCTTCGAAAATTTTGTCCATTTCTTGAATGTTTTTTAGGTTTTATTATTAATGATTACTGTCGATGGGGGGATAGCCTTACTTCACCGAGAACTTGTAGGCAGCGTGGCTGAAGTACTTCTCGCCGGGGTTCAGCACGGGGCTGGGCCACTCAGGATGGTTGGGGCTGTCGGGATACTTCTGGCTCTCCAGGCAGACGGCAATGTACTGAGGATAGTGCTTGCCCAGCTTGCGGACGATGTTCTCCTCGCCCTGGATGCCCTGGAAGTTGCCGGTATAAACCTGTACGCCCGGCTCGTTGGTGAACATCTCCATGAAGATGCCGCTCTTCGGGCTGTAGAGCGAAGCGGCCACCTGCGTGTCGTCGCCCTTGGTGTTCAGACACCAGTTGTGGTCGTAGCCGCCGTTGGCGTTCTTCACCTGGTCGAACTCACGGTCCAGACCCTCGATGATAGCGTGCTCCTGGCGCAGGTCCATCGTGGTGCCCTCGACGGGACGGATCTCACCGGTAGGCATATAGCTGTCGTCGGCCACCGTCCATGCATCGGCATTGACCATGATGAGCTGGTTCAGACCGCCTGCCTCCTCCTCGAAGTCGCCGGAGAGGTTGTAGTAGTTGTGGTTCGTCTGGTTGATGATGGTGGGCTTGTCGGTCGTAGCCTCCCACGTGATGTCCAGCGTGTTGCCGTTGACAATCTTGTAGGTGGTGATGGCCGTGACGGTACCGGGGAAGCCGTTCTCGCCGTCCTCAGCGACGATGGTCAGTTTCAGCGTCTGGTCGTCCAGCTGCTCAGCCTTGTAAACCTTGTTCATCCAGCCCGTGTCGCCACCGCCGTGCAGACAATGGTCGCGGCCACCGTCGTGCTTGTCGTTCTGCTTCAGCTGGATGGTGTCGCCGTTCAGCACGAAGCGACCCTTGTTGATGCGGTTGGCATAGCGGCCAACGCTGGAACCGTAGTCGCTGGGCGAGTTCTCGGTGTCCATGTACTGGGCGATGTTGTCGAAACCGAGCACGACGTCAACGAGCGAGTCGTTCTTGTCGGGCACCATCAGCGAGACGACACGTCCGCCGTAGTTCGTGATGCACACCTCCATGCCCTTGTCGCCTTTCAGCGTGTAGAGCTTCACGGTGTCACCGTTGACGATGGTGTCAAACTTGGCAGGGTTCAGACCCGATGCCGTGAGCTGCGGAGCTTCCTGTCCGCCAGCACAAGCCGTGAGCATTGCGGCTGCAATACCCATAGCAAAGAATGTACCTTTGAGGTTTTTCATTGTTGTGGTTTTTAGTATAGTATTGTATGAATTGAAATTTTGGGTGTAAATTTACACACTTTTTTTGAAACAGCCATAAAAAATGGAAAAAAAAAAGCGGTAAGGTGTGATTTTTACACCTTACCGCCCATATTTAGCGATTTTTGCTTCGTAATTGCAACGGACAATTATCAATTATCAATTGTCAATTCACAATTCACAATTCACAATTATCCATTATCAATTCAGATTACTCGCCCTTCTCCATCTGAGCCTTGAGGTTGGCCAGTACGTCGAGGTCGCCGAGCGTCGTGCTTGCGGCAACGTTCTCGATCTTCGGGGCGTCCTCCTTCTTGGCACGGGGAGCAGCCTTCTTGGCAGCAGCCTTCTTCTCCTCGCGAGCGGGATCCTCGAAGGTGCGGCTGTGGCTGAGGATGATGCGCTTGCTGTCCTTGTTGAACTCAATCACCTTGAACGGCAGCTCCTCACCCTGCTGAGCCTGAGAGCCATCCTCCTTCTGGAGGTGCTTCGGAGTAGCGAAGCCTTCGACGTTCTCGTCGAGAACGACAACGGCACCCTTCTCCAGCAGCTCAGTAATCTTACCGGTGTGGATAGAACCAACGGTGTACTTCTCCTCGAAGACATCCCAGGGGTTCTCCTCCAGCTGCTTGTGACCGAGAGACAGACGACGGTTCTCCTTGTCGATGTCGAGCACGATAACGTCGATGGGAGCGCCAACCTGTGTGAACTCTGAGGGGTGCTTCACCTTCTTGGTCCAAGAGAGGTCGCTGATGTGGATCAGACCGTCAACACCCTCCTCCAGCTCGACGAATACGCCGAAGTTGGTGAAGTTGCGAACCTTTGCATTGTGCTTGCTGCCAACAGGATACTTCGTCTCGATAGCCTCCCAGGGATCTTCCTTCAGCTGCTTGATGCCGAGAGACATCTTGCGCTCGTCGCGGTCGAGAGTCAGGATGACTGCCTCCACCTCGTCGCCAACCTTCAGGAACTCCTGAGCGCTGCGCAGGTGCTGGCTCCACGACATCTCGCTGACGTGGATCAGACCCTCAACACCGGGCTGGATTTCAACGAATGCGCCGTAGTCAGCGATGACAACGACCTTACCCTTGACGTGGTCGCCAACCTTGAGCTCAGCATCCAGAGCATCCCAGGGATGCGGGGTGAGCTGCTTCAGGCCGAGGGCGATACGCTTCTTCTCGTCGTCGAAGTCGAGGATGACGACGTTGATTTTCTGGTCGAGCTCGACAACCTTCTTCGGATCGTCGACACGGCCCCAGCTGAGGTCTGTGATATGGATGAGTCCGTCCACACCGCCAAGGTCGACGAAGACGCCGTACGAGGTGATGTTCTTGACAGTACCCTCGAGGATCTGACCCTTCTCGAGCTTCGAGATGATCTCCTTCTTCTGAGCCTCCAGCTCGGCCTCGATGAGAGCCTTGTGCGAGACAACGACGTTGCGGAACTCCTGGTTGATCTTCACCACCTTGAACTCCATCGTCTTGCCGACGAACTGGTCGTAGTCGCGTATGGGATGAACGTCAATCTGTGAACCGGGCAGGAAGGCCTCGATGCCGAAGACGTCGACAATCATGCCACCCTTCGTGCGGCACTTGATGTAACCCTGGATGATCTGCTCCTGCTCGAGAGCCTCGTTGACGCGGTCCCAAGACTTTGACAGACGAGCCTTCTTGTGCGACAGCACGAGCTGACCCTTCTTGTCCTCGGCGTTCTCGACGTAGACCTCTACGACGTCGCCAACCTTCAGCTCGGGGTTGTAGCGGAACTCGCTGGCGGGGATGATGCCGTCGCTCTTGTAACCAATGTTCACGACGACTTCCTTCTTGTCGACCGAGATGACGGTACCGTCAACTACCTGGTGGTCGGCAACTTTGTTCAGGGTTTCATTGTAGGCCTTGTCAAGCTCTTCCTTGCTGACATTGGCTACAGTACCGTTCTCGAACTCTTCCCAATTGAAGTCTGCCAACGGCTGAACGTTCTTTGTTAATTCTGACATAATGTTTGTTTTCGTGCCCCTTCTCGCGAATGGGGCGATGACCTGGACAGACGTTACCGGGTCGTGGTTTTAATGGGTTAATAATCAATAGGAACGGCGCCTGTTCCGAACCTATCTGCCCCTTTTGGAGCAAAGTGGCTGCAAAGGTACTGATTTTCAGCAAGAAAAAAGCACCGCCTCTGTTGAAAGGCGATGCTTTTACGTTTTTTTAACTATATTCCTTACCTGGCGGCCACATATTTGTGCAGCGTGGCGCGTACGGCACCCTTGCCGGCATACAGTTCCTTGACCATACCCTCGATCTGCTCGCCGAGGCCAGCCTCATAGAGGTCGAGACCGAAGACATCCTTGCGTGAGTACAGTTGTTTCAAGCAACTCCAGTCCTGGTCGGGCTTGCCGATTTCCAGCGGGGCGACGATAGCCTGCAACTCGGCCAGCATGGGGTCTGGCGAGGGCTCGAAGGTGGTGAGGTCGTCTTTGAGACCCTTCAGGTAACGGGCATAGCCAGCCAGCGTCAGGGGTATCAGCACGAGGTTCGACTTGTCCAGTCCGCGTGCCACATACTTCTTCAGCGTCTCACCGAAACGGATGGGCAGCTTCTGCGAGGTGTCCATAGCGATACGCTGCGGGGCGTCGGGCATGAAGGGGTTCGGCAGACGGCGGTTGATGACGGCGCCAATGAACTCGTAGGGGTTCAGCACACCGGGATCAACGACGACGGGCATAGCCTCCATGTAGCCGATTTTCTGAATGAACGCACGCAGGTCGTCGTCCTTCATCTCGGCGGAGATGAGCGTGTAGCCGAGCATACAGCCATAGATGGACATCGCCGTGTGGAGAGGGTTCAGACAGGTGGTCACCTTCATCGTCTCCACCTTGTCGACGGTCTCGCGGGTGGTGTAGAGGGCACCGCCGAGGTCGAGTGGGGGACGGCCGTTGGTGTAGTTGTCCTCGATGACGAGGTACTGCACCTCCTCGGCGTTGACGAACGGCGCGGTAAAGGTGTGCTTCTCAGTCTCGATGTAGTCGTTGTCCTCGAAGCCGTCGGCAGCCAGCAGCTCCTTCACCTTCTCGTGGGGACGCGGCGTAATCTTGTCGATCATCGACCAGGGGAACGTCACCTTCGTCTCGTCCTTCAGGTAGTTGAGGAAGGCTTCGGGCACCAGTCCGTCCTTCACCCAGCGCTCGGCGTAGGCCATGACGCCGGCCTTCACCTTGTCGCCGTTGTGCGAGCAGTTGTCCATCGACTGTACCGTCAGGGGCAGCTCGCCAGCCTTGAAGCGCTCAAACAGCAGGGTGCACACCTTACCCATGGCAAAGACGGGACTCAAGCCTCTGGCGAGGTCGGCTTCGTTAAAGGTATAGCCCTTCTCGGTGATAGTGAACGAGATCATCTGGAGGCTCGGCTGCTTAAAGATTTCCAAGAGCCGTTTCCAGTCATTAAACTGAGGATCAGCCTTTAATGCCTCTGTAACTGATGCAATGACTTTCTTCTCGATAGAGCCGTCAGAGCAAAGGTTAACACAAAGCGACAGGTTGTTGTACGGGGCGTAGGCCTTGTCGATAACCTCGAAGTCGAAGGTCTCGGCAACGATGACGCCACGGTCGTATTTACCGGTGTTCAGCGCATCGTTGAGGATAGCTGCGGGGAAAGCGCGGAAGATGTTTCCGCCGCCGAAGTGTACCCACGTCGGCTCCTTGGCGGTCTTCTCGCGTACGGCCTTGATATCAAACTTCGGGAGCTGGTAGCCTTTCTGCTCCCACTCTGCGGCATTATAATTACCGCTGAAAATATCATTCAGTTTCATAACTTCAATTCTTCAATTCTTAGTCAAAAAAGCCGGGTTGCTTGTATTCGAGGCCTAACTCGCGGTCGATAGTGGCGAGGATACCCTGCACCTGGCCAAGGGCGAACATACGGCCGAGGAGCGTGTAGCCGGCGTTGTGGCCGTGGCTCGACTCATCCATGATACCGCCAGGCTCGTCGGTGAACGTCATGCCGTGGTCGACACGCATGGGCAGCTGCGGATTGGCCTTCTCGAAGATCTTGCACAGCTCGATGATGTCGGCACGACCGCCCAGATGGCTGGCTTCGGTGAAGTCGCCGTTGGGGAAGATGTGGCAGGAGCGCAGGTGAACGAAGTGTGTGCGCGGCGCAAACTTCTTCGCCAGTTCAACGACGTTGTTATAGGTACCAGCCGAGAGACTGCCGGCGCAGAATGTCAGGCCGTTGTGCTTGTTGGGCACGGCGTCGAGGAACCACTGGATATCCTCCTCGGTACGGACGATGCGCGGCAGACCGAGAATCTCGATGGGGGGATCGTCGGGGTGGACGCACATATTCATGCCGTACTCCTCACAAGTGGGCATGATGGCCTCGAGGAAGTACTTCATGTTGGCACGCAGCTGCGCTTTGTCGATACCCTTGTAGAGGTCGAGGAACTCGCGGAACTTCTGGATGGGCGCCTCGTCGTTCTCGGAGAAGTTGCCGCTGACGAAGCCCTGTGTCTTGATGACGATGTTCTCCACCAGCTTGTGGTCCTTCTCGGGTGTCATCGTCTTGGCCAGCTCGTCGCACTCCTGGAGCACGTTACGGTCAATCTTCTCTCCCTTGTCGTTCTTCATTTCGAAGTTGGCCCACTCCTCGCGTGCACCCTCGCGCTTCAGGATGTAGATGTCGAAGTAGGCAAACTCGGCATAGTTGAAGTAGAGGTTTGTGGCACCGTTGGGGTTGTTGTGGAACAGGTCGGTACGCGCCCAGTCCAGCACGGGCATGAAGTTGTAGCAGATGCAATGGATGCCCTCTGCCGAGAGGTTCCTCAGCGACTCCTTGTACACCTCTATCTGGTGGTCGCGGTCAGGGCCGCCATACTTGATGGTCTCCACTACGGGCAGGCTCTCGACGACGCTCCAGCGCATGCCGTAGCTCTCGATGTATTCGCGCAGGTCGCGGATCTTCTCGCGTGTCCATACCTCGCCCAGAGGGACGTCGTGCAGGGCGGTGACGATGCCCTCAACTCCGATTTGTCTCAGCATGGCAAGGGTGATCTTGTCCTTCTTGCCAAACCATCTCCATGTTCTTTCCATAATTGTGTGTTTATAGTTTTACAGTTTTCATAATAGTCCTCTCTTCTTCCGCTCCTTCTTGTTCATCAGGTAGTAGAACGGCGGAATCCCCGTGTCCTGGGGCTTCAGCGGCTTCACGGCGCGTACGCGGGTGGCTTGCTTGTCCGACAGCAGGGCGCTGCTCTCGTTGCCGTAGCGGTCCAGGGCGGTGACGGCGTAGTAGAGCGTCTGTCCGTGGGTGTGGGGCACGCGCAGCTGTGTTGCCATGAGTCTGGTGGCAATGAGGTTACGCGGCTCGTTGGTGTCTACCTCGGGTGTCGTCGAGGCGTATATATTATATAATAGGTACGGGGCTTTTGAGAAGTCCCTGGCACCACTCCAGCTGATGTTGTCGGTGGTCGATGTCCGGCGGACGTCCAGTCGGGTGGGGGCCTCGGGGGCTCTGTTCCATGCCCATGTCATCGGCGGTATCAGCGCCGGCTCACGGTCGAAGTCGCGGGCGAAGGTGTAGAGGCCTTTCGTGTTGTCTGTCAGGAACTTCGCCCTGAAGTAGCAATGGCCGATACTGTTGTCGCGGAGGAAGTGCATTTCGCGGGTGATGTCCTGCAGCGGCCAGTCCTTCTCGCGCGGCGAGAGGAAGTAGATACCCAGTCCCGAGACGATGGTGCGGCCGTAGCTGCGCTCCTGCCAGTCCAGTGCGAAGGGATAGAAGTTGTTGCCGCGGAAGTACATCATCGGGTACAGCTGGTCCATGAGACCGTCGCGCAGCCAGCCCTGTGCATCCTGGAACACGGCTTGGTAAGCGTTCCATCCGCCCGAGCGGTAACGTGTCAAGTCGCCCGACTTGCCGATGGGCGAGCACGACAGCTTCACCCAGGGCTTCTGCTGTTTCACCGCCTGGTGGATCTTCCGGACGATGCTGGTGATGTTCTCTCTCCTTCCTCGTTCCTCGTTCCTCGTTCCTCGTCCTTTGGGCTTTGCCCATGTCTCGGGGTAGCGGATGTAGTCCAGGTGGATGCCGTCGATGTCGTAGTGCTGAGTCACCTCGGCGCAGATGCGGGCCAGATAGTCACCAGTGCCCGGCACATCGGGATTCATGAAGCCTTCCTGTCCGATGGTCTTCACCAGTTCGGGATGGCGGCGCTTGAACTCCTTGAAGCGTGCTTCGCTGGTCTTGCCGATGGGGATGGTGACCATCCATGCGTGACACTCCATGCCGCGGCGGTGGCACTCGTCGACGATGAACTGCAGGGGGTCGTAGCCTGGCGACCGTCCGTGGGTACCCGTCAGACAAATGTCGAAGGGCTCCATCGCCGACGGATAGATGGTCGATGCACGGACGCGTGTCTGTACGAGAACAGTATTGATGCCCACGCGCTGCAGTTGGTCGAGCATCGTGGTGAGCTCGCGTTTCTGTGCTGCTGCGGTGTGGTTACGAGGCCAGTCTATGCCGCCGATGGTCGTCAGCCAGACGGCTCTCACCTCGTGCTTCTGTGCCTGCATCGTGAGGCAAACGAGCGTCAGGAGAATGAGTATTTTTGCTTTCAAAACGTGTTTTCTTAAATATTTGTGTGCAAAATTACGATAATTTTTCCATATCTCAAATAAAAGTATTAACTTTGCCGTCAGAAATAACAACTTTTTTGAGATAATCAATATGATATCGTTTGCATTGAGCCTTGTAGCTCTCATTTTGGGTTATTTCGTCTATGGCCGCTTCGTCGAGCGGGTGTTCGCTCCCGACGACCGCGAGACGCCTGCCGTCGCCAAAGCCGACGGTGTCGACTTCATGGTGCTTCCCTCGTGGAAGATTTTTATGATTCAGTTCCTGAACATCGCCGGCACGGGCCCCATCTTCGGTGCCATCATGGGTGCGCAGTTCGGTCCTGCGGCCTATCTGTGGATTGTCCTCGGCTGTATCTTCGCCGGTTCTGTCCACGACTATCTGAGTGGTATGCTCTCCGTGCGTCATGGTGGCATCAACCAGCCGGAGATCATCGGTAGCTACCTGGGTAAGACGACAAAGCAGGTGATGCTGGTGTTCGCTGTGTTCCTGCTGATGATGGTGGGTGCGGTGTTCGTGTACAGTCCTGCCACCCTGCTCCAGGGCCTGTGTGTGGAGCACGCCCCGTCGGCAAGCCTTTTGGGTGACAGCACGTTCTGGATTATCGTCATCTTTGCCTATTACCTCATCGCCACGATGATGCCTATCGACAAGATCATCGGCAAGGTCTATCCGCTCTTCGCCTTCTCGCTGCTGTTCATGGCTGCCGCCCTGCTGGTCATGCTGTTCGTGAAGCAGCCGAATATCCCTGAGCTGTGGGAGGGCCTCCCCGGCGCTGCCCTCACCCCCGACGCCATCTTCCCCTGTCTGTTCATCACCATCGCCTGTGGTGCCATCTCCGGTTTTCACGCCACGCAGTCGCCGCTGATGGCACGCTGCATGAAGAGCGAGCGTCAGGGACGCCCCATCTTCTACGGCGCAATGATCACCGAGGGCATCGTCGCCCTCATCTGGGCCACGGTGGCCATGTACTTCTTCTACGACCAGCCAACGCCGGGCTACGAGACGATGGAGGGTGGCCGTGACATCATCAACAAGGCGCCGAGCATCGTGAGCATGATCTGCGACAACTGGCTCGGACTCTTCGGCAGCATCCTCGCCATCCTCGGTGTGGTGGCAGCGCCCATCACCAGCGGCGATACCGCGCTGCGCTCGGCCCGTCTCATCATTGCCGACTTCATCCACCTCGAGCAGCGCTCCATCCGCAAGCGCCTCTACGTCTGCGTGCCGCTGTTTGCTGCTGTCATCGCCCTGCTCATCTGGCAGATCAGCGATGCCAACGGTTTCAAGACCATCTGGAGCTGGTTCGGCTGGAGCAACCAGACGCTCTCCGTCTTCATGCTCTGGGCCATCACCGTCTATCTGGTTCGTCAGAAGAAGCCCTACGTCATCACGCTCATCCCCGCGCTGTTCATGACGGTGGTGTGTACCACCTATCTCTTCTCCGCCCAGCTCTTCAAGCTCGAGGGCTCCGCTACCGCTCTCATCGCCGGTGGTGCGCTGGTGGTGGCACTGGTGTGGTTCCTCGTCTGGTACCGTAAGGAAACTAACAAACAATAAAAACTATTCATCATGAAAAAGAAAATCTTCATGCTGCTCTTCGGCCTTATGACGGTCGTTGCTGCTAACGCTCAGTTTGAGCAGGGTAAACTCTACGCTAATGCCGGTCTGTCGGGTCTTGACCTGAACTACAACGCCAACGCCAAGTGGAACATGGACATTAGCGCGAAGGTAGGCTATATGTTTATGGACAGCTGGATGGTGCTGGCAGAAGGCGGATGGGGTATTCATCAGAAAGCCCCCAACAACTGCTTCCTGGGTGCCGGTATGCGCTACCACATCGAGCAGAACGGACTCTATCTTGGTGCCGGCCTTCGCTACAAGCATGCTGAGGACTATGACGACCTGCTGCCCAATGTTAACGTTGGCTACACGTTCTTCCTCAGCCGCACGGTGACCATTGAGCCCGAGCTGTATTACAACCTGAGTACCAAGGATACGAAGGACTTCTCTGATTTCGGCTTCCGCATTGGCTTCGGTATCTATCTTGACGAACTCTTTTAACTGCTGACGCCTATGCTATCCGTTGAAGAACTCGTCGACCGTCTCATCGACCTGTCGTTTGCCGAGGACATCGGCGACGGCGACCATACCACCCTCTGCTGTATCCCCGAGGATGCCATGGGACGTTCCCACCTGCTCATCAAGGAGGACGGCATTCTGGCCGGTGTGGAGATAGCCAAGGAGGTGTTCCGCCGCTTCGACCCCGAGATGCAGGTGGAAGTGCTGATGGGCGACGGCTCCCGTGTGAAGAAGGGCGACATCGCCATGATTGTCACGGGCCGTGTGCGCTCGCTGCTCCAGACGGAGCGTCTGATGCTGAACATCATGCAGCGCATGAGCGGCATCGCCACGATGACTGACCGCTACGTGCAGCGCCTGAAGGGTACCAGTACCCGCGTCCTCGACACCCGCAAGACCACTCCCGGTATGCGTATGCTCGAGAAGCAGGCTGTGAAGATTGGCGGCGGCTGCAACCACCGCATCGGCCTCTTCGACATGATCCTGCTGAAGGACAACCACGTCGACTTCGCCGGTGGCATCACCAACGCCATCGACCGCTGCCATCAGTATCTCCAGGAGAAGGGCCTCGACTTGAAGATCGAGATCGAGGTGCGCAACTTCGACGAGCTACAGCAGGTGCTCGACCACGGTGGCGTCGACCGTATCATGCTCGACAACTTCTCCGTGCCCGACACCAAGAAGGCTGTCGACATCATCAATCATCGCTACGAGACGGAGTCCTCCGGTGGCATCACGTTCGATACCATCCGCGACTATGCCGAGCAGGGCGTCGACTTCATCAGCGTCGGAGCCCTCACGCACTCTGTCAAGGGTCTTGACATGTCGTTCAAAGCATGTTAACGATCCTGCTCAGTATTCTTTTGAATATCTTTGTCCCGCCAGTAGACTACGACATGCTGCTGGCGGGCAATTTCGGTGAGCCCCGTCCCAACCACTTCCATGGCGGTCTCGACGTGAAGACCGGCAATGTCGAGGGCAAGCATATCTATGCCATTGCCGACGGCTACGTCTCGCGTGTCACCGTCGGTCTCTACGGCTTCGGCAATGCCGTCTACGTCACCCATCCCACGGGCCAGACCAGCGTCTACTGCCATCTGCGGGCTTTCTCACCGCGCATCAAGGCCGCCTTGCGCCGTTACCAGTACAGCCACAAGACGAGTGTCGCCGATGCCCGTCTCACACCCCTCGATGTTCCCGTCTCTGCCGGACAGTTCATCGCCCTCAGCGGCAACACCGGCCACAGCACCGGTCCCCACCTGCATCTCGAGCTCCACGACACCCGCACATGGGATATGCTCGACCCCTACGAGGTGCTTGCCGACTACCTCCGCGACACCGTCCCGCCTCAGGCCCACGGCTTCGAGGCCATCCCTCAGTCCGACGGCACGTTCAACGGCGGCCGCAGCCGTCAGAACTTCGGCTTCGCCAGCCACACCCTCGACCGTGAGTTCACCGCCTGGGGCAGGGTGGGCTTTGCCCTCTGGGCCAACGACTATATGCAAGAGACGTACAACCACTACGGCGTGCGCTACACGACGCTCCTCGTCGACGGTCGCGAGGTGTTCCGCTCCGATGTCGGCCGTGTGCCGGTGTCGCTCAACCGCATGGTCAATGCCTGGGGCGACTACGAGCACTACCGCCGCAGCAACGTCTGGTACATGAAGTCGTTTCTGGAGCCCGCCTGCCGTCTGCCCATCCTCTGGGCCGACGAGAACAGGGGCATCATCAACTTCTGCGAGGAGCGCGACTACCACCTGGAGTACGTTCTCCGCGACTATCATGGCAACGAGTCCCACTACCGCTTCACCGTCCGTGGCGTCCGTTCCTCGTTCTTTGCAGAGCAAAGCGGCAGAGCCGAGCGCCTCGTTCCTCCTTCCTCGTACGCTGACACCCCGTGTCAGCCCCGCCTCCGCTCCGACCGCACAAGCACCTACAGCCGCCCCGGCGTCCAGCTCGTCGTGCCCTACGGCTTCATCGCCGCCGACGTAGCCCTCCAGCCGGCTGTGCGCCCTTTGCCCGACGCCCCCTCCGACGGCTACCAGTTCACGGGCTTCTCCACGCCCCTGATGGCCGATGCCCCGCTGAGCATCTTTGTCCGCCGCCCCGTGGCCGACCCCACGAAGATCTTCCTCACCGACGAGCAGGGCCGCTACCTTGGCGGCGACTACCACGACGGCTGGCTCACGGGCCATATCCGTGACTTGGCCGGTGTTCACCACCTCGCCTACGACGCAGAGCCTCCCGCCGTCCGTCCGCTATCCCTGACGGGCGACGTCCTGCGGCTGAGCGTCACCGACGGCGGCAGCGGCATCGCCGTCTGGACGGCCACCGTCGACGACCGTTTCATCGTCTTCGACGCCCTCGAGAAGTCCTCGACCTTCGCCTGTGTGCTGCACGAGTCGTGGCTACGTCCTACGGGCCGTCAGCACCGTCTGCGCTTCGAGGTCACCGACAACCGCCAGAATGGCACCGTCTACGAAACGACGTTCACCTATTAACCCCAATTGCATCATAAAGTAACAAAACCATACAGCTATGGCAACAGTTGACGACAAGAAAGTGATTTTCTCGATGGTCGGAGTGAGCAAGACCATCCAGCAGAACCAGAAACAAGTGCTCAAGAACATCTACCTCTCCTTCTTCTATGGCGCGAAGATCGGCATCATCGGTCTCAACGGTGCCGGTAAGTCGACGCTGATGAAGATCATTGCCGGACTGGACCAGCAGTACCAGGGCCAGGTGGTGTGGAGCCCCGGCTACACGGTGGGCTACCTGCCGCAGGAGCCGCCGCTCAACGAGGAGAAGACCGTCAAGGAGAACGTCATGGAGGGCGTGCAGCACGTCTACGACGCGCTGGCTGAGTACGACGACATCAACGTGAAGTTCGGACTGCCAGAGTACTATGAGGACCCGGACAAAATGGATAAGCTGATGCAGCGTCAGGCCGAGCTGCAGGACATCATCGACGCCACCGACGCTTGGAACATGGACTCTAAGCTCGACCGTGCCATGGCGGCGCTGAACTGTCCGCCGGGCGACTGGCCAGTGACGAACCTCAGCGGTGGTGAGCGCCGTCGTGTGGCCCTCTGCCGCCTGCTGTTGCAGAAGCCCGACGTGCTGCTGCTCGACGAGCCGACGAACCACCTCGACGCCGAGTCCATCGACTGGCTCGAGCAGCACCTCCAGCAGTACGAGGGAACGGTCATCGCCGTCACCCACGACCGCTACTTCCTCGACGACGTGGCAGAGTGGATCCTGGAGCTCGACCGTGGCGAGGGCATCCCTTGGAAGGGCAACTACTCGTCGTGGCTGGAGCAGAAGTCGCAGCGGCTGGCACAGGAGGAGAAGCAGGCCTCTAAGCGCCGCAAGACGCTGGAGCGCGAGCTGGAGTGGGTGCGCATGGCACCGAAGGCCCGTCATGCCAAAGGCAAGGCCCGTCTGAACTCCTACGAGACGATGCTCAACGAGGAGCAGAAGCAGAAGGAGGAGAAGCTTGAGATCTTCATCCCCAATGGTCCGCGACTGGGCAACAAGGTCATCGAGGCCGAGCACGTGGCGAAGGCCTACGGCGAGAAGACGCTCTTCAGCGACCTGAACTTCGTCCTGCCGCCCAACGGCATCGTGGGCGTCATCGGTCCCAACGGCGCCGGCAAGACGACGCTCTTCCGCCTCATCATGGGGCTCGAGCAGGCCGATGCCGGCACGTTCAATGTCGGCGAGACGGTGAAGCTCAGCTATGTCGACCAGCAGCATAAGGACATCGACCCCGCGAAGTCCGTCTACGAGGTCGTCAGCCAGGGCAATGAGACCATCCGCATGGGCGGCAAGGACATCAATGTCCGTGCGTACCTGTCGCGCTTCAACTTCAGCGGTGCCGACCAGGAGAAGAAGTGCGGCGTCCTCTCCGGCGGCGAGCGCAACCGTCTGCATCTGGCCATCGCGCTGAAGCAGGAGGGCAACGTCCTGCTGCTCGACGAGCCGACTAACGACATCGACGTGAACACCCTGCGTGCCCTCGAGGAGGGCCTGGAGTCGTTTGCCGGCTGTGCCGTCGTCATCAGCCACGACCGCTGGTTCCTCGACCGCATCTGTACCCACATCCTCGCCTTCGAGGGCGGCAGCAACGTCTTCTACTTCGAGGGCAACTACAGCGAGTACGAGGCTAACAAAGCCCTTCGCCTGGGTCTCGACGAGCCCAAGCGTGCCCGTTACCGCAAGCTGATGGAGGAGTGAACCGCAGCCTTGATATCCTCTAACAGGTCTTCGCCAGCTTCGAGGCCGATGCTGAGGCGGACGGTGGTGTCGGGGACAGACATCTCCGCACACTGCTCTGCCGTGAAGAGGCCGAAGATGGTGGAGGCGGGATGGATGGCTAGCGACTTGCGGTCGAAGAGGTTCGTTGCGCGACGGATAATCTGCAACTTGTCGATGAACGCGAAGGCGGCTTCCTTTGAGGCGAGATCGATGGTGAAGACAGCGCCTGGCAAGGGGCCGAATTGTGCCTTAGAAAGCTCGTAGAAGGGATTATCCTCCAAGCCGGTATAGTTGACACGCTTGATCTCCGGCAGTTGCTGACATTGTTTCGCGAGCCATAGTGTGGTCTCTGCCTGACGACGGAAACGGATGTCGAGGGTATCGAGGCCGAGGGTTTCCATATAGGCCACCTGGGGCGTCATCAAGGCACCGAGGTTCGTCACGAGCTCCGTTTTTACACGCGCTGTGAAAGCCAGTTTCTTACCGACCTTCTTTGTGCGAGCTTGTAGGGCAGGGGAGGGTGACTGTGACCAGTCGAACTTTCCGTAGTCGATGAGCAGGCCACCGAGTCCCGTGCCACCACCGGAGATATACTTCGTGCTCGACACCACCTCGATATCCACGCCGAAATCGACGGCACGGAAGGTGGAGAACGGCACGATGGTGGTATCGGCAATCAGGGGCACACCCGCCTTGTGGGCGATGTCTGCCAACTTGCGGATATCAGCCACGAACAACTGCGGATTGGTGATGATCTCGAAGAACAGCGCACAGGTCTTGTCGTCAATCTGCGCCGCCACTTCCTCTGGCTTCGTGAAATCCACAAAGCGTGCTTCTACGCCGAAGTTGCCAAGGGTGTCGCGAATCAGCGAGACGCTGTTGCCAAACAGATGCTTCGAGGCCACGATGTTGAGTCCTGCCGCGCTGACAGCCGTGAGGGCGTAGTGAATGGCGGCCATACCTGTGTTGAGTGCTGTCACGCTCGTTGCTCCCGTCAGTTGTCGCACGCGTTCCTCGAGATAGGTCACCGTGGGGTTGGCGATGCGGGCATACGACGGGGCCATGGAACGACCGCAAAATGCGTCGCCCATGGCCTTGGCAGACTCAAACTCAAACGCCGCCGTATAGTAGACGGGCATCGACAATGCCCCGTATATATCAGGTTTCTGATACTTCGTCGTCAGTATTTTCGTTTCGTACTGCATATTTATTTCTACTACGAATTATACGAATTAAACGAATTGCCATGCGGATGAAATAATTCGTGAAATACGTAGTCTTTATTTATCGTCCTATAATTTTCTTAACTGCAATTACTAACTTGTCCACATCCTCGCGGGTATTATAAAGTGCGAAGGTGGGGCGGACGCTCATCTCATAACCGAGGGCACGAAGGGCGGGCTGGGCGCAGTGGTGACCAGCACGCACTGCGATGCCCTCCTTATCTAATAACGTACCTGTTTCGGGGACGGGGATGCCATCGAGCACGAATGACACGACTGACACGCGGTTCTTCGGATTGCCGATAAGCGTCAGACCAGGAATCTGGCCAAGTTGTTCGCGGGCATACTCTGTCAACTGATGCTCATGATGCTCGATGTTGCGGATGCCGAGATGACTCACGTAGTCGAGCGCGGCACCCAGTCCGATGGCGTCGGCCACATTGGGTGTACCAGCCTCGAAGCGGGCGGGCGGCACATTATATTCCGTGCGCTCGATGGTCACATCCTTGATCATATTGCCACCGCCCTGCCAAGGCTGCATCTTATCCAAGAGTTCTTTGCGGCCATACACCACACCAATGCCATTAGGCCCGTAGATTTTATGGCCACTGAACACGAAGAAGTCGGCACCAAGGGCCTGCACATCCACAGGTGTGTGGGCTATTGACTGCGCGCCGTCAATCAGCACGGGAATCTGGTGTGTGTGGGCGATGTCGATGATGCGCCGCACGTCGTTGATGGTGCCGAAAGTGTTGTTCACATGACCCACACTGACGAACCGTGTGCGAGGTGTGATGAGCCGTTCAAGTTCAGAGAGGATGAGGTCGCCATTCTGGTCTGTGGGAATGGCCCTCAATGTAGCGCCACGTTCCTGAGCAACGCGCTGCCAAGGAACGATGTTCGCATGGTGGTCGAGTTCAGAGACAATCACCTCATCGCCAGGTGTCAGGAACTGTCGGCCGTAGGTCTGTGCCACGAGGTTGATGCCCTCGGTGGTACCGCGAACGAAGATAATCTCCTCGCTCGTGGCAGCATTGATGAACCGCTGCACCTTCTCACGGGCCTCTTCATAAGCATCCGTCGCACGGGCTGCCAGCGTGTGGGCTCCGCGATGGATGTTCGAATTATAATTGCGATAGTAATCCGAAATCTTGTCGATGACCTGATTCGGCTTCTGCGTCGTCGCGCCGTTGTCGAGCCACACGAGGTCGTGGCCGTTTACTTTCTGCTGCAGCACAGGGAAGTCGCGTTTGATCTGCTCCGAGTTCAGCGTGTCGGCCTCTTCATAGTGCAAGTCGCGCAGTTTCTGCGTCTCAGGGATGCCGATGCCGAAGCCGTTATCCCGAGAGATTACAGACCCCGCCCCTAACCCCTCCCCTTGAGGGGCGGGGAGTGGCTGCGCATAGTCAGCATCGCCGAAGTATGGCAGGTCGGCATAGCCGCTACCGCCAGCCAGCAGTTGCTTGAAGCCAGCCTCCAGTTCCTCGAGGTGCAGGGCTTCGTCAGGGAATACACTCTGACGAACCTCCCTGGCCTCCTCGGGGCAGTATTTCTGGGCGAGGTCGCGCAACAATGCCAGTGCACCGCCGTCCTGTGCTGGAAAACTATTGAGTTCTGCTATATTGATCATTTATTTCTCAACTTTGTTTCTGTGCTGATAGTCATGATAATAGCCCACCTCGACGTTCTCGAGCACGGCGATAGCGTCGTCGGTCAGTGAGGCCAGCGAGAAGTACTTCGTGAGCAGATAAGAGGCCACGCCAAACTTATCGAGTCCCATCAATCGGGCAGAGAGCGAAGGTGCAATCTCGCCAGGGATACCGCTCTGATGCAGACCGACAACACCCTGATTCTTCTCACCGACGCGCACGAGGATAATCTTGGTCGTACCTACGCCGCGACCTGTCAAGTACTGGCCTTCTACCTCCACCTTGTCAGAAGGAATCAGGGGCACGCCGCGCCAAAGGATGACCTTCGTGCCGAAGAGATCCGTCGTCACAGGCGGCACACCGCGCCAGGTACATTCGCGCTCGAAAGCAGCGATGGCACGAGGATTGGCGATGAAGAAGGCCGGCTCCTTCCATACCAGCGACAGCAGTTCGTCGAGGTCGTCGGGGGTGGGTGCGCCGTAGCGTGTGGTGATGCGGTAGGCGGGGTTGGCTGCTGCCAACAGTCCGAACTTCTTGTTGTTGATGAGTTCCCACTCCTGGCGCTCCTTGATGCTCTCGATCGACAGGCGCAGTTGCTCCTCCAGCTGATTATAAGGATTATTATAAAGGTCTGAGACTCGGGTATGCACACGCACCACCGTTTGGAGCGTATTCAACGAATACTCCGTCGGATTCTCCTCATAATCGATGTAGGTCTCGGGGATGATGTTGTCCTCCTCGTGACCGCTCACCAGGTCGATGTGCTTCTCACCATTATCATTGACAGACGCCTTGAGGCGCAGCTGCTTGTCAACAGCCTTCTCAAACGTCTCGCGGAAATCGGGCACTTCCTTGATGAACTTAATCAGCTCCTTGAGTTTCAGGCCAAGGAATACGGTGGGTGTAATGGCGCGAACGCTGACCGTCGATTCCTGCTCGTCCAGCAGGTCGGCCTCGCCGAAATACTCGCCGTCGCCCAGCAGCGCAATCCGCAGGTCCTCGCCGTGAGGCCCTTTGCTGATGACCTCGGCCTGGCCGCTGGCCACGATGAAGAAGCGCTGCTTGTCCTTGCCCTCCTCCACGAAGAGTTTATCGACATCCACCTCCTTAGCCTCGAACGAACTGACGAGGCGGTTCAGTATCTCGTCGTCAAATTCAGAGAACAGGGGGATGGCCTTCAGGTTCTTCGCCGTAAACGAGGGCACGCCATCCACATACTGGATAGGCAGGCGGTCGTTCTTGCGGAGCTCCACCTTCGTGCGGTTCACACGGAATGTGCCGCCGCTGACCTGCACCCAGGGGAGCAACTTCAGGAGCAAACGAGGAGTGATAGAGCCCATCTGCGGGGCGGTCTTGGTGGTGGTCGCCAGTCTTCTGGCGGTAGCAGTGGTCACACTGCGCTGTAAATTAGAATCTGCCATAATTTTTAATTTTTTATATGTTAATATTTGAGTTCTTTGTCTCTCAGAATATGCTTTGCAGTCATTACAAACGGCACTTTTTGCCTCGGGCGACCGATTTCCGTGGCGGAAAACGGCACTTTTTGCCTCGGGCGACCGATTTCCGTGGCGGAGAACGGCACTTTTTGCCTCGGGCAGCCGATTTCCGTGGTGGAAAACGGCACTTTTTGCCTCGGGCGACCGATTTCCGTGGCGGAGAACGGCACTTTTACCCTCGGGCGACCGATTTCCGTGGCGGAGAACGGCTCTTTTTGCCTCGGGCGACCGATTTCCGTGGCGGAAAACGGTATTTTCCCTACTTCTGGATGGTCACTTTGTGCGTCGTTCCCTCCACGTGCTCCACGCTGATGACGTTATACCCCTGCTCGCGGGCATTGCGGGGCACGTTGTCGAGCGGTTCGCCCTCAGAGAGCAATACTTCGAGCGTGTCGCCCGGCTGTAGTTTCGACAGCTCGATCTTGGTCTTGACGAAGGTCATCGGGCAGTGCTCCTTCGTGATGTCTAAGACGTGGAACCCACCCCCTGCCCCTCCCGAGGGGAGGGGAGACTGATTACTTTTGCTATTATTTATACTCATATCTCATTTGTTTTATTATTGTTTATACTATTTAATTCCCACTCCCTTTGGGAGGGGGTTAGGGGGTGGGTATTAAATGAATAATGTCTGTCCCCCTTCTGAGAGATTGAGGAACGAAGCCACGCCGAGCACGTCCTTCACCTCAGGGATAAAGTCCTCCTTCTTCAGACCGAGCACGTGCATCGCCATCTCGCAGGCATAGAGGTTGATGCCGAGAGCCTTGGCGGCCTCTACCAGTTCTTCGAGCGTCGCCACGTTGTTCTTCCGCATCAGGTAGGGGAAGATCTTCGGACCAGCACCGAGGAAGTTGAAGCGGCTCGTAGGAGTCACCTTCAGACCACCCATCATAAAGCCAAAGATCTTTGTCAGCCAGTTACCGCCGGTAAAGCTTCGGCCCTGCTTTTGTTTGATGGCGTCGAGCCCCCAGAAGGTGAAGAAGATGTTCACTTCATACCCCACTGCTGCCGCGCCCGTACCTAATGTAAATACTGCTGTCAGTTTGTCGAAATCGCCGCTGAAGGCGATGATGCTTAGTTTCTTGTTTTCTGCCATAAAAATAACGTTTGAGTTCGG
>JAEEGG010005711.1_pt1 | contig 29362 bp, 28 predicted proteins | sample 9134161 | NCBI WGS metagenome assembly JAEEGG01 (sample SAMN16246543, study PRJNA631951) | gut metagenome | biome: gut microbiome; feature: rumen; material: CR-attached | host: Bos | place: Iran: Karaj | collected 2018-10
CAAAACCGCATCCTTGAAGTTTTCGCTTTCAGGATCATACAAAGAGACTAGGTTACAGAAAGCCAGTGACTGCTCGCCATTCATCGGATTGGTGTATGCGCGGGTGATATTGATCGACTTGCCAATCTCATCGATCCAGTCAGTGTTACTTAAGATGTCTACACGCTTATATGAAACCTCATAGTCGTCGTCAGAACCCTGTTTAGGACGTGTTGAGAGGCCCTCAAGGTTTTCAGTAAAGATAAGATGCGCCGAAGTATTTGCCAGGACATGCGAGGAGCGGATATACTCGACCGCTTCTTGCATGGTCATGGACTTGTTGTTGATATAGCGCGCCCATACATCACATATCCTCTGCTCTCCTTCAAGGTAATTTTCCGTTACCTGTTCCATGGTGACAGTTGTGTTTTCAAAATACTCTATCTGCCTTCTGTAGGAATCTTTGCTGGCGAATCTTGAATAGAGAACAACAAATGTCAGTATGGAAGCCATAATTATGATATTGACAAATATAATCAGAATCTTTTTCATGCTTTGGTTAAATATCAAAACTGCTATTGTAATCTAGTCGGCGCCCCCATCTGTTTAAGCTCCTGTTTACGCTGATACATCATCTGGTCAGCTCTCTCAAATACATCATGAACAAGCTGATCCTGTTTTGTAAGTTCAGAATGACCGATCGCGATAACTACTTCTTTCTTTTTGATGCTTTCCTCTATGGCACGATTTATATCATCGATCACTTCTAACATGGTATCGAAGCCTTTCTCCTGAAGAATGACTACGAACTCATCTCCGCCTATCCTGTAGACAGCTCCATGAGTAAAATGTTCACATATAAGCGAACATGCCTCTTTTATAAGCTTGTCTCCTGCAGCATGTCCCAAAGTGTCATTGACGATCTTAAGTCCGTTTATATCACATACGACCAAAGCCAACTTATCGATTTCATTCTGTCTGATCTTCTGGTTAAGATATGTTTCCGCTTCCGAATATGCATGTTTGTTTCTTACGCCCGTCAGCGAATCGGTATTTGCCATGTTTCTGAAGTTATTGGAGTTTGCCTTTTCTGCTTCAAGATCCTTTTTCGACAGAGCTTTCAGCATAAATAACAGAACAAGGAAGAACAGAGCGGAAAAGATCACTGTGAAGACTATCTGCCTTTTGCTCGTTGTTAGACTTCTCTCACTGATACTGCGGATCCTGTCCTGAATAACGCTCTCGCGGATAAGGACTACCATCATCCAGTCCGTTTTCTCTATCGGTACATAGACCAGAGTCTCTTCTGTACCGTTGGCTGTATAGGTTATGCTTCCTTCCACTGCATTTGAAAAATTGTCACGGTTTTCATTCAATGTCTTTTCGTCGATAACATTTCCTATTGCCGTAAAAAGATTGTGTCTTGAAACATACGGTCCAAGTTCGGTACCCGAAATGTTTTCTCCGTTTTTGCTGTAAAGTCCGAAATATGTTCTGCCTTCATCTTCAAAAGCGAGCAGGTTTACTATCTCTCCGACGTCTATCTGAACAAAGCTTGCTCTGTATCGCTTGCCGGCAATGCTAAGATCCGGTGTGGGAGCAGCCAGGCACAGCTGTTTTGCAGAGCCGTATATTGAAACCGTGCTGACGCTCTTTTCATCCATTTTTTCATCTGAAAGGAAATCATGACGGCTGCCGCCTGTGTAGGTTGTATATTGTGTATGAACGATCTTGTCGTCATCTACAAGAGCAAATCGGTCAAGTGACAGCAATGATTTTATGTTTCCCAGAGTGGCGCGAAGTTCTTCTTCCGATCCGATCTTCTCGTTATTTATGTATGCCACAGCTTTTTCCATATGGTCAAAGTTGCTGTTTATCAGATTGGTGATCGTTTTTGCACGACGGTCCGCCATTGCTTCAAGATAAAATGAGCTAACCTCAGAAACGGCTTCATTTGTAGCTGAAACGGTCTGTTTGGAAGACAGGATCGCATTTGAGATGATCATGGCCATAAGCATGACGCCGCCTACGACAGCTGTCAGTATGAAGTTCTTTTTAGTTATCCGTGTTTTCATCAGTCATCACCATACAGCAGCTCAAGCATTATAGCTGCATCTTCCTGATAAATTACCGTTGTTGTCTCATCTGTCTTTTCTTTGAACAATTCGCCAGGCTTGTTGCCGTCTGCGATCTTTACTGCGGTCTGGATTGTATCAAAACCGATTGAATAGCAATCCTGAACTCCGAGACAATAGATGACCCCATCTTTCAGATAATGCAAAGCTTCCTGGTCATGATCCATACCGACAATGACCGTATTGCTGCCTGTTTCCGTTACCGCTCTGGCAGCACCTACAGGATTACTCATGTTACAGCATATGATCCCGTCAAGATCAGGATTATCTCCAAGGATCTTCTTTGTAAGCTCATATGCCAGGTCAACAGAGTCCATATCATACTCTGTTGCGACTATTTCCATATCGTTATACTTTGCTATAGTATCCTTCGCACCACGGGCTCTGTCTTCATGACATGGTGCGCCAACGCTTCCAACAAGGATAGCAACCTTACCCTTGTAATCAAGCTTTTTACATAAAGCCTCGGTCAGATCCGCACCATCTTGATAATTATGCGTATTTCCGACATAAGCTATCCTTTTACTACCCTCGTGTGCATCGGAACTTGAAAAAGTCATAACCTTGTATCCTGAATCCACCATCTCATCAATGATGGGAGAGATTATCTCTGCATCAGCCACATCTACACCGATAACATCAAAACCTCTCTCTTTAGCTTCAGAAAGTCTCTTCTTCTGATCGTCTGCGGAGGCTGCTTCCGGAGCCATGTACTCATACGTGACTGTTATACCCTTTTCAAGATACTGCCTCTGTGCATCTTCCATGCCAAGAGCAACCGCATCCCACCAGGGATGGACCGTTTTATATGTAAAATAAAAGTTATAATGATTCTTTTTCGGCTCGTAATTGTCCAATTCATGATCAAAGTCTACTGCACTGCTTACCAGATTTTCTGATCCTGAAGCTGAGCCATTCGCATCGTCTGATCCTATTGAAACTGTATTCTCATCAGAACCGGTATCGGAAGAAGCAAAAGAACATGCCGACAGAAAAACCGTCGCTAACAGCACGAGTGATAATATGCGGTTTTTTCTGAGAAGATTCCTCATAAGAATAGCCTCCGATTAATTACACAATTCTACCGGTAAACTGCCGAGTTTTTATGATCTTGGATCAAATAATCCTGTTATTGGTATATTTCTAAATATAATACTCCATTATATTTTTACATACATATATTATAATATACTTTTTTATGTAACAAATCTTTACAGATTAATATAAATGATCACCGTCTTTGACCATAGCATTTAACTTTACAGCCTCCTTTAAAAGTCATGATCTGTCGCTCACCCTGGCCTGTATTCTTTTCAAAAAGAAAATGGACTAGGCATCTGGATCTTTTCTTATCCAGTTTGCTTTGTCCATTGTGATTTTTCACATGTATGCATGTCATTTATTACATTAACTGTTATTTTCAATATCCGATCAGGCCATAACCAACGATACCCATTACTGCTGAGATACATATTAAAATGATCGGGGTCACCTCTTTTTTGATCATCCGTGAACCGTACAGAATGATAAAAAGCAGCCCGGTTATCACTATTGCTCTTATATCCGCCAAACGCTGCGACATTCCAAAACAATTATTGCATAACATATATACTCCGGTCGCAAGAATGATCCCCGAAATGCATGGCTTTAATCCACTGAGTGCCGCTTGCATAAATTTGTTTTCCATTGCCTTTTTTAGAAGGATCATTATAAAAAGAATGATAAGAAATGCCGGAAAAACTACTGCTGCTGTTGCTATAGCAGCTCCTGGTATGCCGCCTTTTTCAGCCCCGACATACGTCGCCATATTTACCATGATCGGTCCGGGTGTACTCTCGCTGATCGCAATAATCACGGATATCTTATCATCATCCATCCAGCCGTGAGCAAGTACTACATCACGTATCAACGGAATTGCCGCATAAGCTCCGCCAAAGGAGAAAATTCCGACTTCCAAAAACCCTATTAACAGATCCAGATAGATCATTCAGAGTTCCCTCCTTTCTTTGTTATCATCTTTACAAACAACACAAGAATGCCCACAAATGCCGATAACAGCATAAGAAACATGGATGAAATATTCAGGTTATTAGCGTTTATCAATATCATTACGCCAAAAGCACATATAAGCACGCTTATTGACAGAAACTTTTTATCAAGCTTCTTTATCATCTTTACAGCTGCATCGATGATAAGAATCCCAACGGCAAGTTTTATTCCGTGAAATGCATCGGCTATCCATCCAATCTCAAGAAAACCATCGAGATATCTCGATATTATATAAATGATCACAAACGACGGCAGGGTTACTCCAAGCGTCGCTGCTATCGCTCCGATGAGCTTACCCTGTTTATAGCCGACAAATGTTGCACAGTTAATGGCAATAGGTCCCGGTGTTGATTCAGCTATCACTGTTATATCCATCATCTCATCGTGTGTTATCCACTTTTTCTTCTCTACGCATGCATTCTGGATAAGCGAGATCATAGCGTAACCGCCACCAAAAGTAAACAAACCTATCTTAAAAAAAGTCAGGAATAACTCAATTGCCACAATGCCCTCCACAATGATGTTCCTCATGATGATCACTGCATTTATGTCCCTCACCATGATGATCGCATCTAACATCCGGATTATAATCGAGTCTGCCTTCTATTAATGCTTTCACTGCCTCGTCCGCACTGCCGGATACGCCTCCGTAAAGTTTAATTCCCGCTTCACTGAGAGCCACCTGCGCGCCCTGGCCAATACCTCCGCAGATCAGAGTATCGACTTTGCCTCCAAACAGAAATCCTGCGAGCGCACCATGTCCCTGACCGTTTGTATCTACAACTTCTTCATGCACTATCTTTCCGTCTTCGATGTCATACACCTTAAACTGCTCTGTATGTCCGAAGTGTTGAAAAACCTCCCCATTCTCATAAGTTACCGCTACTCTCATTTCGTTGTCTCCTTTTTCTCTTATTCTTCTGAAGCTTTCGCTTTGAGATATGTTAAACCTCACATTACCGCCGGAAATGACAAGATTTCTGCCCTCTACAAGTACTTTGGCTATTTTCTTTCGAGCGCTGTCATACATTGCTGTCACTGTAGTTCTGGCAACGCCCATCATTTCAGCACATTGTTCCTGGGTCTTCCCTTCAGAATCCAGCAATCTTATCGTCTCAAACTCATCAAACGTCAGCTGTATCGCATCCTCACCGGCATTTTCAGTCGGTGCAAATCCAAACTGTCCCGGAAGTCCTGATATTCTTCTGCATTTGGTATTTTTAGGCATGGCTTATCCTTTCTGACATATGTCAAAATAAAATATACTCCTTTTATGACATATGTCAATATAAAACCAATAAAAAGATTTCCTTGCTTCATTGATTTTGTAGAAAAAAAGAAAATCAAAAAAGACCTCCCAAATGGGAGGCCTAAAAATCAATATTTTCTTAGTTCAAGCTCTTCATAGTCGGGAACAGAAGGACATCTCTGATCGCCGGACTGTCTGTCAGAAGCATGGTCAGTCTGTCTATTCCATAACCGATACCACCTGTAGGTGCCATACCAATCTCGAGTGCATTGAGGAAATCCTCATCAGTGTGGTTTGCTTCCTCATCGCCCATGTCAGCGAGTGCATCCTGAGCCTTGAAACGCTCTCTCTGATCGATGGGATCATTAAGCTCAGAATATGCGTTACACATCTCCCATCCGTTAATGAAGAGTTCGAAACGCTCAACGTAACCTTCCTTGTCAGGCTTCTTCTTTGTGAGCGGAGATATCTCTATCGGATGATCCATGATAAATGTAGGCTGAAGAAGATGTTCCTCAACAAATGTCTCAAAGAAAAGATTGAGGATGTCACCCTTCTTATGATGAGCCTCAAATTCAACTCCTTTTTCCTTGGCGATCGCCTTTGCTGCATCGTCATCTGCTATCTGATCAAAATCAACATCAGCATACTTCTTAACAGCATCTATCATTGTGAGACGTTCGAAAGGCTTTCCGAAATCAAGTTCAAGTTCGCCATACTTAAATGTCGTTGTACCGAGAACTTCCTTAGCCACATGACGGAACATGTTCTCTGTAAGATCCATCATTCCGTAATAATCCGTGTATGCCTGATACAGCTCCATGAGTGTGAACTCAGGATTATGTCTTGTATCAAGTCCTTCATTTCTGAATACTCTTCCGATCTCATAGACTCTCTCAAGTCCGCCTACGATCAGTCTCTTTAAGTAGAGTTCAAGAGAGATTCGAAGATTAAGATCCTCATCAAGTGCATTGAAATGAGTCATAAACGGTCTGGCTGCAGCACCGCCCGCATTTGCAACGAGCATGGGAGTCTCTACTTCCATGAATCCCTGAGAATCAAGATAATGTCTTATGGTAGATATGATCTTTGATCTCTTTACAAATGTATCCTTTACATCGGGATTCATTATAAGGTCTGTATATCTCTGACGATATCTTATATCGGTATTGGTAAGTCCGTGGAACTTCTCCGGCAGAGGCTGAAGGTTCTTTGAAAGAAGGACAGTCTCTGTTGCATGTATAGATATCTCACCCTTCTGGGTTCTGAACATATATCCCTTAACACCGATGATATCACCGACATCATACTTCTTAAAATCAGCATATGCATCTTCACCGAGAGCATCTCTTGCTACATATACCTGCACGTCACCCTTAAGATCTGATACATTGCAGAATGAAGCCTTACCCATTACACGCTTAAGCATTATACGGCCTGCGATACTTACGTTTATGGGATTGGCATCCATAACAGCACGTCTCTCGTTGTAATCAGCTGTCATCGCTGCTCTTGCATCTGCTTCTTCCATACCATCAGTATTTACTTCAGGTCTGCCCGCTAAAAGCTTGTTCTCAAGCTCGATATATTCTGCCTTGGCATCTGCTGAATGATATGTCTGATCATATTTTGTTATCTGAAAAGGATCCTTGCCTGCTGCCTGAAGATTAGCAAGCTTCTCCCTCTTGTTCTTTCTTATCTGATTAAGATCGGGCTCCTGAGCCTGTACATTGTTCTGCTGATTCTGTTCTGACATGATCGCTCTCCTTTTTCTGCAAGCTTTATATAAATAACAGCTTCTCGAATTGAGAAGCTGTTTAGATCAATCGACTAGTTAGATCTCTGGATCTCAAGTACCTTGTACTTGAAGATGTTTCCACCGACATCTACCTTGACGGTGTCACCGACCTTGGCTCCGATAAGGGCCTTGCCTACGGGTGACTCGTTTGAGATCTTGCCCTTAAGGCTGTTTGCCTCTGTAGAACCTACTATCTTATATTCACACTCTTCCTTCTCGGTCATATCCTTGACTTTGACTTTGCAGCCTACGTTGATACGCTCGAGGTCAACCTCGTCCTCATCAACAACTTCTGCATTCTTGAGTATCTTTTCCAGCTGCTCGATACGAGCTTCTATATCTCTCTGTTCGTCCTTGGCTGCATCATATTCAGCATTCTCTGACAGGTCACCCTGAGCTCTTGCTTCCTTTATCTTCTGTGCAACTTCCTGACGTCTGTTAACCTTAAGGTTCTCTAACTCTTCCTCATATTGTTTGAGACCTTCATAGGTCAGGATATTCTTCTTTTCTTCCATAATGTATAACCCTCATCCGTTAGTCATATTATATAGGTATATATTCATCCTACAATTTACGTATTATATAAAAGAAAACCGCTACTGTCAAGTTTCGCAGGGCTTAAACAGCAATCTTGCAACAGACAGTATATCATCCATCGTACACATCTCATTTATGCGACCTCTGAGCTTTGCACTCCCGGGCATACCTGCACTGTACCAGGACAGGTGTTTTCTCATCTCACGCACAGCGGTATACTCGCCTTTATACTCTAACATCATCCGGGCATGTTCCTTGACAATATCAAACATTTCAGCCCCGTCAGGTCTTGATAGTTGCTCTCCCGTCTCAAGAAAATGTATCACTTCCCTGAAGATAAAAGGATTTCCCTGTGCTGCTCTTCCTATAGCCACCCCGTCACATCCTGTCTCTTCAAGCATCCGTTTTGCGCTGACCCCGTCAGTGACATCACCGTTTCCGATGACAGGGATATTTACCCTTCTCTTTACCTCGGCTATGGCATTCCAGTCAGCCTTTCCGCTGTAGTACTGTTCTCTTGTCCTTCCGTGAACGGTGATCGCACTTGCTCCGCTCTCCTGTGCAACATATGCTATCTCGGGGGCAGTCAGCTCATCATTAAAAAAGCCTTTTCTTATCTTTACGGTTACGGGTTTAGTAGTATTCTTTACTATCGCCTCTATGATCTGACCGGCTAGAACAGGATCCTTCATGAGTGCGCTTCCCTCACCGTTATTTACTACTTTAGGTACCGGGCATCCCATGTTTATGTCTAAAATATCATAGGGCCTGTCCTCTATACGCTTTGCCTGTTCGCTCATTATCCTGGGATCGGAACCGAACAGCTGCAATGAGACGCATCCCTCTTCAGGATGGATCATAAGCAGGCTGTCAGTATTTTTGTTATTGTACATGATAGCCTTTGCGCTTATCATCTCCATGCATACCATGCCTGCTCCCATACGGGCGCATAACAAGCGAAATGGCAGGTCGCTTACGCCTGCCATGGGTGCCAGTATTATATTATTCCTAAGTATGACATCGCCTATCTGTATACCGTTCATACTACTTTACATTCTTTAAATATATGAGTCTTAATCCTTCGAGTGTAAGTGTGCTGTCATATACCTGTATAAGATCAGTCTCTTCTGAAATGATCCTTCCGAGTCCTCCGGTTGCGACTACCTTCATGTTTTCATAACCGGATTCTTTTCTTACCTGATTGATTATATACTCCGTCTGACCTATCTGACCGTAAACAAGACCTGCCTGCATACTTGAGATGGTCTCCTGAGCAAGTATTGACTTAGGCTTTTTGATCTCAACTTCGGGAAGCTTTGCAGTATCTTCCCATAGAGCCTTTGCCGAGATACGAAGTCCGGGTGCTGTGATACCCGCGGTAAACTCGCCCTTTTCGGTAATAAGGTCGTAAGTGGTCGCCGTACCGAAATCAAGCACCAGTATGGGGCCGCCGTACTTTTCAAACGCTCCCACTGCATCAACTATCCTGTCAGGTCCTATCTCCTTGGGATTTTCGGTAACTATCTTTATACCTGTCTTGATACCTGCTCCCACTATCATGGGATCAACGTTAAGATACCTGACTATACCGCCGATAAGCGAGTGCATTACATTTGGAACAACACTTGCGATTATGCAGCCTTCAAGGTCATCAGCAACAACATTGTTTGCATGCAGCATCTCAAGCATGCTGATACCGTATTCATCTGATGTATGCTGTACCTTTGACATCATCCTGAACGTGGTAACAAGCTTGTCGCCGTCATAAACCCCGTATGTAATGTTTGTATTTCCTACATCTACAACAAATAACATCCTAATCCTCCGTACCTAAAAGATCATCCACATTCTCATGCAAAAACAGTACCCTGTAGTACAGTTCCAGAGACTGTAAAAGTTCCTGTTTGGTATTTCTTATCTTTGCCACCAGCAGACCTGCACTTATATCATCATACAGATAATCCTCATCAGCTGCCGTAGTCTCAAACTCAAGATCTCCCTCACCTGAAAATCCTATCGTAAATATGCCGCCTACTTCCTCAGTAAAGAGCACACACATGATATGAAGCTCTTCCTTTATCGATTCGGGGATCTTTGAAAAATCCTTGTTAAAATAATACTTCTTTTCGTATGCATTTGCTCCGCAGAGCACAATCCTGTTATCACTCATCATACATACCCGTAAATGCCACGCACGCTCACCTCACCTGCGTAGACTTTAGTTTCTTTATCATCATGCTCGACTATAAGCTGTCCCTTGTCATCTATACCTTTGCATATGCCGTCATATTCTCCGTTTGGATCAAGCACCGTCACTTTGCTGTTCATGCTAACAAGGCTTTCTTCATACTCTTCTCTTACAGGACTTAGATCACCTGCTTCGTAAACAGACTCAGTAAGCTTTTCAAAGTGATATATGATGTTATCCAGGAGACTATCATGATCCACGCAGTCATCCGTTTCCATCAGGATGGATGTTGCAGAATCTTTAAGATCATCAGGCATGCTGTCCTGATTTGTATTGATACCGACTCCTATAATGATCTGACCGGTCTCAGCAATGGCTTCCGTCAGAATTCCGCATATCTTCTTTTTATTAAGGACAAGATCATTTGGCCATTTTATTTTAGTATCTATATCCATGTCGCAAAGAGCTCGTCTTACCGCAAGCGCCATGACAAGCGTTAACATTGAGCAGTCATTTAGCGTAAGCTTCGGTTTCATCATCACGGAAAACATCAGCGTCGTTCCCGGCTGAGTCACCCAGCTTCTTCCCCTGCGGCCTTTTCCGGATGTCTGGTACTGAGCTGTTACAACAAGTGTCTCATCGCTGTTCCATCCATCTTTCGACATTCTCTTTAAATATTCGTTTGTGGAATCTATCTCATCAAGATTGATTATCATCTTAAAACGTAGCTCCGAGTGTTGCTGCCATCACAGCCTTGATCGTATGCATGCGGTTTTCTGCTTCCTTAAAGACAACGGAGTTTTCAGATTCGAATACTTCATCAGTTACCTCAAGATCCTCAAATCCGAACTGTTCTCCCTTTTCTTTTCCTATCTCGGTCTTCAGATCATGGTATGAAGGAAGGCAGTGCATGAATATGGCATCCTTTCCTGCTCTCTCCATAACATCCTTAGTTACCTTATAGGGAGTCATATCGGCGATACGCTCAACCCACGCACTGTCAGGCTCACCCATAGATACCCATATATCTGTATAAACCACATCCTTATCTTTTGTTCCTTCGATAGCATCCTCTGTTAAAGTTATGCTTCCGCCTGTAGAAGCTGCGATCTCCCTGCATGTCTTTACAAGTTCAGGATCGGGGAAGTAATTCTTGTTTGAACACAATGTCAGATGCATGCCCATCTTTGCAGCCGTTACCATCAGGCTGTTTGCGGTATTATATCTTGCATCTCCCATGTATACCATCCTGATACCCTTGATATATCCGAAATGCTCCTTTATTGTCAGCAGATCGGCTAACATCTGTGTGGGATGAAATTCATTTGTGAGTCCGTTCCATACGGGAACATCGGCATAACTTGCAAGCTCTTCAACCTTCTCCTGCTCAAAGCCGCGGTATTCAATACCCTCAAACATACTGCCGAGTACTCTTGCCGTATCAGCCATGCTCTCCTTCTTGCCCATCTGCGATCCTGAAGGATCAAGATATGTTGTTCCCATGCCGAGATCATGGGCTGCAACCTCAAACGAGCATCTTGTACGGGTAGATGTCTTCTCAAATATAAGTGCGACATTCTTTCCCTTAAGCACATCCACGAGTTCACCGTTTTTCTTCTTTTCCTTGAGCTTTGCAGCCAGGTCAACAAGATACTCGATCTCCTCGGGTGTGTAATCGAGCAGCTTCAAAAAATCTCTTCCCTTTAAGTTCATGTTCAAATCTCTCCTAAAATAATTATAAAAGCCATTAAGCCTTACTCCTTTCGGAATAAGGCTTAAATGGTGTAAAACCATCTTTGATTATCGTCTTATCTTTAGTTTGTCGAATCCTTTAAAACCTCTTTTATAGAAGTTGAAAGTCCTGCGATACCCTGTATCTCGCTCGGGATGATGATCTTTGTAGCCTTGCCGTCAGCAGCCTTTTCAAATGCCTCAAGACTCTTCATCTGGAGTACAGCAGTGTCAGCTCCTGCTTCCTTAAGCATTCTGATACCGTCAGCCTTAGCCTGCTGTACCTTTAAGATAGCTTCAGCTTCACCTTCTGCCTCACGGATCATCTTTTCCTTCTGTGCTTCAGCCTTAAGGATCGCTGACTGCTTCTCAGCTTCAGCTTCAAGGATAGCAGCTTCCTTCTTACCTTCTGCAACAGTAACGCTTGCCTTCTTCTCACCTTCAGCTCTTGTAACGGCTTCACGTCTCTCACGTTCTGCCTTCATCTGCTTCTCCATGGCATTCTGGATCTCTGCCGGAGGAATGATGTTCTTAAGCTCTACTCTGTTTACCTTGATTCCCCAGGGATCTGTAGCTTCATCAAGTGATGCTCTCATCTTTGTGTTTATTGTTTCTCTTGATGTAAGTGTCTGGTCAAGTTCGAGCTCACCGATGATATTTCTCAGTGTTGTTGCTGTAAGGTTCTCGATAGCCATCAGCGGATTCTCAACACCGTAAGCATAAAGCTTGGGATCTGTTATCTGATAGAATACGACTGTATCTATTCTCATTGTAACGTTATCCTTTGTGATAACGGGCTGGGGAGCGAAGTCAACTACCTGCTCCTTTAAGAGTACCTTTCTTGCGATCTTGTCAAAGAAAGGCGCCTTTACATGGAAACCAACCGACCATGTGCACTGATATGCACCAAGTCTTTCAATGATATATGCATGTGCCTGAGGAACTACTCTGAAGTTCGAAATCAGGATCCACGCTGCGATTATCAAAATGATCAATACTAAAACAACTCCACCCATTTACTTAGCCTCCTTAATCTCTTCTACTATGGTTTTAACACCCTCTATTGATTTTACTTCAACAAGAGCGCCTGTAGCGATCTGTATACCGTCGCTTAATGTACGCGCCGACCATTCCATGCCGTCTACCTTGATCTTGCCTGTCGCCTTGACATTATCGATATCCTCGGTAACGTATGCGTGCTTTCCTACCAGTCCTTCGGAATTGGTAAGAGTCCTCGTTTTATTGAAACCTTTTGACACAAGAGGTCTTGTAAAGAACAACAATCCGAGTGATACTACCGCAAACAGTATTACCTGAACGGCAATAGGTGCACCGAATCCGGCAAAGACAGCAGCTATGACTGCACCTCCGGCAAACCAGATGGTCGTAAGCCCCAATGTGAACGCTTCTATGATCGCCATGACAACTGCCACTACGATCCAAACAATAAGCCAGTTCATATTATTCCCCTCCTTTTACAACAGATTATACAATACTTTGAATTGTTTAACAATAAAGCATATCGGTAAAGATCTGTTATCCATTTTATCTTTAGTAACAAAATACACCCTGCTATTTTGCATTTTGTTGTAAAAATGCGAAATAACAGGGTATCATACTCATTACCAGAACACGTGGGCTCCTATCTCAATGCCTTCATGTGCTCCTACTCTCTTAAAGTGTGTTGCGGTTCCTACATTTGTATCACCGTTTATCGCTGCATGAGCTGCCTGCAGACAGCTGTCCTTGACTCCTGCCGCAACCTGGGCTTCAACTTTTCCCGAACCTGCAGGTCCGAACTGTCCGGACGCATATATGACTCCGGCAACGGTATTAGGATAAGCACCGCTCCTGACTCTGTTCATGACAACCGCTCCTACCGCGAGCTGTCCTTCGTATGGCTGATTGCCTGATTCACACTGTATCAGTGCTGCGAGCAGGACGTCATCTGTAGTATCTATAGCTACCGGTCCCAAGTTTGCAATGAGTTTTGCGCGTTCTGCTTTCTCACGCTTCTTTCTCTCATTGACTTCCTCAATGGTCTCGCCTGTGTCAACCTTGAATTCAATATCAACATACTCTGCTGAAATAAAGCCTTCGTAACCTTCAAACTCAATAGACAGCCACTCGTCTGTGTTCTTGTCTATGTTCGTCTCGATCACATCGCCTTTTTTCACCAGTCCGTATACACCTGCGTCATCACTGGGTGATTTCCTTACTCTCAAGGCATCCGCCTCTATAGTCGCCCATGCATGACCTACGCTGTCAGCAAGCTCTTGTGCATCTTCTCCAAAGAGAAGATAGTCATTGCTGCACCAGCCGACCAGGTTACCTGATTTTATCTTTGTCCATCCTTCAGTAGTTTCCAGGATCTCTCCCCCGCAATCCGCATACAGAAATCCTACCTTAGAAGCATCAGTAGATGGCTCTTCGCGAACATTCAAAGAATTGACTACATCTGCCATGACCAGCCCCGAGGGCGGTTCTTCTTCCTCGGCCGCATCTCCGACATCCCCTTTGGCCGGAATAGCAGCTTCATTGTCTTCGGCATACTCAAGCGAATCCAGTATCTGTGCCGCTCCCTGATTGAAATCAGCCAGGGACGTAGCAACATTAACGCTTGCCGCCATAGCCATATTCTTAGACAGGCTCAATGCGCAAACCCCCGCAAATATGCCTGCTATGCCACGAAGAAGTCGTTTTCTTATCTTCATAACAACCTCCGTGATAAAGTGACTTTCGTATTATACATCAATTAACCGAATTAGTCAACAACGCCCCTCTGACGCCTGAATTCATACATAAGTATGGCTGTAGAAACTGCAGCATTGAGCGATTCAACCTGTCCTGACATCGGTATTTTGATGTATTTATCCGCCAAGGCGGCCGTCTCTTCACGAAGACCATTTCCTTCATTTCCTATAAGAAATGCCGCCCTGCGATAATTAATATCGTCATAATATGTCTTTCCGTTTAGATGTGCGGCAAATACTTCTATTTCGCATGATCTGATCTTTTCTATTGCTGTTTTCAGATCATCAACATAAAGAAAAGGAACCCTGTACGCCGAACCCATGGTAGAGCGGATGGTCTTTGGATTATAAATATCCACACAGCCTTTGCTCATGATGACGCCGGCTGCACCCGCACCCTCAGCGGTTCGCATAATGGTTCCAAGATTTCCCGGATCCTGAATATCTTCAAGGATCACATATAGATCACCGGCTTTAAGGATGTCATCAAGCTCATAGTCCTTCTGCTTTACGACACACAGTATTCCCTGCGGTGTTTTTGTATCGCTTATCCTGTCAAAGATCCTGTCTTCAACCACTTCATGATCAAAAGACTTAAGCCACTCACTGTGCTGGGCGGCAAATTCCTCGGTAACATATGTCTCAAGCAGAAGATCGCTCGGTACTTCACCGCACATCTTCATGCCCTCGACTATATATGTTTTCGTATCTTTTCTTACCTTTGCCTTTTCTTTAAGGGCGATAAGTTCTTTTATCCTTTTATTGGTCATGATCTTTACATTGATAAAATACGGCTTACTTCATATTCATATTCAGGGATCAGCTTCTCCATAGCGAGTGCTTCGTCTATGTCAAAGTCAACAAGCTCTCCGTGCTTTATACCGACAACCCTGTTTGTCTTTCCCTCGCAGAGTATATCAGCAGCATAAGCACCCATGATAGATGCATAGTATCTGTCCTTACATGTAGGAGATCCGCCTCGCTGCATGTATCCTAAGATGGTTGCTCTTGTCTCTATTCCTGTTGCAGCCTCGATTCTTCTTGCCATTGATGTCGAATGTCCTATTCCTTCGGCATTGATTATAAGATGATGAGTCTTGCCCTTTTTCCTGTTGTTTATTATGTTGTTTATGATCCTCTGCTCGTTGAAATCATATTTCTCGGGAAGAAGGATATCCTCCGCACCGTTTGCGATACCGCACCATAAAGCGATATATCCGGCATTTCGTCCCATAACCTCTATGATCGAGCATCTTTCATGAGAAGATGAAGTATCTCTTACCTTATCTATAGCCTGCATGGCTGTATTGATCGCCGTATCAAATCCGATCGTGTAATCCGTACAGCTTATATCAAGATCGATAGTTCCCGGAATTCCGATTGTGTTTATACCCTGTTTTGAAAGAGCCTGTGCACCGCGATAAGAACCGTCGCCTCCGATAACGACCATTCCGTCGATTCCGTATTTCTTGCAGATCTGAGCACCCTTGATCTGGCCTTCCTCGGTCGTAAACTCCTTGCATCTTGCGGTTCCGAGTATCGTACCGCCCTTCTGGATGATGTCGGATACGCTTCTTGCATCCATATCCACTATCTCTTCATTTAAGAGTCCCTGATATCCTTTCTTGATACCCTTGACCTTTACGCCCTGAGCCAGAGCCTTACGTACTATGGCACGTATTGCCGCGTTCATGCCCGGAGCATCGCCTCCGCTTGTAAGTACACCTATTGTTTTAATCTTCTCAGACATAATCGTCCTCCGATCTTTATGAATCAACATTAACTGTATTAATTCTATAAAACTTTGATTTTGTTGTAAAGTATCTTAACATCAGACAAGTCTTATGTTTTCCTCTCCGAACATCTCTTTCAACTTCTTTACCAGAGTGTCATCAACACTTGTCGGTGATTTTTTCATCTGCTTTGTATTTTCTATATAGATGATGGCTTCGTCCTTGCCAGTATCGGTAAGCAGGCCGGACAGTTTTGATGCAGAAAGACTGTAGCTATCCATATCGGCAAATTTGATCCACAGTTTCCTTGGAAGATCATCTATTCCCGATACCGTTTCCACTATGAGCTCGCCGTCTTTCTGTTCCTGGACCTGAGCTCTTCCTTTAACGAATACCTTTGCATCATCCTTTATCAGTTCATTGAATTTTCTGTATACGGAAGGGAATGCTATGGCCTTTATGATTCCGGTCAGATCCTCGATCACAAACCTTGCCATTGCTTCACCTTTCTTGGTGTATACAAGCCTCTTGTCTGTAATGATGCCTCCGACTGTAACAAGTTCTCCATCCGTTACTCTTGTCTGACCTTCGTCTTCCTGATACATGAAATCAACAGACATACGGGTAATGTTCTTTCTTAACAGCTGCTCATATTCATCAAGAGGATGTCCGCTTATATATATGCCGAGTGTTTCTTTTTCAAACTCAAGCAGCATTTCCTTGTCAAACTCGGCAACATTCGGCAGACTGGCCTCGAACTGATCCTTGTTATCCTCATCAACTATGTCAAACAAAGACATCTGTCCCTCAATACCGCTCTTTTTCTCACTTGTGATATGATCAATGATACTCGCGTATACCGCCATATGCTGGTGACGGTTTCCTTCAAAGCAGTCAAGCGCTCCGCACTTGATGAAATTCTCCACTGTACGCTTGTTTATGACATCGATATTTCTCTTTATAAAATCATTGATATCCCTGAACTTTCCGTTTTCTTCTCTTTCGCGAACGATATCGTCTATTACTGCTCTTCCTACGCTCTTTACTGCAGATAGTGCGTATCTGATGCTGTCTCCGGATACGGAAAATGCCTCGTCACCCTCGTTGACATCAGGGGGCAGAAGCTTTATGCCCATGTTCTTGCATACGAGGATATATTCAGAAACCTTAGATCCGTTTTCTATAACGGATGTCATCAGTGCTGCCATGAATTCAAGCGGATAGTAGTATTTAAGCCAAGCCGTCTGATATGCAACGACAGCATAGCAGGCTGCGTGCGACTTATTGAATGCATACTTTGCAAAGTTTACCATCGAATCATAAATACCGTCGGCTACCTTTGCATCTATACCGTTATTTATGCATCCGGCAATGTTTTGGGCTTCATTTCCGTTTACGAAATTCGTTCTTTCCTCATCGATGACATACTGCTTCTTCTTACTCATGGCGCGGCGTATGTTGTCCGCCTGTCCCATGGTATATCCGGCAAGGTCACGCACGATCTGCATTACCTGCTCCTGATATACTATACAGCCGTAGGTCGCACCGAGTATCGGTCGCAGTTCCTCGCAAGGATATGATATATCACCTGTCGTATTCTTGCCTTTTATATACTGAGGTATGAAATCCATCGGTCCCGGTCTGTACAGGGAAATGCCGGCGATTATGTCTTCAAAGCTCTGAGGCTTAAGCTCCTTCATGAAATTCTTCATGCCCTCGCTCTCAAGCTGAAATATACCGTCCGTCTTACCGGTGCCTATGTAATCAAGTACCTTCTTGTCTGCATAGTCAAGCTTGTCCACATCAACGTCAATGCCGTGATTCTTCTTTATGTTGCGGACAGCATTCTTTATGACAGTAAGAGTTCTCAGACCCAAAAAGTCCATCTTTAAAAGTCCGAGTTCTTCTAGTGTAGTCATGATATACTGAGTGGTTATCGAACCGTCGCTTCCTCTTGAAAGCGGAACATATTCATCCGCAGCTTCAGGGCAGATAACTACTCCCGCAGCATGCATGGATGTATGTCTGGGCAGTCCTTCAAGGCGCATGCACATATCTATAAGATAATGAGTCTGTTCATTATCCTCATATTCCTTCTTAAGATCCTGATTCATCTCAAGGGCTTTCTTAAGAGTAATGTTAAGCTCGTTGGGTATCATCTTTGCAAGGTTGTCACAGAGTGCATACGGAAGATCCATGACTCTTCCGACATCCCTGATAACGCCCTTTGCGGCAAGAGTACCGAAGGTCACGATCTGAACTACCTTCTCCTTGCCGTATTTTTTGCTGACATAATCTATGACTTCCTGTCTTCTCTCATAACAGAAGTCAATATCTATATCGGGCATGGATACACGCTCGGGATTTAAAAATCGCTCAAACAGAAGCTGATATCTGATAGGATCGATATTTGTTATATGCAGACAGTATGAGACCACACTTCCGGCAGCCGATCCTCTTCCTGGTCCTACCGGAATATCCTTGCTCCTTGCATAGTTGATAAAATCCCATACGATAAGGAAATAATCTACATATCCCATTCTCTCTATTACAGAGAGCTCATATTCTAGTCTTTCCCTTATGCTTCCGTCATCATCGGGGTATCTTTCAGCCATGCCCTTGTCGCAAAGACTCTTAAGATAGGTAAGTGAAGTATAACCCTGCGGCACCTCAAAATGAGGCAGTTTGGTATTTCCAAACTCTATGGTCACATCACATCTTTTGGCGATCTTTTCGGTATTTTCTATAGCCTCCGGGATATATTTGAAAAGCTGCGCCATCTCTTCGGGACTTTTAATGTAATACTGCTCTCCCTCGTAGCGCATACGGTCCTCATCCTTTACCGAACGCTGAGTCTGTATGCAGAGTAAAAGATCATGTGCCTCATAATCTTCCTTATATGTGTAATGGACATCGTTCGTGGCAACAAGTCCGACTCCCATCTCCTTGCTGAGCCCTATCAGGGCAGCATTTACTGTGGACTGCTGTGCTATACCGTGATCCTGAAGTTCAAGGAAGTAATTGTTCTCGCCAAAGATATCCTTATACTTTCGTATAACGTCCTTTGCCTGATCATTCATACCGCGAAGTATGGCTCTTGGCAGTTCTCCTGCAAGACAGGCGGAAAGCGCAATGATACCCTCGTGGTATTCTCTTAAGAGTTCCTCGTCTACTCTCGGTTTGTAATAGTATCCTTCCGTAAAGCCGCGGCTTACAAGCTTGCACAAATTTGAATAGCCTATATTGTTTTCGGCAAGAAGCACGAGATGGAAATATCTGTCATCGCTGACCGATTTTTCACGCTCAAACCTCGATCCCGGAGCAACATATACCTCACAGCCTATGATGGGCTTGATCCCTTCGGCTTTTGCTGCCTTGTAGAAATCTACCGCTCCGTACATGACACCGTGATCTGTGATAGCTGCTGCATCCATTCCCAGCTCTTTGACACGCTTCACATATTCTTTTACTTTATTGGAGCTGTCGAGCAGACTGAACTCCGTATGGCTGTGCAGGTGAGTAAATCCCATCCCTAACTCCTTTTAAAAAGACACAAGGCTTTCGCCTTGTGTCTTAAATCTCATTTATAGAATCGCCGAGATATAAACATCGGGCACTTTGGTAAGATCCACGAACTCTTCTCCGCATTTGACCATGGGTTTTGAGAGACGCTGCTTATTGATAAATACTATATCTCCCTCACGTCCGTCGCTGAGTTTTACGCGGTTGAGCATATATGTATCGGCAATATTCTGCAAGAACGTCATGATCATATGTGTATCATACTTCTGAAGTCCTTCTCTTTCGAAAGCATCTATTACCTGGAAAGGTGAGAGACTTCCTCTGTAGACACGTACTGCGGTCATCGCTTCATACACATCTGATATGGCAACGATCTTTGCATAGAAATCCATCTGATCATTCTTTATTCCAAACGGATATCCGCTTCCGTCAGCCTTCTCATGATGCTGCAGGCACGCTTTTCTGATATGATCATTGACATCACAGTTGATCAGTATCTTATATCCCTCCATGGGATGAGTCTTTATCGTCTTGTATTCATCGTCGGTAAGCTTTGCCGGCTTCTTGATTATAGACTCCGGTATCTTAAGCTTTCCTATATCATGCAGTACTCCGCACTCAGTAACAAGATCGATATCTTCCTTGGACAGTCCAAGCCATTTGCCGAACACGTTGCAGATCAATCCGACATTCAGACAGTGCACATATGTCATGTCATCGAATGACTTCATGTTGTGTATCATATCAAAGACATTGACAATGTCACCGCTCGGCGGATGAAGCATCTGCTGGATGCTGTTCATGATACCTGTTGTATCAGGCGGCATGTTTCTTTCAACAACATCGGATAAGAAGCTCTGTACCTCTGTTACGGCGTTTTCGAACTGCTCCTTGAAGACCTTGTACTCTTCGGTCTTTTTCAGTCTGTCCGAATATGTCGTGGTCTCGTCATCATCCTCTTTGGGCTGGAACTCAGGATCATCTTCCATGCCTTCGATCCTGACCGAGGTGATGCCCTGCTGCATTATCTTTTCTATTGCTCTTTCATTTATCTTGAGTCCTTCCGGGAGTATCAACTGATTGGCTTCGTTGAAAACATCCGATTCGAGTATCATACCCGGAGTGACTTTCGAAACTGGTATTCGTCCCATATTCATTCCTCATTTACAAACATATTAATTATACACAAAAAGAGACACATCGTAAAGATGTGCCTCTTCTAATCAGATATATAAATTCATTATTACGCAAGATACTTCTTAAGATCATCGACCTTGTTTAATGCCTCCCAGGGAAGCTTAAGATCGTTTCTTCCGAAATGTCCGTAAGCAGCTGTCTGCTTGTAGATCGGACGTCTCAAGTCGAGCATCTTGATTATGCCTGCCGGACGAAGATCAAAGTTCTCTCTTACTATCTGAACAAGCTTCTCATCGCTTAACTTTCCTGTTCCGAAAGTATCAACACGAACTGAAGTGGGAACAGCAACACCGATAGCGTATGAAAGCTGTATCTCACACTTGTCAGCAAGGCCTGCTGCAACGATGTTCTTTGCAACGTATCTTGCAGCATATGCTGCGGAACGGTCAACCTTTGTGCAGTCCTTTCCTGAGAAAGCGCCGCCGCCGTGACGAGCATATCCGCCGTAGGTATCAACGATTATCTTACGTCCGGTAAGACCTGCATCACCGTGAGGTCCGCCGATAACGAATCTTCCTGTGGGATTGATGAAGAACTTTGTGTTGTCATCAATGAGTTCCTTGGGAAGTACGGGATCAAATACGTACTTTTTGATATCCTCATGGATCTGCTCCTGAGTAACATCCTCATCATGCTGTGTTGAAAGAACAACAGCCTCAAGTCTTACAGGCTTGTCGTTTTCATCATATTCAACAGAAACCTGAGTCTTTCCGTCGGGTCTTAAATATGTAAGTGTACCGTTCTTTCTAACCTCTGTAAGCTTGAGTGCAAGCTTGTGAGCAAGGTCAATAGAATAAGGCATATATGAATCGGTCTCGTTTGTAGCATAACCGAACATCATACCCTGGTCGCCGGCACCTGTATCAAGGTCATCGTTAAGGCTTCCTTCCTTTGCTTCCAGAGCCTTGTCAACACCCATAGCGATATCTGCAGACTGCTGATCGAGTGCTACGAATACTGCACATGAATTTCCGTCAAGACCTTTCTTTCCGTCATCATATCCGATCTCTGTAACTGTCTTTCTTACGATCGCAGGGATATCAAGCTGTGCCTTTGTTGTTATCTCACCTGTTACAAGAACAAATCCTGTGCAGCTTGTTGTCTCGCATGCAACTCTGCTCATCGGATCCTGTTCAAAGCAGGCATCAAGAATGGCATCCGATACCATGTCACAGACTTTGTCGGGATGTCCTTCTGTTACTGATTCTGAAGTGAAAAGCTTCTTCTCCATTTGGTTTTCCTCCTACCGAAAATATGAATTAAAAAATCCGCTTATTTTTCAATAAGCGGATTAAGCTGCGTGATACTCAAATCCTCTTATTGCTCGATTACTCGCTCAGGTTGGCACCTTCCTGTCAAGGGGTTGCCGTGGCTTCACAGATCCTATGTATCTCCACCACTCTGAATAAGAGAAACAACAATATTCAATTCTTGTATCTGACGAATACAATACACGTTAGCATGATATTTGTCAATAGGATAATATATGTTACTGATCGTATCCGGTCTTCTTTTTTAAGCAATTTCTCTTGCAGCTTAAAAAATTGGCTGCAGCAGTAAATGCAAGTCCTATTGTAAGATATGTCTGTGAACTGTCTCCGTCTTTCATAGACAGTATGATGCATATGATACCTGCGAGTGCAAGACACATCCTTGTGATTGTAAATTCTTTTCCTTCTCTTAATTTCATTTCTATATCCTCCTGTTATCCTGTTAACCGATGTACGTCATCGGCCTGTTTCTGATCAAATGGTATATCGAATAACAGGAACTTTGAAGGACACAAAACGCGCAAATGCCTGTTTTTTCACATGCGACATATCCTGTCTCATTGATCTTATAATTTTTTGGCAAAACAAAACCCCGCAGAATCTCTGCAGGGTTTGATTCAATCCATATCCTATTTCCCGGGTGTAAAAAACTCATCGAGTTTTACAAGGCATTTATATAGCATTCTCTTCTCATCATCATCAAGATCCGAAACCGCAGCCTTTATCATCTTTTTATGAAAATCGCGGTGATGGTAAAAGGCCTTCTTTCCTCTCTCGGTGAGCGTTGTATATACAACTCGCTTATCCTCTTTGCTTCGGTTTCGTTCGATGTAACCTTTTTTCTCAAGCCCGTTCATATTTGTTGTCAGAGTTCCGACAGTCACAGAAAGTGCCTTTGCGATCTCAGACATGTTTCTGGGCTCGCCTATACCCACAGCCTCTATGATGTGCATATCATTGTTTGTAATGTCCTTAAACTCCTCGGTGATCACTGCCTCGGATTCCACAGCCATTACGTGATTAAAGAGATTTACGAGCATCTCGTTTAGTCCCTTGTTGTATTTTCCTTCCATATTCCCTCACATATATGACAAAAATGACACAGCAATTATATCATAATTCCATAAGACATGCACTATAGGTAAGGCCTGCTCCGAAACCTGACATAACGACTCTCATACCGTTCATAAGCTTTCCTTGCTTTCTTACCTCATCGATAAGAATCGGTATGGACGCGGATGATGTATTTCCGAATCTTTCGACATTTGTAGGAAACTTTGAGATGTCCGTCCCTAGTCTTTTTGCGATGCATTCAATGATCCTGAGATTTGCCTGATGAAGAAGAAACATATCTATATCATCCGGTGACAGTCCCTCATCATCCAGGAGTTTAAGTATGGTATCAGATACCACGCGGGTGGCAAACTTAAAGACCTCTCTGCCGTCCATCGTCACATACTTATATAAACTGTCTCCTTCATAAAAAGCACTTTTTGAATCTCTCTGGTTGCAGGAAAGCACTTCGTTCTTAAAGCCGTTGCTCTTTTGAATGAATCTCAATTTCCTGTCATCTTTTTCAAAATACACGGCACCCGCTCCGTCTCCGAAAAGGATGCATGTAGATCGGTCAGACCAGTCTATGATATTTGACAGTATCTCGGCACCTATGATAAGCGCATTTTTGTATATTCCCTGGGATATATATGCATCAGCGGTGTTCATTGCAAACAAAAAGCCTGCACAGGCTGCATTTAAATCGAAAGCAACCGCATTTGCCGCCCCAATGCTGTTTTGAACCTCGCATGCCATACAGGGAAGAGCCTGTTCACCGGAACATGTGGCAACGATTATGAGCTCGATGTCCGCAGCCTTTATCCCGCTGTCTTCTATTGCCTTTTTTGCTGCCTCTGAAGCAAGCATCTTAACTGTCTCTCCTGTCGCGATATGCCTGCTTTCTATTCCTGTTCTTTCCTTTATCCAGCTGTCAGTCGTCTCAACGATTTTCGCAAGTTCATCATTGGTCACCGTTCTTTTGGGTATCGCACTTCCGCTTCCCTTTATTCTGATCGACATTTATGTTACTCCCTTAGTGTCTAGAAATTGCGGAAGCGCTCATATCTTTGTCTGCGTATCTCTTCTTTGCTCATTCCCTTATATTTTTCCAAAAATGCGCATATCTCTTTCTTGAGATTTCTTCCTATCGCTTCCTTTGTCAGATCATCTGCTCCTCCGTACTCAGGTATTATCTTTTCGATAACCTTAAGATCCAAAAGATCCGATGCGGTGATCTTCATGATCTCGCTGGCTTCTTTTGCACGGTTGGAATCTTTCCACAGGATCGATGCGAATCCTTCGGGGGAAAGGATAGAGTATGTTGCATTTTCCAGCATCCATACTTCATTTCCCACGGCAGTTGCCAGAGCGCCTCCGCTTCCGCCTTCGCCTACGAGAATACACAGTATCGGCACCTTAAGTTCTGACATTCCCATAAGATTTCTGGCAATACTCTCTCCCATGCCTCTTTCTTCTGCTTCCATACCCGGATAGGCACCGGGAGTGTTGACAAAACATACGACAGGTCTGTTGAACTGTTCTGCCTGTTTCATCAGTCTGAGTGCTTTTCTGTAGCCCTCCGGCATTGGCATGCCGAAATTCTTTTTCCTGTAGTCTTCGGGATTCTTTCCTCTGTCTTCGGATATTATCGTCACTGGCTGATTACCTATAAAGCCGATCCCACCGACGATTGACGGATCATCCCTGAAGGCTCTGTCTCCGTGAGCTTCAATAAATACATCAAATATGTATTCTATGTAATCAAGTCCCTGCGGTCTGGTAGCCTGCCTTACACCTCTTACCTTCTCCCACGGAGATTTAGGCATTGAATAATGCATTCTCTCATTCACCAGTTCACTTATCCTGTATTCTGTATCGGTCTCATCAAAATCGGAATAGTTTCCCTCAATGCTCTTGTGAGACTTTATCATAAAGTAGATTGTCTTTTTTAAATTCTTTCTCTCGACGATACCGTCTATTAGTCCGTGCTCAAGCAGAAACTCCGATGTCTGAAACCCGTCCGGCAGTTCCTGTCCTATGGTCTGCCTGATCACTCTGGGGCCAGCAAAACCTATCAGTGCTCCGGGTTCAGCCATTATCACATCACCAAGCATTGCAAAAGAAGCTGTCACCCCGCCTGTTGTAGGATCTGTCAGTATCGTGCAGTACAACAATCCTGCCTCCCTAAGCCTTGAGACTGCAGCAGAGGTCTTTGCCATCTGCATGAGAGACACTATTCCCTCCTGCATCCTTGCTCCGCCCGAGCAGCAGAAAACAAACACAGGCAGATGTTCACTCACAGCCCGTTCTATCGCAAGGGTCAGCTTCTCTCCTACTGTATGTCCCATACTGGCCATCATAAATCTAGAATCACATATACCGATGACTGCAGGCTCTCCAAACACCTTGCACCTTCCCACAGTCAGCGCTTCATCAAGACCTGTTCTCTCCTTTGCCTTGAGCACCTTATCCTCATAGCCTGTAAACTCCAGTGGGTTTGATGTCTCCATACCCTCAAACCATGCTTCAAAAGTACCCTTGTCCGCTACCATCGAGATCCTGTTTGGAGTCTTGACTCTGAAATTGAAACCGCAGCTGTAGCAGATGTATTTCAGTTTTACGACTCTGTCTCTTTCAACCATCGTGCCGCATTTCGGGCACGGAATGTATTCTTTGTCATTACCGTCTGCTGCCTTTGTCTGATGTGCGTCTGATGTATTTTTCCTTAACCTTAACAAGCTCATAAGCATACTCCCGACATTCTATCCAATGGCAAATGTAAGCCTGGCCTCAGCCACTCTTACACCGTCAACTGTAGCCACGGCATTTCCTATCCCCATTGGTCCCTTTATCTTAATGATCTCGGTCTCAAGTTTCAGAACATCTCCCGGTATGACTTTTTTTCTGAATCTGGCATTATCTATTCCCGCAAAATATGCAGTCTTTCCCTTTAAGTCGGGACATGACAAAAGAGCGACTGCTCCGACCTGTGCCAGTGCCTCTATGATAAGTACTCCGGGCATAACGGGATTTCCCGGAAAGTGTCCCTGAAAGAACTGTTCGTTTCCGCTGACACACTTCTTTCCTACTGCCCTTTTTCCGTCAGTGATCTCTTCTATTGTATCGATCAGCAGGAAAGGATATCTGTGCGGTATAACATCCATTATCTGCTCAATATTCATCAATGACATAATATCTCCCCCTTCAGTCCCTATACTTGCCGATAAGAATGCTCGCATTATGGCCGCCAAATCCAAGCGAGTTGCTCAGAGCAAAAGGAACTTCTTCGTTATAACTTTGTCTGCAGTAATTCAGATCCATTTCCTCATCGCATTCGTTTAATCCTGCAGTTTTATGGATATAATCCTCGTTTACTTCCTTGACACAGGTGATAAACTCAACTGCACCGGCCGCTCCGAGCATATGACCCACCATGGATTTGGTGGAATTGATCCTTAAATCTTTCGCATGATCACCGAATGCCTTCTTGATCGCTCTTGTTTCAAACAGATCATTATAGTAAGTGCCTGTTCCGTGTGCGTTTATATATGTGATCTGTTCCGGCAGTAATCCAGCATCATCCATTGCATTCGTCATTGCCCTTGCGGCGCCTTCTCCGTCTTCCAGAGGGCTTGTTATGTGATAGGCATCACTGCTGCATCCGTATCCGAGAACTTCCGCATATATCTTTGCTCCCCTGTTTAATGCGTGCTCAAGATCTTCGAGAATGACTATTCCTGCTCCTTCTCCCATAACAAATCCGTTTCTGTCTTTGTCAAAAGGAATGGAACATCTTTCGGGATCATCATTTGTTGAAAGAGCATTAAGAGCGGTAAATCCGGCAACTCCTATCTCTACTATGCTGGCTTCGCTTCCGCCACAAACCATCACATCGGCATCACCGCACTGAATGGTCCTGAAGGCCTCTCCTACGGAATTTGTTCCTGTCGCACATGCCGTCACCACGTTTATGTTCTTTCCCTTAAGGCCAAACATTATACTTACATTTCCGGATGCCATATTTGTTATCATTAGCGGAACGCACATCGGAGATACCTTTGATGCTCCTCTTTCCAAAAGCCTGGTATATTCACGCTGAACAGTCTGGAGAGAACCTACACCGTTACCGATCGAACATCCGACTCTGTATGGATCCTCACAGTCCATGTCAAGACCCGAATCCTCTATGGCCTGCTTTGCGGCAGCAACGGCATACTGACCAAACAGCTCCATTCGTCTGGCAGCCTTTTTATCCATATACCTTTCAGCATCAAAATCCTTTATCTGTGCTGCCATATGGCACTTGTATTCCGACACATCGAAATACGAGATTGGAGCAAATCCTATCTTTGCGTTTTTTATCGAATCCCAGAACTCATCAACACTGTTTCCTATAGGTGTTATTGCACCGAGTCCCGTGACCACTACTCTTCTTTTCATTATTGATCCCCCCTAAATACTCATTCCGCCATCCACGCATATCACCTGACCGGTTATGTAATCGGCTCTTTCACTTGCAAGAAATGTAACAAGCTCAGCAATATCCTCCGGCTTTCCAAATCTTTGAAGAGGTATCATCTGTTTTGCGCTTTCTATGGCAGACTGTGGAAGTTTTGTTGTCATATCTGTTTCGACAAAGCCCGGTGCGATCGCATTGACGCATATATTTCTGCTTGCCAGTTCCCTTGCCAGACTCTTTGTAAGACCGATTATCCCTGCCTTTGATGCGGAATAATTTGCCTGTCCCGCATTTCCCATAACACCTGAGACAGAGGATATATTTATGATCTTTCCCGATCTTTGCTTTATGAAATTCCTGTAAAGATGTCTTATGGTATTAAATGCACCTTTTAGATTTGTGGAAACAACAAGATCAAAATCATCCTCACTCATCTTTATTAGAAGGTTGTCTCTTGTCACGCCGGCATTGTTGACCAGTATATCAACCTTCTCATATTTTTCCATGATCCGTTTTATCATTTCTTCTGTGCCGTTAAAATCAGATACGTCACACTGCATCGATTCTGCGATACCGCCCTTATCAATGATCGTATCAACGACCTCTTTCGCAGCCTCTTTTGAGCCGCAGTAATTCACGATCACCTTTGCTCCGTGTTGGGCCAGCTGTATCGCAATCTGCCTGCCGATGCCGCGACTTGCACCCGTCACCAGCGCAACCTTATCCTTTAAGTCATAATTCGACATATTCTCTCCTTGACTGTTTAAGTTCATCGAGTTTTTCAAGGTCCTCATACTTTTCTATGTTTATCACCTTAAGATCTCTGTCTGTCTTCCTTATAAATCCGGCTATGGTCTTTCCGGGTCCGATCTCTACAAATGTATCCACTCCCATCTGACACATTAAAAGTATGCTCTCCCTGAATCTGACCGTGCTTGAAACCTGTTTTATCAGCAGATCCTTTATCATGGACTTATCTGTTACCAGCTTAGCAGTCGTATTGCTCACATAGGGGATCATGATATTACCCAGTGTTTTTTCCTTAAGAGCTTCTGAAAGGATGTCTCCGGCGGGTGACAGAAGCTTTGAGTGAAACGGGCCGCTCACATTTAATCTTATGCATCTTTTAGCCCCTGCCTCAATCAGCTTTTCCCCTGCAGCAAGTACCGGCCCTTCTTCTCCCGATATGACAAGCTGCCCCGGACAGTTGTCATTTGCTATGGATACTATCCCCTCTGTCTCATCGCAGATCTTCTCAACCACTTCAGACTCAAGGCCCAGAACAGCCATCATAGCACCTCCTGTCGGATAAGCCTCCTGCATGCATTTTCCTCTGAGTCTTATGAGCTCAAAAATATCCTTTAGATCCATTGCATCAGATGCTGCTAGTGCTGCATATTCGCCAAGACTCAGTCCTGCGCACATATCAGGTCTTATCCCTTTTTTCATCACTTCATTTAACATTGCGATCTCTGTTGTAAGAAGTGCTATCTGAGTGTACTCGGTAATGTCAAGGCGATCGTTTTGTGTAAAGCACAGTCTTTCGACATCGACTTTGGATGCTTCATTGGCAAGTCTGTATATATTTCTTGCATCACCTGAATTATTGTAGAATTCTTTCCCCATCATAGGAGTCTGTACACCCTGACCGGGAAACACAAAAGCTATCCTGTTCATATATCTCCTCTTACCTTAATGACAGTCATTG
>JAEEGG010005715.1_pt1 | contig 29353 bp, 28 predicted proteins | sample 9134161 | NCBI WGS metagenome assembly JAEEGG01 (sample SAMN16246543, study PRJNA631951) | gut metagenome | biome: gut microbiome; feature: rumen; material: CR-attached | host: Bos | place: Iran: Karaj | collected 2018-10
TCATCCTGAGCGAGCGCCAGCGAGTCGAAGGATCTAAAAAAACTCGTATCTCCAGGACTTTAGATCTTTCGACTTCGGCTTCGCCTCCGCTCAAGATGACAGAAAACCGACTTTGTCTACAGTCTGATGCGGAGGCGCGCGCAGCGCCTCCGCATTTGATTTTGGAAGAAGCGAAAGAACGGTATCTGGAAAGATACCTGGTATCATGAAAAATCGTACTTGTGCAAAGGCAGAACCGGTCGTATAATCAAACCGGTTCAAAAATATGACCAAGGAGGAAATCATCATGTCTAACGTATCAAAGGTCAACGAGTTTCTGGACAAGGCCAAGGTCTTTTATTTCCTGACCACCGACGGAAACCAGCCCAAGGGCCGCCCCTTCGGCTTCCATCTGCTGGACGGAGAGAAGCTGTACTTCGGCTGCGGCACGTTCAAGAACGTCTTCAAGCAGCTGACGGTCAATCCCCAGGTCGAGATCCTGGCCATGAACGGCGGCGAGTTCCTGCGCTATGACGGTACGGCCACGATCGTCAAGGACGAGGCCCTGCTGGAGAAGGTGCGCGCGGCGATGCCCCAGATCATGGAGCTCTACGACAAAAACGGCTGGGAGATGGGGCTGTTCTATCTGGAAAACGGCCATGCCGAGATCCGCGGCATGCTGGATCTGAAAGAGGAGTTTGACGTCTGATGGAAAAGCAGACCTCTCTTGAGGACCGCTTTGGGGTTTGCCCCTATGCCACGGCGCAAAGCCTGATCTCCGGCAAGTGGGCGGTGCTGATCCTGCTGTATCTCTCAGACGGCCCGCTCCGCTTTAACGAGCTTTTGCGGAAAATGCCGAAGATGACCCACGCCACGCTGTCCGTGCAGCTGAAAACGCTGGAAGAAAACGGCCTGGTGCAGCGCACCCAATATGAGGCCATCCCGCCCCGGGTGGAATACCGGCTCACGGACATGGGCGAGAAATTCCGCCCCGTGATCGCCGCCATGGAAGCCTGGGGCAACGAGTACATTGAATACCTTGCAAAGAAAGAAGAAACATGAATACCACCGGAATCGTTTATCGCCCGCCCTTTGAGGCAAACTCCCTGCTGCTGCAGGTGACCACCGGCTGCAGCCACAACAAATGCACGTTCTGCTACATGTACCATGACGTCCCCTTCACCATGTGCCCCTTGGAGCAGGTGGAGGCCGATCTTGACGAGGCCGCGCTTTTCCGCCCGGACGTCAAGCGGGTGTTCCTGGAGCACGGTGACCCGTTTACCATGCCCGCGGAGCGCCTACTGAAAATCGCGGAGTTGATCCACCAGAAGCTCCTCAAGGTCGAGACAATCGCCATGTACGCTTCGATCCAAAACATCCGCCGGAAGACGGACGCCGAGCTGCGCCGCCTGCGGGACGCCGGGATCAACGGGCTGGACATCGGCGTGGAGAGCGGATTGGATGAAGCGCTGACCATGATGAACAAGGGCCACACCGCGCAGGAGAGCATCGAGCAGCTGCTGAGACTGAAAAAGGCGGGGTTTGATTTCACGCTGAACATCATCCTGGGCTGCGGAGGGGCTGAGCTGTGGCGTGAAAACGCGGAGGCCACAGCGGCCATGATCAATGCCGTTCAGCCCCGGCAGATCTTCACCGGCACCCTGCATGCCGAACCCGGCTGCAGGCTGTACGGCCAAATGCAGAGCGGCGCTTTCCGGGAATGTACCTTCCGAGAGCTGCTGGATGAGCAGGAGCTGCTTCTCAGCCGCCTGGAGCTGGAGGAGTGCTACTTTTTCAGCTCGCATCCGTCCAACGTCATGCCCATGCAGGGCTGGCTGCCCAAGCACAAGCAGGACATGCTGGAAGCCGTGGGGGAAATGCGCGCAACCCTTGCCGACCGGCTGGACGAGGTTCCCGTCCGCGGCGGGGAAGGATCTATTCTGAATCGAGAATAATTAGGAGGAATATAAAATGGCTGAAACATTGACTACCCTGAAAACCCGTCGGAGCTGCCGCGCTTACAAGCCGGAGCTCATCGAGGAGGAAAAGCTGAATGCGATCCTGGAAGCGGGCACCTATGCCGCCACCGGTATGGGCAAGCAGTCTCCGATCATCCTCGCTGTCACCAACAAGGAACTCCGGGACAAGCTGTCCAGGATGAACGCCGCCGTTCTCGGTGCGGACATGGATCCCTTCTATGGCGCGCCGGAGGTACTGGTGGTTCTGGGCAACAAGGCCGTCCCCACCTACGTGTATGACGGAAGCCTGGTCATGGGCAACATGATGAACGCCGCGGCCGACCTTGGCGTTGCCAGCTGCTGGGTGCATCGCGCCAAGGAAGAATTTGAGAGCGAAGCGGGCAAGGCCATCCTGAAGGAGCTGGGCATTGAGGGCGACTATGAGGGTATCGGCAATCTGATCCTGGGCTATGCCGCCAAGCCCGCCGCCGATCCCGCGCCGAGAAAGGCAGACTACATCTATAAAGTATAAGCCGGCGCGGCAATTGACATCGCCGGGCAAAAAGGATATACTGTCTTCATCATCGGACACCGTGTTCGAGGAGGGCGATTTGCTTGGAAACAGCAGGATCAGAGCTTCGGGGCAAAATTACGGAGGCAGCCGTGCGCTGCTTTCGGACAAAGGGCTATGACGAGGTTTCCGTCAACGACATCTGCGGGGAGGCGGGCATCGCGCGCTCGACCTTCTATCGGGCGTTTCCAGACAAAAAGGGCGTGGTCCGCTATCTGTTCGAGCATACGGACGCAAACTCGATCGTCAGCATCGAGGAACTGCTTGCCGCCCGGAATGATTTCGACCGCATGTGGATCATCGGAGATCGCTATATCAGCCTGTGCAAAGAGCTGGGTGTGCCCTTTATTACGACGCTGACGAGGCTGAGTCTGGAGGGCGAGATCGATATGCTGTCGCTTGCTCACTCCGTGGACAAGTGGTTTGTCCGCCTCACGCGCAATTGCCAACAAAGCGGGATCATTCTGAGCCGGGAACCGCCGGAGATCCTCGGTCCGCTGTTTGCGGACGCGGTTTATCAGATCATCTATACCTGGTGCTGCCGCGGCGGGAACTATCCTATACGCGCCCGCGCCCGGCAGGTCACCGAAATGATTGCCAATGTCGCTCCGGAATACCGCTGGCCGAAGGAGCAGTTGGAGAACGCCGACAAATAAGCAATCGGACATAAACGCCGGAACTGTCTCATGTCTTGGGACAGCTCCGGCTGTTTTATTGTCGAAGATGAAACAGTTTTTTTGTGGGTTCCTGAGAATCGTCCGTCCGGCTCTTGACGGGGCATTTTTCCTTTGGAAAAATGGACACAGCTCACATTGTAACAGGAGGAATGCGTATGAGCGAATGGAAAAAGACATGGTGCAATCTCTGTGCCGTGACCTGCGGACTGGAGATGGAGGTTGAAAACAACCGCATCATCAACGTCCGTCCGGATCCCTCAAGCCCGCGCTCCAACGGCTATTGCTGCCGCAAGGGGCGCAGCGCCAAATACTTTACGGAAAACCGAGACCGACTGCTCTACCCGAAAAAACGTGTAGGCGATCATTATGAACGCATCAGCTGGGAACAGGCCTACAGAGAGATCGGGGAAAAAGCCCGCGCCATTGTGGACAAACATGGCCCGCGTTCCGCCGCTTTTCTGGGCGGCGGCACCTATTCCATTACCACACCGGCCGCCACCATGAAGCCGCTGATGTATGCCATCGGTACGCAGTATTTCTTCAATCCCATTGGCGTCGAATTTATGGGCGACTGGTGGAGCCACGGCCGCATCTTCGGCTACCAGTTCCACTTCCTTGAGCCGGACGACGAGAACAACGAGGCCATCGTCTATTGGGGCAGCAATGCCTACGTCTCCCACCAAATGCCGAACGCCAAGCGCACGATCCGCAGTTTTTCGCAGGATCCGGACAAAATGGTCATTGTGGTGGACCCGCGGCTGTCGGAGACGGCCCGCATGGCGGATCTGCACATTATGCCCGCCCTCGGCTCCGACTCGCTATATCTGCGCGCGCTGATCGCGGTCATACTCGAAAAGGGTTGGCAGAACCAGGAGTATCTCAACAAGTATACCAGAGACTTCTCGCTGATCCTTCCCTGGTTCAAGGGCTTTGACATAGACGCGGCGCTGGAAGTCTGCCAGGTCTCCCGCGAGCAGACGGAGAAATTTGCCCGCATCCTGACGACGAAGAAATGGGGTATGCACCGGGACCTGGGGCTCTTCTTCGGCCGCCACTCCACCACCAGCAGCTATCTGTGTCTGCTGCTTGCCGTCGTGTGTGGCGTTGCCCTGGTGAAAGGCGGCTGCGTGATGCCGGAACGCGTGCTGTATCTGGACAACTCTGACGAACTCGATCCCAAAACCTGGCGCACGCCGGTCACAAACCGTTTCCCCGTATCCTGCGTTTTCCCCGAGGGCGTGTTCCCGGATGAGGTGCTGGGTGACAATGAGGATCGCATCCGTATGGCGTTCAGCGTGCTCACGAATCCTGCCCGCAGCTACCCCGACTCCCAGCGCATGGAGGAAGCGCTCCGAAAGCTGGAGCTCTTTGTGGCAGTAGACTGCGTGGAGACCGAAACCACCATGCTGGCAGACTATGTGCTGCCCAGCATGAGCGCCTACGAGGCAGACGGCGATTTTGATATGTTCACGCTGAATTATCCCGAGGTCGTTTTCGGCTGCCGCCGCCGTATCCTGCAGCCCTTCGGGGAAGCGAAGGACGACGCCACGATCTTTGCCGAGCTGACCCAGGCCATGGGCTACCTGCCGGAGCTTCCGAAATCGCTCTATGACGCGGCGGAAGAGGCTGTGCGTACCGGCGACCGGCTGAAATATTTCATGAAGGTCGTCATGTGGATCGGCAAGGGCGGCATGAAGTACTTTGACCAGGCGGCCACGATCATCTGCCTCACCCTCGGCAAGGCCATGGGCAGCGGCGGACGCGCCATGAACTGGGCCGTTCTGATGACGAGCCCCGTTTACAAGAGCGCGATCCCTACCGTGCAGGCCGATACCAAGCGGCATCCCGTCTTGTCCAAACTCCCGGTGTTCAAGGATTGGTGCCTTGCGGACGCGGCCTTTGAGGAAGTGATCGCTCACCCCGAAGGCGCGGTTATCGGCATGGCGGACGAGGAGCATATGATGGAAAAGCATGTCGTCCACAAGGATAAGAAGATGCATCTCTGGTGTAAGGAGATCGAGGATTACCTCTGCGAATTCATCACCCCTGAAGCCGAGCGTGAGTCGCTATGCCTGAAGGACGGGAACAACATGATCCTCTCCTCCGGCCGGCGGGACGAGGGCGGCGTGAATAACGCCATGCGCAATCCGGGGACCAATCGCTTCCGCAAGATGTACACCCTCTGGATGAATCCGGAGGACGGAGAGCGGCTGAACATTGCCGACGGCGAAACGGTAAAGCTCTCCACCAAGCGCGGCTCGATCGAGATCCCGGTGGAATACACCTGGCGCGCCGCCCACGGCTACTGTCTGATGCCGCATTACTTTGGCCTGCACTATCAGGGAAAGATGCGCGGCATGCACGCAAACTACCTCATCGACGGCAGCGATCTCGATCCCCTCACGGGCAACGCCCAGTGGCGGCACACGCCCTGCCGCGTGGAAAAACTGGAAAGGAGCGTGTGATATGATCTCTTATGAAAGCATCATTCAGAAAGCTCTGGCCGACGGCGGCCTGCTGGACGCGCTGCTCGCCCTTCAGAACGCCGAAGGCTATGTGAGCGAGGACGCGCTCAAGGCCCTGGCGGAGCACGCAAAGGTCAGCCCGGCGGAGCTCTATGACGCGGCGAGCTTCTATTCCATGCTCCGCTTTGCCCCGACCGCCAGAACAGAGATCCGCGTCTGCCGCGGCACGGCCTGCCACAGCGCGGCCAACGCCGCCGTGGTGACGGCGCTGGAAGCGGCCACCGGTTTGAAGATGGGCGAGAGCAATGAAAGCTGCAGCCTCGGCTGGGTCGAATGTCTCGGCCAGTGCCAGAGCGCGCCGAACCTGCTCATCAACGGAAAGCTCTTTCAAAACGTGGATGTTACCAGCATCCCGACCCTGCTGGGAGGTGAGCGTTGATGGAGGAAGTACGCATTGCCCTGCGGAATGTGGGGAAGATCCGCCCCGATTCCATTGAGGATTATCTCGCCTCCGGCGGCTACGAGGCGCTGCAAAAGGCCCGCAGCTTGGATCGGGGCGAGCTGATCGCGACCATCGAGGAGACCTCCCGCCTGCGCGGGCGCGGCGGCGCGGCCTTCTCCACCGGCAAAAAGTGGAGCAGCGCCTACGCAAGCAAGGAAGAGACGAAATACCTGGTCTGCAACGCCGACGAGGGCGAGCCCGGCACCTACAAGGACCGCGTCATCATGGAGGGGGATCCCCACACCGTGATCGAGGGCGTTCTGATCGGGGCCTACGCCGTCGGGGCAAAGGAATGCTTCCTTTACGTCCGCGGCGAGTATCAGAAGTCCATCGAGCTGCTGCGCAAGGCGGTGAAGGCCGCCGAGGAAAAGGGCTTCACCGGCGACGTGAAGATCCGGGTGGTCTCCGGCGCGGGGGCCTATGTCTGCGGCGAGGGCACGGCCATCGTGAACTCCCTGGAGGGTCTGCGCGGCGAGCCGAGACTCAAGCCGCCCTCCATGGCGGTGAAGGGTCTGCACCAAAAGCCCACCGTCGTCAACAATGTGGAGACCTTTGCGGTCATCCCGGAGATCATAAACAAAGGCGCGGACTGGTTCGGCGCCATCGGCGCGGAGAAGTTCCCCGGCACCAAGCTGATGTGCCTCTCCGGCGACGTGGTGAACAAGGTCTGCGTGGAGGTGCCTACCAACGCCACCCTGCGGGATGTGGTGGAAGGCTTCGGCGGCGGAGTGGCCAATGGGAAGAAGCTCAAAGCGATCCAGCTGGGCGGCTCCAGCTGCGGCTTCGTGACGCCGGACAAGCTGGACACCCCCATCGACTTTGATTCCATCCGCGCCATCGGGGCCGCTCTGGGCTCCGGCGCGGTCTTCGTTCTCGACGAGACGCGAAATGTAGTGGACATCCTTGCCGAGATCGCCAAGTTTTTCCGGCATGAGAGCTGCGGCAAATGCACGCCCTGTCGGGAGGGCACCATGCGCATTGCGGAGCTCATGGATAAGATTTCCGCCGGCGAGGGCACAAAAGCGGACGTCGATCTCATCAAGACCCTCTCCGGCTATATGCAGAAGACCTGCTTCTGCCCCCTGGGGCAGAGCGCGACCACGGCGTTTATGAGCGCGCTGAAGCTCTTCCCCGAGGACTTCGACGCGAAGCTGAAAAAGGAGGCATGAGCATGGCAAACGTCAATCTTACGATCAACGGCAAGGCCCTGTCCGTGCCCGCCGGAACCACGATCCTGGACGCCGCGGGAGCAAACGGCATCCATATCCCGACCCTGTGCTTTTTGAAAGACCTGAATCCCCGCGCCGCCTGCCGCATGTGCGTCGTGGAGGTGGAGGGCGCCCGCGCCTTTCAGCATGCCTGCGCCGCCAGGGTGCGGGAGGGCATGGTCGTCCATACCGACACCGAGGCGGTGCGCGCCTCCCGCAAGCTGACGTTGGAGCTGCTGCTCAGTAACCACGCGGTGGACTGCCACCATTGTCTGCGCATCGGCAGCTCCCGCTGCGACGACCTGGATCCCAAATTCTGCGAGTGGTGCTTTTTCTGCGACTGCGTGAAGGACGGCTTCTGCGAGCTGCAGGCGCTGGCCCGGGAATACAAGGTGGATGTGCTGCCCTTCGAGCAAAAGCACAACACCCTGCCCATAGACGTGAGCACGGTCATCGTCCGCAATCCCAACAAGTGCATCAAATGCAAGCGCTGTGTGGACGTCTGCGGCAAGGTGCAGACGGTGCACAACCTGGCGGCCTCCGGCCGCGGCTGTGAGGTCACCATCGGCCCCGCCTTTGGAAAACCCATGGCGGAGAGCGCCTGCATCGGCTGCGGCCGCTGCGTCCAGGTCTGTCCCACCGGTGCGATCTACGCCGCGGAGCACAAGGACGAGCTGGTATACTACGCCCACCGCGACGGTATCAGGACCGCCGCGACGGTCTCCGCCGCGCTCATCCCCGAGCTGGAGCGGGTGCTGCACCGGGAGAGCGGCAGCGTGAGCCTGCAAGAAATCGTCGGAGCGCTGAAAAAGATCGGCGTGGATACGGTCGTTGATACCGCCGAGGCGGAAGAGGCCGCCCGCGCCCAGGCCGAGAAGCTGCTGGACGAAAGGCTGGGACAGGGAAAGATCGTCATTCTCACGAACAGCTTTGCCGCGAAGGCTTTCCTGGAAAAGACCTTCCCCGAGAAGAAGGAGAGCTTCCTCTTTTACGATTCCGCACTGGCCGTTTTCGGCAAGGCTGCCGGGGGCTTCGACAAGCGTTTCGCCTTCGGCCCGGTGGGCGGCGACGCCATGGAGTGCGAAAAGACCCGCTGCGTGGACATCGCCGTGAACGCCCGGGAGCTTGCCCGCATCATGATCCGCACCGGCGCCGAGCCGGATCCCAGGCGGACGGCAAAGGCGGACACGATGGCGCTGCCCGGTTCCGCCGGACGCTACAAGAGACTTTTGGGCGAGACCGCATGGAATATGGACGCCGAGCCCGAGCGCTTTGAGGAAAACGGCCTGCGCTGCGCGATCTGCCACAATCTCGGCCAGACTCGCATGGCGCTTGCTGAAGCGGATCGCTATGATGTGATCCGGGTGATCGCCTGATGAAACAGCAAAACGGTCATTTTTCCGCCGCCGTGCTTGCGGGAGGCCTGTCCTCCCGCATGGGGCGGGACAAGGCTGCGCTGCCTTTCGGCGGCACGACGCTGCTCGATTATCAGGTCAACAAGCTGCGCGCGCTCGGCATCGAAGACATCATGCTCTCCGGCGCCGAACAGCAGATCTCCGGAACCCGTTCAATCCCGGATGTCTATCCGCACAAGGGTCCCCTCGGCGGGATCCACGCCTGTCTCGCGGAAGCAAGGGGCAGTGCGGTTTTGTTTCTCGGCGTGGACACGCCGCTGATCCCCCTCGAGGCGCTGCAGGCGCTCCTGTCTGTGCACGAAGGCGGCGTGACGCTCCTGCGCCACGGGGAGCGGATGGAACCGCTGATGGGTGTCTATGACTGCACGCTTGCGCCGCTTTGCGAGGAAATCCTCCGAACCGAGCATACCGGGGTATGGCAGCTGCTGAACCGAACGAGGGGTAAGACGCTGCCCTTTGACGGGGACGAGGCGCAGTTCCTGAACGGCAACACGCCGGAGGAGTATGCGCGGCTGCTGCAACTGTGGGAAAGGAAGGAGAGGCCTTGATGGAGAAAATCCTTCTGCTCGGGCGGCGGCGCAGCGGGCGAAGCAGTATGATCCGCGCGCTGCTGCGGGATGTCAAAGCCCCTGTCTTCGGCTATGAGACTGTCACCATGGGCACGCGCCCGGACGGATACCATGAGATCTACCTCTATCCCTACGGGCAGACGCAGCAGGAAAAGCGCGAGGAAAACCACGTGGGCGACTGCAACACCAGGGAGAGGGTCATTTACAAGCAGGTGTTTGATGCGCTGGGCACAGCCTACCTGAGCGTCAAAAAGAACGGGATCCTGGTCATGGATGAGATCGGCTTCATGGAGCGCGACGCCTCCGTGTTCTGCCGGAGGATCCTGGACTGCCTGGACGGGCCGCTGCCCGTACTGGCGGCGGTCCGTACCGGGATCGAAACGCCTTTTCTCCGTCAGGTCATGGAGCATCCGAAGGTCTGCTCCATCGAAATGGATCCGGCCCGGTTTGATGAAATCTATCGGGAGCTGCGGCCCATCGTGCAGTCCTGGGACAGTCGGCTCAAAAGGGGGGAGTGTCTGTGAAAGAGCATATTGAAATGGAGGAGGCAAAAGGTCTGCTGGAACAGCTTCCCGCCGCTTCGAAGACAGAGACGATCGCTCTTTCGGAGTCGCTGGACCGCATCCTGGCTGAAGACTGCTTTTCCCGTCTCGCCGTGCCGCCCTTCGACAAGAGCCCCTTTGACGGCTATGCTTGCCGCGCGGAGGACACCCCCGGCAGGCTTTGCGTCGTCGGCGTCGCGGCAGCCGGCTGCGGAGCGCTTCCCTCGCTTGGTCGAGGGGAGGCCATCCGCATCTTTACCGGCGCGCCGCTTCCCGCGGGGGCGGATGCGATCGTGAAACAGGAAAATGTAACGGCATGCGACAATGAGCTTGTCGTGCCGTCCTCCTGCGTTTCCGGACAAAATGTGATCGGAAAAGGCGAGGACATTCAGCCGGGCGTCCGTCTTATCGGCAAAGGGACGCGTCTGGAGCCCGGGCATCTGGGCCTGCTGGCGTCCCAGGGGATCGCCCGGCTCCCGGTGTTCCGCAGACCCCGCGCCGTTCTGATCCCGACCGGCACAGAGCTTTTCGAGCCCGGGCAAGGGTGCAGCGCCCATGGGATCTACAACAGCAGCAGCTTCGCGCTGTGCGCCGTGATGAAAAAGCTGGGGCTGGAGGTCTATCGCCGGGACATCGTCCCGGACGACGCGCAGGCCGTTGCCGCCGCTGTGCGCGCTGCGCTGGAAAGCGACGCGCAGGTGGTGTTTACGACCGGCGGAGCCTCAGTCGGAGATTTCGACTTTGCCGCCAAAACCGCCGGGCAGCTGGGTGCGGAGCCGCTTTTCTGGAAGGTCAACATGAAGCCCGGCGGGGCGCTGATGGTCTCGACCTGGCGGGACAAGCTTTTGGTCAATCTCTCCGGGAATCCGGCGGCAGCCATGATGAGCCTGCTGGTGATCCTGCGCCCCTGGCTGGAACGGCTGTGCGGAGAGACCGGCACAGAGGAAGAACTGGAGCTTCCCGTTCGTTCGCCCATGCCCAAAACCTGCAGCGTGAAGCGCCTGCTGCGCGGGCATCTGCTGGTGGAAGAAGGCCGCGCCTGGTTTGCGGAGCACCAGGGACGCGGAAACGGCAATCTCGGCTCCTTCGTCGGCTGCGATCTCATCGGGATCGTTCCGGGAGGCAGCGCCCCGCTGGAAAAGGGCGACACGATCCGAACCCTTCGTCTGCCATCGTACCTGAAGTAGCGCGTTTCCTGCTTCATTACAGGCAAATGTCAAACAGCATGGGAAGCCCTCTGTATCATATTTCCCGCGGTGGGAAATACTAACTCCACTTTCGTTTACGGGGGTGGAGTTTTTTGATGCAGGGAAAAGTGGAGATCTGCGGGGTAAATACCGCAACGCTTCCGGTTTTGAAGAGCGCGGAGACACGTCGGCTGCTGGAGCGGGCGCGGGCGGGAGACCGGATCGCCCGGGAGCAGCTCATTTCCGGCAATCTCCGGCTGGTGCTCTCGGTGGTGCAGAAATTTGCCAACCGGGGCGAGAGTATGGACGATCTGTTCCAGGTGGGGGTCATCGGCCTCATCAAGGCCGTGGACGCCTTCGACCTTACGCAGAACGTGCAGTTTTCCACCTACGGCGTTCCAGCGATTATGGGATGGCGAAAAGCTTCAAGGAGGCTCTATCCCATGACAAGAAAACAGGCTTTGGAACTGGCCGTTCAGACGCTGGCCGGGAACGAAGAGGCCGTTCAAGTCCTACATACCATGATCGACGAGCTGCCCCTCAACCGCTGGACAGAGGCCGCGATCCGGGATTCCGTGGAGCAGTTCATCCTGGACAACGGCCGCCCGCCCCTGCGGACGGACTTCAAAAAGAAGTGCCTCCCGCCCCACTCCGTCATCAAGCACCGCTTCGGCCTCACGCTGCAGGAGTGGCTGGATCTGAATTACCCGACTGAGAAAACGCCCCTCGACGAGCTCCACGCCCAGGCAACGCAAGACTTTATTCGGGAGTACCTCCGCATTCAACCGGTCAGCGCCGAGGATTATAACGCCCGCCGCACCCATCCCTCCCGCGGCTGGTACGCCATCGCCAAGTACAACCACACCCGAAGATGGCGTATCCTGCTGGAGAGGCTGAACCTCCCTATCTACAACAACCGCGGGACGCCAAACAGCACCCCGCAGTTGAAGGTAAGGGTCATTTCAGATTATAACTTTGAGGACGACAATCCATCGGATTGAAAACCTGAAATCTATCGGATTGGAATAGTGCCAATCGTCGGTATTTCTCTTCCAACAATACAACGCACGGCGTCAACGCGCAGCATGCGTTGGCAATGCGTTGAGTGTGCGTTAACTTGCTACCAACTTGCTTCGAACTTGCTAAAACTTGCAAATAACTTGCTGCTTGCTATAAAACTTGCTTTTAGCAGCAAGATAGCGATTCCTTTTAACGCTCCTTCCATTTTTAATCCGTCATACAACTGCTCATACAAATAATCCTCCTCCAAAATTTGTATGAGTAGTTGTACGTGCAGTTGTGGGAGAAAGATTACTAATAAAGCCTCTATTAAAACCGCTCGGAATTTTTTGCTTGATTTTCTCCAACAATTACAGTAATATTGTAATTGGTGGTGAAAATATGCTTAAAACGCATCTTGTCCTTATGGACGAACTGAAGAGCTATAGAAATCCCGCAATGAAAATTACAAGCTTGGTAAAGACCGGCGAACTGACCCGCGTCGTGCGCGGGTTGTATGAGACCGATCCACATACTCCAGGGCACCTTCTTGCAGCGAGCATCTACGGTCCGTCCTATCTGTCTTTTGAATACGCTCTTGCCCATCACGGGCTGATCCCGGAGGCGGTCCATCAATATACTTCTGCAAGCTTCGATAAGAAGCGTGCCAAGCAGTTTGAAACACCGTTTGGCGTTTTCAGTTATCGTGACGTTCCCGAGGAGGCCTTTCCCTACGGCGTTCAGCCGCTGCTCGAAAACGGATACAGCTATCGTCTGGCCACGCCCGAAAAGGCGCTCTGTGATGAGTTGTACAAGCTCTCGCCCTGCGCGAATCGCGGGGAGCTGGAACAGTTGCTGTTTGAAAACCTTCGAATCGACCGGCAGGCATTCTTAGGGCTTGACCTCGCGGAGATGGAGCAGCTTGCCGCGCTGTATCAGACAAAGAATCATAAGCTGCTTCGATCCTGGATCAGAAAGGAGATCCGACATGCAGCAGGTACTTGAACAGATGCTGCGGTCCTATGAGCTGCAGACTTCGACAGACAAGAAAAACGCGATCAAGGAGATCATCCAGGAGATCGTGCTGTGCGGACTGAGCCGCGCGGGATTCTTCAAGCATGCGGCCTTTTATGGCGGGACGGCGCTGCGGATCTTCTATGGCCTGGATCGCTTTTCCGAAGATCTGGACTTTTCCCTGATGGCGCCGGAGAGCTTTGATCTCGGCGAGTATCTGCCGTCGCTGGAAAAAGAGATTCGTTCCTATGGGCTCAACTTCAAGGCGGAAGAGAGGGAGAAGACGGTGGACTCCGCTGTTCAATCCGCTTTCCTGAAAGGAAACACAAAGGAACATATCCTGCTGTTTTATGCGGATGATCGGCTTGCCCGATCTATCGCGCCGAGCGAGTTGATCAAAATCAAATTCGAGATCGACACAAATCCGCCGCCCTTTGCCGGATTTGAGCATAAATATCGACTGCTGCCCAGCCCCTATGAGATATGCTTGTATGACCAGCCATCCCTTTTCGCCGGGAAGACACATGCCGTTCTTTGCCGCGCCTGGAAGAATCGCATCAAAGGCCGTGATCTCTATGACTATGTGTTCTACCTTTCTATGAACACGCCGGTCAATCTGAAGCATCTGGAGGCCAGACTCCGGCAGTCCGGTTTTCTGGAAACGGAAGCACCGCTGGATATTGACCAGCTGAAAGATATGCTCCGCGCCCGCTTCGCGACGATTGACTATGATCAAGCCAAGCAGGACGTCTTACCGTTCATTAAGGATCCCGATAAACTTGCAGTATGGAGCCAGGATTTCTTTGATCAGATTACAGAAAAACTGACAGCAGTATAAGGCGGTCTGTGAAAAATACATGCTGATACCAAGGGTTTGCATTGTGAAAGCATTTTATAATACCAATTTTTAGTGAGGTACTATGTCTTGAACCTATCAATCACTCAACAACCCATTAACGGGATCTTAGGCGGCCCTAAGCATAAAGACTTTGTTGTAAGTGTAAACAACACAGCTTACAACATATCCATCGATCAACAATGTCAGCGGGAGTTAAGTATTTCGTCACCTGCAGGCAAATATGAAGATGCGACTTCTATCTACTATTCTCTCGTTACCCTTTTGATGCTGTTCGATGGTCATTTTTACCCCGTTGTGAACGCGTATGATGGAACTGATATTACAGAAAGTTGGAATAAGCGAGCCCTTCCGTGCTATAGTTCTGCTGATTTTATGCTCGGTAATGGGAATAAGCTAATAGAATTTGATGCGATTCTTGATGCGAAGCTTTTCCAAAACTGGTGTGCTCTAAAGAAAGAACTTGATCTTGTCCACAACATGGTGCTCTATTGCTTGTCAAGTGTTGAAATGCCAAAAGATATGCAAGTTGCTTTTATGACGGAAGCATTTATAGGTATTTGCGAACTCATACATGCTAAGGATCCTTCATTCAAATTGCCGAAAGTTCCTGCTGATGAATCCAAGCTAAAACATTATTATTTAGCTGTAGCAGACAAGTCCGGTCAAAATATTTTTGCTGAAGAGTTCAGCAAAGATAGAGAGCGCTTTGCTCAAATTCTTGTAAACTCTCGGAATCGGATTGCACATATTAAGAGTAAGCAAGGACGAACTTATCTTAATGGCGGTGAGAGTGTCATGTACTTGATGAAGCTTTCGCTTTTGTATCGCATCGTTCTTTTTGATTTGCTTGGGATTTCCAAAAGTGTATATGATGTGGCACTTTCTTCACGTGTTCAAACAATCAACAACCACAAAATAATGAAAGCATTTCTCAACTCATTATAAAGCTGTAATGGACGCAGTCTACTTGCCTGCGTCCATTACACTTATTTGATCTCCTGCTCCAGGGCGTCGAACTCCGGGGTGGAGAAGAATTCTGCGAGGGTAATATCCAGACCATCGCAGATCTTTTTTATTGTCAGAATCTTGGGATCAACACTTCTGCCGTAGAGGATGTTCTTCACGGAAGATGGAGGCAGGGCGCACATCGTCGCAAGTTTGTTGATGGAGATACTCCGTTCGGCGCATAGCCGCAGGATCCGGTTCTTGATGGCCGTGATCGTATCCATATCATCGCCGTCCTTTCTCTTGCAAGCATATAGAATCCAGCTTGCAAAAGTAGGCTATCCATGCTACTATTTAGGCTATACATAGCCTAAATTTGCATAAAGGGGCGAGGGTATGGACTACAGAAAAGATTTACTGCTGACTTCGGCGGCGCGGCTGTACAGCATGGGCGTGGATCTTGAGGCGGCGCGGGCAAAGCTCAAAGAACTTGTGGAGCAGGGTGTTGGCTATGACTCCGACGAAATGAAGCAAGCCTATCAGGACTTCAAAGAGCTGGAACAACAATGGATGGCGTTGGAGCAACAGCACCTGGAGCTGAGGGACGAGATCGTGAAGGATGGGCAAGGCTGACACAGCCCGCTCCTTCTGACAACTGAATACTGACATCAAGGATTCTCCCATCGGGCATAATAGTTTCAAACAGATGGGAGGAGATCGAAACATGTACACCTATGGCTATATACGGGTCTCGTCGCGGGATCAGAACGAAGACCGGCAGCGGATCGCCATGCGGGACGCCGGCGTGGAAGATACGGGGATCTACATGGACAAGCAGTCCGGCAAAGACTTTGACCGGCCCGGCTATAGGCGGCTGCTGAAAAAGCTGAAGCCGGGCGACACTCTGATCATCAAGAGCATCGACCGGCTGGGTCGCAATTATGACGAGATCTTGGAGCAGTGGCGGCTGATCACAAAGGAGAAGCAGGCCGCGATTGTCGTCCTGGACATGCCGCTGCTGGATACCCGGCAGGGGCGGGATCTGACTGGGACGCTGATTGCGGATATCGTCCTACAGCTGCTGAGCTATGTGGCGCAGACCGAGCGGGAGTTTATCCTGCAGCGGCAGGCGGAGGGTATCGCCGCGGCGAAAAAAAGAGGCGTCCACTTTGGGCGAAAGCCCATGGAGCGCCCAGCTCACTTTGCGGCGGTCGTACAGGATTGGGAGGACGGAAAGCTCTCGTCCCGCGCGGCGGCGCATTGCCTGCAAGTATCGCACACGACATTTTTACGATGGGTCAAAAAACCTGTCATGCAAAGCACACCTTGTGTTCCAGCGCAAATAAACTGGGATTGTTGCGAATCACCGTGATTTCTGCTATACTGCAAGCAGATTAATCACGAGCTATGTATCAGAATCAAGGTCTCCCTGCATCGGAACTCAAGGTGTGCTATTCGTTCCAGAATACGATCTGACACACAGGGAGGCATTCGCTCCGTATGATGGAGAATGCCTCCCTTTTTTGCGTTCTGCGGGCAGTCTTGATCCACGCACGGAGCTCGGAAAGGAGCGGCGCGTTGGTCATCAACATCCAAGACGATATTCTCCGGCTCCACGCCATGGGCCTGCTGGATCGGTTGCTGGCCGACAAGGCCACCCGCGGCAACATTTTGTGGGCGACCGACGCCTATGCCCAGCTTGGCGAGTGGTACAGTCCGGGGAATGAGATACGCCCGCAGAGGATCACGGGCGACAATTCTGACCTCATCAAGACCCGTGCGCGCCGGGCCATGGAGCAGCGCACGGAGCGCACCCGGCAGCACGCCGAGGTCTTCACTCCGCTGTGGGTCGTGAAAAAGATGAACGACTTTGCGGATGAGCAGTGGTTCGGCCGCAAAGACGGCATTTACAAATACACGGACGAAGGCAAGATCTACTTCTCCACTAAGAAGCACTGGAAGCTGTATGTGGACGCGCGGCGGCTGGAGATCACTTGCGGCGAGGCGCCGTTTCTGGCGACACGCTACGATGTGGAGACCGGCGAGGCCATCCCGGTGGAGGATCGGATCGGTCTTCTGGACCGGAAGCTGCACATCGTATCGGAAAACACGCAAGATGCAGAGGAATGGAAACACTGGGCGCTGCGGGCGGTACAGGCCATCTACGGCTACGAGCTGCAGGGTGACAACCTGCTGATCGCCCGGGTCAACATCCTCTGCACCGTGGAGGAGCATCTGTTCCACCGCTGGCGGCAGAAGGCGGACAGGGCGTGGCTGGAAAAGCTGTGCAATGTGATCGCCTGGAACCTGTGGCAGATGGATGGTATCCACGGCTGTGTCCCTGTCCCGCCGGCCCCCACGGACGAGCAGCTCTCCCTGTTCCCGCCCCTGCAGGAGCAGACGAATCTTTTCGGAGAAATGGAAAAGCGCGACATTCCCTGCCGCCTGTTCGACTGGCGCGGGGATCGGAGCATCAGTTATACAACGCTGCGAGAGAAAGGAACGAAGGCCATGAAGTTTGATTTCATCATCGGGAATCCGCCGTATCAGGAAGAAACTGAAAGCGAAAGTACAAGAATGCTCCCTGTTTATAATGATTTCATGGATGAAACGTATAGCATCGCCACTGCTGTTGAGTTAATTACTCCGGCTCGTTTTCTGTTTAATGCTGGCCAAACTCCCAAAGCGTGGAATCAAAAAATGCTGGACGATCCGCACCTGAAAGTGCTGTATTATGAGCAAGATGCATCTAAGATATTCGCTAACACCGATATTAAAGGCGGTGTAGTGATAACCTATAGAAATGCAGAGAAAAAATATGGCCCCATTCGCGCTTTCGTGCCCTATCCGGAGTTGCGGACAATCTTAGAAAAAGCCGGGGCTGATGCAGTTTCTGATAGTTTGACAGATATCGCCGACAGTTCAAATGTGTATGATCTGAAAAGCATCTATGCCGATCACCCAGATTACAGAAAATACATCGGTGACGGCGGCCGTCATAGTCAGCTGAAAACTAATGTACTAAACATTAATCCCATATTCACAGATGCCCCAACTGAAGATGATGACTATTCGGTTTATGGCCTGGTAAGCGGGAAGCGTGGCAAAAAGTATTGCCACAGAAGGTATTTAAAATCTGAACATAAAAGCCTATTTAAGCACAAGGTACTCGTACCCAAAGCTACAGGTTCTGGCAAATTTGGAGATACCCTTCCCGAAATGATAGTCGTACAACCAGAAGTTGCATTTACACAAACGTATATTTCAATCGGAGCTTTTGATGATGAAACACAAGCAAAGAATCTGTTAAAGTACCTCAAAACAAAATTTGCTCGTGCGTTACTCTATGTTCTTAAAGTCACACAGGATAATCTGCCAGGTGCTTGGCGGTTTATCCCAAAGCAAGACTTCACCCCCGACTCTGACATTGACTGGTCCAAGTCCATCCCGGAGATCGACCGGCAGCTCTATGCCAAGTACGGTCTGGACGCATCCGAGATCGAATTCATCGAAACCCATGTAAAGGAGATGAGCTGAAATGAGCGCACCCAACATTCGCTCCTTTGAGCCCGTCGTCCCGATGATCTACGCCTATTCCCACCCGGATTACACGCCGCACCTGGGATGGACGAAGATCGGCTACACCGAAAAGCAGAGCGTGGAGGAGCGGGTCAAACAGCAGCACCATACCTCGGACATCGCCTACAAGATCCTCTGGCGGGACAATGCCATCTATAAGGATGGCAGCGGCCTGCCCTTTACCGACCATGAGTTCCACCATTATCTCAGCACCGTCGCTCATGTAAAGCGCAAGCCGAAAACTGAGTGGTTCCAGGTGGACGGGCCGGAAGCGCGGGTGTACTTTGACGAGTTTGCCGCACGGCGGCCCTCGGCCGAGGAAAGCGGTCTGAGCTACACATTGCGCGAAGAGCAGGAGCGCGCCGTCTCCCAGACGGCGGACTGGTTTTCTCACGGCGGGAAGCAATTCCTGTGGAACGCCAAGCCCCGCTTCGGCAAGACGCTGAGCACCTATGATCTGATCGTGCGGATGGGCTTCCAGCGGGTGCTGATCGTCACCAACCGCCCCAGCATCGCCAACTCCTGGGCGGAGGATTTCAACAAGTTCATCGGCTGGCAGCACGATCTCTGCTTTGTCAGTGATACGGATTCCCTGCGCGGCAAGCCCGGCGTTCTGACCCGGGACGAGTACATCCAGGGCCGCTTTGACAAGGGCATGGTGGCATTCGTCTCCCTGCAGGATCTGAAGGGTTCCATCTACTTCGGCGGCAACCACGAAAAGCTTGGCTGGATGGCCAGAGAGTATGTGGACCGCACGACGGGTGAGAAGAAAAAGGGCCTGGCCTTCGATCTGCTGGTGGTGGACGAGGCGCAGGAGGGCGTAGAGACCTACAAGACCGAGAAGGCCTTCGACAACATCCAGCGCGCCCACACACTGTACCTGTCCGGCACACCCTTCAAGCAACTGGCCGGGGATCAATTCTCTGACCGGGAGATCTTCAACTGGTCCTATGCCGACGAGCAGGACGCAAAACAGCGCTGGGAGGAAGAGGCATACAATCCCTACGAGAGCTTGCCACAGCTGCTGATGTACACCTACCAGCTCGGCCCCATGATCTACGACACGCTCAGTCGCGGGATCGTGCTGGAGGATGAGGACGAGGCCGTTGATCCAGCCTTTGACCTGAATGAGTTTTTCCTGACCGACGACAACGGAAAGTTCCTGCACCGGGATGATATCAAAAAGTTCCTGTTGATGCTGTTCAAGGGCGAGAAGTATCCCTTCTCCACGCCGGAGCTGCGCAAGGAACTGAGCCATACCATGTGGTACTTGAACCGCGTGGCCTCCGCCAAGGCGCTGCACAAGCTGATGCGGGAGGACGAGGAACTGAAGCCGCTCTTCGACGAGTATGAGATCGTATTGGCAGCAGGCGACGGGCGGCTCACCGAGGAAGAGGAGGCCAAACGCTCCTATGACAAGGTGAAAGAGGCCATCGCCGCCCATGAGAAAACTATCACGCTCACAGTCGGGCAGCTGACGGTCGGCGTTACGATCCCGGAGTGGAGCGGCGTGTTCATGCTCTGCAACATACAAAGCCCCTCGTCTTACATGCAGGCGGCGTTCCGGGCGCAGAATCCCTACCGCTTCCAAGGCGCGGACGGGCGCCGTTACCGCAAGGAGCGGGCTTATCTCTTTGACTTCGACCCGGCTCGGACGCTGATCATCTACGACCAGTTTGCCAACAACCTGATCCGTGAGACGGCCACGGGAGGCACGACGGAGGATCGGGAAAAGAACATCAAGCGGCTGCTGAATTTCTTCCCTGTTCTGGGCGAGGATGAAGAGGGCCGCATGGTGGAGCTGGACGCCGCCCAGGTGCTTACTATCCCGCGCAAGCTGAAAAGCGCGGAGGTCGTGCGCCATGGCTTCATGTCCAACTTCCTGTTCGTCAATATCAGCGGCATTTTCGGTGCGGCCGGCTTCGTTCGGGAGATCATCGAAAAACTTACGCCTGCCCACGAGGAGGGCGGCAAGTCCGACAAGGACAAGCTGGACGCCATCAGTACCGTCAAGGTCGATGGCGAGGGCAACGCTGTCCCGGATGAAGGCATTGTGATCGGCAAGACCCAGGAGCTTTTTGGGGATAAGATCTATGAGACGATCCCCGCTGATGTGGAGAAGGCTGTTTCCACCGTAGCCGAGAGCAAGCCGGATGAGGTGGAACGCCACGTCAAGGCACTGACGGATTCGGTCAAGGGCAAGGTGGCGCAGGAGATCATCGCACCTATTGCGGACAGCTACGGCATGACCCAAAAGGCGAAGAAACGCATGGAGGAGCAGGCCGGCAAGGAAATTGAGGTCGCTATGTCCCGTGCCAAGGACGATTTCGACCAACAAAAGCGGATCGCCCAGGCCGCGCTGGACGCCAAGCGCAAGAGCGCTGAGACCGAGCAGGAAGTGAAGAAGGCCGAGAGCGAGTTTGCCGCCGACATGCAGGACGCACTGAAGGCACTCACGCAGACGGTCACGGAAACGGTGCAGAAAACCCTGCAGGAGAAGCCGAAGGAGCTCGTGGAGCGGCTGGAGCAAAAGAAGGAAGAGGACAAGAAAAAGTCTGTGGAAGATGAGATCCGCGCCCATCTGCGCGGCTTTGCCCGGACGATCCCGTCCTTCATCATGGCCTACGGCGACGAGAATCTGACCCTTGCCAATTTCGACGATTATACCGAGGACGCGGTTTTCCTGGAGGTCACCGGGATCAGCGAGGAGGAGTTCCGCTTCCTGCGGGATGGCGGCAACAAGATCAATCCCGAAACCGGGCTGATCGAGCATTTCGACGGGCATCTGTTTGACGAGAGTGTATTCAACGACTCCATCCGGGAGTTCCTGCGCAAGCGTGCGGAGCTGGCGGATTACTTCGATGAGAGCAAGACCGAGGACATCTTCGACTACATCCCGCCGCAGAAGACCAATCAGATTTTCACACCTAAGCGGATCGTGAAGATGATGGTGGACAAGCTGGAAGAAGAAAACCCCGGCTGCTTCAATGATCCGAGCAAAACCTTCGCGGATCTGTACATGAAGTCCGGATTATACATCACGGAGATCGTCAAGCGCCTCTACCGCAGCGAGGCCATCAAGGCCGCGTACCCGGACGACAAGGCGCGCATCCGGCACATCCTGCAGCATCAGGTCTACGGCATGGCGCCCACGCGGATCATTTATCTCATCGCCACCAATTACATCCTCGGCTTCGACGAGGAGCTGAAGGCCGAAACCCACCACTTCGTACAGGCAGACGCCGCGGAGGCGTCCAAGAATGGAACGCTGAAGGAACTGGTGGATAAATGTTTTGGGTAATTGGCAGTCAGGATCAAAAAACTCAATCGCAGCTATTCTCTAACGGGCCAGATAAGTCTGGCCCGTTTTCTGTGTAATCATACTTTTTAGTCTGCTTGAAAAAGGGGAAAAAGTCTTGACTAATGATGCTGGATTACACTATAATGAATAAAAATATTTATTATAGTGTAAATCGGTGAGCGCGATGAGATCGAATTTTGTTCATGACGAAATAAAATCTTATATTTACCGTAGCGGGCAATCATTGACGGCGGTCGTCGAAAAAATAAACAGCAGCCGTCCACCTGAAGAGCAGACGACTGTTCAGAATATTTCCAACAAACTTGCGCGTGGAACCATTAAGTACTCTGAAGCATTAGAAATTGCTGCTGTACTTGGACTAAGAATCACTTGGGAAAAGGAGGCTATGCAATGACATATTCTGTCTTGTTTGAAAGAATTGTTGCTAACTATACAGAAGAAGAACTCCTTCATATTTGCAAGGGTTTAAACAAGAGCTATAATATTTTTGACCCAGAAGATGTTCGCTGGAAAAAGATAGCTTATTGCTTTTTTAAATCAGATAAGAAAGAGCTAGAAAACCTACAAAAAAACATACTGTCAAATTGGTTCATCAGCGATTTGTTCCTTAAATTCTATGTTTGCGAGAGAGTCGTAAAGTATTATCTGATAAAAAAACTGCTCGGGTTGACGAATGATATCGTCGCCTTTGAAATGGGCATTGGTGACAGTAGAATAGATGTATGCCGAATTAATGGTGGTTCATATGCGTATGAGATTAAAACGGAATATGATTCTTTTGAACGGCTTTCCAGTCAAATGAATGACTATATGAAAGCATTTGAAAAGGTGTATGTTGTCGTTCCCAAATCTCGGATTGCCGAGGTAGAATCACTGATTCCAAATGGCTGTGGAATTATTTCTTACAGGCACGCAGCGGATAATAGTCTGGTTTTTTCGTATTTCAAGCATAGCGAGAAAAATCAATGCGACATAAATACGTGTCTATCAAGTCTTTCAAGTAACGATTTGAGCGAGCTTCTCAAGCTTGCAGGTTTGAAAAACAAAGGGGCAAAAGAAGAAAAGCTCAAAGTAATTGTCAAATATTCTGAGCATCACAGCATCTGGCCGGCGTACAGGAAACTGTTGAAAGAAAAATATAGACTAAATTGGCAATTCTTAAAAGATCATTTTGAAGAAATCGTCCCAATAGACATTCAAAGTTTCTTTTCCGCAAATATGAGCCCTGCTTTACTCTATGGAACGCAAAAGGAGCGCAGCTAAGTGCTGTGCTCCTTTTACCTTTATTGACCTATTTCTCGCTCGTACATCGTATAAATGTAATGGAGCATTGTGATCTTCTTCCATTGAGCTTGATTCTTCCCACTGATACTCCCTTGGAAGATCTCCATTATCTCATGACAACCCGGGCAGTGCAGATGGTGCTCTTCAGAGAATTCCTTCCAATACTCAGATTCGATTATTCTTGGAGTGATGTATTCAGGGAATTCTGACAATAGAGGAGCTCGGCCTCGGTAAGCGATAAAGAAATTGTTTTCAAGCGAATAGTATATTCCTACGGGACTGATGGCTCCTCCGGTTGATGGAAGCGATGCCGCAATGCATGCATAATCACCGAACCCCGAAAACCTGTTCATGTAGGCTGTTGAGTAAAGCTCCATCAAACTATTATCAATTTGAGCTATTGGCTCTCCATCTTCCATATCCTTGTTTGCAAGATTATCCGGTCTATGAGCGCTCACAACAATCGAGACAAACCCATGTGTGCGCTTACTATCATCGATCCTCTTATAAATCTTCTTGAAAACCGGATTCATATGAGAAGCAGAATCGATGTCCAAAATAACGAAATCTTGAGGTTTTATCAGTGTTTCTACATGAGAAAAAACAGTATCAAATTCTTGTATACGAACACGAAAAGCAAGGCATGGGAAAATGCTACGAAGTTGAGTCTCCTCGTATGTGATTCGTTCCAAGGAAACATTCTCTGGGAGATACGAAATGACGGGAATAACCTGGCGTTCACATTGCTGAAGTGTTGCTATCTGCTCAATGGGAAAGCTTGGGTAACGAACAGACATTGTTACATATTCACGTATCGCGTCTGTTGTATTTCTTAATTTGGTTGATTTATAAAAATCTACCATTACCTTCATTGAAGGCTCTTCGGATAAAATCGCAAGGAGATCTTGAAGAAAGGTATTTTTATTGTTACTACGCGTTTTTTCCTGAATTATCTCTACCAAAGGGATGATACTGTCACCAAACACATGTAGCTTACTTAGCTCTTGTAATACGCTGACTTCAACCGTTCGGTTTTTCATGATTGGGACATACATCACTAAACACCTCCCTTTGCTCTCAAATCCAAATAATGGGCCAGCCCATCCAGCCCGGGATAAATGAAAGACCGATTAATTCCACACCAGTCGAGATCTTCTACAAACTCAGCTATTTTATCCTTCGGAATGACTAACTGATCCACGGCGCACGGAGTTCCATCTATTATAATTTCATCAAGAGGGACTGTTGGATCCTTGTGAACAGTAAAAACTCCCTTTTGTGCAATGATTCGAGGATGAATATAACTTGGAACATATAAAAGAACATCATCTTCCTCGGGAAAAGAAAAAACATCTTGCAGATCAGCCGTTTGCGAATTGAATTGTTTCTTATTCACTACATATACTGCAGCATTATCTTTCGCATTCTCTGTTGCAAAGTAAGCTGCGATTAATGGATTTTCTGTCCAGTCGAGAAATCGTGTTGGCAAGCCGTGATGTTGGCCTATTGTCCACTGGTCCCATGCTCCGATATCCCGAAGATCTTGATGAGGAACAGACATTTTTACAAAATCGCTCATCGCCTGCTCTTCTAAGTCCTGTAGTTCATCCAGCTTCTTGGCTGGATCGGCGGCACACCTGGCAAGATACTGCTCCCGTCCTATCTTGGGAATTAATCTATGCCTGAGATTGTGAATTCCTCGGAAGATATGATCTCGGCTGTAGTGCTCTTCCACATACGATATGTAATTCGCAAAAGAATCAATTGTTGTCGTATTCATTTTGCCCTCACACTTATGACTTAGTGACTTTATTATAATGCGACAAGCCTTTTTTGGCAATTGAAAGATAACAATTGATTCAGAATCTCAGCTTTCTCCGATCGTAGGGCCTTCGCTTTTTTTATTTTCACCCCTTGTCACAAAAACCGATTTTGCATTTTTGTGGCACGTGGGGGAAAATGAATACCGGCAAAAAGCATTTCGATCTCGTGCGGAGAAATGGTGCTGCCGGTACCAGGGAGGTTTCCAAAGGAGGGCCGGGGAGGCCTGCCTTTGGCACACGATCTTGCTCGCAAGGTCTAGTGTGTTATACCTTTTGTTCCGCGGGGCGGGCAAAGGGGTGATGTCGCCTTTCCGGACAGCACACCTTTACCCGCCGAAAACGGCAGCCAAAAACTGCGAAGGAATGAGCAGAGTTTGGCTGCTGTTTTCATAAAGGAAGCAAGGGCGAAATGAAATGCAGCCCGCGCTTCCGGCGGAACAAGAGGTATATAAAGAGCTCCAACAAGTTGTCGTTCTTTATATTTGATGCCGTTTTTCTCGCCCCTTTCGGGGCAACCGAAAAACATGGCAATATTTCATGCGGGAAGATTTCCCGCATGAAAAACTTCCCCGTCCCGCCGCAGCGAAAATGCTTTCAGATTGCAAGCATGCTCTTAAGCCGCGAACGAAAAATGATAGCAAATTGAAAGCACAGCCTCCTTCGTTTTGGGCGCCTGTCAGATCCATCGGATAATCATTCCACAGTCGGCGTCGGTGCGCGGCGCTACGCAGGAAGGAGCATAAGGGGACTCCTCCTGCTTTAGCGTTTCTTCGGTTTTACGCAGGATCTCGATGTAGTTCTTTTTGAAATGTGCGCAGGCTTGCTGCTCCAGATCCTCGGCTCTGGTTTCGCTGAGGCCGAAATGCTCCCGCGTGTCCTTTTTTGTCTGCTCATCGTCAGAGTGATAACCGAAGCGATAGGTCAGATAAGATTTCTCCCGCGGCGGGCAGCCATCCAGTGAATTGAAAACCTCTCGTCGATGCTCTTTCTCCAGCAAGATCGGTTCCGGCTTTTTCTGATACGGGTCGATGTACTTTTCTGAAAAAGTGAGTTGATCCTCGGAGCCCTCATAGTGATCCAGCCAATGGAACTCGCCGCCGATTTTCTCTTTTTCTTTCAGCCCCGGACGAACAATGTCGATCAAATGATTGTTCAACACCGCCGTCATGAAGGTGGTCAGCTTTGTCCCGCGCAGCGGATCAAACGCAGCAAGCGCTTCGCAAAACTTGATGCGGCCAAGCTGCACCAGATCGTCCAATGTGAGCGAGCGATCAATGTCGGAACCCAAAACATAGCTCCAGTTTGTGAGCGCCTTGTCGTAGATCAGGCCCTCGTTGCGCCGGAGCAAGAGATCGCGTGCTTTTTCTCTCACGACCTCGCAGCCGCGCTGGGCGAGGATCGCCAGAGCCTCGTTGCTTTTTTCGTAAGCTTTGCTCATCCCGACTTGCCCGGTTTCTTAAAAAATGGAAGAAGCGACCGGGAGAGATTCTCCTTCATTTCTTCGCTTACACCGTCCATGACCGACATGCTTTCCGCCAGATACGCGGTAATCTGCTCCGGCTGAACCTTCAGGATTTCAGCAGCCGCGCCACCCTTCGTCAGCTCAGACCGCATTTTATCAAAAGCATCCTTCGTCATGGCTTTCGCCGCCTCCGGCTTGCCAGTCGGATGCTCTTTTTTGATGGAGGAAAGAATCGACTTAAACAAGGTTTCAATTTGCGCGAGTTCGTCCGCATAGAGCTTCCGACGCAGAGCCTTCGCTTCCTTGGCCTGTGTGGTCGCTGCCTGACGGAGTGCTTTTTCCTCTTTCCCGATCCGCATCATCAGGTCGCTGACAGAATCGTAAAGCTGGTTCTGCGCGGCGATCCCCGCAGCCATTCTATCGTCCAGATAATCGGCAATGCGATTGGTCAGCGTTGCAAAGTCCGGGTGTACCAGCAGCAGATTGATCACGCGGTTTTCTATGGCTCCGGTGTAAAGATTCCGAGCAGCCTCCGGCGTCAGGCCGAGCTCTTCGATCGTGTAGTTTTTCTTGTCAGGCACATTGGTGATGCCAAGCAAAAAGTCCGTGGACACTCCGAAAAAACGGGCGAGCTTCAGCAGCACATCGTCGCCGACCTTTTTCACGTTTCCGTTCTCGATTCTGCTGAGGGTGGAGTAGTCGATGCCGGTTTTCTCCGCGACCTCCTTCAATGTGAGCTTGCGCCGGTTGCGCAGATCCTCCATCCGTTCCCGAATCCCGCCGGGCAAATAATCCATTTCTGCCATAAGCAGCACCCCCTCATCATAGTTCTGGATGCTGCCATTATCTCACATAAGGTGTCCCAAAAAACGGACTCTTCTTTGCGGTGCTCCAAGTTTGATGAGCTTTCGTACAATTCCTTACAAAAAAGCAAGGCTCAAGTCAATTTCTATTGATCCGAGCCTTGCTATTTATTTATCTTACGTCTCAAACGATTGAAGCACTTTGGCATACTTACCAATGTCTATTGCCGGGACAGTTCCGATCATCTGCAATTTCATAAGTAATTGCAAAAAGAAAAAGAGCAATGCTTCATCTTTTGCGCTTTTCTTTATAGAAAGACTTGGGTCCCATTCTGCCCAAAACGATCCTTGCTTAATTGCACATCCGAAATCCAATCTACAATCCTCGCTAAGGAGTTTCATGTTGCTTTTGAAGGTATCTCCCAATGGGTCTTTCCATTCAGACTCTATTACAATTATTCCTGCGAGGATTGTATGTAATGGCTTGGGATTATACACTCCCGTGGCAAAAGGAATATTGTTTGATGTCCGATAAAGTGCACGAACACTTGCCGCTTTTTCTCCTGCATATTGAAGGTTCTGCTTATTTAGCGTCTGTTTGCACTCGATCACAGCATATACACTTTCGGCAGGGATATATAGCACCTGTTCATGGTTAAACAAAAAATATGAATACTGACTATCGTAAATTACAATATCAATTTGGTCACTACAATTCCCGTTAGAGTCAACGACAAAGGCTTTATCAACCTTATATCTTTTCGGCAAATATTTTCTCAGCCACTCTCGCCAGCTATCCTCTGCGGCGGCACCCATTTCCCCGTTGTGCGGGATCATGGCGCGACCCAGTTCGAGTTTTGCTCGCATCTCTTCTTGTAGACTTTTGAACAATCCAAGCATGTCAATTTGATTCATAATAATCCCTCACCAAATGATGCTTGACCAATAAGCTTCGGATATACTTGCTTTGGCTTGCGTGGCAACTCTAGCTTTTTCTTGCCCAGTCAGTTCACCGGATAAAACGTTGTTCGTATTTGCCGGGTCGAGTATTACTTTAGTTGATAATTGTTCTGAAATACAATTCAACAAATAAATGAAATTGCTGGCCGGTGCCGAAAGGCTTCTCCCGCGTAATGCATCTATTGCAAACATCTCAAGATAAATAGATGGAAAATCCAAATTGTGGTTTTCTCTCCAGATTTTCAGAGCAGTTATTTCGGTTGTTCGACCTGAATCTTTGACTAAGCTAATATGTTTGTCTATATTTGTTTTGGTCCATGAGTTTGTTTTCCTACGATAAAGGCTGTGATCATTTCCGTACTGTCCTTCTCTTCTCGCTGGAACCAAATCAACTTTACTGCCTGCATATGTTACGCCGATCGAAACATTTTGCTGTCTAGCCGGAATGCCTTGTCTGCACACATGGTTATATAAACTATCATATATTTGCTTAAGCGGAAGTTGGGTTGACGAGGATAATGAAATGAATAAATCTAAATCCGAACAGAGGTCAATAGCAGTTCCTTTTGCGCGGGAGCCGGATATCTTAATATCACATAATGAACTCCCTGCCCATGTGTAAATGATGCTTTTTAGCGGCTGGATAACTCTATACTGCGTAGTATAATCAATCTCGTTTGGCAACCTATGTTTTTTTACTATCATCAAAATATACTCATCTGCGGTCATATTAATCCCTTCTTTCCCGCTGTTTAGGTGTTTTAATTTATAATACACCAGGATTTGCTTATTGGCAACACGACATGCAATCCGGAATCATCCGTACGTTCGTACACGGTGGCTCCGGTTTTTTTATGCCCGAAATTGCAAAAATGCAATTTTGAGCAGAACCACGCTTGCAAAAATGCAGAAGTGTCGATTTTAGCCTCCCGTGAAGGATTATTTCGTATAATTGGGCGGAAACAGGCAAAAGCCAAATTCTTTTCCGCCCGCGTGAGGGGAGGTGCAAGCGGGCCACAACTGGTAAAAACAAAAAGGACTTGAACCGGCCTGTACGTGCGTACAGGGTTCAGGTCCTTTTTTCTTGCCTGCCTCCAAAGCGGAAAAGTGAGAAATCCCGTTCTTAAATAACTGCTCTCACTCTTCCGAGAACAGAAAAAGGAGGTAAACAAATGATCGACTTCAAAAGCGTCAAAAGTCTTGTCACAGCCCGCGAGGCGGCGGAACACT
>JAEEGG010005716.1_pt1 | contig 29353 bp, 32 predicted proteins | sample 9134161 | NCBI WGS metagenome assembly JAEEGG01 (sample SAMN16246543, study PRJNA631951) | gut metagenome | biome: gut microbiome; feature: rumen; material: CR-attached | host: Bos | place: Iran: Karaj | collected 2018-10
ATTTTTCCGGTTTGTATGGTGTTCTTAAATGTTCGTCCAACAAGGAATTGATCTCGCTTGCGCCCCACTGTTTCTCGGCCCAGAACTTGTCAATAGACTCCTGAGTCTTTGCGGCAACTTCATCGGACATAACGTCGAACGGAATCCTGCCCCTCTGCACTACAGCCCGGGCAAAAACGTTCATGGCAGCATTGGCGCTCATGCCAAACTGACTACAAAGCGCATCAAATGATGACTTCAGATTAGCGTCCATGCGGACAGTCATTGAAACCTGCGGCATAATTTAAACTTTACAATCAGCGCAAATGTAATCAAATTAAATCATTCTGCAATAATTTTCAATCAAAATAAGGCCGATAAGCGGAAAGTGACGCAAAGTTAAACGACCCCTTTGCGTCAATTTTAAATCTTCGACATCTCACGCCCCAGCTGGCGGATAGCCTCAAGAATCTGGTCCGCGCGCTGCTGGGATGGCTTTTTGATTCCGTAGATGTAACGGGACAGCAGGCTTTTGTTGATGCCTATGTATCGGGCCACTTCCGATACATTCAGCTGCGGGAACCGGCGGAATACATCGGCAATAACATTGTCCGGATTGGGCTCCTCAGTATTATAGAAACTGCTGATGTGGATATCCTCATCAATCTCCTCCCAACGTATATCCTCTCCGTCAAGGCCGATGACAAACCGCTGGCGTTGCTCCGGCGTAGCCTCAAGCAACAGAGGAAATGCCTCCAGCGGGCGACTGTAGGTATTGCCCTTGTCGGTCAGGATATAAATCCTGCCTTCGGCGAACCAGAGTTTCGCAATGAGTTCCATTCTTTATTCCTCGTCAAAATACTCTATCCATGCCTGTCTTATATCTGCTTGATACTGTTTGACTGCATCAACCGCCTTTTTCAGGTCTGCAGGTTTAACTCCTTTATTCTCCAAGACCTCAAGGGTCTCAACATCAATTTTCGCTTTTCCGTCACCGCTCTGAACGTGGACGTGGATTGGCAAGTGTTCCTCAGAATAGAAGAAAAACCGCAAACCAAAGAGATACATTATTGTAGGCATAGATATTAGGTATTTACGCAGCAAATATAGGTATAATTTTTTATACCCAAACATTTGCCATATTTTTTTTAAAGGTAACGAAAAGTGACGCAAAACGAAACGACCCCTTTGCGTCAATTATTTCTCTTTGAGGATAAGCAGCCGGTTATTCTGCGTGGATAGAAGGAATGGGTGTTTTCCTATAACCTTCAATCCCAGGACTCCTACCATGTTCTGATAAAATGATGGTGTAGCGAGAACAGTTCTGACATAACGATATTTCTTATCGCCAATCTTTATGGTCGTACGACCTACTTTAGGGTGTTTTCCTCCTATTACGTTAAAGGATGGACGATAGAGAAACGGCTTTGCCTCTTCCGGAATAACACATGGTTCCGCCCCTGTATCCAAGGCTAGCTTATATTGATGTGTCTTAAAACGGCTCCGGACCTGGGTATCAACATAGATTGTGTGGGTGTAATTATCTACCGTTACAGGTATGTCCGATATCACCTTGTATTGACTTGAAATAATACTGTCTGTAAGAAGGGGCCGTACTAATGTTATGGCCTTACCTTTCCAATCAAACAAGATGTCATAATTTACGAATTGAGCCATTCCTAGTACGCAATGATTACCATATGATGTGCCGACCTCTCCCAAATCCATTAAAGCTACCAGCAGACTGTCAATATCCAACTCTCCAAGTTTCAAGTTCTCAATCCTGGCTATACCGGTTATGTCATATATGGCACCGTGAGATTCCACTCTGTATATAGTGTAAATACTGTCGCCTGCCGTCCAAGGCACATATCTACTGTTAAAAGTAGTCTGAGAACACCCTGTATCAAACATAAAACGATACAGATTACCATCTATGCCAATCTTTATAATGGGCTGATATTCAAACAAGCCTTTTTTTAAAGATATATGTATGACATCCGCACCATCAAATACTGTTGTAAGCATAGTATTTTTGATGGAGTCATTTATCCCGGACAATCGTTTTATGGATGTCTGTGCCTTAACAGATAACGTTGCAACTGACAGAGCTAGGAGAATGAATAAGGACTTGAGCGGTTTCATATGCAAGTTTTACAACTGCTAAGGTAGCAAAAAAAGAAAGGAATGACGCAAAACGAAACGACCCCAATGCGTCAAGCAAATCAGCGGGAACCGCGGAATGAGAAAACCAGTATCTGGAGGAAGAACATGACCCACAGCACTTTATGGCCGATGCTTATGGGAATCAGGACATATTGAACAAATTCATTTGAGGCAACGATACGACCGAAAAACATCTCACAGTAAATAGCGCCCAGAGCCACATCGGCCAACAGGATCGCACAGGGCAGGCCGCAAAACAGCAATGCCAGCCATCCGCTGCAGTTGAGGTCATGAAGTCTGCGCGCCGTCACAGTCATCATAGGAATCATGACGCCAACCATAATAATCCAGGATATAACATGCAGCAACACAAAAACGAGGTCATCAAAAGCATCTCCTGTGGCATTAAATGATATAACGTACAACAATGTTTCCAAATGCAAAACTCCAAATAGCACCAGCGCCGTAAAAAAGAAGAAACAAAAATACTCCGACCGGCCGGCACGCCCCTTAGTGTTGAAATAGTTCCTGAAACAGCATGCAATCTGGCCGACAAACGGCAATTTGGGTTTGTCCTCCGCAACCGCCTCATCGGCCCCCTCCGCCGCTTCATAATCGGCCCCCTCCGCCGCTTCATAATCAGCACCCTCGCCATAAAAGAAGTCATACCAGCTGGCCGGCAGTTTATCGCGCATGCGATGCTTGCGCACGCGGACCGTACGAGGACTGATAGTGAGACAATCCGCAATCGTAGTGGCGCCCACACCGATGTTGCTCAGAACGCAAAACACCAGATCGGTGTCAGTCAGGCTGGAGGCATCGGTCCTGATCTGATCAAACATAGGCGCAAACGTACGCTCCACGCAGTCAATTATAGCCTGTCGGTCCTGGGCCGATAAGCAATCACCGCCCGTGCGATGCTTACTGAGAATACTGAACTCGGGGGTCTCACGGAACTGAGACATACACTCTTTAAACAAATCTGCAAACTGAATCATAAGGACTAATTGTTAGTTGACGCAAAAGTAGTTAATCAAACTCTAAACAGCATGAAACGTGCGTTTCATTTGCGTTTCATTTGCGTTTCATTTGCGTTTCAAAAAATGTAACGGCAAAGAAACATGTTTCATAACCACTCTGTAAAAGGCGCAGAATATATTTGCGCCCTGAAAGCAAAGGGGCGGCACCCTAACCGCGCCGCCCCAATGACTCAAAGCACAATGGGACCGTAGCCCATGCAACTAGTGGTAGTCAAGGCCGTAAGGAAAGCCGTAAGTGCAGCTACTACAACCTTCACTGCCACTTCAATAAACTGTTTCTTATTCATGGTATTAGATTTTAGAAGTTACTCAATCCTGACCGGAGCCCTCAGCACCCTGAGCGCCCTCAGAACCCTCCGAGCCCTCAGCGCCCTGAGCACCCTCGGAGCCCTCGGTGCCACCGCCCTGCAGGCCGCCCTCACTGTCCGGATCCTCAACATTTCCAGGATCGCTACTGGTCACGCGACGTACCTCATTACCGTTGCGGTCGTAGCAGGTAATCTGTACGGTAGTCTTGGCCAGCTCATCCTTAAGGTCGGTGTTAGGAGTAAAGATGATGCGACGACTGGAAATCAGACTGGTCCTGATGTCATTCACGTTTGCGCAACTCTTAGCTCTGAGACCAAAACGCATGGTACCCAGACCGGGCAGTGCAACGCTGTGACCCTCAGTGGCCCACGCCTTGATAACCTCACCGGCTGCATCCCAGCAAGCCTGCATCACTCCGCGACTGACACCGCTTCGCAGTGCAGCCTCCTTGATAACCTTCTCCTGAGTAAGGGCTGTATACAGCTCAGGAATCATCACATAACGGTAGGTATTAGCATACATACCAATCTTGAACAACTGTTCTTTAGCTTTTACTTTAAGTGCCATAATTGTTGTGTGTTTAATGGTTTAACAAAATGTTTTTCACTCGGACTCAATTTTTATCTCCCCTTAAGGAGAAAAAAAACTCCCCTTAAGAGGAGGCAGAATTTCGCCTTCATTGACATGACAAAAATATACATAAAGTTTTGCGGTTTTCGAATGAACAACCAACTTTTTTTAAAAATTTTTCGCAGCATTACAATTACAGTATTACAGTTAGAATTTGGACTATAACATAGCCAAAAACAACTCTTATATTTATATAAATATAAGAATTTTTCCAGGCACATAGATGACCGTAAAAAACAACTGTAATACTGTAATCTGTAATGAACGCTCCAATCCTTTTTTGCTCATATGAACCCTAAAAACAGTCCTGACCCACTAACCCTGCAACTAGCCCTCAACCAGATCCAGGAGTACTACCTTGAAATCAAGTCAATGGTCCAGAACCTTGAAAGCCGGCTGCGCGGTGACATAATAGAGCAAGGCGGCATAAAAACCGTCAACAACTACTACTATCCCCCTAAAGGGGCCGATAAGCCCGTAACAGCCCCGGTTCCCCAGTGTCTGCAGACAGAGCAGGCTCAAATCCTGATGCAATCATTGGCCGATGCCGGTTTACTGGACGCCGGCTGGCAGCCCATAGATCTGAGCGGCTCCGAGCGCGCCCTGCTGGCCAGATCCGTCAGCGACCGCCTGCAAATCAATGACTGCTGGCAGGTGTTCGGGCTGTTGTGGCAGAGCAACCCCAGCACCCTTCGCAGTGCCTACAACAAAGCAATGGAGCAAAAGAAAACCTACCATTTCCTTGAAAAACTCCAAAAAATATTAGACTGACTGACAGCAACTTACAGAAAACCGTACCAGGTACGCGTACCAGGTACGTACCAGGTAAATCAAAACGCCTTGTCTCACCTTTGCCCCGTCAGCCGACCACTAAAGGCGTTGACCGTAAAACAATGAAAGAATTTGGAAACAATCCCCTTGTGAGACAAGTAATGCTTGACGGCATCCTTACCGTCAGCCAGTTAGAAAACGGACTGCACGCAGCAGACTTCAGTTGCATAGAAGATGTCCATCTGGAGCCATTTGTAGGCCGCTGCAAAATACAGGCAATGCGTGACGGCAACCTCTACATCACCCAACAGCCCCCGCGCAAACGCAACAAACCCCTGTACCGTGAGGACAATTGTTCTCTTTCACTGGGCGCTGATGGTCGTTACTATTTCAGTTTCTCATTGACACAAACAGATGTAGAGAAACTCCCGCACGAACTGGTCCGCCAGGCCGGCGCCATAGCCCGCAAAGTGATGATGGACATAATTGGACAGTACTAAAACCTTGCAGCCATGAGCGTACACGTAATCTACTACAAAGACGGCGCAAAGATGATGCGCCCCGTAACCAACAGAGAAGAGTATCTCAAACTCCGCGACTCAAAGAAACAGCAGTCTATCATCAAAGCCGTCCGCAGCGGCGATGACACCCAGAAGAGCAAACTCCTGCAAATAAACTACTCCTGCCTGCCCGGAACAGACGGAGCCCTGAAAGGCGCCACCACCCCCAGCACCACCATAGCAATGGACGTAGACCACATACCGGCTGACCAAATGGAAGCTGTAAAACAGCGCATCCTTGACAATAAAGACACCCTAGGCCTCCTGATGCTGGAACTCAGCGCCCGAGCCCAAGGCTACCACCTGGTATTCAAGCGCAACCCCGCCATCACCCAAGAGCAAAACCTCCACTGGGCCAGCAACCTACTAAACATCCAATTCGACGAAGGAGCCAAAGACCTAACCCGAGTCTTCTTCACCACCACCGCCCAGGATCTTCTCTTCCTCGACGATAGCATATTTGAGATAAACCAAGCAGAAGAAGCAAAAAAGCCCCAACCAATCAAGGCCGCTCCGGTTTATGATAAAGAAGCTAAGTATAATGGGGTTTTATTCTCTGACATCATCAAAAAATACTGGACCCTCTACAACGAAGGAAAAGAACCCATAGAAGGAGACCGCAACGTAAAAACCTTTGAACTAGCCGTAAACCTGCGCACCATCTGTGACTTCAACCTAGACAAAATGCTGCAGGTAATACCCAACTATTTTGATGACAGCAAAGACGGCATTGATGAGTGGCGCCGCACCCTTGAAAGCGCCCTAAAAGAACCCCACAAAGGAATGCCCTACCGCATGAAACAGGTACTAGCCGCACTGAAAGAAAGCAACGGTGTAAAAGCCTGCGGCGGAACCATAGCCCAGCCTCCTGCCATACCCTCTAAACTACCGCCCCTTATCAAACTGCTCACCCAAAACGTGCCAGCCTTTTACAAACCCGCAGTAGCCAGCGCCGTCTTCCCCGCCCTAGCCGCCCACCTGCACGGAGTTAAGTTCCGCTACTGGGACAACGTAGATCATGAGGCCACATTCATGAACGTCTTGATAGGCCGTCAAAGCATAGGTAAAGGCACCATCAAGAAGCCTATTGAATACATCATGGAAGACATCCGTCAGCGTGACATACCCAACCGTCAGCGTGAAGCCGAGTGGAAACAAAAGAACCCCGGAGCCAAACAAAAGAAAGACCCGCGCCCCACAGATATCTGCATCCAGATGCTCATAGACAACCTGACCGATGCCGTATTTAACCAGCGCATAGTCGATGCCCACAACAACGGCCAGCGCTACGTCTACACAATGGTCGATGAGATTGAAGCCTTAAAGAAAGTAACCTCACGCGGTACAACCGATGAAGTCGGCCTGCTAATACGCAAAGCCTTTGATAACTCCCTGGCCGGTCAGGAACGTGTAGGAGCCGACTCCGTAAGCGGTATAGCACCCTTAAGGTGGAACTTCAACGCCAGCACCACCCCGCCCAACGCCCGCAAGTTCTTTAGCCGCATGATCAATGACGGCACCGTAAGCCGCCTTGACGTTGCAACCATTATCAATGACAATGATGATGACAACGTACCCATACTGGGTATCTACGACCATCATTTTGCCTCCCACTTAAAACCCTACATAGAACGTCTGGAATCAGCCAGCGGACTTATAGAATGCCAGCAGGCCCGCAAACTGGCCCTTGCAATAAGGCAGGAAAACAGCGACACAGCCCGACTGTATGACAGTGAGGCCTACCGCGTCCTCTCTTACCGTGCAAACGTAATATCCTGGCTCAAAGGAATGGTACTCTATGTAGCCGGCGGCTACAAATGGGACAAAACAATTGAGGATTTTGTCCGCTGGACCCAGCAGTACAACCTGTGGTGCAAGATGATCTATTTTGGTCAGCAACTGGAGCGTGAACTGCGTGAAGAGGAAGCAATACAACATCAGTCAGGCCCCCGGAATCTGCTGGAGTTGCTTCCCAATGAGTTTGACCGCAATGAATACCGCCAAATGCGCGCCAGTCAAGGACGCTCGGCCGATAATGAAAACGCCCTGCATGTCTGGACCTCACGTGGATACATATACTTTGATGAGTCCACTGGCCGCTACTGCAAATCACCCAAGTACCTGAGCAAACATCCGCAGCGCAATGATACCAATCAGTAAGATAGAGAACACCCAGACCTGCTTTCTGCAACTCTGGCTTTTGCTTGACCTGACCAGGGAGCAGCTCCGTGAGCAGTACAAACGCTACTGCATCCGCCACATACTTGAAAGTTGGTTTGGTGACCGTGCAACCGATGATTTCATCTGGGAGGTCTGCACCCGCTGTGAGCTACTGGGTCTGAATGAACTCCCCATGCCCCAGGTAGACCCCCGCCCCCACCGCGAACTGCTTAGAGCCCTGGTGGCCACAGTACTGAACATAACCATGTGCAGCGTAAATCTGGCAGCCCTTGACCACGCCTACAGCATAGCATTCCCAGACTGCGCCCCCATCAACGTGAGCAAGAAAGCCCAGAAGAAAGAGTGAGCATTACAGATTACAGTATTACAGTTAGTTTTTACGCTTATACCCATTTACAATTATGAGAAAAATAACAGAAATAATAATCCACTGCAGTGCCACACCCGCCGGCCGCCACCATACGGTAGAGGATCTGGACCGATGGCACCGCGAGAAAGGCCTTAAGAGCATTGGCTACCACTACGTGATTTACCTTGACGGCAGCGTTCATACGGGCCGTCCGGTAGATCAGATTGGAGCCCACTGTACCGGCCACAACGCTCATTCAATAGGAATCTGCTATATTGGCGGTTGTGACGAGAGCTTCTGTCCGGCCGATACCCGCACACCCGAGCAAAAAGTATCGCTGCGGGCACTGTTAGAGGATTTAGCACAACAATACCCCGAAGCCACAATTCACGGCCATTCTGAGTTTGCTGATAAGGATTGCCCTTGTTTTCGGGTTCCGGATGATTTGTAAAACAAGACTTTTCCTATCTTTGCAGCACGCAAACAAGGATTAATCCCCAACAAAGAAAGTCGCAACACTTTATTAGGTATCAGAGGGGATTTTCCAAGAAGGGCAGCGCAGCGATGCGAGGCTCTTTTTGTTTAAAACGACGCAAAGGGGTCGTTTCCTAATGCGGCGTTTTTCAGGAACAATGCATATATTTGTATATCAATAATTCAAGCCTTACATCAACATGGCAAAGATATACGTAGCCTCCAGCTGGAAAAACCCCTACCAACCCCAAGTGGTAAAGAAGCTCCGCGAGCAGGGACACCAAGTGTTTGATTTCCGCAACCCGCCCGACGGCAAAGGCGGATTCTTTTGGAAGAACGTAGATCCTAACTGGGAGAACTGGACAACACAGGACTACATCTCCCACCTGGACGACGAATGGTCTAGGTACGGATTCCAGCGCGACTTTGACGCAATGAGATGGGCCGATGTCTGCGTCCTGGTACTCCCCTGCGGCCGCTCAGCACATACTGAAGCCGGATGGATGGCAGGGGCTGGGAAGAAGGTTATTGCTTATATTCCTGAGAAGGAGGATCCGGAGCTGATGTATAAGATGTTTGATTGCATCACGGACTCAATTGAGGGAGTCTTTGAAGCAATAGAAATGTAAACAACGCTTCACTTTAAATTGTTCATTACTCATCAAGGAATCAATTTGACAGAAGCCTTTTGTTTCCTATCTTTGCGATAAGTAAAACCAATTAACCATAACGTATAGAATCCCTATTCATATGGCTTCTGAGAAAACAAAGTTACCATACGATATTACAAGCCCTACCAGTATTTTTGAATACAGTAAGGGCCTGCTAGGAAACACCTTACGTAAATACATTTGGGATGGTTATGAAACCAAGGCAGGCAAAGGAAGCCTTGGGCAAATGGTTGAAAACATCTACTTCCTTCTAGAAACCAACAGTTATCAAGGTGCTGACTTTTCTGAGGCAGGTTTGGAACTAAAATGCACCCCTCTGAGGAAAAGCAAACAAGATGAATATCTCATCAAGGAACGTCTTGTCTGCAATATGATAAACTACTGCGAAGTAGTTAAGGATGACTTTGAACATTCCCATTTCTACCTGAAGTGCCAGCTGATGCTGTTGCTGTTCTACCTGCACCAATACGACACGGACAACCTGGATTTGGAATTCATCTTCTCCGTACTATGGAAGCTCCCAGAAAAAGACTTGCTTATAATACGGCATGATTATGATGTAATCATAGGTAAAATCAAGCAAGGAAAGGCACACGAGCTTTCTGAAGGAGACACCATGTACCTTGGAGCCTGTCGCAAGGGACAAAAGGGAGACAGTCTGGTAAAGCAGCCCTTCAATAATGAAATAGACGCTCCTCGCAGAGCTTTCAGCCTTAAGATGGCTTATATGCGCACTGTTTTGGAGTACGTCATTAAAAGCGGAAAGAACGCAGTATCAAACGTTGCCGGAGCGAAATCAGAGCTGGTTAGTACGGCTGACCTTAAAAAGCACTCCTTTGATGACATACTGTTGAGTCGTTTCAGACCTTTCTTGAAGATGCCGTACAAGAAGATTGCGAAACGCAAGAACGTTGACATATCCAACGATCCCAAAAACAAGTTTGCCATCATAGCCAACGCAATTGCTTCTTCCGCAAAATGCTCAAACGTGAACCGTTCTGAAGAATTTCTCAAGGCAGGATTGACGATGAAGACCATTCGCATACAGGCGAATGGCAACATCAAGGAAGCAATGTCGTTTGAGAACATAGATTACTTCGAAGTTGCTGATTGCAAGAATTGGATTGACTCTAGGCTATATGAGCTTTATTCCAGCAGATTCATGTTTGTGGTTTTCAAGGAGCAAGCCCAAGGAAAAGAAGACTTCATACTAGATGACGTTTTCTTCTGGACTATGCCGCAAAAAGATTTGAATCTGGCAGAGGTTTATTGGAACCACATAAAAGACAACATACTGCTGGACCACATCTCTGATGAGTACTGGTGGAAAGGTGCGGACCGAAAGAAGTTCCATGTTCGTCCAAAAGCCAATAATGCAGTAAGCCTAACGCCTACTCCGAGTGGAAGGATGGCCAAGAAGTACTGTTATTGGTTCAACAATGACTATGTTCGTGAAATAGTTGATAATCACATAAAAGAAAATTCAAATGCCTAAACATCACATTAGAGTTGTGGAGTTGTTTGCCGGTGTGGGAGGTTTCCGCATTGGCTTGGAAGGAGCGTCTGATGCCTATGAAACAGTATGGAACAACCAGTGGGAACCATCTACCCTACACCAGGATGCATCAATCGTCTATAAGGCTAGATTTGGGGCTCAGGGCCATTCCAACAGAGACATAAACAACGTCAAGACAACCGAGATACCTGATCACGATTTGATAGTTGGAGGATTTCCTTGCCAGGATTACTCCGTTGCTGCTACCTTAAGCCGTTCTGGAGGCATAGAGGGAAAAAAAGGAGTGCTATGGTGGCAAATATATCGCATACTGAATGAGAAGGGCGACAAACGCCCCAAATATATATTCTTTGAGAATGTTGACCGCCTGCTGAATTCACCGGCCTCACAACGTGGGCGTGATTTTGCCATTATACTGGCATCTTTAGCAGACTTAGGTTATGTTGTTGAATGGCGAATCATAAATGCAGCCGACTATGGAATGCCGCAGCGCAGACGTAGAACTTACATTGTAGGATACCAAAAAGATTCTGTCGTGGCCCAGAAGGTGGAAGGCATGAAAGATTGGGTGCATTTCGATGGAGTGTTAGCACAGGCTTTCCCTTTCAATTCAAAGAATAATCCAGCACTCGAGTTTGACATTGAAGGCTCAATTCAAGAAGTGTCTGCAAGCTTCAACAAAGGCAAAAAAGACAGTCCATTTGGTAATGCCGGACTAATGAAGGACCGCCATGTTTACACAGTGGATGCCGACCCCGTCTATGACGGACCTATCCAGACTCTAGGGGATAACATAGTAGATGAGGATTTTGTACCTGAGGAATACTTCATTTCAGACAAGGAGTTGGCAAAGTGGCAATACGAAAAAGGTGCAAAGAAAATAAACCGTGTATCAAAACAGGGATTTGAGTACGTATTTACAGAAGGAGCGATGGCTTTCCCCGACTATCTTGACAAGCCTTCACGCACTATGATTACCGGCGAAGGTGGTTCTGCACCTTCAAGATTCAAGCACGTGGTTAAAACGCCCTCCGGCCGATATCGCAGACTTATTCCCATTGAGTTGGAACGCCTTAACATGTTCCCGGACAACCACACATATCATCCTGATGTATCTGACGGCCGCAGAGCATTCTTGATGGGCAATGCGCTCGTATGTGGAATCGTTCAGGAAATAGGTAAGAGCTTATACCGATTCATTTACGACGAAGCCCCTGTATCGACCCACCCCATTGACAGACAGCGCAATCCGCGCCCCGTACTGACACTCGACCTGTTTGACAGTGAAGAGAAAGAGTTGGTAATAAACAAACCCAAGAAGACTTTTGAGCTCGACAGCACAAAGAGACTCTTGATAGGTTTCGTAAAGGAAGATAACGAGAAGTATTTCCTTGACGAAGAGGCCACGAAACTATACTATACAGGTAATGTGAGCAGGTTCCCATCTACCATAGCGCTCAACAAGCTATACTACTTTATGCCTTACATCAAAGGCAAAGGCGTACGCGACCTTTACCTGATAAAGATTGTAAGGATAGGAAGCAAGACAGAAGTGCACCCTGAGGTTGAGGACACAAAGGCTCCACGTCTGGTATTTGAGCTTGAGTTCTTGAAGAGATTCCCAGAATACAAGATGGTTACACTCAACTTCCAACGGGCGTTTACCGACACATTCCTGGGAAAGGTGCTTGAATGAATGCATAAACTCTCACAACAACAGCGTCATGAAATCATGGCTAGTATCCATGCAAAGGGTACCAAGCCAGAGCTGCTTGTGAGACACTGGTTGTGGAACCACGGATACCGGTACAGACTTAACGTAAAGAGCGTTCCAGGGAGCCCAGATATAGTAATGCGCAAATACAGAACAGCCATTTTCGTGAATGGTTGTTTCTGGCATGGGCATGAGTCCTGTGATAAATACTCTATCCCAAAGACAAACACGGATTTCTGGATGGCAAAGGTTACGCGAAACAGGGAGCGCGACCAGCACAACTACAAAGACCTACACGATGCAGGTTGGCAAGTGATTGTCATATGGGAATGCCAACTAAAAAAAACAACAATTGAATCAACCATGAATAATGTTGAGCATATGCTCAACCAGTTTTTGTTAGAACTATATAAACCATAAAGAACCAATAAAATGTCTCGCATCCTTTATAAATACTTAGATATAACTGGAGCAAAATGCATGATTGGAAACCAGAATCTCCAATTCACCAATGCCTCTCAGATGAATGACCCCTTTGATTGTCATCCAAAACTGTTTGATTACTCAAATGTACCTGAATCTAGGCGGGAAAGATGGATTCCCGATGAATGGTTGAAAGAGAAGGAAAAAAATGACGCTCTGAATTCTCGAAACGAAACATGGCTTTGCAGTCTGTCTAAAGTAAATGATTCTTTACTCATGTGGAGTCATTACTGCAATAATCACAAAGGAGTTTGTATTGGACTTGACATAGAGAAAGTAATGGAATCCGTCCCTCCCATGTTTGGATTTATATATCTCAAACCATTTGTGTTGGATGTTCATTACCAAGAAATAACAAAACGTCCAAGTGCATTTGGCCCATCCGCTGAACAGAGAATGTATCAGTGGACGACAAAAGACAAGGAATGGGAATACGAACAAGAGGTTAGATTAATCATACCTAAACCAAGCCAGGCATACGCTGCTTTTACACCTGAGCAAGTCAAGCACCCAAAGGAAGTATGGGATCCACGTGAGATACACCATTATATGCCATTGAAAGGCGACTGTTTTGAGTCTATTTATTTTGGCGTCAATATAGACCAAACCGAGAAAGACAAAATTATTAAATACGCCCGAAAAAAACTGAATCCGCAAATCAATCTTTACCAGATGCGAGTAGATGACAATGCCTTCAAGTTACAACCTGAGCGCTACCCACTAAAGTGACGCAGAACGACCCATTTGCGTCTGTGGAATAACTACCACTATATTGATTGCCTGATTGGGTATATCTTGTTTCTGCCCGGTAAGTATAAGTAATCCGGACAATATTCGTCATAATTATTATTGTAGGGAAAAGACATCGTCAGTGGCAACGACATGGTTGCTTTATATGGCTTTAGTTTTACATAACCAAACTCGTCTGTCCATAGGATATTGCCTTGGGGAAAGATGTCTTTCTTACTATTAATTAGCGATATGTTGCGGTTGATGTAGTTCTGCATCGTTGCCTTATCGAAGCCATCAATTTCCTGAATGGCGCGATCCATGCACTTGAATACTTTTGATGGCGTATCCTGCTCAATCTTGACATCCAGAATCTTCTTGAGATTTAATAAAGAGGTGCCCTTATATGAGTCTGACCACGATGAATAATCTGCATTACCTTGATTCATCCAGTCACAAATAGAAAAGACCGCTATTGCAAGCTCAAATGCATACTGCTTGTATTGATCATTCTTGGCTTCGATTACGGGATTCTTCTCTTTTACCAGAGTGGAACGTTTAAGGTATAATGCAAACAGTGATGTGATGCGATAGAATATTTCTGTTGCAGTACTAGGATTCCCAGCTTGCCTTAAAAGCCTGATTAATGACTGCTCTGCAGAGCCTCCGTTTTCAAGTACATAGCGGTAGCTGAATGTCCTGAACAGGAAAAACATAGCTGCCATGTATTTCTTGAGAGAATCCATCATCCTTATGGGATACTTGGGCTTCTTGTCTGATAGCGCTACAGACTCAAGTTGCTCAATGTATTTATTGAACATCTTTGTAACCCTTACTCGAATATCTTCTGCATTACGAGGTGATCTACTGGTAACCTTTTCAGTACGGGCTGTGTCCTTACCTTCTGACTTGCGAACATCCTCAGTTTCCTCATCATCCATCTCTTCCTCCTCCTTTTCCTTTGCACTGCGTGAAATGTAGGATATCATACTGTCAAAAAGCATAGTAGACTGTGAGGTAGAACTGTCTCTATGTCTAACGCTACGGTCACCGGTTATACCAGAACCATCATCTTTGAGATATTCCTCCAGTGAACTGAAAGTATTGCTATGCGCGTCAATACCTTTTGCCGTTTGGGCGGCTTCCGGACCTGCTTTAGTTGCCAACCTGGACTCTGTTGAGTTCAAAATCTGCTCAATAAACCGCAGGACCTCACCATTGATGAATTTTCCGGATTCTATTTCACGATAGCGCTTACGTCTATATTCCGATTCAGGGGATGGATTATTAGAATCCATACTTTCACTTGAAATCACAAACTGTCTGTTTGAAATAACTACACCATTTGAATTAGTTATTTCGACATACAAGGGATTGCATGCACCTTTAAAGGTCCCGCTTATTGTTGAAGCGCCCGTTTTTATTTCCTTTTTCTCAGAATACAATGGATACCTTTTTCCGGAATAGAAAGTGATCACTATCCCAGCTGTGTCGGCTGTATTATCTATTGACAATTCATAGTTGTTGTACAAATATGATGCTTCCTTAATCCACACTGATATAGGTTTATTCTTGTCTTTAGTTGATTCAGAATTGTCAGTTTGCGGTATCTCATGTTTTTTTATCGGGGCCACCAATTTAAAGCCTGTCTGTTCAAAGTAATTCCTTGTAGAAGATTTATAGCCCACACAAGCTTCCTGATTTGATGGCGACACGCTATCAATACCAAATGCGGCCACTGATGCGTTGGCGGAACCACATAGCATATAATTGTGCCTTTCTCCTTCAAAGAAGAAACACTTGGCATGGAAGAAATCCTGGTATTTCTTTTGAGACTCTGATACTATCTTATCCCACCGATAAATTTTTACAGAGTCAGGTATGTTACGGGCCTTTGGAAGTGCACCGAATCCTTCTTGAACGATAAGGCGAACTGACTTTGGCTTGTATTCATCACATAGAGACTTAATCAGCTGTGCTTTATCATCATAGAATGGCGACATGACAGTTATAGTCTTTATGTTTTCACTGCCTATCCATTCCCGACATTGGTTATAAATCGATGAATTCATATTCGTAAAGAAACGAATGCTGTCTTCACCTACCTGATATTCTGAAGGGCCGCCTGTAAAACGACCATTGAGTATGTAACAGTTCTGCTCTATAGAGGTGATTATATTATTGGCTTCTGGTCCCAAATCAAGATACAGATGCTTAAGATAATCCCATACCTCACGGACAAAAGGATAAGATGGGTCTTTTGTATTGTCAACCATTATGGGTGACCAGACTTCAAGATTCTTTCCATGACCTGTAATTGTGAGATTGCCGGACCCAACCAATACCAACACTGATTCACGGCCGGCATAGAACTGGATCTTTGGATGAAATGCTCCTTTCATCTTATAGCCATGAATACTAAAATCAAGAGGCTTGTTCTCCCGGAAGCCTTTACTGAATTTAAGGAGTTCTTCTGAAAGGCAGTCTGAATCAACCAGCGCAGAGACAAAGTTGATTCCTTTGCCTGCTAGAGAACGCAACAACTGTATATCCCAATAATAGAGGTTTATCGAGAAAGATGTCATCAGGGCAGAATGAAATTTGCCGGCCGGTATCTCTTTAATAAGTTGTCTGTGATCTATCATGACTGCAATATTTTCATTCCACGCTCTGTAAGCACATACCCTTCACCTGAACGCTGAATCCATTTTATATCCTCAATATAACGTAGTACGTTTTGAAGACGTGGAGATGTTCTGATTGGCTCAACACGACGAAGTTGCCATATTAGGCCATCATCTACCATGTAGTTATGAACTATACCTTGTCCAATGGATGATTTGGAGTAAGAGCTGCGGAGGTGGTCGTTAATTGCGGAATAAATGCAATCTTCAATAAACCCCCATTTCCCACTATACTCATGGTTTTGAACCAATCTGATAAGTAATGCCGGCGCAAATCCAGGATGTTCCACATCATATTCTTGATCCAAGGCATAATCGTACAGGAAAGCAATATGAGGCTTGATTACTTTGTATAATGCCATTAATAAGCAAGACGCCAAATGCAGATAGTTACCGAAATCGCCTTTATCGTATGCATTGAGCATACTGCTATAAAGTTCATATATGTCTTTCGAGGCAGTCCTTTCATCCTTTACTTTCTTGAAATCCTGCTCAAGTTTATCCAAGACTATATACAATGGCTGAGGTTCTTCTGTGGCGGTATAAAGGACAGAAAAATGGAAGGCCTCAAAAGCAGCATGTGATAATTCATTAAGCTCATATAAGAACCAGGATAGCTGCTCTTCAGACACCTTTAAGTTCTTCTTTAGAACCTGCTGGAAGTTGAACTTTAGAAATGAAAGAACCATATCCCGGCGCTCAACTTTAGCGCCTTCTTTGCGGATATAATCCATCAATAGTTTGATGGAATTAATTCTATGACACACATCATGACCTGTTATATCCGTGCAGTCCGGTTGGCAGAAGATATGGTTGTACTCTGAGAGTTCCTCTTCATCCTCTATAAGGTGCAAAGCAATGTTTTTGAGCCTTATTAATTCCGCTTTATCTATAACACCTTTGTGAATTGAGTCCCAAAACAGATTCTCATCTTGTTTAGATAAGGATTTGCGGAAAATATTGCAAAGTTTGAGGCCTTCTTGTGTTACTCTGTAAGTATAGTGACTTGAATCCGGAATATACAGAAGTTTGAGTTGGGTCATTACACCTATGTAATACTGTCCGAATACTCCCAAACGGTTTTGCCAATATACTGTAGGCTTGTTCTCAACATCTGCCCCTAAAGCTAAATCTATCTTATCACTTTCAAAGTTGCGACGTACATAGATAGCACCACTGGCTCCATCTGTTATGTCCGGGTAGTTGTATTGCATTGAGTATGCCAACAATAATTCACCCCTACGGACATGCTTTATCTGTTCCTTAAGACTGTCAGTCTTTGTTGGATCTAAAGATTGGAGTCTTTCTGCAATCATGGTCAAAAGCCAACAGAAGAATCCATTATAACGGATACGGGTTGTCACATTGGTTATGCCCTTTATCATATTGTCATAGACAACCACACTACTATTCTGGACTGCTAACGGGTCACGTCCAGATTTACTGTTGGTTATTGCACCCCAGAAAGGGGAAGGCATTTCATTAGGTTCGTACATGTAAGGTCCCTTATATGGGCAAATATACAAACTTTATTGCCTAAAATACGTAGTGTGTACTTTATTATAAACGAGCAAATAAGGTTCTTAATCAAAAGAATCACCCTATATATTCGTAAAACACCGTATTAAATTTTATATTTGTGCATGAGCAACTTGCGGAATATGAAAAGGAACGATTTACAGGCTTTAGAAATCAAAGAATTCTTCTTGAACATATCCCAGAGGATGAGGAACGAAAACGATTTATCAGATATCACATGGGCAATGACCCAGACATCTGATAAGTTCTTAACCGAGTTTCTTCGATTCTTTTTCCCAAAGGACGAATTCGATGAAATTGAATTAATACGGGAATATGCACAAGGTAATAACAGGCCTGATTTTTATTTCAAAAGCGGAAAAGATGTATATCTAATAGAGTGTAAAATATGGGATGACCATCAGCATTTTGATGATTATATCAAAGAATTTGGAATACCGCATAAGAGGTTGGGATATATCACCAATTATACTCTTAACAAGCCTGGCTTTACGGTAAAGACGTGGACAGAATTGTATAAGTATCTCAAGAAACAAATTCCCCCTGAGGAAGCGCCTTTATGGAATGGCTATCTTGTCTATCTACAAAAAGTATGCAACATTTATATACCCACTAAGCCTATGAATACAAAAGGTATGTACTCTCTCTACGAGTTCTATAATTGTCTTGATTCTGTTATTTCACAAGATACAAGCATTTTCTCTTCCCGAACATATGAGAAGAATGACATGCAGGAAACTAATTACGGAGGAAATAGGAAACACGGAAAGCCAAATAACGGTTTAATGGGAAAGTATTTTCAGATTGACTTTAAGGGAAAGGGTATGCCTAAAACGTCTTGGGGATGGATGGGTGTTTACTTCCATAAAGAACAACCTGAGATTTGTATTGGATTTAGCAACGAGGATGGTTGGGGACTCCCTGTCTACAAAAAACTAAAACAGGCGCTAAAACATATATGCAAAGGTATCAGGTATGAAGATCCTTATGAGGAGGAAGGTGCAATCTGGTTTGATTTTGCATCAACAGATGAGTTCGACATAATGAAGAAACCAGAGTTGCAGATTGAGCTGCTGAGTTCTTTCTTTAGCGAAGTAATGGAAAATATAGCAAAATGTCTCAGCAATTGAAAGATCGTGTGTTGGGTTGCATGGTGGGCGGAGCCGTAGGCGATGCCCTGGGCTACCCTGTGGAGTTCCGGTCTTGGAACGACATAGTGAACGAGTATGGTGAGAAAGGCATTACCAGTTACAAGCTGGCCAGCAATGGAAAGGCTCTTATATCGGATGACACCCAAATGACGCTGTTTACAGCTGCAGGACTTCTGTTGGGAATGACGCGCGGATATATGCGCGGCATAATGGGCAGGCCTGATACGTATTGCGAATGTACGTATATAGACTGGTTGATGACGCAGAAACTGACTGAGCGCCCTGCGGACGATGGTATGTTTACCAATGGCCATACATGGCTATTGGATGTTCCGGAACTATACTCAAGACGTGCGCCCGGCAATACTTGCATCATGGCTATCGAAGCCCTGAAAAATCGTGATGAGGTGAAAAATGACAGCTGCGGATGCGGCGGTGTGATGAGAACTGCTCCCATTGCTCTGCTGTGCTCTATCCATCAGTATGCCGATGGAAACAAACAGTATATTGACATGATGGCTGCCGAGGCGGCCAGATTAACGCATAAGCATCCGCTGGGCTTCTTGCCATCGGCCGTGCTGAACCATCTGATTATGGACATTATGGACGGTGAGGTTGTGGGCTGTGACAGACTGGCCCACGCGGCCAAACTGGCCATAGATGTACTACCAGAGATTGATTCTGAACCGGACCATCATAAGACTTACGGCGAGTTGTGGCCAAAGCATGTAAAGCGGCTGCAGGACATAGTGATGCAGGCTATTGATTTGGCCCACACTGACACTGCGGATGTGAAGGCCATTGCCCAGATTGGTGAGGGTTGGACTGGCCATGAAGCACTGGCCATAGCAATTTACAGCGCCATTAAGCACGCTGACAGTTTTGAGGATGCTGTAGTCAGCGCTGTGAACCATAGTGGTGACAGCGACTCAACCGGCGCCATATGCGGCAATATAATGGGATGCCTGCTAGGACGCAGCAGGATTCCGGATTACTATACCGATAATCTGGAGATTGTTGATGTGATTGAGGAGATGGCCACTGATCTATACACCGGCTGTATTATCAGCGAATATGATCCTTGCGATACTCCTGAGAAGCAGCGGTGGAAACGGAAGTATGTTTATATTAGGTGAAAATGATCTCAACATTATAATTGTATGAAAAGGACAAAATACCCAAAGACCCAAGAGGAGGCATTCGCAATGCTGAATGAGCTCCTTACAGATGAAGAAAAAAGAGATGCTCTGAAGATTCAGGATGATGAAGAGTTTGCATCGAGCCAGCACTTTGGACTGGGATTGTGGGTGCGCAATAACTGGATCTACGAAGGTAAGGTTGATCAATCTGTTTTGACTGGCAAACAGGCTGAACTCAAGCCTGGAGAAACGGAACTTGAGGCGCTGTTGTACAGGCTGAATGCCGATAGTTTGTCGGTCATGTTTGTTGCGTTGTACCATAAGCACTTGAGAGAGAATAATAACCATTCTGATATGATGACATAACAACACTATCAATATCGGTAAGAAAAGACATTAATACATCGAAATATTCCCGGGAAACGTTTGATTTTCCGGGAATATTTGCTATATTAGTTCTGTCTTTTGAGGGAGGGTTCTCCTCCCCACTCAACAAAAATCAATCTTATTTATTAACTACCGGCAGCGGGTCCTGACCTGTCAGGCTGCTGTGCGCGCCAGTCAAGCCATGCAGGTTTGGAGCCGCCAAGGTTTCAAAAAACAGTACTATTATGAGAAAACCTGCTTTTTATTACAGGCTTACTGCCTATGGAAAGAAAATCTATGATCACAATGACAAGCCGCTGTCTGAGAGATTTATTAAGCTGATGAACCAGTTGAGGCCCAGCAAGGATGCCGATGAGTGCATGTTCTACAATGATGAGGAAATTGAGTTCCTGGCAAAAGAGAATCTGGCCATATTCGGCGAACTGCATGATGCTGAAGCTTGGTGGTATATGATAAATGATTAAATATCTAATAATCATATAAATAACTACTTCAAAAAACTTAACCGAACTTAACAACTTTCCTTGTTCTGTTTCGGGAAAACAGCGTACGTTTGCACCAAGATTAACACGCTGATTATTAATTATTTAAATTAAGAATTATATGATTTGTGATTATCAAACTAATAAAGTGTATCTGGCATTAGGCCTGACACATTACACGCAATTTTTCAAGAATCTTCTATATGCATTGATAGCTGAAGGGATTCCAATTTGTTTTCCGGCCGGGACAAATTCGGCCAAACACGTGTGGGTTCGTGATTACATGCCTATTCAGCTAAACGGAAAGAGTTTCTTGCGATACGTTTACAGCCCGGATTACCTTAAGGGATATGAAGATCACATCCCGGATTACAATGCTATTGATAAGGACCTGAATCTGAATTGCATCGGCTCAGATATTGTTCTGGATGGAGGCAATGTCATTAAGTGTGGAGATAAGGTTATTATGACTGACAAGGTCCTGCTGGAGAATAATACCAGGTACAAAAAGAATGAGCTGCTGGCCAAGTTGGAGCAGCTGTTTGAGGCTGAGGTTGTGCTTATTCCCTGGGACCGATATGATGAGTATGGCCACGCTGACGGTATGGTTCGTTTCATTGAAGCCGATAGAGTGCTCTTGAACAACTATGTGGACTTTGATCCTGCTCTTAGAAAGCGTCTGCTGGCCGCTCTTACTCCCCACTTTGAGGTTGAGGAGTTGCACTATGGGTCTCGTTGCAGCAAAGACTCCTGGGCCTACCTGAACTTCCTGCAAACGAAGGGATGCATTTTAGTGCCCGGCCTGGGACATAGTGAGGACAGTCTGGCTATGGAACAGATTAAGGAGTTATATCCGCTGCACAAGGTGATTATGATTGACGGTTGCCGCAGTCTGGTACGCGACGGCGGCGCTTTGAACTGCTGCAGTTGGAATGTTTTGGAATGATTAAAGTGATTTGAATATGTTTACAGCAAAGTTTATTGATAACCTCTATTTTAATGGGGCAAATATAAGAGCAAAAGGAAAAAGTGGAAAACTATGTAAGGTCTTTGCTAAACAAGGCCAATTGGATGGTGCTTGTGTCATTTATAGTCTTATGATGATGCTCATCTTAGAACACAAACTTGATTGGGAAGATCTTAGGGAAAAGGCAAGAAACAGTAAGGACGATTTTGCAAAATCAATACAAAGACAGTTTCTAAACTACGGCCTGAAAGGAGGTACTAGACGTGGTCATAGGATGAGTGATGTCTCCAAGAAGTTGAATGTTTGTATGAAAGAAAACTTATCAGAGTATTATACTTGTGATAAACGAACCTGGCATACGGTTTCCAGACATGAATTGTATGAAAAGATTAAAACCCAACTTGACTTGGGCAAACCCGTAATGATAGGTTCGCACGGAGAGAATGGTCCTGGGCATGCTGTTGTCGCAGTAGGATATTCACGGGAAGGCCTAAAGACGATGCGTCTGTTCTGCCTGGATCCGAGCGGTTTTATTCCATATATGCAATTGTGGAATAATGTAATAGACGTAGATTATCTTGCGGAAGATGATATGCTAACTGACTATGACTATCATTTTGAGGATAAGATTATTGTAGATAGAATATTAATCATCAATGACCCGCCTAAACCGGCACTGTCGTTTGATCCGGATTCAAACGCTATTCCATTCTAAAAAGAAAGCTGGAAGATTGATATTATTGATTACATTTACATTCTAAAATAAAGATTATGAGTAAACTGATTGATGTGATACAGGCATTTGACCTGCGTAAGACAACAGAAAAAACAATTCAAACTGAGTTGGGAAAGATTGCTGATGTTGCTTTAAACGAGGGGTATTTTCTTGTTATGCTTGATGAACAAAGCAAAAAAATATATCCAGTGGAGGTAGAATTCTACATATATGGTGAAAGGGAGAGTGATCAAACTGAAGAAAACAAATGGATGTGTGACTACAATATGTATCATAGGCACTATGATAAGATTAATAGGAAAAATCCCATAGATGATAAGAAGAATTACGTTGCTTATTTTCCTAAGTCAGGATCTTTATTTCCCCATAAATCCGGAGTAGATGTTACTTTTGAGAATGAGGATGAGGAATATCGGGCTTCATTCTTAATTAAAGCTTATAGGGTTAACGATCCAAAAGGATCTATTGAGAGAAGAGCAACTTATTTGGCTGAAGAAATGTTTGGATATGCCCCATTTGGTACTGATGTGGTTAGCATTAACATCAAATGGATTGATGACCCTACTGTCAGAACGGGTCTCAAAGAGCCGGATGTACGCAAGAACTTCCACAACAAAGAAGGAAAGCAAGACGAGCAAAAATGGCGCTTTATTAAGGCGGATTGGTAAAAACGCCGCATTGGGGTCGTTTCCCTTTGCGTCACTTTGCGTCGTTAAAGCACAGCCCAGAAGCTGGCGGGCAGGCAGACGTTGGGGAGGGCGACCGCGTGCTCGAACATCGGCCCTATCTGGGATTCGCGGTAGCCGGCTATGCCGCAGCCTATGGGGGTTACCAGGAACTTGTACTCTGGATGTTGCTTTGCGAAGGCTATGAAGCGGTCAACTGCTAGTTTGAGGCTGTCCAGGCCTTCCATCGTGGGGATGGCGTACGATTGACCTTGAAGACCCTCGCCCACTCCCCACTCTGCGCCAAAGTGATCCAGAGCAAAACGGGCGGCTCCGCCGGCGTGCATACCTTGGGCGTTGCTGCCAAAGACGAATATCTCATCGGCCTTAAGCGATGTTATTAGATCGGGAGTTATTCGGGTGTTGGTCATACTGCAAAGATAGAAAAATGATACAAAAGGGGACAGTCTTTTAGTCGCTTCGCTTTGTAAAAGCGTCCCTTCGGGCCGAGCGCCCTTTGGCTACTTTTGGTGACAATGGGGACACATCTCTTTTTTATCACCGGTGGTGAGAGTATGTTTCGCTTAACAAAGGATGAAACTGAATATGCACGTTCAAGGTCGCAAATTGCGACCTTGAACAATGGAGGTTCAACTGACCCTTCAAGTTTGTGACGCAAAACGAAATGACGCAAAACGAAACGACCCCTTTGCGTCATTTTCAAAAAACGAGTACTTTTGTCATCGGACTATCTATATTGATTTATGACAGCGACACTGATTTTATACGGATTAATTACCAGTTCACTTGTATCGGTACTGGTTGGCTTGCTGGGCGCAAGGAGACGGATTGGATTCGGGTGGGCATATCTGCTCTCAATCCTGACCACACCGCTGATTGGCCTTATCATTACACTTTTGTTTGACAAGCTGCCTTACGGCGAGCGCAAATGGGGTTGCCTGGGAGTGATTCTGGCTATCGTTGCTATTGTGCTTCTGATTATGTTGGCTCTTGGCGTTTTTGCTTCTGTTCTGAGTCCTGGAACGGGTGTTTCTGGGGGTAGCGTTGCAATGGCTTGAAAGTGACGCATTGGGAAACGACCCCTTTGCGTCGTTTTTCCATGTTAGTTGCGAATTAACACAGGATGCGGTCCGTTTGTGTTAAGTATTACGTATCTTTGTAGAAATGAAATAAATACGATTGATATGAAAAACAAGAATGAAGTTTGCGAACCGGCAATATCCTACACTGTTGATACAAGTGTCAGGAACAATTGCGTTGAATCTAAACCTAACGCCAACAACCGAAGAAACTTTATGACTGTTGACGAATACATTAATCTAATCAAGGAAGAACTGGACAAACGGTATGAAAATATATGATGTATATCGAAGATGACTGCGTTATTGTGGACAGAATACTCCCATCAAAAATGATTATCCACTAAACAGTAAAACGCCGCAAAGGGGTCGCAATTTGCAATAGTTCAAGGTCGCAAATTGCGACCATGAACAGTGAAAAAACAGCTGACTCAAATTCTTCCATACGTTTGAGGTCGCAAATCGCGACATCAAAAACCAGCTGATAATAAGCATATTACAAACTTGCGGTCGCAATTGGGGGCCGAAACCGATTTGTGCAAGAGGGGTGTATGAATCTTTAAGGTGCAGATTTATGGAATAAATACTTGCAATAATATCAATAAGTTCCTGATATTGTCTATATTTGAGAACTCAATAACCTTTTTCTAACCTTGACAATGAACGTAAAAAACAAATTATGGGAGGAGCTTAAACAAGCCGATGCCAATGTGAGATGTATTACTCTCTATACCGACAGACAACGGCGGTATAACAGATGGTACCAAATCTTTATAGCCTTTTCTGCTGCAATAGGAACAGTGCTTACTCAAGCTAAACCTGAATGGGCACAATATAGTTTGTGGTTAATCGCATTGGTTTCGATTGCAAAAGCTGTGTTTCCTTCAATGTTGCACACTGATCAGGACCTTTTCGCTTTGGATGGCCTGATGGATTTCTACAACAAGTATAAAGTTGAGATGGAGCTGCTGTTTCACTCTTTTGACAATGAGTATATTACCGACCAGGAAGCCTTGAATAAGCTCAGTGAACTCAAGAGAGATGAGTGCATTAAACAGTCTCTATTGAACAGAATGATTCGTAGAATATCAAAAAAACTCAGAGCAAAAATTCTCAAAGATTCTGAGGACTACCTAAAAAAGACCTACTTTGATGATTATGATACCCCCGAAGAGAAAGAATAAAGTGTTCAATTAATCCTTATCCAATATTATGGACGAAAACAAATACAATAAGGTCAGGATATCACGTGATATGGCCGATCCATCAGGTATTAAACCTCCTAAGAAGAATAAAATCAAGATAACGGATGGTGTTCCAACAATCTCAATGAGGAAAATGCCACCATCAAGTCCGATGCAACCTCCTACTAGGCCCGGTGGTCGTCGTGGTCGAAAAAAGTAACTAAAAACGAAAAGGGGACAAAAAGAACCGTCCCCAATGTCACCTATCCAATAAAAAAATGAAAAGATTTGCATTTTTATCAATGCTCCTGGTTTGTGGGAGTGTAGTGTTTGCGCAGGATATCATCACTAAGACTGATGGTACCGAGATTGAAGTAAAAGTTACTGATGTCAGTCAGAATCAGATTTCGTTCAAGCGGTTCCAGGACCTGGAGGGTCCCACTTACAATATGAGCACCTCCGAGATCCGCACCATCACTTATGAGACCGGAGGACGTCAGGTGTTCAACACCCAGGCTGCGACTTCACAGCAGAGCTCCCAACAGCAGGCCCTTATGGTTTATAATCAAAAGAAAGGAAAGGCATCGGTTGGCGGTGTTACTCTTAACAACGACAATTTGGGCCGATACTTCTCGGGCGAAGATCTGAAACTCTACAAGAGTGGAAGTTCATTGTACACCCTCGGTACAGTTATAGGCTGTATCGGTGCTTTTCCGTTCGGTTATTGCTGCGGTTATTTACTGGCCGGTGGACAGAATGAAAACGGATCATATGGAAAAGTGTTGTTAGGCAGTGGCGTTGTCCTGGTCAGCGGATTAATAATCAGCTCCGCAGGCCAAAAGAAGATGAAAGAGGCTGTGAACCGATACAATCTGTCCGCATTGGCATTCCAGCCCCAGCTCAATCTTTCACCAGCCGGTTACGATTTAAGCCTCGGCCTCACCCTGACTTTCTGAGCAAAAGTGAGGACATTGGGGACGGTTCCGTTTTGTTATCTTTGCAGCCATAACTAATAATTGAAAAAAGGATGAAACGAATTAATCTACTATTGTTTGCCACGCTGACTGCATTTCTTGCAGGTTGCCAGCAGCAGGTATCAAACAACAATTCAGACCCCAGAGTATGGAACCAACCCTCAACTGAGAGGAGTACGTTCACGTTCTCCGGCGGTGGCTGGGAGTTCGATATTCAGAAGGTGCTGTTTGGCGACACCGAGACCACCGTTTACATGAAAGTCCACGGTTACAAGGGCCAGCTTTACACTTTCGCCGCCGGAACCGTGCTCAAGGCAGACGGCAAGACCTTCAAACTGCAGTCCCTGGACGGTCTTGTTCCCGGGGAGTACAAGCCAATGGGCAGCACCAACAGCGACGATCTGGTTTTCCATTTTGAGCCCATGCCCCTCTCCACCAAATCATTTGACCTGGTGGAGAGCGAATTCAACCCCAGAGCATTCAACGTATATGGAATCCACATGACCAATCACAATTCGCCTGCCCTCAGGAACACCCATTGGCGTAACCTGCGTACCGGCGACTGGACTATCAGTTTCATGGATGATTACGTGATCTATGACTGCAAGGTGTGGAAATATGAAACCGCTCTGACTGACAGCACTACAGCAGCCCAGACCATCACCATAAGCAATGGCGGAAACCAGGCAACGGTTCATATAGGCGCCCTCAAGAGCGGCCACCGTACCATCAAGGTGCAGGCTTCAAAAGACACCCGTCAGTTCCGATGCGCGCTCTTTGACTCCAAGAGGCTGCCGGAGTATCCGCGTGTGGAACGTCGTTCCAACAGACTGGTGGATTACGGTTACGATGCTATTGACAGCGTTACTGTAAGCGGCATACTTATAGGCCAGGGACGTAGCAACACGACTTTTGCGATTGATGTCATAGACCCCATTGGAGGTGACAATCCCAATTTCGTTTTTGATACTGATGAGAACGGATTCTTTACCGTTACCTTCCCGCTGGCCAATGTGTCGGACGGGGTTGTAAGGCATCGCAGGGGCAGCGCCGGTTTCTCCATGCCCGTTGAGCCCGGCCGCACCTACTTTGTTTACAGCGATATAACCACTGGCCGTCAGTTTGTCATGGGCGAGAAGTCAAGGATTCAGAATGATTTCTTCACCCATCATGCTGAGTTCTTTGTCAATTACGACAGGATTGAAGAGTCGCCGTTCGAGTCTGATCAGGACGCCTATCTGGACTACCTCATCGGACTGCGTGACAGACAGTTCGCCCGTCTGGACAGTCTCAAGAAGGTGTGCCCGTCCATATCGGATGGATTCCTGGACATGTCACGTGTCTATGCCACCATCGCACTCTACGAGTCTATCGGCCAGGCGCGGTTCCATAACCAAGAGCAGATGTACTGCATCCCCACGCGGTTGCTCAATTTCATTATAAGTGACATGAAGGTGAATTCCATCAAGCCCTACTCGCTCTATTATGATTTCAACTATTTCATGCGTGATTTCACCCAGAACTTCTACCAGCAGGCAACGGCCGACATCACCATAAGTCTTTCAGACATAATAAAATATGTAATTGTCAACAACAAGGTTGAATTGACGGCCGATGAACAGGAACTGGCCTTGTGGCTTGGCCAGATCAATGACAGGATCGGGGCTCTAGTCAGGGAGTTCCAGAACGACCAGGACCGTTTGTCAGATACCCTCAATACTTTATTGACTCCCGATATGCAGCCCAAAATGGAGAAGGCCAGCCAGTTGCTCACTGACAAGGGGATATCGGAATATGCCAATGCGTATCTGAACAAGATTACGTCCGATAAGGAATTCAGCGCACTGCTCGATGCAATGGATACGTTGGGACTTGACAGGAGGCTGAACGATATAATGCTCACCCATTACCTGAACTCCCAGATCAAGTCGTCACGTCACTCGGCTCCTGCAGCAGTCATGGCCCGTTTTGACAGTATCGTCACATACAAGCCCTGCCTGGATGCGGTTCATGCAAGCAATGAAAAGTACCTGGCTCTGGAGAACGCTGACCTGGCGTCGCTGGGTAATACCGTATCGGACCAGGAGATTGCCCAGATGTCCGACGGAGAGCTGATACTGCGCAAACTCACCGAGCCCTATCGCGGCAAGATAGTCTACATTGACGTTTGGGGTTCATGGTGCCATCCCTGTCTGGAAAACCTGCAGCATGCGGGTGAACTCAAGGAGGCTCTCAAGGATTTTGACATAGTCTATCTCTATCTGGCCAGCGGCACGTCCGACAGCGCCTGGAAGGGTGTGATCAAGGAGTATGAACTGACGGGCCATAACTGCGTCCACTACAACCTGCCTACCAGGCAGCAGACACTGGTTGAGCAGTTCCTGGGTGTACAGGGATACCCCACCTACCGCCTGCTCAACCGCAACGGTGCCCTTATTGACGCAGCCTGCTCACCCAATAACCTGCCCGCCCTTATAGAGACCCTGCGCAAACTCTGAAACGTCCCGTAGTCACGTTTTGAAAAAGTTTCATATATTTGTGAGCGGACTATCGATAATATATGAAACGGATAAGTAAGGTTTTGCTATGCCTTTGCCTGATGATGATTTCATGGGGCTCCAAGGCATGGGCACAGAATAATGCATACGGGATTGACGATGAATGCTATGCGCTGTTCCAGAGGGTAGAGAGTCTGGCGGGGGGCGTATCCGACGAGGAGTTCAACCTTGTGAATGACTCGTTGCTGCAGACCGCTTTGGCCAAGGGAGACAAC
>JAEEGG010005718.1_pt1 | contig 29346 bp, 24 predicted proteins | sample 9134161 | NCBI WGS metagenome assembly JAEEGG01 (sample SAMN16246543, study PRJNA631951) | gut metagenome | biome: gut microbiome; feature: rumen; material: CR-attached | host: Bos | place: Iran: Karaj | collected 2018-10
GTTGAAACTCACTTTCCTCATGATGTACTCTCTGCTCTACTCGCTCCTGGGTGCCTCGCTTGGTCTCACTTTGGGCGGACATGAATTAGGATTGACAGGACTCTTGGGACTCATATCCCTCATGGGTATCATCGCCCGAAACGGAATTATCATGGTGGATTACGCCGAGGAATTGCGAACGGTGGGCGAAGGCAACGGACCTATGTCAGCCGAGCAAGCCATCCTTCTCGCATCCAAGCGACGAATGCGTCCTATTTTCCTCACCTCTGCAGCTGCATCGATGGGTGTCGTTCCTATGGTCATTGAGAATTCCCCTATGTGGGGACCAATGGGTGTAGGCATCTTTTTTGGAACCATTTTCTCCATGGTTTTCATCCTCACCATGATTCCTGTGGGCTACTCCCTCATCATGAAAAATGAAAACAATAATAATCAGGCTTAATATGAAACTGAAATACTATTTTCTTATTTCACTTCTCACTTTTCTCTTCTCACTTTTCACTTTTCTCTGCACTCCTGTCCATGCGCAGCGAATACTTTCCTTGCAGGAGTGTTGCGAACTGGCAGAGCAAAACAACATCAAGTCAAAAGACGCTCGCCATGCCATCGAAACAGCCGATGAACAGAAAAAATATGCCTTCTCCAAATATCTGCCAGAAGTGAATGTTACGGGACTTGTCTTCAAGTCGAACAAATACCTCGTTGCCAAAGAGAATTTCTCTGATTTCATAGAGGAAATCATCGATGCTTTTGAAAGTAGCACTCCCGATTTTCATTTTGGGTTCCTCAAGAATTACACAGGCGCCAACATTTCCGTTGTAGAACCCATCTACACAGGTGGTAAACTCACACGCTACAACAAATTAGCTGATGTGCAGAAAGATGTACGTCAGCTGCAATGGGAAGTGACCAAGGACGAGCTCTATGAGCAAGTGGAGAAATACTACTACACCCTCCTGAGCCTCTACAGCAAACAAAAAATTATTGCAATGGCTGACAGCGAACTCGTTCACTATCACAAAGATGCCAAGAACGCATTGGAAATGGGTATTGTGAACAAGAGCGACCTGCTCACCGTGGAACTCGAACAAAACAAAAACCGTTCACTCAAAAACAAACTGGTGAACGGTATTTCCCTCTTGAAGCGAGCTCTTGCCCAATTCATCGGACTCGATGGCGAGGACATAGATGTCGATACTACCCTCCTCATGAAGATTGAAGCACCCGAGATGCTCCTCGCCAACCACCTCTCCGCTCTTGAACAGCGCCACGAAACGGCTCTGCTCGACAAAAACGTGGAAGCCCAACAACTCTACAAGCGTATCGCACAAGCCGACAACCTACCAACGCTTGCCATCATGGGTTCAGCAGTATGGTCCGACGTTGGCTCCACCAGAGGAACCCGCTTCAACGCACTCGCCATGCTACGCATTCCCATCAGTGCATTCTGGAGCAACAAGCACGAAGTGAAAGTCAAGAAGATTGCCGTTCAACAAGCCAAAGACTTGCGCGACGAAAAACGCCAGATGATGCTGTTGCAAATGCAAGATGCTTTCGACAAACTCACCAATGCCTACGAAGAAATACAACTCTCCCAGAAAGCCATTGAGAAAGCAAACGAGAATCTCCGCATGAACGAAGACTACTATTCCGTTGGAACCATTAACATGACCAACTTGCTTGATGCCCAACGCCTTCAGCAGCAAGCCCTCGACCAATACAATGATGCCGTTTGCGAATACCAAATGTGTCGTTCCCACTACCTCATCGTCACCGCACGCAGCGAACAATCCCGATAAATACAAGAGCAAGCTCCAGACGAGCTTGCTCTTTTTTGATTCTACGGAGTATAGGAGTATCGGAGTTGTAATTTTTACTTTTTAATTTTTCATTTTTAATTTCACTTTATCCTAAGTATCCAATCTGCAATGTCCTTCATCACCTCTTCCGACATTGTGGTTTCGATTTGTCCATACTCCGCGTAGAGTCCTGTACTGCAAGGTTGGAAGAGATGGTTCAAACCATAATATTCTTTGATGAGGTGCTTGTCATTCTTTGGCAACAACTCTCGAAGCAAGCCGAGATTGTGCTTGGCATCCACCTGAAAATCCTTCATGCCATTCAATGCCATCACAGGACAAGTGATTTTCTGAATAGAAGGTGCTGGGTCGAATTTCAAGAAATAATCCATCCATGAATTATCGCCATATTGAGAACGAATGGATGCCAAAACCATCTCTTCGCTCAACTGTTGGCGCTGTTGTTCCGCTGCTTCAAAACTGAGTTGTCCAGCTTCTTCTTGCAAACGAATGATACCCAATGCCTGATCCATGCTCACCGTCTTTCCGTCGGTGGCTGGTCCTGCCATACTCACCACGAAATCCACCTTCCCCTCGCCTGCCAAGATGAAAGCTATCAGTCCGCCTTCGCTGTGTCCTAAGATGCCAACACTTCCTAACTCGCCTCTCTTCTGCATGTCGCGGAGACAGTCGAGCCATCCCTCGGCATCGCGTGCATTCACCTCTGTGGTGTTGTCCTTCAAGCTGCCTTGCGACTTGAACACGCCACGGTCGTCGTAGCGCAAAGTGGCAATACCTCGCTTGGCGAGATAGTCGGCAAGCACGAGAAAAGGCTTGTGGTCGAAGAGTTCTTCATCGCGGTTCTGCTGTCCACTTCCCGACACCATCAGCACCACGGGCACCTGTGCTGGCTTGAGGGTGAAACCATAGCCAAAGGGATAAGTGATGGTGCCACCCAGCCATGCGCTGTCATATTTGCTCATCACTGACACTTCCTTTGTCTGGTAAGGATAGGGTTCTTTGGGGGTCTGAGGACGGGCAGGTTTTACCAAGTCGCCAGCATGGAGTGTGAGTCCGATGCTTTGTCCTCGCTGCTTGAAGTTACCAGCGAAAGTCTTGCCATCATCCTGAATGGCAGCTTCGTACTTAGCACCGAGCACAGGCATGTCGATGAAGATGCTGTCGGCAGTGAGTCGGCTGATGACGGCTGGAATATCCGAAGCACCTTGGTTGGGACTGTCCCAAAGGCATTTCCTCGTGCCATCCTCAGCATTCTCGAATCGGCACACCAAAGGCAACCCGACCATATCCAATTTGCCCGAATACTTAGCTTGAAGTTTTTGTGCATTCACTGCCATCGCAGACAAGAACACGCACAACATGATGATATATCGTTTCATAATCTATACAGTCGAAGTTTTTATATACCAGTAAAATGACAATAGTTGTCTTAGGAAAGAAATTAGAATAATTATTATAATTACTCCAAAAATGGTGTTGTTTTAAAAAACATATTATTTCTGACAAAATTATTCTAATTATTTTAATTTCTTTCCTTGATATAACCGTACAAAGTTATTTTTTATCGTTACATAAATACTTCACTTTTGTAAGCAACAATTCACTGAAACTTGATGGGGTCTTGCCTCATAGGTATTTCCCCTGGTTGTGTCAGCTTATAGACTTCATTGTTGATGTAATCACTGAGGTCTGAAATGTTTCCTTTGTTTGCTCCGAAGTTGAGGAGATTCAGGATAGACCTTGATGATGACTCCACCACCACTTTGCAGGTTTGGCTGCTGGTGGCAACGACCTTCATCTTCACGTTCTCACTGAATGGAGAAATCCACAAACCATGACGAGCTTCGATAGTGAACAGGTCATCGTTGCACTTCACACTGCTAAACTTAGTGCTTTTGTCGAACAAATGTTTAACCGCTGTGTAAGTCCTTCGGGCGTTATGAGGAAATTCGAGTGTCGTTGTCTGCATATCCTTCGATCATCTATTATGATATCTATCCTTTTTACGCTTCTCTCGCTCTGCTTGCGACAGCACCCAATAAGGGTGAAGCGAGGCATTTGTAAAATCGTTTTCATCGAAAAGAACTTCCATGTCCTCTATCTGGTTCCTGCATGACTTTGAAATGCTCTTGGTGTCCTTGGCAATTTCAAGAATAATTTTAGTGGTTAGTTCCTTTTTTTCCAAGAAGCATAATTCCATTGCCTCATTGACAACAGATTCTATATCAGCCCCATTAAAGCCTTCTGTCTCTTTAGCTAATTGATTGCAATCTATCTTTTCAATCTGCTGTCGTTTCTTCTTGAGATGAACCTTGAAGATTTCTTCGCGCTCCTTCTCATTGGGAAGATTGACACAAAAGATTTCATCAAAACGACCTTTGCGCTTCAGTTCTGGTGGCAACTTGTCTGCATTGTTGGCTGTAGCGAACACATAAACAGCACTCTTTTTTTCTTGCATCCACGAAAGGAAGTAGCCAAACATTCGAGTCATGATGTCATTGTTGCCTCCCACTCCAGAAAATGCCTTTTCTATTTCGTCAATCCATAGCACACAAGGGGCTGCTGCCTCTGCAATGCGGAGTGCCTTGCGAAGATTAGCTTCACTTTCTCCAACGTATTTGCCCATCATACTTCCCATATCCATTTTCAGCAGAGGCACGTTGTTGAACTGGGCAGCGGTCGCTTTCGCACACAGCGATTTTCCACAGCCAGGCATACCGACCAAAAACACTCCCTTCGGAATGGCAACGCCGAACTTGATAGCTTCTGGTAATTTAGCATAAACACCTGACTTCCTTTTCAGGTAACTCTTTAGTATTTCCACACCACCTATACTATCAATATTCTCAGGTGTGTCAATCAGTTCCAAGACTCCCGATTTTTTGACCATCTGCTTTTTCTGAACGAGAATCATTTCGCGGTCATCAGCACTCAGCGAACCATTACTACTCATCGCCATGTCGAGCATTCGGTCGATTTCAAAAGCTGACATTCCTTTGAGGGATGGCATTAGTTTCTCACGGTCTTCCGACGTGAACTTTGCCTTGTCGTATTTGTTGATTTCAATATGTTGGTCTATCAGTTTGTCTATCTCTTCCTGGTCGGGCAGGTCAACCTCCAAGAATGAAACATACTTCTCAATCTCGTGTGGTACTTTCAAAACGGAAGAGACGATAATGATGGTTCTTTCATATTTTCTGTCATAGAGTTTTCTCTGTGACATGAGTGCTAACAACGTTTTTACCTTCGGGTCATCGATGTAATCCTGTATCTCTTTCAGGACGATAAAGCTGTCCTCTGGATTTGGTGCACTCCTTGGTATCTCCATCGTGTACTTTTGCAAGAGGAAATCTACTAAGGGAATGTCGGCAAGAGAGGTTTTGTTTATGAAGTTGGTGCTGCCCGTTGCTGGGTTCCACTCAATGACACTCTTGCTACCAATGACTTTTGATATGAGTTCATCAATACGAACAAAATCATAATCATTAATATAGATGATTGGTGAGTTGACATCAATCATTTTCTGGAATGAGGCTATTATTTTTTGGTTCATGCTACTTCTCTCTCTTACTGCTTAATTTTTCTTTAATCTGTTCTATAGCATATTCGGCTATTTCAATATATTCTTTCGTATAATTGTCATCTGCATAATGCGCTAACTTAACAGCTAACTCAACATCTCCTTCTTTCATGCCTTGAATGGCTTTCAGATTTTCTTTTTGATCAGAATTAAAATACCGTCCAGTTCCATTTCTCCCCATCCTTTTGCTGACGCAGATCATAACTTGCTTTTCGTACTCTAAATAATAAGCACTACCATAAGAATGGTTGTTGTTAACCCAAGAAGCATATTCAAGATCTTTTAGTGACTGCAAGAAGTCAAGAATTTGCTTACCTAATGGAGAATTAAGATCATTATAATTGTGGTTGTCTCTGTTGAAATTGTGATTTTTGGACCTTAACCATTGGCTTAAAGCCTTGATAATGATTTCATATTCATTGCTGTTTGCCAATTCATACCAAGGATCCAACTTCATTTTCGCCTCTTCAAAACCATTCTTTACACAATGATTGTAGAATGAAATATTATGTTCACTCTTAATGATTTTCTCAATTCTCTCGCTGTCAGTAGCCCAATCCTTAACGCAGTCTGCAAACAGTTTTCCCCAATCGACATCAGGTATCTGGAAACAATCATTTTGGTATATATATGCAATGTCGTCAATAGTCAACTCCTCGTCTTTAAAAGCCGAAGCCCATTGATAGCCTTTTTGGGAGCAATTGCTATAGAAAGTTGAAATGATTTTCTTGTACCTTTCGGGTTGTGGATTGTTTCTGGAGAAACTTTCGAGATATGTGAAAAGTTCTTTGTACTTCTCTTCGTTTGTGACTAACTTGGCAAATTCCTCACCCCAATCAATCTCTTCCATATCCATTGTTTGGGCATAGATGATTTGAATGGTATCTAATGATGCCGATGACAGATAGTCATAAATAGACCATTCTTCGCCTTTAAAAGCGGATAGAGAGTCCTCTACTTCTTTGAAAAAAAGCGATAGGAACTGGATGTAGTCCTTCATATTTCCATCTCCGCATTGCTTGGACAACTCGCCTGTGCGATGTGCAAATTGTTTCTCTCCAATTTGCTCAAGCCATCTTTCTAAGCGACCATCTTTAAATAGCGGGTACAATTCCTTGATGGAGAAATTACTCTTCACAGAATCCAAACTCGAATGTTCGCTATTACCAAGTTTGATTCTAATTCTGATAGGTTTTGCTTTAGGCTCTAGTTTCATATCAGTATGTCTATGATAATAAGGAAACAATGTTTTTGGCAACATTCTTTACCACTTCAATTGCCTTGCGTGCTATAGTCTTGGCAGTCGTTGCGACAGCATGTATTCCTATCTTGATTGCCTCTCTAACAGGTTGCTCCACACTGGCAATCACGCTCTTGATGATAGGTCTGTAGTTCTCAGCGATTGGACCAATAATTGGACCAATTTCTGGTATGGCGTATGCCAACTTGACAACTCCTTCAGTGACGACTTCACTAATTACCCCAGGCTCAAAAACAGCGTCAACATAAGCGATTGCTCTTGATTCAGCATGGTCAACGATATGGTCAATCGCCTTTTCTGGATCAAGAATGCCGACTCCCACCTGATAATTTGCCTTCACTCTGGTAAGGCCTTCATCAACGATTGAGGCTATGGCATGGCTACTCTCTGGCAGGTTGGGTAATAGTCCACGCTCTTTTGCCAGAACCATTGCCGCAGCGTATGCCTTCTCCATCGCAATCTCCTTCTTGTCACCAAGGGGTGAATCCAGAAATTCTTGTATGCTTTGTCGCGTTTCCTGACTCTGGTCGCCAGTCACCAAAGAGGATGTCTCTACGATAAGAGATTTGAGAGCTTGATTTTCTCTTATCACCTTGTCTATCTTGTTAGCGGCTGCCGCTATTTTCTCGTAATCCATATTATTCTCCTTCCGTTAATGTCGTTTCTAATTCCTTTTCACACGCTTCGGCAACGTCCGTGACAAGTTGCTCCGTCTGCTCGTCCGACAACTTGTTCTTCTGGGCTATCTGCAATAGTTCTTCCTGAGCCCAGGAGTTTCTGGTTTCGCCCTTTTCCTTGGCTGCTTGCAATTTCAAGAACCTTTCCTGATAGGCTTCAAGACAAGCGTTCGTTTCTGCTAAAGTAGCTTGTCCTTCAGCCGAAAGCCCAAGCTCCGACATTTTCGTGGCAATTACTTCATCCACATCTGATGAAGGATTACCTTCTATAGACTTCAAGATAGAAGCCAAAATACTATCAAATGATTCCATATATTGTAATTTTATAGATTAATTAATCCTGTCAACCTTCAGATAAACACTATTCAATGCGCCAGCCTTCTTGATGTCAACGCCATAGATACGCATGAAAGCATCGGCTACAATCTGACCACCATTCGTATGAACAGGGTCACTGAAAGACTGTGACGCCACCTCAACACTCATGCCTGGCTCCAAGCGGATGCCATTGGTGTTGACTCTTGTTTTTACTGTAATTCTGAATAATGGCATAATAATTGTTTTTTCCGTCCTTTGAGAGTATTAGATAATGTATTGATTTTTATACAATTAATCAGCTAAACCAACAGGAGTTTGAAAAGCTTGTAAATTAGCTGTCGCTAAACAAAGCCAACTCATTTGCGCATTCAACATGCAGGTCCTGATGGTTTGAGTGGCAAATATACAAAATAAATCTTGTTGCCACAAACAAAATCATGAGATAAGTAACAATGAAAAATAAGTTGGTATAATAGTTGTCTTAGGAAAGAAATTTGAATAATTATCATAATTACTCCAAAAATTGGTGTTGTTTTAAAAAGACATATTATTTCTGACAAAATTATGCTAATTATTCCAATTTCTTTCCTTCATATAATCGCTCATTTGATTCTACTGATTTTCTCCTTCGAATTTCCTGATGCACTCCTTTGAATTTACAGAACGTTTCCTTTGGATTTACTGAAACGGCGAGCCCTCAACGTTTACACGGCGAAGGTTCGGCATCGCAACGCCGAAGGCTCGCCAAGTCGATGACGAACCTTCGGCAACTAGTTAAATCCAAAGGAACACTTCAGTCAGTTCCCAAATTTGATTCTGATAATCCTCACATGAGTTTCAGTAAAGAAAGCGTTGCCTTATGGCAGCGCTTCGTAATACTTATCAAACCAAAGCGAATGGTATTCTTTAAGGATACCTATCACCTCTCCCGCCATCTCCTGATGACCAAGCTGTTTCCAGGTGGAATCGACACGAGAGGCAAGCAGAAGCGCCTCGTATTCGGAGACCACATCGCAGAGGTGGAACAGACTGGTGTTGATGGGTACAGGAACCCATTTGTAGTCGCGATAGATGATTTCGCCAATCGTCGTTCCCCAGATGTCGATAGCTCGATATGGGTAGCCAGCCTTCTGGCAAATGTCGCCCAGCTGCAGAGCGCGGTGTGCCATCTTCCGCGTGCCGTGGGCTTGGTTAATGAACTCTTTTCCTTCTTTCTCCACTTGATTGAGTGTTCTGGCGTCCATCCGAACGATGCCTTGCTGCGGTGTGCAAGTGCAGCATAGGCGGTAGATTTTTTGATTCATAAACCGAAAAAATTACAATAAATAAAAGAACGAATTAGACTCAGGGACGCGCACAAAAAAAGATACAACAATCCCCTGAATCGCCATTTAGCATGGCTGCATAGTTGGATTGTTGTATCAAATTCTGTTGCAAAGATACGGATTCCGAACGAAATCTAACAGACGAAAACAGTTTTTTTCAGAAAAAATCAAAGAATACTGAGGAATATGGGCAAAAATATATAAATTTGTGCCTCAACACCTATTATTTATAGATAACAAATGACGAGAATACTCATTTTTATAGTGATGATGTTTTCTGCTCAAAGCCTCTTAGCTGACGAGAAACTGACGGGAAAAGTCATTGGCACGACACAATGCTACGATTATAATAAAGGAATGATTTCGACAAGCGTGAACACCTGCGAAATGGCGTTCGACGGCAATGCCGACACCTTTCTTGCCACCTACGAACGCAGTTACACCTGGGCTGGATTGGACTTGGGGAAACCATACGTCATTACACGTGTGGGATGGATGCCACGCGATGACTACAACGGTCCGAAGCGAGTGGTGCTTGGAGTGTTCGAAGGAGCCAACCGTGAAGACTTCATGGATGCCCTGCCCTTGTATGTCATTACCGAACAAGGTGTGAGAAAACAACTCTCACATGCCGCTGTGAACTGTAGCAAAGGTTTTCGCTATGTGCGCTATGTGGGGCCGAACGATGCCCGCTGCAATATCGCCGAATTGGAATTCTATGGACATGAAGGAGAAGGAGACGAAAGCCAACTCTACCGACTCACCAATCTACCTACTGTGAGCATCCACACACTGAACGGCGAGTTGCCCTACGACAAAGAGCATCAAATCAGTGCACAAATCACCATCATCGGCGACAGTGGAAACAAAGTGTTACTCTCAGAGCCTGGAACGATTCGTGAACGAGGCAACTATTCGCGCAACTTCCCTAAGAAACCTTATCGCATCAAGTTCGATAGCAAGCAGCATGTGCTCGATGCTCCTGCCAAAGCAAAGAAATGGACATTGATAAACAACTATGGCGACAAGACACTGATGCGCAATATGTTGGCATTCGAAATCAGTCGGCAGTTAGGCATGCCTTATACTCCTTACTCGAAAGCTGTCGATGTGCTGCTCAATGGTGAGTATAAAGGTTGCTATCAGTTATGCGACCAAGTGGAGGTAAACAAAAAGCGTGTGGCAATCGACGAACTGACTCCACAGGACAACAGCGCACCTGCCTTGACAGGCGGTTATCTGCTGGAGGTGGATGCTTACGCTTACGATGAGGAAGTGATGTTTTATTCCGCTAACAATAATCCCGTTGCCATCAAGTCGCCTGATGGAGACAGCATCACATGGGTGCAGAGAAAATACATTGAATCGGCTTTCAACAAGATGGAGCAACAGTGGCAACGCTATCTTGACCAGAACACCTTCCTCCGACATTTTCTGACGGGAGAGCTGTCAGGCAACACCGACACATACTGGAGCGTGTTCATGTATAAGCAGCGCGAAAACGACACCATCTACACGGGGCCTGTGTGGGATTTTGACTTGGCTTTTGAGAACGATAATCGCACCTATCCGATTAACAATTTGAACGACTATCTCTATCGCACCAAAGGCAGTTATACGGGCAACATGAGGTCGTTTGTTGATAAGATTGTGGTGAGTAATACGAATGCCAAAAAACGAATGTTAGAGATATGGGCTGAAGCCCGTCAGGACAAACTGACGGAGGACTACCTTGTGGCTTATTTGGACTCTTTGGAAGAGATGCTTCAGGAGTCGCAACGGCTCAACTTTCTGCGTTGGCCCATCATGAACCAATATGTGCATCAGAACCCAGTGCTTTGGGGCAGCTATAAGGCTGAGGTGGATAATGCACGGCGTTTCCTGAAGAAGCGTATCACGTGGATGGACAACAAATTAGGGTATGATGCTATGGCGGACATCCATGATGTGGAGCTCGCAAACGAGTGGTCAATCGACACCGACCATCCGTATGAAGTCTATTCAGTGGGAGGGCAATTATTGGGACATGACATGACAGGTCTGCCACAAGGTGTCTATATCCTTCGCCAAGGCATGAAGACGATGAAAGTGAGAAGATAATTTTGAGCTTGCTTCAAAGAAATTCTCATTACTTATTTCTTCATTTTCAAAAAAATATATACTTTTGCATGTGGCAATATGAAAAGCGCATACAGATGCAAGATTGCGGATGAAAAAGTTGTATAAAAAAGCAAACCGATGATGAAGAAAATGATGGTCATACTACTGATGGCAATGTTATGCCTCAGTGCTTGGGGACAAAAGATTGTCCTCAGCGGAACTGTTGTCAACGAAAGGAATGGCAACAAGATTTCTTTAGCAGTGGTGTCGGTGCCTCACACAAATGTGACGGTGGTGACGAACGACGACGGTTTCTTCACACTGAAAGTGGATGAGGCTCCGCATTCGATTGTGGTTTCTCACTTAGGGTTTGAATCGAAAGAGGTCCCAGTGCCCAACACCTCCACCGACGGACTTGAGATTCGTTTGAAACAAACCTCCATCCCGCTGAAGGAAGTGGTGGTTTGGACAGAGAATCCACGTGCGCTGGTCAGTCTTGCTATCGAGAAAATACCAAGCAACTATAGCAAGACTCCTATGCTTTACAATTGCTTCTACCGCGAAACAGCCATGAAACGACAGCATTTCATCTATGTGGCTGAGGGAGTGGTAGATATGTACAAGACGGATTATAAAAAGGGAAATGGACGCGACCGAGTCGCCATCATGAAAGGACGCCGATTGCTCAGTCCAAAACAGGGCGACACATTGGCACTCAAGGTGATGGGCGGACCTGTGCAACCCATTGAATTGGACATCGCGAAAAACAGGGAATTTCTGCTCAACGAAGCGGAACTGTCCAACTATCGTTTTGAAATGGAAGCGCCCGACATGATTAACAATCGATTGCAATACGTGGTTAGCATTTCGCCTAACAAGCAACTGCCTTACGCACTCTATTACGGAAAGCTCTATATCGACCACGAGAACTTGGCATTCACACGTGCGGAACTCTCACTCGACATGAGCGACAAGTACAAGGCTACGGACCTGATGCTGATTCGAAAACCTGCGGGGGTGAGTTTCAAGCCTAAGGAACTTTCGTGCTTGATTGAATACCGATATGAGCAAGGTGTGACGCATATCTCCTATATCCGCAACACGTTCCGATTCAATTGCGACTGGAAACGACGACTCTTCAGCACTTCGTATGCCGCCTTCTGCGAAATGGTGGTGACGGACAAGCATAGCGACAATGTGCAACCCATTTCGGGTAGGGACTCCTTCGATTCCCGCGACTCCTTCTACGACAAAGTGGATTATTTCCTCGACCCTACTTTCTGGGAAGACTACAACATCATCGAACCTACTGAAACCCTCAATAATGCCATCGACAAACTACTGAAGAAATATAAGAAATAAAAATGAAAAATGATGAATGAAGAATTTAGATGCATGATAACATGTAGGAACTTTCATCATTGTGAAATAAAAAAGCATCAGCTCCTCAGCTGATGCTTTTTTATTGTGTATATCTCACAAGGAGAATATTGAATTAGTCTTTGCTAAAACGAGAGAAGTTGTTGAATGCCGAGAATGCAGAAGTTGGGTCGAACTGAGGACGACGTATTTCATCAGCTTCTTCACGGCTACCAACGATGATTCTGTCGAACTGACGAAGACCTGTACCTGCAGGGATGAGGTGACCGCAAATCACGTTCTCCTTCATACCCTCGAGAGGGTCGCTCTTGCCACGGATAGCTGCTTCGTTGAGCACCTTTGTCGTCTCCTGGAAGGATGCAGCCGACATGAAGCTGGTTGCACCGAGGGCAGCACGAGTGATACCCTGGAGAATCTGAGTGCTGGTAGCAGGAACGGCATCACGAGTCTGAACCAACTTGAGGTCACGACGCTTGAGGAGAGAATTCTCGTCACGAAGCTTGCGAGCGGTGACAATCTGTCCCTTCTCCAATACTTCGCTATCACCTGAGTCGGTGACAATCTTCTTGCCCCAAATGCGGTCGTTCTCTTCAGTGAACTCGAGCTTGTCAACAACACCACCTTCGAGGAATCGAGTGTCGCCTGGATCAACAATCTGTACCTTGCGCATCATCTGACGAACGATGATTTCGAAGTGCTTATCGTTGATTGCCACACCTTGCATACGATATACATCCTGAACCTGGTTGACGATGTATTCCTGTACAGCCGTAGGACCCTTGATGGCAAGGATGTCGGCAGGAGTGATAGCACCATCGGAAAGCGGAGTACCGGCACGCACGTAGTCGTTCTCCTGAACCAGAATCTGCTTGGACAGTGGCACGAGGTACTTGCGCTCGTCACCTACCTTGCTGGTGAGGATGATTTCGCGGTTACCACGCTTGATCTTACCCATCGTGATTTCGCCATCGATTTCAGCAACAACTGCTGGGTTGGATGGATTACGAGCCTCGAAGAGTTCTTGAACACGTGGAAGACCACCGGTGATATCGCCTGCCTTTGCAGTAGAACGTGGAATCTTCACGAGTACTTCACCAGCCTTTACCTTCTTGCCGTTCTCAACGTTGATACGACCACCAATAGGGAAGTTGTAGGTGCGAAGTACCTCACCTTCTTTGTCAACGATACGACATGCAGGAACGATGCCCTTGTCCTTAGATTCGATGACAATGTATTCTTTCATACCAGTGGTATCATCTTGTTCAACACGGTAAGTAACACCTTCTACAACACCTTCGAACTCTACCTTACCAGCAAATTCGCTGACGATAACGGCATTGAATGGATCCCAAGTTGCAATCACGGTATCTCTTTCAACCAATTCGTCCTGATAGTGATACAGAGTAGCACCATAAGGAACTGGAACAGTGGAGAGAGCGATGCCTGTGTGAGTGTCGAGGAAGCGAAGTTCAGCCAAACGACCTACCACAATCTTCACATCCTGTCCTTCTTCGTTCTTTGCATCGATGGTGCGAAGTTCGTCGAAATCGAGTTTTGTTTTATTGCGTGCAACAATCTGTGCGTTAGCAGCAGCGTTACCTGCAACACCACCGGCGTGGAATGTACGGAGGGTCAGCTGAGTACCTGGCTCACCGATTGCCTGTGCAGCGATAACTCCGACTGCTTCACCCTTCTGAACCATCTTGGCGGTGGCGAGGTTGCGTCCGTAGCACTTCTGGCAAACACCATGCTTGCTCTCGCAAGTGAGTACTGAACGGATTTCAACGGTTTCGATGCCTGCTGCTTCGATTTCGGCAGCAATGCGCTCGTTGATTTCTTCACCGCTGGCAACAATGAGTTCCTGAGTTTCAGGGTGGATAATATCGTGAACAGAAACACGTCCAAGGATACGCTCTGCAAGTGAAGCAACCACGCGGTCGCCATCCTTAAGAGCTGAGCAGAAGAGTCCACGGAGTGTGCCACAATCTTCTTCTGTGATAATCACGTCGTGGCTCACATCCACAAGACGACGAGTCAAGTAACCTGCGTCGGCAGTCTTGAGGGCTGTATCGGCAAGACCCTTACGAGCACCGTGAGTAGAGATGAAGTATTCGAGCACCGACATACCTTCCTTGAAGTTGGAAAGGATTGGGTTCTCGATGATGTTGGCATCGGAAGCACCTGCTTTCTGAGGTTTTGCCATCAGACCACGCATACCTGCGAGCTGAGCAATCTGGTCGGCAGAACCACGGGCTCCTGAGTCGAGCATCATGAAGACAGCGTTGAAACCTTGGTCGGCTTCGGTCATTTCCTTCATCAAGGTCTTCTTGAGGGATTCGTTAGCCTTGGTCCAAGTATCGATTACCTGCTGGTAGCGGTCCTTATCGGTAATCATACCCATTCCGTATGCCATCTGAATCTGCTCTATCTGGTTGTTACCATCTTCCACAATCTTCTTCTTGGCTTCTGGAATGATGATATCATCGAGCACGAAGGAAAGTCCACCTTCGTAAGCGCGGCGATAACCGAGGTCCTTGATACCATCGAGGAATTCGCAAGCACGAGCCATACCTACAGTCTTGATAACCTTGGTGATGACCTTCTTGAGGGCTTTCTTACCAATGACATCGTTGACGAAACCTACTTCGTCTGGAACAATGTCGTTGATGATGATACGACCAACAGTTGTTTCAACAATATGCTTGACATAGTTGTTGTTCTCATCAACATCGAGCACAAGACAGTTGATTGGTGCATGCACATCCACACGACCTTCGTTGTAGGCGATGATTGCCTCTTCTGGACCATAGAAAGTGAGTCCTGAACCCTTGGCTCCCTGACGCATCTTTGAGATGTAGTAGAGACCAAGCACCATATCCTGAGAAGGAACAGTGACAGGTTCACCGCTGGCAGGAGAGAGGATGTTGTGGCTCTGGAGCATGAGAAGCTGAGCCTCGAGGATTGCCTCGTTGGAAAGAGGAAGGTGAACAGCCATCTGGTCACCATCGAAGTCGGCGTTGAACGCAGTACAAGCGAGTGGGTGGAGCTGGATTGCCTTACCTTCAATCATCTTAGGCTGGAAAGCCTGAATACCAAGACGGTGGAGTGTAGGAGCACGGTTGAGAAGCACTGGATGACCCTTCATCACGTTTTCGAGGATGTCCCAAATCACATCGTCGCGACGGTCAACAATCTTCTTTGCCGACTTCACGGTCTTGACGATACCGCGCTCAATGAGCTTGCGGATGATGAATGGCTTATAGAGTTCGGCTGCCATGAGTTTTGGAAGACCGCACTCGCCCATCTTCAATTCAGGACCTACGACGATTACCGAACGTGCGGAATAGTCAACACGCTTACCAAGGAGGTTCTGACGGAAACGTCCCTGCTTACCCTTGAGGGAATCGGAAAGAGACTTGAGTGGACGGTTGGACTCTGACTTCACAGCCGATGCCTTACGCGAGTTGTCGAAAAGGCTATCCACAGCCTCCTGAAGCATACGCTTTTCGTTGCGGAGGATCACTTCTGGAGCCTTGATCTCGATGAGTCGCTTCAGACGGTTGTTACGGATGATGACACGACGATAAAGGTCGTTGAGGTCGGATGTAGCAAAACGACCACCATCGAGTGGAACGAGTGGACGAAGGTCTGGTGGAGTGACAGGAATATTGTGCATCACCATCCACTCAGGCTTGTTCTTTCCACGAGAAGAACGGAATGCTTCAACCACCTGCAAACGCTTAAGAGCCTCCTGCTTGCGCTGCTGAGAACCTTCCTCACCTGCCTGAGCACGAAGCTGGTTAGCAAGGTGGTCGAGGTCTATGCGCTTGAGCATGTACTCGATTGCCTCAGCACCCATCATGGCGATGAACTTCTGTGGGTCATCGTCTGGAAGCTGCTGATTTTCTTCTGGCAGGCTATCTACCACGTCCCAATACTCTTCCTCAGAAAGGAGCTCGTAGTCGAGAATGTTCTTTTCTGCATTCTCAGCTGCACCAGCCTTGATGATGATATAGCGCTCGTAGTAGATAACAGCATCCAACTTCTTGGTTGGCAAACCGAGGAGATAGCCAATCTTGTTAGGAAGAGAACGGAAATACCAGATGTGGGCAACAGGCACAACAAGTGCGATGTGGCCTGTGCGCTCACGACGTACTTTCTTCTCGGTTACTTCCACACCGCATCGGTCGCAGACGATGCCTTTGTAGCGAATACGCTTGTACTTACCGCAATGGCATTCATAGTCTTTGGTTGGACCAAAAATGCGCTCGCAGAAAAGTCCGTCACGCTCAGGCTTATAGGTGCGGTAGTTGATGGTCTCTGGCTTGAGTACCTCTCCGAATGAGTTTTCGAGAATTTCCTCAGGGGATGCGAGACCAATCGTTATCTTGGTGAAATTAGTCTTTGTCTTTGATTCTTTCTTAAAAGCCATCTTGTTTCAAGAATTGAAATTTTTAATCTTTCCTTTTAAATTAATCGAGGGTGATGCTCAAGCCAAGTCCGCGAAGTTCGTGGAGGAGCACGTTGAGAGACTCAGGAATGCCTGGAGTAGGCATTGCGTCGCCCTTCACGATTGCCTCGTAAGCCTTCGAACGACCTGTTACGTCGTCGGACTTGATGGTGAGAATCTCCTGGAGAACATGGGATGCACCGAAAGCTTCGAGTGCCCAAACTTCCATTTCTCCGAAACGCTGACCACCAAACTGAGCTTTACCACCAAGTGGCTGCTGAGTGATGAGCGAGTAAGGACCAATGGAACGAGCGTGCATCTTGTCTTCAACCATATGACCGAGTTTCAACATGTAGGTCACACCCACTGTTGCTGGCTGGTCGAAGCGGAGGCCTGTTTCACCGTTGTAAAGATAAGTACGTCCATAGCGTGGGAGCTTAGCCTTGTCAGTCCATTCGCAAAGGTCTTCGAGATGAGCACCATCGAAGATAGGAGTAGCGAACTTCACACCGAGTTTGGCTCCTGCAGAACCGAGGACGGCTTCGAAAATCTGACCGATGTTCATTCGAGATGGCACACCCAGCGGGTTGAGCACGATATCCACAGGAGTACCGTCCTCGAGGAATGGCATATCCTCCTGACGAACCACCTTGGAAACAATACCCTTGTTACCGTGGCGACCTGCCATCTTATCACCAACACCAATCTTACGTTTCTTAGCGATGTAAACCTTAGCCATCTGAATGATACCTGAAGGGAGTTCATCGCCGATAGTGAGAGCAAACTTCTTGCGCTTGAGTTCAGCATCGAGAAGCTTGTATTTCTTCAGATAATTAATGACGAGCTCACGAATCAAAGTATTGGTGTGGTCGTCGTCTGTCCAACCACTGAGCTGGATAGAAGTGTAGTCGAGGTTCTCAAGAGCTGGAGCAACAAACTTCGAACCTGCAGGGATGATTTCAGCACCCATGTAGTCCTTCACACCCATAGAGAGCTTGCCTTTGGTGAGTGTGAGCAACTTATCAATCAAAATAGCCTTGAAGTCGTCAATCTTGTCTTGGAATTCCTTGTCAATCTTAGGAAGTTCCTTACGATCGGCAGTCTTTTCAGCACGAGTCTTGATTACCTTCGAGAAGAGTTTCTTGTCGATAACCACACCGCTGAGCGATGGAGTAGCCTTGAGGGAAGCATCCTTTACGTCACCTGCCTTGTCACCAAAGATTGCACGAAGGAGCTTTTCTTCTGGAGATGGGTCGGATTCTCCCTTTGGAGTAATCTTACCAATCAGAATATCGCCTGGCTCGATGCGCGCACCTACACGAACAATACCATTTTCGTCGAGGTCCTTGGTTGCATCTTCGCTGACGTTTGGAATATCGGAAGTAAGTTCCTCAACACCACGTTTGGTTTCACGTACTTCGAGAGCGAACTCATCAACATGAACTGAAGTGAGAAGGTCGTCGCGAACCACACGCTCATTGAGCACAATGGCATCCTCGTAATTGTAACCCTTCCAAGGCATGTATGCCACGAGGAGGTTACGACCGAGTGCCAATTCTCCGTCTGCCGTTGCATAACCCTCAGTGAGGATATCGCCCTTCTTCACGCGTTGACCACGGTCACAAATTGGACGGAGGTCAATCGTCATGTTTTGGTTCGTACGACGGAACTTAGGCAACTTATATTCCTTGACTGCTGGCTCGAAGCTAACAAATTCCTCGTCCTCTGTGCGGTCGTAAAGGATACGGATAGTTGTAGCATCCACGTATTCCACAACACCATCACCTTCAGCGGTAATCATCGTGCGGGAATCCTCACAAACCTGCTTTTCAATACCCGTACCAACGATAGGCGCTTCGGTACGGAGGAGTGGAACTGCCTGGCGCATCATGTTCGAACCCATGAGTGCACGGTGGGCATCGTCGTGCTCCAAGAAAGGAATGAGGGCTGCTGCAATTGAAGCAATCTGCTGTGGAGCCACATCCACGAGGTCAACCTGTGCAGGTGGAACCACTGGATAGTCGGCATCTTTACGACACTTAACGACCTTGCGGATGAAATGACCATCCTCTGTAAGTGGTGCATTACCCTGACCAATGATCTTTGCCTCTTCTTCCTCTGCGGACATATAAAGAATATGTTCTGGATCAATATCCACAACGCTATCGTTTACCTTGCGGTAAGGAGTCTCGATGAAACCGAGATTGTTGATCTTCGCATAAACGCAAAGAGAAGAAATCAGACCAATGTTTGGACCTTCAGGAGACTCAATAGGACAAAGACGTCCATAGTGAGTATAGTGTACGTCACGAACTTCGAAGCCGGCACGCTCACGAGAAAGACCACCAGGACCGAGGGCGGAAAGACGACGCTTGTGAGTCACCTCAGCGAGTGGGTTGGTCTGGTCCATGAACTGCGAGAGTGCGTTAGTACCAAAGAACGAGTTGATAACGCTGGAAATGGTCTTGGCGTTAATCAGTTCTGTTGGTGTGAACACTTCATTGTCACGTACATTCATACGCTCGCGAATGGTACGGCTCATACGTGCCAAACCAATTGCGAACTGGTTGGAGAGCTGCTCGCCAACGGTACGAACGCGACGATTGCTCAAGTGGTCGATATCATCAACTACTGCCTTTGAATTTGCCAACTCAACGAGGTACTTGATGATTTCGATTATATCTTCTTTTGTCAACACACGGATGCCTGGGTCGGTGTTCAAGCCCAACTTCTTGTTGATGCGGTAACGACCTACCTCACCCAAATCATAACGTTTTTCAGAGAAGAAAAGGTTATTGATGACTTCGCGAGCAGAAGCGTCATCAGCAGGGTCTGCATTGCGAAGCTGACGATAGATGTAAACAACAGCTTCTTTCTCAGAGTTGCTTGGGTCCTTAGCAAGTGTGTTGAAAATAATTGCATAGTCTGATGCAGTGGTCTCTTCCTTGTGAACGAGGATATATTCCACGCCTGTTTCAAGGATGAGGTCGATATGTTCTTCTTCCAGGACTGTCTCACGTTCAATCACTGTGACGTTTCGTTCGATGGAAACAACTTCACCAGTTTCTTCATCAACAAAATCCTCAGTCCAAGATTTCAAAACGCGTGCAGCCAACTTACGACCAAGAACCTTCTTCAGATTCGTCTTGTTTGCCTTCACCTCTTCTGCAAGATTGAAGATACGAAGGATTTCCTTATCCGATTCGTAACCAATTGCACGAAGGAGTGTGGTTACTGGCAACTTCTTCTTACGGTCGATGTAAGCATACATCACGTTGTTGATGTCGGTCGCAAACTCAATCCACGAACCCTTGAATGGGATGATACGAGCTGAGAACAAAGGAGTACCGTTGGCATGAACACTGGAACCGAAGAACACACCTGGTGAACGGTGGAGCTGAGAAACCACAACACGTTCAGCACCGTTGATGACAAACGTACCGTTGTCGGTCATGTAAGGAATTGGGCCGAGGAACACATCCTGAACTGTTGTATCGAAGTCAACATGGTCAGGGTCAGAGCACGAAAGCTTCAGTTTTGCCTTCAATGGTACACTGTAAGTAAGTCCACGTTCGAGACATTCCTCAATGGTGTAGCGAGGAGCGTCGATGTAATAGTCCAAAAACTCAAGGCTGAAGTTGTTTCGGGTGTCCTGAATTGGGAAATTCTCTGCGAACACCTTGTAGAGACCATCATTCTTGCGCTTTTCTGGAGGAGTGTCCAGCTGAAGGAAGTCACGGAACGACTTAAGCTGCACATCAAGGAAGTCCGGATATGGAACCGGATTCTTCACAGTGGAAAAGTCAACTCGATTGTTTACGATTTTAGACATCTCTATGTATTGTTAATTTTTCAAAAAAATTCTTAGAAACACAAGTAGAATCAATTGTTCTTTTTACCTTTGATGAAATTATTCTACTCGTAAAAGGGGGTAAAGGAGGTTAAATGTGCGTATTTCCTATTATATACGCATACGCACGTGCGCACAAGACACAAAAAGGTTAAGAACCCTCAACCTGAGGATTCTTAACCAAATTAGTATTGAAGTGTAGGGATTACTTGATTTCAACCTCAGCACCAGCAGCCTCGAGAGCAGCCTTGAGTGCTTCAGCAGTAGCCTTGTCAACACCTTCCTTGATGTTTGTAGGAGCAGCGTCAACGAGGTCCTTAGCTTCCTTAAGACCAAGACCAGCAGCTTCCTTCACTGCCTTCACAACCTGAAGCTTAGCAGCACCTGCGCTCTTGAGAACAACATCGAAAGATGTCTTTTCCTCAACAGCTGCTTCACCAGTTGCAGGACCAGCAGCAACAGCAACAGCTGCAGCAGCAGGCTCAATACCGTACTCGTCCTTAAGGAGAGCCTTAAGTTCACTTACTTCCTTTACTGTCAAATTTACCAATTCTTCAGCAATAGCTTTAATATCTGCCATTTTATTCAAAAATTTTAATGGTTATTTGTTTTCTTTGTTTTTAATAATATTTGAAACCCTTGGAGGGAGACACGCTAATTAAGCGTTTTTTTCTTCGATTGCATCAAGCAATCCATGAATAGTAGTACCACCATCGATACCCGAGAGGACACCGTTGATTGGACCTTCGAGAGCTGAAACAACCTCTGCAATGAGTTCGTTCTTGCTCTTGATTGCACAAAGTGCGTCGAGCTGATCTGCACCTACATAAACACTTTCCTCTGCATAAGCAGCCTTGAGACCTGGCATATCATTGTGAGTCTTTCCAAACTTCTTGATAAGCTTAGCAGGAACATTTGCTGTCTGGCAGAACATGATACCTGTATTTCCCTTGAGAGCAGTCTGAAGAGCAGCAAAATCACCCTCAACCTTCTCAAGAGCCTTCTCAAAGAGAGTGTTCTTTACAACTTGAAGCTTCACATCATTCTGGAAGCATTCTCTACGGAGAGCACTTGTTGTTGCACTGTCCAAGCCAGTCACGTCAACAAGATAGAAATGTGGATACTCACCAAGAGTCTGTACAAGCTGGTCAATTAATAAGCTTTTATCTTCTTTCTTCATGATTCAGTCTATTTTTATTATTCAACAGATTTAGGGTCAACCTTGACACCCTTGCTCATTGTACTTGAAAGATAAATGCTCTTGATGTATGTACCTTTTGCGGTAGATGGCTTCAACTTGATGATAGTGTTGATGAACTCCTGAGCGTTCTCCTTAATCTTCTGAGCATCGAAAGATACCTTTCCGATTGAAGCGTGAACAATACCAGTCTTATCTACCTTGAAGTCAATCTTACCTTGCTTTACTTCGCGTACAGCCTTAGCTACGTCCATTGTCACAGTACCACTCTTTGGGTTTGGCATCAAACCACGAGGACCGAGGATACGACCGAGAGCACCAATCTTACCCATGCAAGAAGGCATAGTGATGATGACATCAACGTCTGTCCAACCGCCCTTAATCTTCTCGATATAATCATCAAGACCTACGTAGTCAGCACCAGCTTCTGTTGCAGCAGCCTCCTGGTCGGAAGTACACAAACAGAGAACACGAACTTGCTTACCAGTACCGTTAGGAAGTGATACCACACCACGAACCATCTGATTTGCCTTGCGTGGGTCAACACCCAGACGCATGTCGATATCAACAGAAGCATCAAATTTTGTGAAAGTAATCTCCTTCACCAATTCTGCAGCCTCACTCAAAGTGTAAGCCTTCCCTGCCTCAATCTTACCAGCAACTGTCTTCTGATTTTTTGTAAGTTTACTCATTTCAAATTGAAGTTTTTAATTATTTACCAGGGAATTCACCTTTAACTTTGATACCCATACTACGAGCTGTACCTGCAACCATCTTCATTGCAGATTCAACTGTGAAGCAATTCAAATCAGGCATCTTATCTTCTGCGATAGTACGAATCTGATCCCATGTAACCTCGGCTACCTTCGAACGGTTTGGCTCGGAAGAACCCTTCTTTGCCTTTGCGATCTCCAACAACTGAACTGCTGCAGGAGGAGTTTTGATTACGAAATCAAAAGACTTATCAGCATAATAAGAGATAACAACAGGAAGAATCTTACCTGCCTTATCCTGAGTTCTGGCGTTGAACTGCTTGCAAAAATCCATGATGTTGATACCCTTAGAACCAAGTGCAGGTCCTACTGGAGGTGATGGATTTGCAGCGCCACCTTTAATCTGTAATTTGATTAATCCAGCAACTTCTTTTGCCATTTTTGTTTCTTAGTTTTTTTATTGATTACACGATAAAAAGAGAATAATGAAGCGTAACATCATCATTATTCTTTTTCAACTTGTCCAAAGTTCAGTTCGAGCGTTGTATCTCGACCAAAAATCTTGACTGCAACTTTGAGCTTTTGTTTCTCCGAATTCACATTCTCAATCTTGCCGTTGAATCCACTGAAAGGACCATCAATGACTTTCACTGACTCTCCTTCAATGTAGTCCGTCTGCAATACCTCTGGAACGACCTCCTCATCCTGGTCAACACCAAGCATACGATTAATCTCTGCCTGACGAAGTGGTGTAGGTTTATCTGTACCACCCAGGAATCCAAGGACATTTGGAGTATTGCGCAACATGTGGGCAATCTCACCTACGAGCTGTGCCTCTACCAAAACATAGCCAGGAAGCATGTTTACCTCCTTGACTACACGCTTTTCGCGAACAACCTGTTCTACGCGCTTAGTAGGAATAAGAACTTGTGGTACGTACTGATCCAAGTGGTGGTTCTTCATGTCAAGTTCAATATATTCCTTGACCTTCTGTTCCTTGCCACTGATAGCCTTCAGTGCATACCAACGCATTTCTTTTACTTCAGCCATGTTTTTCTCCTCCTTAGTTAATTAATTAAAAGAGAGAATAAACAATTTTCATCAACTGCTCGAAGATTGAATCCATCAAAAAGACAATAAGAGCAATGATGATGGAAGCTGTTAAAACCATCACTGCACTGTTTGTCAACTCCTTAACCGTTGGCCAAGTCACCTTGTGAACAAGTTCATCGTAGGATTCTTTACAATATGTAGCAATATTCTTAAACATAATTCAATCCTTACATTTAGCACGGGAAGAGAGGCTCGAACTCCCGACACCTGGTTTTGGAGACCAGTGCTCTGCCAACTGAGCTATTCCCGTAGAAAATGCTAGCTCCCAACCATATCGATTGGCTGAGAGCCAGCCTATTATTGATATTTCTTATTCCTTGCGGAATGTCAGAGATTAGTCGAATACTTCAGTAATCTGACCAGAACCAACGGTACGACCACCTTCACGGATAGCGAAACGGAGACCTACGTTGAGAGCTACTGGGTAGATGAGCTCAACCTTGATTTCTACGTTATCACCTGGCATTACCATTTCGATTCCTTCTGGAAGAGAGATCTCACCTGTACAGTCCATAGTACGGAGATAGAACTGAGGACGATACTTGTTCTTGAATGGAGTGTGACGACCACCTTCTTCCTTCTTCAATACGTAGATAGAAGCCTTGAAGCCCTGGTGAGGAGTGATAGCACCTGGGTGAGTGATCACCATACCACGCTTAACATCCTTCTTGTCAATACCACGGAGGAGGAGACCTACGTTATCACCAGCTTCACCTTCGTCGAGGATCTTACGGAACATCTCAACACCGGTAACAACTGACTTAGCATCTTCACCAAGACCGAGGAGCTGAACTGGGTCACCTACCTTAACAACACCTGTTTCGATACGACCTGTAGCAACTGTACCACGACCTGTGATTGAGAACACGTCCTCAACTGGCATCAAGAATGGCTTATCCTTATCGCGAACTGGCTCCTGAATCCAATTGTCGCAAGCATCCATAAGTTCCATAACCTTAGCTTCCCACTCAGGAACACCGTTAAGAGCACCGAGAGCAGAACCACGGATGAATGGAGTCTCATCTTCGAACTCATACTGAGCGAGGAGGTCACGCATTTCCATTTCAACGAGGTCGAGCATCTCTTCATCGTCAACCATATCGCACTTGTTCATGAACACAACAAGACGAGGAACGTTTACCTGACGAGCGAGGAGGATGTGCTCACGAGTCTGAGGCATAGGACCATCAGTAGCAGCAACTACGATGATAGCACCATCCATCTGAGCAGCACCAGTTACCATGTTCTTTACGTAGTCGGCGTGTCCTGGGCAGTCTACGTGTGCATAGTGACGCTTTGCAGTTTCATACTCAACGTGTGCAGTGTTGATAGTGATACCACGCTCTTTCTCTTCAGGAGCATTATCGATCTGGTCGAAAGACTTGATTTCAGAAAGTCCCTGCTTTGCAAGAACAGTAGTGATTGCAGCTGTAAGAGTAGTCTTACCGTGGTCAACGTGACCGATTGTACCAATGTTTACATGGGGTTTGGTACGCTCGAATTTTTCTTTTGCCATAGCTTAATTTTCTTTTTTCTAATTATGTGAAATATTGTTTTGAATCTTTCTACCGAAGAGCTGTTATCGAGACTTGAACTCGAGACCTCTTCCTTACCAAGGAAGTGCTCTACCACTGAGCTATAACAGCAAGCCAGTGACATCACCTCAATGTGATGTGTGGGCACAGATGGATTCGAACCACCGAAGGCGAAAGCCAGCAGATTTACAGTCTGCCCCATTTGGCCACTCTGGAATATGCCCGATTTATTGTTTTTGTTAAGTCTCTCTCCTACTAAAAGGACTCTGAAAGCGTTGTCTCAGAGCCTCTTGTCGGATTCGAACCAACGACCCCGAGATTACAAATCACGTGCTCTGGCCAACTGAGCTAAAGAGGCTTATATAGCCGTTCGTGCAGGGCGACCCACACGAAACGGCTGCAAAGGTAGGCATTTTTTTTCAAATGCCAAATTTTTAAACGCTATTTTTTTAGATAGCTCTATTTTTTTTCTTTATAGCGTGCCAGCTGCTTCTCCAAAGCAGACATGCACTGATCTATTGCTTCTTCAAACGTGTCGCATGTTTTCTCCACAAACAGCTCCTCACCAGGTAATTGAACTCTCACTGAGCCTTCCTTGTTTAGGTTTGTTGCGGGCTTTACGACTTTTAATGACACCTCAACCTTTCTTATTTCGCTACAAAACTTCTCCAGTTTACTAACCTTCTTCTGGATGAATTCCTGCAACTTCTCTGTTGCATCAAATTTAATTGCCTTAATACTAATGTCCATAGTCGTTATATTTTAAGGGTTAGGAACGCGCGGATGCGCATTCTTATATTCTTTCTTCAGTTCTTCGAACGACAAGTGGGTGTAAATCTCAGTTGTCTTCAGACTTTCATGCCCAAGCAACTTCTGAATCGACTGCAAATCCGCACCATGGTTCAGCATGGCTGTCGCGAATGAATGCCGAAGCACATGGGGACTCCGATGTTCTTGTCCCGTCACTCTCGACAAGCAGTCTTTCACGATTTTCTCCACTTCGTCAACACGGAGGTTCTTGCCTTTGTCGCCAAGAAGGAAAGCATCTTCATGAATCTGGTCAGAAAACTCAGAATCACGCTTTTCTTGATAGGTCCTCACCGCTTGCTGCAATTCCTCACCCATCGGAATCAGTCGTTGCTTATTGCGCTTACCCGTCACCTTGATCAGTTGCTCACTGAATCGGATGTCTTCATCGCGCAAACCCAACAACTCGGCTCGTCTCATTCCCGTCATGTAGAGCAAAAGAATCACTGTTCTGTCTCTCACTCCTGCGAAATCATCACCAAACTCCGTTTCGTCAAGCAGCCGTTGCATGTCCTGCTCCTTCACGAAGGATGGCAAGGTCTTCTTGCGCTTCGGACCCACGACTTTCACCATGGGATTCACACTCACCTCCCCTATTAATATAAGGTAATGGTAGAAAGTGCGAAGAGCGCTCAGACTAAGATTCACCGTTGCCTCGCTTTTATCCTCCTCGTCCAGCATGAAAATCACCCATTCCCTCACGATTTCAGGTGTGATGCTCTTCCATGCCCAGCCTTCACCAAGACTGTTGAAGAAATCCTTAAATTCTCTCAGTGCCAATCTGTAGTTCGATACAGTTCTCTCTGAGCGATTGCGTTCCGACTTTAGATATTCCAAGAAAGAATCTTCAAGCATTTCTTCGTGTCTTTTGCATTTCTAAGGCAAATATAATGATTTCCCTCGAAATAAGCGCAACGAAGATAGTTATTTTTCTTGGACACAACCAAATTTTGACGCGATTTTTTGTTGAAAAATCTCAAATTGCACTTTTGGCACCGCAAACTATATCTTCTACGGCACCTCAAGCATACAGAAGAACAACTTTCCCTCGAAGGGACAAATCCATTCTTCCGTCAAGAAAAATTAGTCTTCCTGCTGGTGAAGCTTGTTCACGTAGATAGCGTGCTGCATCTTCTTACGCTTCACTACAGATGGCTTCTGGAATTCGCGACGTGTTCTTTGCTCCTTGATAATACCAGTCTTTTCTGACTTTCTCTTGAACTTCTTGAGAGCTCTCTCAATGTTCTCACCTTCTTTTACAGGTACGATAATCATTACGTTTGAGTTTTTTTGTAAATTTAAAAATGAATAAATAGTTAATTTTTCCCTATCTGAATTTCACCAAAGCGCATACCAACATAACCGGCAGAGGTGTCGGATTTATTCAAGGGACTGCAAAATTACTGCTAATTTATTAAATGACAAAACTTTACGCCCGTTTTTTCTCCATTTCAAACTCTTTTCTTCGTTTTGCAAAAGAAAAGAACTCAAAAACAATCCATTAAATAGCAAAAGCAATCCGAATCGTACTCATCTTCGAGTCGATTCGGACTGCCTTATCACACATGTCACCCTCCATCTGGAGAGCAACTGCTCTTACTTGTTCTTGATATAATCCACAATCCAAGCACCCACTTCCTTTGTACCGTACTTGGCACCACCTTCCACCTGAATCTCAGGGGTGCGGACATTCTGATCAAGGCTGGCATTCACAGCCTCACGAATCAAACCACCCTCTTCCTTCAAGTCGAAATACTCAAACAGCATTGCAACAGAAAGAATCTGAGCCAGAGGATTAGCGATATTCAAACCCTTTGCCTGAGGCCAAGAACCATGAATAGGCTCAAACACAGGCGTATGCTCACCCGTAGAAGCAGAAGGAAGAAGACCCATAGAACCCGTGATGCAACTACCCTCATCGGTAAGAATATCACCGAAAGTATTCTCAGTGACCATCACATCGAAGAACTTAGGTTCCTGAATCATACGCATGGCAGCATTATCCACATACATATAATCAGTTGTCACTTCAGGATACTGAGGAGCCATTTCCTGAGCTACCTTTCTCCAAAGACGAGAAGAAGCCAACACATTTGCCTTATCCACAACCGTGAGGTGTTTGTTACGCTTCATCGCATACTCAAAGCCCACCTTCAAGATGCGCTCAATCTCAGGACGAGTATAATAGTTGGTATCGTATGCCTTTTCATCATCCTGGTATTTCTCACCGAAATACATACCACCCGTCAACTCACGAATACAAATGAAATCAGCACCCTTCACCAACTCATCCTTCAATGGTGACTTATGAACCAAGCAATCAAAAGTAGTAACAGGACGAATATTAGCGAAAAGGCCCAACTTCTTGCGCATAGCCAACAAACCCTGCTCAGGACGTACCTTGGCACTTGGGTTATTATCGAATTTTGGATCACCAACAGATGCGAAAAGTACAGCATCCGAATTCATACACAGCTGATAAGTCTCTTCTGGGAACGGGTCACCCACCTTGTCAATAGCATCTGCACCACAGATAGCATATTCATAACTCAGTTCATGACCGAACTTCTCGCAGACTGTCTGAGCGACAGCCAAACCCTGTTCCATGATTTCTGGTCCGATTCCATCACCTGGAAGAACCGCAAGTTTCAATTTCATACCTTATTTATTCTTAATAATTTGAATCATTCACGATAATCCGCTGCAAAGTTACATATTTTTTCCGAGAACACCACCAATTCCATCAAGAATACTAAAACATCTACATAATCTATGAAATCAATAGTAATCGTTTAAGGTGGGCTCTATAAATTATGTCGAGTTGATTTTTGAATTGATTTGATTGGATTTTTGTCAGTTTTTGAGGGCGCATAGCGAGCTATGTAACCGAAAAAAGTGGCAAAAAGACTTCAAATCAAACAAAAAGCAACCGAAATGTAATAAAATAAATTGGTAATGAACTAAAAACAGAATTTTTAGAACACACCTTAAAAATAACTTGGGATAAATGACAATAGTTGTCTTAGGAAAGAAATTAGAATAATTATTATAATTACTCCAAAAATTTGATGTTGTTAAAAAAAAACATAGTATTTCTGATAAAATTATTCTAATTATTCTAATTTCTTTCCTTATATAATTGTCCCAAGTTATTTTCAATCGTTATATGCCTTCTATAAAACGCAAAAAGAGGAAGCACCAGCGAAACTGCTGATGCTT